>OIDA01000023.1_pt1 | contig 114348 bp, 105 predicted proteins | sample 1581451 | NCBI WGS metagenome assembly OIDA01 (sample SAMEA3882552, study PRJEB24775) | human gut metagenome | biome: human-associated habitat; feature: intestine environment; material: feces | place: Netherlands | collected 2009/2010
TTTTATATAATATTTTCTATTTTTCTCTTCAATCAAGCTATTTATTATTTAAATTGTGGATTTACCGCCTTCTAACCTTACTTATGCAATAAAAAACCAAAACTTAAAACAAAAAAGGGGTTGAAAAAAATAGAAATAACATATATAATGAAAATATAACTATAAAAAATGAACAAAAAAGAGAAGGGAGCGATTTTTATGAAAATAAAAATAACAGGAAAGGAACTAAAGATAACAGAAGCAATAAACGACTATGTAGAAAAAAAATTAGACAGAATTGATAAATATTTTGAAGAATCAGAAGCAGAAGTTACTTTAAGAACTGAAAAAACAGAACAAATAGCTGAAATATATGTAACAGCAAACGGAGAAAAATATAGAGCAGTAACAGAAGATAAAGATATGTATGCTTCTATTGATAAAGATATTGATATATTAGAAGGACAAATTAGAAAAGCAAAAACGAAAAAAGAAAAAATGATGAAAGATGCATCATTAAAAACAATGGAAGTTGTAACAGATAAAGTTTCTGAAATAAAAGATGAAATAGTAAAAACATCATATTATGAAATAAAACCAATTACACCAGAAGATGCAGTTTTAGAATTACAATCAAAACCAACACATAACTTTTTAGCATTTATAAATGTTGAAACAGGAAAAGTAAATGTTGTACATAAATTAAAAGATGGTAAAAACTACGGATTAGTAGAACCAGAAGCATAATTTATATATAAAAAAGGCAGGAAATCAAATCCTGCCTTTATGTATGCTTAAATATAAAACATAAATAAAACAAAAATTTAAATTCCTACCAAATGCATAATCTTAGATTAAGTTATAATAAAACTTAACTATTTCATATTTCTTTCAGCTTGTTCTATCATTTTTTTAACCATTTGTCCACCGATTTTACCAGCATCTTTAGCTGAGATGTCTCCGTTATATCCGTCTTTTAAGTTAACACCAACTTCACTAGCTACTTCGTATTTGAATTTGTCTAAAGCAGTCATAGCTTCTGGTACTAATTTCTTGTTACTTGAGTTTGCCATTGTTTTTTCACCTCCTGTAATATTACACTAGAAAAAACTACTGCTTTTTCTAATACTATCATTTGCAAAAAAGAGAAAAATAAACAGGAAATTTTTAGAAAAAATAATAATTTAAAATATTGCAAATTAGAATTTTTATATATATAATAAGATACGATCAAAAGAGGAGTGAAAAATATGTACAAATTAGTAGCAGTTGATTTAGATGGTACAATGTTAAATAGTTATGGAATTGTAACAGAGAACACAAAAAATGTAATAAAAAAAGTTATTGAACAAGGAACAGAAGTAATTATAGCATCTGGAAGACCAATAGATTCTATAAAAACAATTGCAAAAGAAATAGGAAGTAATAATTATTTTATTGCAGGAAATGGTGCTCTTATTTATGATATCAAAAATGAAAAAACAATATACGAAAAATATATTACAAAACAAAAAGTATTGGAAATAATAAAAATATGTGAAGAAAACAGTATAAGTTACAATGTATATACTGACAAAACAATATTAGCAACATCATTAAAATATAATGTTTTATATTATTACAAAGAAAATTTAAAAAAAGAAGAAAATAAAAAAACAAACATTAATATAGTTAAAGACATGTATGAATATGTAAAAGAAATGAAAGAAGATAAATTTTTAAAAATTACAGTATGTGACGATAATAAAACAGTATTTAATTATATAATGAAAAAATTAAAAAAAATAAATGGAATTGAAGTTTTAGATGTATCACATATGTCAAGAAAAGTTATAAGGCAAGGGACTGAAGATATTCCTATAGAATATTATTATACAGAAATTTCTTTATCAAATGTAGATAAATGGGATGCTATAAAATTTTTGATAACAAAACTAGAAATAAAACCAGAAGAAGTCATAGCAATTGGAGATAATATAAATGATAAAAAAATGATAGAAAATGCAGGTCTAGGAGTAGTAATGCAGGGAAGTACACCAGTAGTAACAGAAGTTGCAGATTATATTACAGATAGTAATAATGATGAAGGCGTAGCTAAAATATTACAAAAATATTACAAGAATATTAACTTTTAATTACAGTTAAGAGATTAGATTGATTTTAGGTAATATTTGAGGTAAAATTAAATAAAAGATTGTAAAAAAATATATACAAATAAATTTTAAGGGAGGAATTTGTCATGGCAACAAATCCAATGCAAAGAAAAGCAAGAAATTCATTTTTATTAGGAATGTTAGTAATGGTACTGATTTCAGGAGTAGTAATAGCATTTTTATTTATTCAATTGATGAATAAAAATAAAAAAGAGCAAGAAGAATTAAAAGCAAGTGTAAAAGCTTATGTTTTGAATAAAGATGTAAGCTCGGGACAAGTTATCACCACAGATATGTTAAGTCTACAAACTGTTAATAAAAATTTAGTTCCAAGTAATGCAACAAGTGATATTACAATGATTCAAAATTATGCATTACAAGATAAAGAGGGAAATGACATATATACAAAATATGATAAAAACAATAATCCTAAACTATATATTAATAAAAATAATAAAGAATATGAAGTACAAAAAGAAGATGAAACAGATAATTATTATATAATAGGTTCAAATAATTCAAAGGAATATTTAGAACTAAATAGTGTACCACTTATAGCTAAAGTAACAATGAAGAAAAATACACTTTTAACAACAGAATTATTAAGCAAAGGTGATAATCAAGTACAAGATGATGTTAGAAAACAAGAATACAATATGATAGTTTTACCAATAGATTTAGTAACAGGAGACTATGTTGATATAAGAGTAATGTTTCCAAATGGACAAGATTTTATTGTAGTAGCAAAAAAAGAAGTTGAAATACCAACTATTGGTACAGCTGATTCAGAAGATACAATATGGATGAATTTATCAGAAGATGAAATATTACATATGAGCTGTGCAATTGTTGATAGTGCACAAGTAAAAGGTGCTAAAATTTATGCTACTAAATATACAGAAGCAGGAATGCAAAAAGCAGCAACACCAACTTATCCAATAAATGAAAGTACTTCAAAACTATTACAAAGTGATCCTAACATTCTAGAAAAAGCAATGACAGAAATCAGAACAAGATATGGAAATGGAAATAGTGCAGAAATTAGAAACAATTATATTAATAGTTCAATCAACAATCAAGGAGAACAAGCACAATCAAACTTAGAAACAAAAATGGAAGAAAGTGTAACAAATTCTAAAAATTCAAGAAAAGAATATTTAGATTCATTATCTGGAACTACAACAGAATAATATAGAAAAGGAGAAAATACATACATGAAGAAAATAGGATTTATAGGGGCTTATGACAAAACAGATTTAATAATATATATAGCTAAAATACTAACAACACTAAAAAAGAAAGTGTTGGTAATAGATGCAACTACAAAACAAAAAGCAAGATATGTGGTTCCAGTTATAAATCCTACAAAAATGTATGTAACTGAATATGAAGAAATTGATATAGCTGTTGGATTTCCAAATATAGAAGATATAAAAAGATATTTGGGATATTCAGAAGAACAGGATTTGGATTATGACATAGTTTTAATAGACACAGACAGTATAGAAGGATTTAGTATATTCAAACTAGAAGAGTCATTTAAAAATTACTTTGTAACATCATTTGATGCATATTCACTAAAAAAAGGACTAGAAATTTTAAGTGAATTAAAAACTGTTGTAAGTTTAACAAAAGTACTTTTTGCTGAAGAAATGTTAAAAGAAGAAGATGATTATCTTAATTTTCTTTCACTAGGATATAAAATAATTTGGAATGAATATAGAATATATTTTCCAATAGAAAATGGAGATTTAAGTGTAATATATGAAAACCAAAGAGTTGCTAAAATAAAATTTAAAAAATTAAGCATACAATACAAAGATGGATTAGCTTATATGTCAGAAGAAATATTAGGAGATGTTAGCGAAATGACAATAAGAAGAGCTATTAAATTGATAGAAAAAGGAGTATAAAAATGTCAGTTGTAACATTTTGGAGTGATGGAAGAGAACAAACAGGTAAAACGCTATCTATAGCAGCTATTAGTACATATATGGCGGTAGAACATAACTATAGAATATTAATCATATCAACAGGTTATAGAGATGACACACTAAATCAGTGCTTTTGGAAAGAAAAGAAAGTTAAAAGAAATTTCGGGCTATTTGGTCCAAATACAAATGAAATATTAGAAGAAGGAATTGTTGGTTTAGCTAAAGTAGTAAAAAGTAACAAACTTTCTCCAGAAAACATTACAAATTATACAAAAATAATATTTAAAGATAGATTAGAAGTATTACAAGGATTTAGAGGGGAAACAAGTGATTATGACGAGCTAGAAAAAACATATCCAGATATTATAAACTTAGCTAACAGTTATTATGATTTAGTTTTTATAGATTTAGACAATGAAATGAATCCTAGCATTAGAGAAATGATATTAGCCAATTCTGATTTAATAGTTGCTAACATTAGTCAAAGATTAACAAGCATTGATAGATTTATGGAAACAAGAGAAAACACACCTATATTAAATTCTAAAAAAACATTGTTATTAATAGGAAAATATGATAAGTTTTCAAAATATAGCATAAAAAATATTACTCGTTATATGGGAGAAAAAAATAAAGTATCAACAATACCATATAATACACTATTTTTTGAAGCTTGCGAGGAAGCAAAATTACCAGATTTAATTTTTAATCTTAGAAAAATAGATGAAGAAGATATAAATGGATTCTTTTTATCAGAAGTAAAAAGAACGTCAGAAAATATTATGTATAGATTACAAGATTTAGCAATAAAAAGGTAAGGAGGGAAACCTAAATGACTATAACGAACATTGTGTTAACATTAGTAGTTTTATTAGTTGCAGGATATGCAATGTATTATATAATAAAGAAAAAGAAAACTGCTAAAGTAGAAACAGCAGTAGATGTAGATGATAAAACATATACTATAGATGTAATGACAGAATTCGTAAAAAAGAGATTAGATGAAATAACTAAAATTAACTTATATGATATAGGTCTCTCTGAAGAAGAATTAAAGAGAAGAAAAAACAAGAAATATGAATTAAAGAAAGCTTTAAAAGGATGTACATATGGAGATGTTAACGACAAAAGATACATAAAGGAATTAATATTCGATTTATTACAAAAAGAATATGGAGTAACAGAAACAAATATATCAAAAGCTATACCTTTTGATATCCCATCACTTTTAACAGCACAAGACAAATTCGATATTTTAATTTATGCATACAAAAAAGAATTTGCATATGAAGCATTAACAGAATTAATCAAAAAATATGATTTAGCAGAATTAAAATATATAGAAGGAGAAACAAAGCCTTCTTATGTAATTACAAGTGATGAAATTGAAGATATATATGAAAAAGAAAATATAGTATTATCTTTTTCAGACAAATTAAGTGTTGTTGTACAAAGAATATATCAACATTACAAAGGATACAGTAGCATTGATGAAGTAAGAGATATGAATATAGATGGTGTTTCTGGTGGTGTATCTGGACTTCCAGAAAGTTTTTTGAGCCAAGTAGCACAAACTGATAGCGATTACTTAAACCAGGTATCAGAGCACAAGGTACCAAGAGCATGTGATAGTATTTGGATATTTTTCCAAGGTAAATCAATTAGGTTAGCATTTTTATCTTTTGGAACAGAAGCAGAATTAAAAAGAGTATGTCAAAACATTTACAAATATAACAATCCAGGACAATTATCTGACACAAATGGTTATAAAATAAATGAAATGAAAGATGGTTCTCGTGTTGTTGTTGTAAGACCAAGTTTCTCTGAAACATGGGCATTCTTTGTAAGAAAATTTGACGTAAAAAGAGCTACATTAGAACAATTAGTAAGAGACAAAGGAAAAGAAGATACTATAGAATTATTAAAATTCTTAGTAAAAGGAGCTAGAATTACAGCCATTACAGGTGAACAAGGTTCTGGTAAAACAACATTACTTATGGGAATGATTGAAAATATATATGAAACAATGAATATACGTGTTCAGGAAACAGCATTTGAGTTACACTTAAGAAAAATATATCCAACGCGTAACATTTTAACATTCAGAGAAACAGATACTATTTCAGGACAAGAGGGATTGGATGTTCAAAAGAAGACAGATGGTTCTGTTAATATCATTGGTGAGGTTGCAACAGACCCCGTAGCATCTTGGATGATTCAAGCAGCTCAAGTTGCATCTAAGTTTACATTATTTACTCACCACGCAAAAACATTTCCTAACTTAGTTACAGCACTAAGAAACTCGATGCTTAGAACTGGGGTATTTACAGACGAAAAAACAGCGGAAGAACAAGTTGTACAAGTTCTAAACTTTGATGTACATCAAGTAAAAGACTTTAGAGGAAAAAGATACATAGAAAGAATTACAGAATGTATTCCAATTGAAAGCAAAAGTGAATATACATTTGATCATAGAAAAGAAAAAACATTAGAAGGAAAATTTGATAAATTCTTTGATAATGCTACAAGATTTTTTGAAAAAACAACAGATAAAAAATTATATACATATAGAAACATTTTAGAATATATAGATGGGGAATATGTTATAACAAATCCAATAACTCAGACAAACTTAAGAGAAATGAGAAATAATATGAGTGAAGCTGACGTAGAAGAATTTGATAAGTTTGTAGAAAAACATTGGGGAAATAAATTATCTGAGAAGGAAACTGTAGAAGTATCTGCAACAGTAGAAAATAAACCAAAAAGAAGAGGTAGAAAACCAAAAACAACACAAGCATAATATGAAAAGATTATGTAATTGAACTAAAATAATGTAGAATAAAACAACAAAAAGGAGGTGCTAATATAAGTGAGTAACCAAATGATATTATATATTATGGGTGGATCAGCTGTAACTTTAGTTATAATAGTACTTATCTATTTTATATTATCTAAAAAAATGCAAGGATCTGAATATAGAAAAATTCAAAAATTACAACAAGGAACAAAACAAAAGAGCTTTTCAACAGAAGTACTATTTCAAAAATTATATTTAACATATATAAAAATTCCATTTATAAAAAGATATGCATTAAAAATTAGAAGAAGATTGGAAATTATTAATATAGATGATGAGTATAATACAAGAAAAGGAACAGCTAAAATTTTAACAAGAACACTTGCTATAGTAGTGCCTGTTATGATATTAACAATTATGATTTCATCAAAAAACTTTTTATTAATGTTTATATTATTATTGTTTGAATTATTTATGATAGATACATTAATAGATGGTTCTGTTGATAAAATTGATAATAAAATATTAAAAGAACAAATTGATTTTTTCTCTGAAATAAGACATGCATACCATGAATACAACATGGTAGAAGAAGCAATATATCAAGTATCGCAAGATGATGAAAAAGATGTATCAAGACAAGGAGAAAAAATATATGAAATATTAATTTCTGATGATCCAGAAATGGAATTAGAAAAGTATTACGATATAGCTCCAAATAGCTTTTTAAAAGAATTTGCAGGAGTGTCATATTTAACAAAAGAATTTGGAGACAGAAAAGTAGATGGAGCATCATTATATTTAAAAAATGTTAATAATATTACACAAGAAATGCAATTAGAGATATTAAAAAGAGACAAATTAAATTATGTTTTTCAAAGTTTATCTGTTATTGCAATAGCACCAGTATTATTATTAGAGCCTTTGAAGAATTGGGCGATTTCTAATTTCTCATTTACTGCTAGTTGGTATCAAGGAAAAGCAGGAATGATTGTACAAATGCTTATATTATTAATTACTTTTGTATCTTATGTTTTAGTTAGAAAATTAAAAGACAATGGTTCAACAGCCATAGATACAAGAACAGAAAATCCTTGGCAAGAAAAATTGTATAAAAAGAAACCTATAAAAAAAATAGTAGACTTGTTTATACCTAAAAAAGGTACTAAAGAATATAGAAAAGTAGTGCAATTACTAAAAGATGCAGCATCTCCACAAAAAATGGAATGGTTATTCATGAATAGAATTGCAATTGCAATTGTTACATTTTGTGCTTCTATAATTATATTTACGCAATTACATGTAGTGGCGATCAATTACATATATACAGAGCCGACAACAGATTATAATATTATAGGCGGATTATCTGAAAAAGATGAAAAAAAGGCTATGGAAATAACAAAACAAGATAATATTATATTAGATCAATATAGAGGAAAACCAAAAACAACACAAGAACAAATAAAAACATCTGTACAAAAATTAAAATATTACGAAGGAGCAGAATCAACTGAAATAGATAAAGCTGCTGAAAGAATTTATAATAAATTGCATGTTATTAATACTGAATACGTTCAATGGTTTGAATTACTATTAGCATTTGTTTTTGCAGTAATAGGATATATGGCACCACTTTGGATATTAGTATTCCAAGCAAAGATGAGACAATTAGAAATGGAAGATGAAGTTATGCAATTCCAAACAATTATACTTATGCTTATGAGAATTGAAAGGGTTAATGTTGAAATAATTCTTGAGTGGCTAGAAAGGTATTCTAACATTTTTAAAGCACCAATTACAAAATGTGTTAATAACTATGAAGCAGGAGCATGGGAATCTTTGGAAGCAATGAAAGAAGAGGTTAACTATGTACCAATGATAAGAATAATTGAAAGTTTGCAAGCAGCAGTTGAGAAAATACCAATAACAGATGCTTTTGACGAATTAGATTCTGAAAGAGATTACTATCAAGAAAAAAGAAAAGAATCAAATGAAAGATTAATTAAAAGAAAAGGTATGATAGGTAAAGCAATAGGTTTTGCACCAATGGTATGTTTGTTTGTAGGATATTTAATTATACCATTAGTATTTATTGGATTAACTAGTATGTCAAGTTCTTTTAGTTCTATGACAGCAACAACTACTAAATAGACAAGGAGGACATAAAAATGGAAAATGCAACACGAGCTCTAACTATGGCAGGAGGAATATTAATAGCATTAATGATTTTAGGAGCATTGTTTCTTATGTTTAACAATTTATCAAGTTATCAAAACCAAAATGACACATCAACTAAAAGTACACAAATAGCAGAGTTCAATAATCAATTTGAACCATATAATAAAGATAATCTTACGCTTATGGAGTTACACAGTGTTTATAATAAAGTAAATAGCAACAATACTAAAAATCCAGAATATAAAATAGAGATGATTTATGAATTTAATTCTAATCACGAAGATGGAAATTTAAAAGAAAATTTCAAAAGTAATTTTACAGCAATAGAAGAGGCAGAAAAAATGAATAGTACATTTAGCTGTATAAATATAGAATACAAAGGTGTTGATGGAAGAATTAGCAAAATAGTATTTAAAGATACTACCCAGGAGGTAAAAAGCTGGGTTAGAGTTAAAAGAAATTAGGAGGTAAAGCAATGGAAAATGCATCAAAAGCTTTAATTATGGCAGCAGGAGTGCTAATAGGAGTATTAATTTTATCTTTAGCTGCGTTTTTATTTCTAGATTTTGGTGCAACTTCTGAAAGTGTATATAGCCAAATGGAAAGTCAACAATTAACACAGTACAATGCACAATATACAGTATATAGTGGAAGGAATGATATTACGATATATGAAATTATTTCTTTAGCTAATTTAGCGAAAGAAAATAATGATTATTATAAATATTATACTGATTATGAAGATGTATATAAAGTACAAGTATTCTTTCCGAAATATCAAAATTTACAAGACGAATCATCAAATGAAAAGCAAAATTTAATTAATTTATATAATGCAGTAGATAATAATGGCAACTTGATAACAAAATTTAAATGTAAGACCATTGAGTACCATGATTCTGGAGGAAGAGTAAGATTAGTGAAATTTGAAATATAAAATTCATATATTTATTTTGTGACAAAAATCTTAAAAAAACTTGAAGAATAAAAGTATAAATGATATAATAAAAAGGATTTATGATGAAAAAAATAGCAATATTTTTATTAATAATAATAGGTATAGTATCAACTATTTCTTATTTATATTTAAATAGTATTAATAATCAAAGGATAGCTCAAAAAGAAAATATAAAATTTGAAATATATAAAGATGAAGAAATAACTGGAGCTGAAGTAACTACTTTAATTAATAAAGCAATTAATTCAAATCAACAAAATGAGATAGAAAAAGATAAAAAAGGTAGATATATAGATAATGAAACTAATTCAATAAATATAGATATTAAATTTATAGATGATGATGTTACTTATAATATAGAAAAAATTTATAATAATGGAATGGACAAGTTCTTGACATATTATAGAGATATAAAGTTTAAATGTGTAGATGTTCAATATCATGATAAAACACAAAAGATTAAATATATGTTGTTTGAACAAATTACACAATAAAAATTAGTTATTAATATTACTAGGAAAGAAACTAGTATAAAAATATATAAGAAAAAACAAAGGAGGAATTTTTATGGAGAATGCATCAAAAGCATTAATTATTGCAGGAGCTATATTATTAGCTATACTATTAATATCATTAGGAATAATGATATTCAATCAAGCACAAGATACAGTAAACAACAGCGGAATGACACAAGCTGAAATAACAACGTTTAATAATAAGTTCTTGAAATATGAGGGAACACAAAAAGGGTCAGTTGTAAAGTCATTAGTAAATGAAGTTATAGCAAGCAATGCTGATTCTAGTAATCCAGTAGTTAAAGTAAACGGAGCTGGTGGAGGCATAATAACATCTGACATTGATACTACAGCTACTTATACGGTTGCATTAGAATATAATTCGAATGGTCGTGTTGCTAATATTACTTATAGTACTAAATAGTAAGGAGGGATACTATGGAAGAAAACATAGCAGATGCATTAAAAATGGCAGGTTCAGTTTTATTATTTGTTATGGGACTTTCCATAGCTATTCTAGCCTTTTCACAAGCTAGAGAATCAATGGATATTGTTCTATCATATTCTGATAGAGAATCATTATCAATAGAAGGAAATCCAAGATTTTATTATCTTTCTAAAGATAATGACACAAGCAGGTATGTGGGAAAAGAAACAATCATTCCAGCTATATATAGAGCATATAAAGAAAATTATAAAATTGTATTTAAATTTCCAGATGATTATTATTTATTTAAACAAGAAGTAAAGAATGCTAAAGGTTTAAACAAAGAAAAAAAAATAAGCACTTTAGATTTAGCTAATCAATCACTTTCAAGTGATTTAGCAAGTAGGCAATTTTTAAATGGAATTATCTATGGAGATTTTGAATATGAAAATGAAAAATCTAAAAATGATTATATAAATAAATTTAAAATTACCCCAAACGATATTAGTTTGTATCAATATCTTACAGAAAAAGAAAGTACATATAAGATTAAAGAATATTTAGGTACTTATTATATAGAAGATGTTAATGGAACAAGTGAAGTAAATGCTGTAAACAAAACAGAAAAAAGAGTAATAACTTATGAATTTGTGAATCGATAAGTAAGTATAATATATTTAAAATTTATGTTATAAGTATTAGATAAATAAAGGAGGAATAAAAATGAGTGATACTTTAATAACAATAATTGCAATAGCACTAGCAGCAGTATTAATGTTTGTATTTCCACTAATGACAATGTCTGATAGAACAGATGATGTAGCACAATTAACAGTGGAAACAGCTACAACAGAATTTGTTGATACAGCAAGATCAACAGGTAAAATTACAAAAGCTAATTATGATAAATTTATAGAAACAATAACCTCAACAGGGAATACTTATAATGTAGATATGGAAGTTCAAGTAAAAGATGATAACCTAGGTAAAAAAGTTTCACAAGCGACTGCCGATAAAATAGGTGAAAATGTATATTATTCTGTTTATACTTCACAAATTGAAGAGGCTATTAATAGCAAAAATGCTGCATATTTTTGTAAAGAAGGAGACATTGTTTCTGCAAGTGTAAAAAACACAAATCAGACAATTTCACAACAGTTAAAGAACTTTTTTTACACAGTAACTGGAAATGATTCATATACAATTGCCGCTGAACATGCAGGAGTAGTTACAGCCAATGGAAAATAATAAATAAAAGATATAAAAGGGGATAGCTTGTAATTGTAATATTGCAAGCTATTTAAACTAATATAATAAAGAAAGGTATAAAATATGAAATTACAAGGGTTAGCTGTTATAGCAATTATTATCATATTACCAATGACTATTATATTGAGTTCATATTCACAAAGCCAAATAAAAACATTACAATTACAAACACAGTATGATTCTAAATTGCAAAATGCTACATATGATGCAATTAAAGCATTTCAATTGAATATGTCTAATAGTAGCACATCAGACTTGGCAAATTCTAAGATGCGTGACATAAAAGCATCAGTTAATACTTTTTATAACTCATTAGCAAGTCATTTTAATATGGTTGGATATGGAAAAGATGTATTACAAAATTATGTTCCAGCAATCGTATATACTCTTTATGATGGATATTATATTTACTCCGCTTATGATAATACATTAGATGCAGAAGATAAATTTGACGAAAATGCAAGTTATAAGAATGGGGAAAGCATATATGGATTAAAACCTTATATATATTATAGTTGTAGATATAAGCCAAACGGTAATAGTGATTTTGTTATAACATATTCTTTAGATAGCTATATTACAATACAAGGAATCATTGATCGGAAATCCTGTTAATGAGTCAGGTTATTTATTAACAGGGGTGGATAAAGATAATTCAAACAATTATACATATAGAGGAGTAGAAATTCTGAAAGAGGAGTCAATAGAAAATTTAAAACAATATGTATATGAAGCAGGTGCAACACCTTCTTCAGGTGAAGGAAAAATAATTTTGGTAAATAATAATTTAGCAGGAAGTATTAATAAATATTTTTGCAGAAAATTAAACGGAGTTAAATATTATATTAAAGAAAACAATGGAGTATTTGCAGTAATAAATGATACTATTTATAAACAAAGTGATATATCTGAAGATAATATAAAAAATAATACCAATGCTATAAAATATTATGAACAAGCATACAATATTAAAAAGTTTATAAGCAACAATAGCACTTTACAAAATTTAAAAGTTGAAGATGCTGTTGATAGTTTGGGCAATAAATATACTACAGAAACATATTATAATTATGGCAAGATATTTGATGAACTTTTTGATACAACAGGAACATATATTGAAGACTCTAATTCTAATTTTAATGCTCATAAATTACAAGTTATAAAAAATTCAATAGAAAGCAATTTAATGGTAGCTATAGCAAATTATAATAATGTATCAACTTCGGGTGTAAATTTTCAAATGCCTAAATTACAAGATTATGAATGGGAGCAAATAACACAAAGCATTTCAATGATTACATTTCTTCAAGGATTAAACATAGGTGGGAAAATTTATAATGGACATGCTATTGTTACTAATAATAATAATGAAGAATATGTTTCAGAAGATTCAATTTATATTTTGGATAATCATTTGAATACATATTATAAAATAACAGATCCAGATTTGTTAGAGGGTCATGACTTGTCTGCTCAAAATGCTACAGGAATACTGAATAGTGATTTTGAAAGAAGGACAGCAACAGCTACATATGGAACTGATGAATCAAAGATGGAAAAAACAATTTATTATTACCCAAAAACAGAGTTTGCTTCTTATAATTCAATTATAAATGATAATGGAAGTAGTAATAAAGAAGATGTTTCAGAAGATGTTTCAGAATATGTGAATACGTTAGCAAAAGCAAAAAAACGGAAGCGGAAATAAATATAGATTAGCACAAATTTATTATATAGCATTAGGAAGAGAACGTTATGGAATGTATAGAGTAACAAACTTTTTAGAAGATGTTCAAGAAGATTTGAAATAAAAAGGTTATTAAATAAAAATGAAGGGCTAAAACAAAAAATGAAAAAAATAAACAAAGATTATTTAATATCAGCGGTACTATTTATTATAATAATAATTATTAGTTGGAATTTTATAAAAGGATTTAATTCATATGATACATATAAAATGTATCAATTAGGATATGTAAAATACGCAAAACAATTATTTTTTGCGGATGGAAGAATATTTTCAGGTTTTTATATATTAATAGCTCAATTGTTTAATATACTTGAGGAAGATTTATACCATTTTTCCATTATTCTATGTATTATTATTGTTGTTGGAAATATAATTTATTTTAAAAAGTTGTTGTTAAAAATATCTGATAAGAAATTAAATGACTATTTAATGTCTATATTAGCATTCATTACAATATTTAATTTTTCGTATGTAGATAATATGAGATTTATAGAAATGCCAATTATTGCATTAAGTATATTTTGTTATATGATAGCAGCTAAAAAAGCAGTAATAGATAAAAAGAATATGAAAAGTTTGGTATACCTTTTAATTGCAGTATTTATGTATCAAGCAACCATAAACGTTTTTTTTATAATGACTATATTTTTGTTATTACAGAAATATAAAACAATTGATAATCAAGTTATATTAAAAGCAATTAAGATTTTAGCTTTAAGCATAATTCCAATTATTGTAAATTATCTATATATGGAGATATATGGAAGCTTGTTTGTTTATACAGAAAGAGGAATGATAAATATTAAAATGATTCCTTTGAAGTTTATTGATAGCATGCTTACTTTAGTAAATGTATTTATTTATTCGAAAAGTGTTCTGCCTAAGTATTTTTATTGTATAATGATAGTAATTAATATAATACTACTATTCTTGCTATTATTTAAATATAAAGAAAAGAAAATTTACGATACATATTATTCAATAGTTGTAATACTAATAGTTTCTTTTTTTTCATGTTTACCAGTTATATGGTTTTTTACTATTGAAGATATAAATTCTTCGTTATCAGGTAGATTGTTTTGGGCTGTTGGTGCTACTTATGGATTTATGATGATACTGGTATATTTGAATACAGATTTAATAGAAAAAAATATATATAAATTTGTATATATCGGATTAATACTTATATATGCAGTTGCTTTATATTATGGCATGAATAATGTAATGAAAGAAGAAAGAGCAAAAAATGATATGGATAGAAGTATATGCTATATGATTAAGGAGAATATTGAACAATATGAGAAGATTAATAATTGCAAAGTAGATAAATTAAAAATAAAAGTTGATGTAACATTTGAAGGATTATCAAAAGATAATGAAAAATTTAGCAAAGAAAGAAGTTATATAATGTCAGGGATGTCAATAGGAAAATTATTAGAATTTTATTGTGGAATGAAGATGGTTATTCAATATATACCTGAAAAAGTAATCAATTTTAAAAAGAATATAGATTTTTATTATGAAGAAGATATAGCTTATGTGTATATGAATATTTAGATAATGTATATAAAAATAAAAAAAGTTAATACTAATAATAGCAAAAATTAAGGAGAATTTTATGAAAAGAGTCTTAAAAATGCTATTATTAGTATTTTTTTTAATTATTATATATGTATATACATTATTAATAGAATCAATACCAAATGAATTAGTGATATTTGAGGGAGAAAATATTTCAATGAAAACATTATTAGGCGTAACAATAAAAGATAAAAATAATCAAACAATTGAAGTATCATCTAATAATGAAAATTCATTAAGTAATGAAACTGGAAAGAAATCTTTAGAGGTTAGTTTATTCAATAATATATTATTAAAAAACGTAGATGTAAGTGTATTACCCAAAACTACAGTAATACCAGTGGGAAAGATAGCAGGATTAAAATTGCATACAAATGGAGTATTAGTAGTAGGAATGTCTGAAATAGAGGGACAGGATAAAAAGAGACATAAACCATATGAAAATACAGGAATAGAAGAAGGAGATACAATAATAAAAATAAACGAAACAGAGATAGGATCAACTAATCAATTAATAGAAACTGTAAATTTATCAAAAGGAAATAGTATACAAGTAAAATTTATTCATGAAGAAGAAACAAAAGAGTGTAGTATAACACCTGTACAAACAAGTAGCAATGAATATAAATTAGGATTATGGGTAAGGGACAGTGCAGCAGGAGTGGGAACAGTTACTTTTTATGAACCATCAACAAAAACATTTGGAGCACTTGGTCATGGAATTACAGACATTGATACAAATGAATTAATAAATATTGCATCAGGAGAATTTATAACTACCAGAGTACTAAATATTACAAAAGGAGAAAGTGGAGAACCAGGAAAGATACAAGGAACAATAGAAAATCAACAAAACATAGGAACAATTAGCAAAAACAGCAAATTTGGAATTTATGGAAGAGTAGATAACTTATCTAGTTTAAATGTTGATACTTCAAAGGAAATGGAAGTGGCTTTAAGGAATGAGATACAACTAGGAAAAGCAACAATTTTGTGCAGTTTAGATAATCAAAAACCACAAGAATATGAAATAGAAATACAGAAGATCTATACAGAAAACAATTATGATAACAAAAGCATGCAAATTAAAGTAACTGATCAAAAATTAATTGAAAAGACAGGAGGGATAATTCAAGGAATGTCAGGTTCACCAATTATTCAAAATGGGAAATTTGTCGGAGCTGTAACTCATGTTTTGGTGAATAATCCACAAGAAGGATATGCTGTATTTGGAGATATTATGTTAAAACAATCAAAATCTGTACAACAATAATTAAAAGTTCATAAATAATTTATTATATGAGTGTATAAAATTAAAACAAATAATTGATAAATGAGACAAAATATCGCTATAGGTAAAAAAATGTAAAAATATGCAAAAAAATATTGCATATTTTTTTTAATGATAGTATAATGAGCATAGCTTTTGTTAAGTATACAGAAATAAAATATTCAAATTTTAGTATTTTGGGAGGTGATAAAATGGAACAAGAGTTATTGAAAAAGATATTAAAAGAAGTCGAAAAAATAGGTGAATTATCTAATAAAGTAGATAGATTAGAAAAGAAAATAGATAAGATAGATGAATTAGAGGTAAAAGTAAATAAAATAGATGAGTTATCAGCCAAAGTAGATAAAATAGATGAGTTATCAGCCAAAGTAGATAAAATAGATGGGTTATCAGCTAAAGTAGATAAAATAGATGAGTTATCAGCTAAAGTAGATAAAATAGATGAATTATCAGCTAAAGTAGATAAAATAGATGAATTATCAAATAAAGTAGATAATCTAGGAAAAGAACTAAAAGATTTCAAGAAGGAAGTATATCAATTATTTGAAAAGAATACGAGAGAAATAGCAACAGTCATAAATCAACTATCAGAAAGTATAAGTACAAAAAATCATAGAAATTCTGAAGAAACAAAGCAAAGATTAGAAAAAAATGATAAAGAACATAGAATTTATGAAGCACAAATAGCAAAGTTGCAATTGACCACTCAATATTTAGAAGAAAAAGGCAAAAAATTAGCATAAAAAATACACATATAATGTGTATTTATGTGTATTTTTAGCTAATTAGCATAGGACCTATTTTAGTTACTGTACCAGCACCAAGAGTCATGACTATATCATTTTGTTCAATATTATTTTTTATGTATGAAACACATTCATCAAAATCTGGAATATATTTTGCTTCCTTACCTAAAGAATTTATTTTATTAACTAAATCTTTAGAACTAATTCCATAAATATTTTTTTCTCTAGCAGCATAAATATCTAAAACAATTATATGATCGAATGAAATTAAGGCATTTGCAAAATCATCTAATAAATTTTTTGTTCTACTATAAGTATGAGGTTGAAAGATTACCCAAGATTCATGATATTTTTTATTCTTTAAAGAGTTAGCAGTCGCTTTTATTTCTGTTGGATGATGACCATAATCATCATATACACTTGCTTTTTTATCAATTTTTCCTTTATATTCAAATCTTCTATGAGCTCCTGTAAATTTCGATAAAGCAACTTTTATATCAGAAATACTAATACCATATTCTATTGATAAAGATATACAAGCCAAAGCATTTAAAACATTATGAGTTCCAGGAACAGATAATTCTATAGTATCTAAAAATTTATTATTATGATATAAATCAAATTTAGCAAAACCATCTTCATTAAAAGATATATTTTTTGCTGAAAAGTTGACATTTTCATTTTTTATTCCATAAGTAATTGCTTTTGCTTTTGTATAATTTGGTAATTCTAAGCAATTAGAATCATCACCATTTATAATTAATAATCCATTATCTGGCAATAATTTTGTATACTTAATAAAAGCATTTTTTATGTTATCGAAAGTTTTAAAGTAATCTAAATGGTCATTATCAATATTTAATATAATTTCAGCTTTTGGACTAAATTTTAAAAAACTTTCTACATATTCACAAGCTTCAATAATAAAGTGCTCACTACTTCCTACTTTATAATTTCCATTAATTTGTTTTAAAAAAGCACCAACTTGAATACTAGGATCTTGTAAACCTTCTAGAAAACAAAGAGAAATCATAGATGTAGTAGTTGTTTTTCCATGAGTTCCAGAAATACAAATAGTATCTTGATAACAACGAGTTAATTCACCTAAAAAATCAGCTCTTTCAATAGTTGGGATATGTAATCGTTTGGCTTCTAACATTTCAGGATCATCTTGTTTTATAGCAGCAGAATAAACTACAGCATCAGATTTAGCAACATCATCTAAAGAATGACCAATTGTAACATGAATTCCTAGATTATTTAATTTATTTGTTGTTTCAGATTCAACCCAGTCAGAACCAGTAACATGAAAACCAAAATTCTTTAAAATTGCGGCTATTCCACTCATGCTAACTCCACCAATTCCGATCATATGAATATTTTTATATTTTTTTATATTATCTATATTTGGCATTTAACTACACACTCCTCTTATATAACGTTTCAATTATATAATTATATCTAGAAAATTTCAATAGTTTATTAAAAAATATAGTGTAATATATGCTAAAAAAATATAAAAGGTGAAATGTTTTATAAAAAGTAAAAATAAAATTTAAAATTTTGTAAAAAAAAGAAGGAAAAACTTTTTTTATGAAGAATAATATAATTGTACATAAGATTAAACGAATATGTACAAAATATATTTAAAACTTAAGGAAGGCGGTGCACGCAAAATGCAAATAACAGATGTACGTTTAAGAAAAGTAAATTCAGAGAACAGAATGAAAGCTGTTGCTTCTGTAACATTCGATAACGAATTCGCAGTTCACGATATTAAAGTTATCGAAAGCCAAAATGGATTATTTATAGCTATGCCTAGCAGAAAAACTCCAAACGGAGAATTCAAGGATATAGCTCATCCAATCAATGCTGAAACTAGAGAGAAAATTCAAAAAGCTATTTTAGAAGCTTATGAAGCTCCAGAAACAGAAGAATCAGCAGAATAATAAATAAAAAGCACTTTTACTAGTGCTTTTTTTGTTATTGCCTATAACCTTTTTTGTTGTATTTTTTTAAAAAGCTTGAAAAAAAGCAAGAAACAAGATAAAATAAATAATAGTTTAATTAATAAGTAAGGTGATAAAATTGTTTTTAATTGCAGGATTAGGAAATCCAGAGGAAGATTATAGCAATACAAGGCATAATATGGGCTTTGATACAATTAATAAATTAGCAAAACAATATAAAATAGAAGTTAATAAAAATAAATTCAAAGGATTATATGGAATAGGAAATATAGAAAATCAAAAAGTAGTGCTTTTAAAGCCACAGACATTTATGAATCTAAGTGGAGAGAGTATAAAAGAAGCAATCGATTTTTATAAAATACAAAAAGAAAATATAATAATTATATATGATGATATGGATGTAAAACCAGGAACCATAAAGATAAGAAAAATAGGAGGTCCGGGCTCACATAATGGAATGAAATCAGTTATCCAAAACATCAAAGATAAAGAGTTTACTAGAATAAGAGTAGGAATAGGAAAACCAGAAAATAAAAGTGATATGATAAAATATGTAATAGGAAATGTTTCAGAAAGTGATAAAAAAATACTAGATGAAGCTACTACTATAGCTAAAGATGCTGTTATAGAAATTTTAGAAAATGGTGTTGACAAAGCTATGAATAAATACAATTAAAACAAAAAAAGGAAGGTAAATATGACAGAGTTATTAATACAAGAAAATCAAGAAAAAAAACAAATTGCATTAGTAGAAAATGGAAAATTAATAGAATATTATGAAGAAGATAATAAGACAAATAGAAGAGAAGGAAATATTTATATTGGAATAGTAAAAGATATTATAAAAGGGATGCAAGCAGCTTTTGTAGATATTGGAACAGAAAAAAACAGCTTTATACATTTAAAAGATATCTTACCAAAAATAGATGAAACAAAAGAAACGCAAGATGAAAATATAAAAATTTCAGATATAATAAAGCCAAATCAAAAATTATTGGTTCAAATAAAAAAAGATAGTAACGAAAAAAAGGGTGCAAGAGTATCAACACATATTAATTTACCAAGTAAATATATAGTATTAATGCCTAATACTGAAATTATTACAGTTTCTCAAAAAATCGAAAGTGAAGAGGAGCAAAAAAGACTAGTTAAATTAGTAAAGGAAAACTTAGAACAAGGAAATGGAGCTATTATAAGAACATCTGCACAAGGAAAAGAAAAAGAAATTATCGAAGATATAAAAAATATTCAAAATAAATGGAATAAAATTATTGAAACAGGAATTAATCCTAATCAAAATAACCCAAAACTATTATATAAAAGTGAAGATATTATAGATAAAATGTTAATGGATATGACAGATAAAGAAATATCAATAAAAAGGGGAAAAGATATATTTAATACTTATGGCATAAATAAACAAATCGAAAAAATTCAAAATAGAAAAATATGGCTAAAATGTGGAGGATTTATAACAATAGATAAAACAGAAGCATTAACAGCTATTGATGTAAATACAGGAAAATATACAGGAAATAAAAGTTTAAGACAAACTATTTTAAGAGTAAATCAAGAAGCAACAATAGAAATAGCTAAACAACTAAGATTAAGAGATATAGGTGGGATTATTATTATTGACTATATAGACATGAAGAATCAAGAAGATAGAGAAAAAGTAGAAGAACTTCTAAAAGAGGAATTAAAAAAAGATAGAACAAAAACGCAAGTAGAAGGTTTTACAAAATTAGATTTAATGGAAATGACAAGAAAACACATTTGTAGCCACAAAGAATGAGACAAGAGGGACAGGTCTTAAATGTCTCATTTATATGTAAAGAGTAATATTTAAAGTATAAGAAGTTATAAAATAAAAATGAGACATTTAAGACCTGTCCCTCTTGTCTCATCTCAGAAAGGAAGAAAAAATGAACGTAGGATTTGTATCACTAGGATGTAGCAAAAATTTAATTGATACTGAAGCAACTATTGGAAAATTTAAGGAAAATAATTTTAATATTGTGAATGATGAGAAAAAAGCAGATATAATAGTAGTAAACACATGCGGTTTTATAGATTCTGCTAAGGAAGAGGCTATTAATACTATTTTAGAAATGGCAGAGTATAAAAAAGGAAGATGTAAATATTTGATAGCAATGGGGTGTTTAGTTCAAAGATATTATGACGATTTAATAAAATTACTTCCAGAAGTAGATTTATTTATAAAAATAGATGAATATAATCAGTTATGGGACAAAGTAGAGGACTTAGTAAAAAGAAATATTGTAAATAAATCGGAAACTAAAGCCATAACAAAAATAACAGAAATTCCACAAATGCCAATGTTTGAACAAGGTGAATTTTTGGATAGAGTTGTTACAACTGGTAAAAATTTTGCTTATTTAAAAATTGGAGAAGGATGTAGTAATAATTGTACATATTGTGCAATTCCATATATAAGAGGGCCTTTTGTTAGTAGAAAAAAGGAAGATATTTTGCAAGAAGCCAAAGAACTTGCTAAAAAAGGAATTAAAGAGCTAATTGTAATAGCACAAGATACAACAAAATATGGAGTAGATTTATATGGCGAAAGTAAGTTGGCAGAATTGTTAAAAGAATTAAGTAATATTAAAGAAATTAAATGGATCAGATTTTTATATTCATATCCAGAAGGAATTACAGATGAATTAATTGATGTAGTATCTTCTAATAATAAAATTGCGCATTATTTTGACATACCAATTCAACATATTTCTGATAGAGTACTAAAAAGAATGAACCGAAGAACAAGTAAAAATAATATTACAAAATTAATAGAAAAAATCAGAAATAAAATACCAGATGTAACATTGAGAACTAGTTTAATTGTAGGATTCCCAGATGAGACACAAGAAGATTTTAATGAGTTATTAGAATTTGTAAAAAAAGCCAAATTTGATAAATTAGGAGTTTTTATGTATTCAAAGGAAGAAGGAACACCTGCTGCAAAATTGCCAAATCAAATTCATGGAAATACTAAAAAGGCTAGATATAGAAAAATAATGGAACAACAAAGTAGAATATCGAAAGAAAACTTAGAAAAAAAGATAGGAAAAGAATATGAAGTTTTAATAGAAGATATATCTTTTGACAAAAAATATTATATAGGAAGGACAATACAAGACGTTCCGGAAATAGATGGGAGAGTTTATATAAGAAATACTAATATAGATAAACCAGATAACATTATAAATCAATTTAAAAAATGCAAAGTTATAGATGTAAGTAATTATGATTTAATAGCAAGATTTAAATAATGGAGGAAAATATGGATAGAGATTTGGATAAAGAAAAAATTATTGAAAAAATGAGAAGTCTAAGAGATAAAAGAGACTTAGAAATTTTAAACCAAGATTTAGAAGAGGTTAATTTAGATTCAGATTATCAAAAGGAATTGCCTGAAAATAAAGTATTGAATATTAAATACTTAGGAAAAATAGAGATAAATAATGAACCGAAAGATATTTATTTAGTATTAGAACAAAAACAGAAAGATGATGGAAGCAAAATTGAAATAGAAAGATATTGTACAGAAGATGGAGAAGTATTAGGAGGAAACAATAATTCTGATCAATTTAATTTTATAACACCAAATGAAAAATATAAAGATGTAGAAGGTTTAGTAGAAAGCTTACAAAGCTTAGATAAACAAGGAATTTTAGATTTAAACGAAATAGAGCAAGAAAGATTAGAACAAGTTGCAAAAGAATTAGGAATTACTGTTGAGAAAATAAAGAAAATAAGTGAAATAGATTCAGAAAAAACAGTGGAAGATAATGAAAAAGAAAATTTAGAAAAAGATAAAAATCCTGATAAAGAAAAGAAGACTTTAAGTAAGAAACAAGTAGAAAGTATTTCTACAAAGCAAGAAATAAAAACAGAGCAAAAAGTGACTGATAAAGATACAATGGCATCTTTACTTAATGTACAAGGAAAAGGGTATAGAAAAATTGCAATTGTATATTCTGATAAATTTAAAGAAGCGGGTAATACTACTAAATTTTCATTTGTAGGAATTAAACAAGATGGTTCAGCAGAAAAAATTGATACAATAGAACAAGCATACGGAACTAATCCTACTAAAAATGTACATAGTGTTAATAGAGACGGAAGCAAAATAGAAGAAGAAAAAGTAAATTCTATTTTTAAAATAAAAGGAAAAACAGAAACACAAATTGCAGTTGATATAGGAAATATGGGAACTATAGAGCCATCATTGGTTAGAACACCAGCGCAAGACAATGAAGAAGCAATAAGCATACCAATTGAAACTTCTAATATACGACCAACTACAAGAGAAACAAGAGAACTTATGAATAGAAACAGAAATACTAGAGTAAAAGAAGAAATTCAAAGAACAGAAGATCATGAAAAATTAGGATGTGAAGATTTTTCTATAAAAGATATTGATGATAATCCAAACAATAATACACATGAGCATCAAGAATTTAGCGAAGAATATTTAGATAAATGTTCATCTGAAATATTATCAGAAAGTGAAACTATAGCAAACACATATAATAGAAGTGATGTAAAAGCATATGTAAAAAGATATCTAGAAAATGGTAATGAAACAATTGATACAGAAGATCTAATTAATAATGTATCAGAAGAGATGGAACAAGAGGCAGAAAAAGAACATCCATTACACCAAAACACAGATAGAGATTAAAAGAAAAAGTCACTAGAAGATAGTGACTTTTTGTGCTATTATAAAATAAATATTGATTATAGAAAAATTTTAATGTTAATTTAATAATCAAATGTTAAAATATAAAAAGGTGATAAATATGAGAATTTTAATAATAGAAGATGAATTTAATTTAGCAGATGTTATTGCAAGTAGATTAAAGAAAGAAAAATATACGGATTTGAGATATTAAATAAAATTAGAAAAAAAGGAATAAAATCAAAAGTTATAATGTTGACAGCAAAAAACTTATTAGAGGACAAACTAAATGGATTTGATAATGGATAATGGAGCAAATGATTATGTAACAAAACCTTTTTACATTGATGAACTAGTAGCTAGAGTAAATGTACAACTACGAAATGCAGATTTATTAGATATGGCAAAATCAGAAAATAAAGTTAAAGAAACATATAATAATGAAGATTTATCAAATATGGAGTAAATGCAGAATTATACAGGTTCAACATGAACCACAGTTTTATATACTTTATCTAGATTATCAACTGTAAGTTCTAAGCTATCAGCTAATTTGTGACTTTCAAAAGTAGACATATTACCATCAACGCTAATAGTAATAAAAACTAAATATTGACTACCAACTGGAGTGGATACAATTTCAGAAATTTTTTTTATTTCTTTGTAGCTATGTGTTATGTCTAAAATAAGATCTTTTGTTTTATCATCTACACTAATATCCATTAAAACATTATAACTTTCTATAAAAATAGTAACACCAGTATAGCAAATCCAGACAGAAATTCCAATTCCAACGATACTATCAAGCCAATATATTCCTGCTAAAGTAAGAATTACAGAAATTAGAGTAAAAGTAGTTACAATACAGTCATTTCTATGATCTTTCATGTTGGCTTCAAGTAGAATACTATTATATTTTTTATAGGCTTTTAGAGTGTAAAAAAATAAAAACAATTTAGTAACAATTGTTGCAATACATACAGCAACCAAAAACCAAGAAAATTGAAGTTTACTGCCTATAATTAAAGTGATAATAGAATCAAAAAACAACTTAGCTGAAACAAGAATCATAGCAATACTAATAAACATAGAAAAAATATATTCAGCTTTTCCATGACCTAAATTGTGATCCTCGTCATTTGGTGTACTTGCAATTCTATTACCGATAAAAGTCATAAGAGAGGCAAAAATATCTCCTGCACTATTTACGCTATCTGCAATCATAGCTTGACTTTTGCTTATAAAACCAACTGTAGCTTTTATTATTAATAAAAAGATATTACCAATTATTCCTAAGATACCAGCCTTTTTTGTATCTGCAAATTTTTCTTCCATTTATATCGACTCCTTATTTAAATATTTTATGATTATAACATATATAATATAAGTAAAAAAGAGATTTTCGAAATTTAATTTCCTGAAATCCATGTAATTTAGCATGAATTATAAAATTGTAGGTTGAAAAATGCTAAAATTATAAATTTGCAAAAAAAAACAATAAGTGCTATAATGAAAAAAATACAAAAGTGAAAAACGTTAAAGAGGTGAAAAGATGGCAATACTCACAATTATATATATATTAGTATTTATTATATTTGCCTTAATAGCATATGCAATACTACAAATAAAAATGTTTGGAATGAAAATAAAAGATTTTTGGTCATTTATAGAAGCAAATCAAATGTTAGATAAATTATATAAATTTGCAAGGCAATATGAAAATATGTCTCCGCAAGAACAAATCATTTATTTAGCTGAAGCTGAAAAAATATTTAATGCATTTGATAATGTACCAGATACATTATGGGAAGAAGAATATGATAAGTATAAAGAAGTATTAAAAAAATATAAAGATATAAAAATGTTAAGGTGGGCCTCAACATCAAATAAGAGTGAATCTTAAAGATTCACTCTTATTATATTTTTATAATAACTAAACTAAATGCTAGATAAGCATATCTAAATGCTTTTTTCATAAATAATCTAGATTTTAGAATTTCAAAAGATTCTGACAAAGCACAATATTTATCAACAAATGTTAGAATAAAGCCTTCTATAGATTTTGGAAATGCTACTGTAACAGGCCACATATGTTTTTCAATTATATCTTTTTCTTTATCATTTAAATCAAACAATTTAGATGCGTTTTCACAAGCTGTTTTTCCATGAGTAAAAGCATGTAATCCTTTTCTATCAGGTTGTCTTTTTCTCCAATCATATAAAAATAGATCATGCAACATAGCTGCTCTTGTTGCAGATTTATAATCTAAATTTAACTTTTTACAAATACAATAACAGTGGTATGCTGCTGTATAGCAATGTTCAAAACAGGTTGTTTCGTAATGCTGTTTGAAATTTTTCATTTGTTGAACTGTATCATTTGTTATTAAAGGATATATAATATCTTGAAATTCTTTATTTTGACTTATTATATCTTTCTTATATTGTTCCATAAAAACCTCTTTTAATTATGTACTTCTTTTAAATTATAGCACAAACAAAACATAGATTGCAACATTTTGTAAATTTAATTTATAGGTTTAATGCCTCATGTCATCTTATGCAAAGAACCAAAACTGAGATTTATTATTTAGAAATATTAAAAACTAGTTTGTTAATAATATTTCTAAAATTTGAACTGCATTAGTAGCAGCACCTTTTCTTAGATTATCAGCTACTACCCACATATTTAAGCCATAAGGAACACTAAAATCTCTTCTAATTCTACCAACAAAAACTTCATTATTACCATTTGCTTTAGAAGCAATAGGGTATTGTTCTTTTTCTATATTATCTACTAGAATAATCCCAGGAGAATTTTGTAACAACATTCTAACATCATATAAATCAAAATCTTTTTCAAATTCAACATTAATAGATTCACTATGGCAATTAACAACAGGAACCCTTACTGCTGTTGCTGTAATTGGTAAATCAGGCTTTTGCAAAATTTTTCTTGTTTCATTTATCATTTTATGTTCTTCTTTTGTATATCCATCGTCCATAAAAATATCAATATGAGGGATACAGTTATTGTGAATAGAATATGGAAATTTTTTTAAAGAATCCCCATAAGATTTATTTTCTAAATCTTCTATGCCTAAACGACCACTTCCAGAAACAGCTTGATATGTTGAGTAGACAATTCTCTTAATATGATATTTATTATCTAAAAATTTTAAAGGAATAACAGCTTGAATAGTAGAGCAATTTGGATTAGCAATAATTCCTGTGTTATTAAAAATTTCTTTAGGGTTTATCTCTGGAACAACTAAAGGAACTTCTGGATCCATTCTAAATATACTACTATTATCAATAACAGTACATCCACTTTTAACAGCTATTGGAATATATTTTTTAGAAACTTCACCACCAGCACAAAATATAGCATAATCAAAAGATTGTTTAAAAGAGTTTTCAGTTAATTCACAAAGAATATAATCTTCACCTAAAAAATTAATTTTTGTACCAGCAGATTTCTTAGAAGAAAATAATGTATAAGTTACATTAGAAAAATTTTTTTCTTCTAAAACTTTTAATACAGTTCTACCAACTAAACCACTACTGCCAACAATTGCAACTTTATATTTTCCACGCATATAAAATACCTCCGTTTATTTTATCTATATAAACATATGCAATAAAAATGAAAAAAGTTATTTTTTATTTTAAACGTAACGAAAAAATAAATAAATTTGAATGAAAATATTGCATTAATTTGTCAACAATAGTATAATATAAAAAGTGGCATAATAATATTATAAAAAGATCTTAAAAAAGAGAGGGAAAAAAATGGATTATTTATATATACTAAGAGAAGCTTTGGTCTGGATTATAACAATATTTTGGTTATATCAATTATTAGTAAGTTTATGTTCTTTAGTAAAAATAAAAGATAAACCTTTAAAAGTAAAGAAAGACCATAGATTTATGGCAATCATACCAGCACACAACGAAGAAGCTGTTGTTGGAAATTTAATTGAAAGTTTAAAAAAGCAAAATTATAATAAAGATTTATATGACATTTATGTAATTGCAGATAACTGCACAGATAACACTGCAAAAGTAGCAAAAGAAGCAGGGGCAATTGTATATAAAAGATTTGACGAAACAAAAAAGACAAAAGGGTATGCCTTAAATTGGTTTTTACAACAAAAAATAGAAGAAAATGCTCCATATGATGCATTTTTTGTATTTGACGCAGACAATATAGTGCACCCAGATTTTATTAAAAATATGAACAAAAAATTGTGTCAAGGTGAAGATGTTGTTCAAGGATATAGAGATATAAAAAATCCAACAGATAGCTGGATTACAGCAGGATATGCTATTTTCTATTGGACAATGCACAGATTTTATCATTTAGCAAGATATAATTTAGGATTATCACCATTACTAAACGGAACAGGATTTATGGTAAGATTTGATGTAGTAAAACCTCAAGGATGGGATACAAAAACATTAACAGAAGATATAGAATTTTCATTAAAAAGAATAATAAAAGGCAAAAAATTAGGATGGGCAACAGATGCAATATGTTATGATGAACAACCAGTAGGATTTGTTCAAAGTTGGTCACAAAGAAGTAGATGGACAGTAGGCCATATTCAATGTATTCATGAATATACAAAGAAATTAGCTATAGCGGCAAAAGAAAACAAAACAATGATGAATTTTGATGGATTACTATATATAGTAGGAAGTATACCAATGTTTATTCTTACATTGTTGTTACTAGCAACTAACTTTTTAATGTATGCAGGTGATGGAATGACACAAGCAGAATTAATGATGAATATGCTTAGATATTTAGTTCCAACATTTTTATTACCAATTGCAACAGGAGTTATTGCAATGTATTTAGATAAAAGACCTATTAAACCAATGCTAAAAGGTTTAGCATGTTATCCATTATTTATGGGATCATGGTTGCTAATCAACTTTAAATGTTTATTCAAAAGAGAGACAACATGGGAAAAGATTAATCATGTTAGAAATATAAAAATAGCAGATGATGGTTTACAAGAAGGATTACAAGAGGAAAGAAATTAAAAATATAAACACAAAGAAAGTTGACTTTTAAGCCAACTTTCTTTAATATTTACAAAAAGGAGAAGAAAATGATAAAAGAATTATTAAAAAAAGAAAATTTATTACATATAGCAATAATTTTATTAGGAACAATATTAATTCTAATACCAGCTTTTCATAGTAATATATGGTTTGATGAATCATACAGTGTAGCAATATCAAATCATTCTTTTAGTGAAATATGGACAATAGGCGGAAATGATGTACACCCTATTCTTTATTATTGGATGCTTAAAATAATAAATATTTTATTTGGAAGCAATATAATTATATATAGAATTTTTTCTGTTTTAGGAATTGTTGGATTAGGAATATTAGGTTTTACTCATATAAAAAAAGATTTTGGAACAAAAACAGGGCTATTATTTACATTTTTTAGTTTCTTCTTACCAGTTATGTTAAATTATGCGTTAGAAATTAGAATGTATTCATGGTCAATTTTCTTTGTTACATTAATGGTAATTTATTTAAATAGATTTATAAAGGACAAAAATACTAAAAATTTAATTCTATTTGGAGTATTTAGTATAGTAAGTTGTTATATGCATTATTATGCTCTTGTTTGTGCAGGAATAATTAATTTAGGATTAATTATTTATATAATTAAAAATAGAAAAAGCATAGAAAATAAAATAATAAAACAGTTTATTTTAGTAGAAGCGTTACAAGTGATACTATATATTCCATGGATGTTTTACTTTATAAAACAACTAACAAGAGTAGGGGGAGGATTTTGGATTAGAATTGAATTTCCTCAAATATTAATTGATATTATAAATTTTCAATTTAAGGGAAGTTTAGAACAAATAATACCTACAATTTTTGCTAGTATACTATTGATTTATATTTTATATATTATTATAAAAAATATAAAAAAGAAAGAGAATATAAAAGAAGGAATAATACCAATAATAATATATATATTGGTAATTGCAATAGCAGCAATAGCTTCATTAAAATCTCCTATTTTATATGCTAGATATTTATTTCCTATATCAGGACTTCTAATTTTTTCAATTTGTTATTTTTTAGCAAAGGAAAATAAAACATTTATTATAGGAATGATATGTGGTGCAATTTTAATAATGTCAGTAATGAATTTAAAGGAAAATATTGAAGAAAATTATGATATTTCTAATAATGAACCATTTGCTTATTTAGAAGAGAATTTACAACCAGAAGATATAATAGTATATACTAGTATAAATAATGGAGGAGTAGTAGCAGCATTAATTGATTCAAATCAGCAGTACTTTTTAAATGTGGATAATTGGACTATTGAGGAAGCATATAAAGCGTATGCTCCACAAATGAAAGTGGCATATAGTTTTGAAGAAGCTATGAAAGAAGCAAAAGGTAGAATATTTATAATTGATGATGGTAGTTTAAGTTGTTATAACAGATTAGAAAATAAAGAAGAATATAAACAAGTTGAAATCAAAAAATTTGAACCGAAATATAAAGAGTATACTTACCAAATTGTAGTTTTGGAAAAAATAAAATAAAAAACTATAAAAAAGCTTGCATTTATACCAAAAATTGGGTATAATAACAATGGAAACTATGAAAGACTTAAGAAGAGTGGGAACAAATCCCACTCTTAATTATTAGAAAAAAATAAATACTTATGATTAGATATGTTAAAAAGGAGGGATATTTTGGCAAGTATAGAAGAGAGAGTGGAAAGCTTATTAAAAGAAAAAATTGAAGCAATTGGATATGAACTATATGATGTAGAATATAGCAAAGAAGGTAAGAATTACTTTTTAAGAATATTTATAGATAAAACTGGAGGAATTGACTTAAATGACTGTGAAAAAGTGAATAATGAAATAGATGAAATTTTGGACGAAGCTGATTATATAAAAGAGCAGTATTTTTTAGAAGTTTCTTCTCCAGGTATAGAAAGAATCATAAGAAAAGAAAAACATCTAAAAAAATATATTGGCCATGAAATTAATATTAAGTTATTTAAAAAAGATAAAAACGGAAACAAAGAATATCAAGGAATTTTAAAAGCATTTGACCAAGACAATATAGAATTAGAAGAAAATATAAAAATTGAAAGAAAAAATATAGCACAAATTAAAACAGTATATAATTGGTAAAGGGAGGAATAAAAATGAAAGATCAAGCAATTGATAACAAAGAATTAATTTTAGCTTTAGAAGAATTAGAAAAAGAGAAGGGAATAAAGAAAGAGTACTTATTAGAAGCAATTGAAACAGCATTAGTAACAGCATATAAGAGAAACTTTGATTCATTAGAAAATGTAAGAGTAGAAATGGATCATCAAACAGGAGCAACACATGTATATGCTATTAAAGAAGTTATGGAAAAAGCAAACGATGAAGATACAGAAATTAGCTTAAAAGAAGCTCAAAAGATAAACCCAGACTTAAAAGAAGGGGATACAGTTGAAACAGAAATCGTTCCAAGAGATTTTGGAAGAATAGCAGCACAAACAGCAAAACAAGTTATTATTCAAAAATTAAGAGAAGTTGAAAGAGAAATAGTATATAATGAATTCAATGAAAGAAAAGGAGAAATAGTTTCAGGACTTATTCAAAAAGCTGACCACAATATTGTCGTAATGGACTTAGGAAAGTTAGAAGGAGTAATGCCTTTAAAAGAACAAATTCCTACAGAACATTATAAAGTAAACGACAAAATAAAAGGATATGTTTTAGATGTAGAAAAAGGAGCAAAAGGTGCTCCACAAGTAATAGTATCTAGAAGTCATCCGGATTTTGTAAGAAAATTATTAGAATTTGAAATACCAGAGATATATGAAGGAGTAATAGAAATAAAAAGTGTTTCAAGAGATCCAGGATATAGAAGTAAGGTTGCTGTTTATTCACCAGATCAAAACATTGACCCTGTAGGATCTTGCGTAGGACAAAAAGGAGTAAGAATTCAAAACGTAATTAATGAATTAAATGGAGAAAAGATAGATGTTATTGAATGGAATGAAGATCCATCTATTTATATAGCTTCAGCTTTACTACCAGCAAAAATATTGGCTGTTGACATTAAGGAAGAAGAAAAATTTGCGCAAGTTGTCGTACCAGATGATCAATTATCTTTAGCAATTGGAAAATCAGGACAGAATGCAAGACTAGCAGCAAGATTAACAAATTGGAAAATTGATATTAAGTCAGAAACACAATTTAGAGAAATGATAATAAAATCACAAGAAAGTGATAAAAAAGAAACAGAGGAAGAAACAGAAACCGAATAAAAATAAAAAGCAGACATACAATAAAGGAGGGACAAATATATGAAAAATCAACCAACTAGAACATGTATGGGATGTAATGAAAAAAAAGCAAAAAATGATTTGATAAGAATTGTTAAAAATAAAAATGATGAAATTAATATTGATAGAACTGGAAAATTGGATGGAAGAGGAGCTTACATATGTGACAACGTCCAATGCTTAGAAAAGATAATAAAATCAAAGAGATTAGAAAAAATATTTGATAAAGAAATATCAAATGAAATATATGAGAAATTAAGAGGTGTAATTCTTGATAAATAAAAAGATATTAGGATTAATAGGATTATCAGCAAAGGCAAGGAAAATAAGCTTTGGATCAGATAGTGTGGAAGATAGTATAAAAAATAGGAAAGTTACTTTAATAATTGTAGCTGAGGACTCTTCTGAGAGGACAAAAGATAAATTTAAATATTTAAGCGAAAAATATAAAGTGCCAATTATAATAATTGGAAAAATAGAGGAATTAAGCAAAGCAATTGGTAAATCAAATAAGGCAATATTAGGAATTGAAGATATAAACTTATCAAAAGAAATTCAAAAAATAAATAATGGGGGTGAAGTTATTGGGTAAGATAAAAATATATGATATAGCAAAAAAGCTAAACTTAACCAGTAAAGAAGTATTAGAAGTAGCAAAAAAGCTAAATATTAATGTGAAAAGTCATTTGAGTGGAATAGAAGAGGAAGAAGCGAAAAGAATTGAAGATGATATAAACAAAAAAGAAAACAAAAAGCAAGAAAAAGAAATAGTAAAAAAAGAAAAAATAGGAACAAAAAAGGAAGAAAAAGCACCTGTTATTATTAGAAGAGAAGTTATTATTTCACAAGAAGCAGAACAAACAAAAAAGAAAGAACCAGTAAAAAAGGAAAATAAAAAGAACAATGTAGGATTTGTAGAAAGAAAACAAAACAAAGACTATAATATTGTGTATAGAAATAAACCGAGCAAACCTATGACAGTTAGCGAGCTATTTGGACTAAAAAAAGAGGAACCAAAAAAAGAAGAAAAAGTTAAAGTTGAACAAGAAAATAAAAAAGAAGAAATGAAAAAAGAAGAAGTAAAAGAAGTAAAAAAAGAAGAAACATTAAAAAAAGTTGCATTAGATTCTAAACCTCAAAAGCAAGAAAGAGAAAACAAAACGATTGGAAGAGAAAATAAAATGAATAGAGAAAATCGAGACAATAGACAAAATAGAAATAATTATAGCCAAAATTCTAATAATTATAATTATAATAATAACAATAGAAATAATAATAGGTTTAACCATAATAACAATAGATTTAATAATAATAATAATAACAGCAATAATAATGGCAGATTTAATGGTAATAATAACAATAACGGAAATAATAGGTTTAATAATAGAAATAATAATGATAGATTTAATAAAAGACCTTTAGACGAAAAAGGAATTGAAAAAAATATTAAAAATATCATGTCAGTTGAAACTGTTGAAAAAGAAAGTGTTAGAGAATATAATAGAGGAATTGATAAACAAAAAAATAATAATAAATTTGAGGAAAATAAAGGGAAAAAATCAAAATCAAGAAGAAACAATTCAGCAGGAGATTTTGATGAAGGAAAACTAAAAAGCTTGAAACAAGCAAACAGATTGTCAAATATGTTTGATGAACAAGATGGAGGAATGTTAGATTATTATGATTTAACAACAGAGAGAGGTAGAAGAGGCAAAAAGAGAAAAAATCAAAATCAAGAAGAGAGAACAAAACAAAAAATATTCCAATTAACAGAAATTGAAATTCCAGAAACAGTAACTGTAAAAGATTTAGCAGCAGATATGAAAAAAACAACTGCAGAGGTAATAAAGAAACTATTAGGATATGGAATAATGGCTACAATTAATCAAGAAATAGATTTTGATACAGCTTATTTAATTGCACAAGAATTTGGAATTACAGCAACTAAAAAAGAAACAGTAACAGAGGAAGATATATTGTTTGATGATTCTGAAGATAAAGAAGAAGAATTAGAAACAAGACCTCCAGTAATTGTTGTAATGGGCCATGTTGACCATGGAAAAACATCACTTCTAGATGCTGTTAGAAAAACAAATGTGATTGAAGGGGAAGCAGGAGGAATTACACAAGCAATTGGTGCATATAAAGTAAAAGTAAAAGATAGAGAAATTACTTTCTTAGATACTCCTGGACATGAAGCATTTACAGCAATGAGAGCTAGAGGAGCTCAGATTACAGATATTGCTATTTTAGTTGTAGCAGCAAATGATGGGGTAAAACCTCAAACGATAGAAGCTATTAATCACGCTAAATCAGCAGGAATACCTATTATTGTTGCAATAAATAAAATTGATTTACCAGATGCAAATATAGAAAAAGTAAAACAAGAATTAATGGCATATGAATTGGTTCCTGAAGAATGGGGTGGAGATACAATATATGTACCAATATCTGCTAAAAAAGGAGAAAATATTGACCAATTATTAGAAATGGTACTATTAGAAGCAGATGTATTAGAATTAAAAGCAAATCCACATAAACAAGCAAAAGGAGCTGTTATAGAAGCAAGATTAGACAAATCAAAAGGAGCAATTGCTACAATGCTTGTACAAAGAGGAACTTTAGATGTAGGAGATACAATAGTAGTAGGCTCATCTATAGGAAGAATTAGAGCGATGAAAGATGATAAAGGAAAAAGTGTAAAAGCTGCAGGACCATCTACACCGGTAGAAATAATGGGACTAACAGAAGTTCCAGAAGCTGGAGATACTTTCTATGAAGTTAAAAATGAAAAAATGGCTAAACATTTAATAGAAAGAAGAAAACGTCAAGCAAGAGAAAAAGCAATTAACAGTGCAACAAAAGTAACATTAGATAATCTATTTACACAAATGGAACAAGGAAATTTAAAAGTGCTAAACCTAATTGTAAAAGCAGATGTACAAGGATCTGTTGAAGCAGTAAAACAAGCAATGGAAAAACTAGAAAACGAAGAAGTAAAAGTAAAAGTAATTCATGCAGCTGCAGGTGCTGTTAATCAATCAGATGTAACACTTGCAAAAGTATCAAATGCTATAATCATAGCGTTTAATGTAAGACCTGATAATATGGCAAAAGAAATGGCAGAAAAAGATGAAGTAGAAATAAAACAATATTCTATTATTTATCAGGCAATAGAAGATGTAGAAGCTGCGATGAAAGGAATGCTAGATCCAAAATATGAAGAAAAAGTAATTGGAAATGCAGAAGTAAGACAAACTTTCAAAATATCTAATGTTGGAACTATTGCAGGATGTTATGTAATTTCAGGAAAAGTAGAAAGAAATGCGGGAGTTAGAGTGATTCGTGAAAATGTAGTAATACATGATGGACATTTAGCTACATTAAAAAGATTTAAAGATGATGTAAAAGAAGTTACTAAAGGATTTGAATGTGGAATTCAGATTGAAAATTATAACGACATCAAAGAAGGAGACGTAATAGAAGCATATATTATGGAAGAAATTAAGAGATAATGTCCCTTTTTAGGGATATTTCTCTTATAAAAGGAGGAAAAATAAAATGCCAGAAAATCAGAATAGATTAGGACGCATTGATGAAGAATACAAAAAAGAAATAAGCCAAATCATTAGTTATCAATTAAAAAATCCAAATGTAACAGGATTAATTAGTGTAACAAAAGTAAAGGTAACTAACGACTTAAAATATGCAAAAGTATATGTAAGCATTTTAAATTCAAAAAATTTAAAAGAAACAATGGAAGGATTAAAGAAATCTTCAGGATTTATAAGAAGTGAATTAGCAAGAAAAATAAATTTAAGAAATACCCCAGAAATTTTATTCGAATTAGATGATTCTTTAGAATATGGAGCAAAGATTGATAGCATATTAAAAGAAATTATGCCTAAAAAAGAAGAGGAGAAATAAATATGACATTAGATGAAATATTAAAAGAAATAAAAGTGGCTCAAAATATTGTAATCTTAACACATGAATCTCCTGATGGAGACGCTATAGGTAGTAGTTTAGCTATGAGACTTATGCTAAAAGAATTGGAAAAAGAATGCGATGTTATTATTCCTGAGTATTCTAGACTATTTGACTTTTTACCAGGTATTGAGACAATAAAGAAAGAATCAGAAATAAAAAACTACGATTTAGCAATTGCAGTAGATTGTGCTGACATAAAAAGAATAGCTAAAAAAGAATATTTTGAAAATGCTAAAAAAACAATAGTAATTGATCATCATGGAAGTAATAATATGTTTGGAGATTTAAATTACGTAAATCCTGTTTCTCCAGCATGTTGCGAAATATTAGCAGGAATAGCAGAATATTTTAAAATGAAAATAACGAAGGAACTTGGAACATGCATAATGACTGGAATAATAACAGACACAGGAGGATTTAGACACGATGGAACAAATTCAGAAACATTTGAATTTGCAGCTGAATTAGTAAGAAAAGGAGTTAACATTCCATATATATATAAAAGAACCTTAAATACTAAAACTAAGGCTAATTTTCTACTAACTAAAAAGGTAATTGACAGAATGGAGCTATTAGAAGATGGAAAAGTAACATTTACATATATCACTATTAAAGATGAAGAAGAAGTAAATGCAGAACCGGGAGACCATGAAGGACTAGTTGAAATAGGAAGAGACATTGAAGGTGTAGAAGTTTCAATATTTGTAAGACAAAAAGAAGAAAATGCTTTTAAAATTTCATTGCGTTCAGGAAATGAAGTAAATGTTTCAGATGTATGCTTGATGTTTGGTGGAGGAGGACATCCACGAGCAGCTGGAGGATTAATACAAGGAACTCTAGAACAAGTAAGAGAAAAAGTCTTAAAAGAAGTAAAAAAAGCATTGTAAGGAAATAAAAAAATGGATGGAATATTAATAATAAATAAACATAAAGGATGTACATCTCATGATATAGTACATAAAATAAAAAAAATAACAAAAGAGAAAGTGGGACATACAGGTACTTTAGATCCAATGGCAACAGGAGTGTTGCCATTATTAATAGGGAAAGGAACATTGTGCTCAAAATATTTAATAGAACACGATAAAACTTATAAAGCTACACTAAAATTAGGAATTGAAACAGACACAAAAGACTTAGAAGGAAGAGTGATACAAGAACAAGCCGTTGATATTAAAATTTTAGAAAAAAGCAATGTTGAAAATATATTAAAGAGTTTTATTGGAAAACAAGAACAAATACCTCCTATATATTCTGCAATAAAGGTTGACGGAAAAAAGTTATATGAATATGCTAGAGAAGGAAAAGAGGTTAGAATTCAGCCAAGGACAATAGAAATATATGACATGAATTTAGAAAAAATAGATAGAGATAATAAAGAAATTGTATTTAAAGTAAGTTGTTCAAAAGGAACATATATTAGAAGTTTATGCTCAGATATTGCTAAAAAGCTTGGCACAATAGGTTGTATGTCAGATTTAGAAAGATTATGTGTTGGTAGATTTGATATTACTGAATCTATAACTTTAGAAACAATAAATAATAATATAGAAAATATTAATAATAATTTAATAACAATAGAAAGATTATTTGATAAAAGTAAAAACATAATATTAGAAGATAAAAAATTAAAATTATTCTTAAATGGAGTACAATTAAAAGTAAAAGAAAAAGATGGAGCTTTTAAAATTTATAATAATAACAAATTTATAGGTATTGGTTGCATAAAAGATAATATTTTAAAAAGAGATATTATTATAATATAAAACCTTATATAGCAATAAAGAATGTAAAGCAAAATGTTTTGTTATTTAGTATATTATAAAAATCACTTTCATATATTTAATTAAAAATATATGAGGAGTGATTTTTTTGTATTATATTCAAGAAACTGACAAGCCTAACTTTATATTAAAATTATTTAATATAGTAAAACTCAAAGAAAATAAAATAATATTACCAATAGAAGCTGAAGAAAAAATGGATTTAAAAAAGAGTAAAGTATTGGCAAATAAAACTAAAAAGATATTAAGCAAAACAAATTGCAATAAGGTAATTTTAAGTAAAGAAATAAAAAAACAACAGGATTATCAAAATTATTTATATACATATAATTTTGATATAATAGATGGAAGATGGTTGTTTGAAGTATTAATGCTTAAATCTTTAAAATATATAATAGAAAAGAAAAATATGAAAAAAGAAGAAGTGTCAATATCAATATTGGTAAATGATATCAATGACAATATTTTAGAAAATATAAAAGAAATAGTAAAAGAATATAAAAAAATTAATATCGTAACAAATCATATAGAAAAATTTAAGAAAATAGAAAAACAGATTTTAGAAAAAGAAGGAATTATGTTAGTAATTAGTAACAATAGAAGAAAAAGTCTTTTAAAATCTAAAATAATTTTAAATATTGATTTCCCAACAGAACTGATTAACAAATATCAAATATATGAAGAGGCAATTATTGTTAATTTAAAAGGAAATGTTAAAATAGAGAAAAAAAGATTTAATGGCATAAATATAAATGATTACGAGATATGTTTTAAATATGAAGATGAATTTGACTTTGAGAAAAAAGAAAAATACAATAAGAAGGATATATATGAAGCAAAAATTATAAAAAAACAACCGAATAAATTTATAATGAAGAGAATTGATGAGGACCAAGTGAAGATAATAGAATTGGTGGGAAATAAATCAACAATATAAAAAAGTAATGTTTACTATGTATATGATCAACATGCATACTATTTAAATGAACTGTAATATATTTAATCTAAATTACTAAAATTTTATTTAAAAGCTTTTCTTTTTTTACAAAATATAATATAATGTACATGCATAAATTTATAATTGGCAAGGAGGGAATAAGATGCCAAATAATAGTAGAGAAAATAGAAGTAATAGACAAAAAAGTAATGAAAAAACAAGACAATACAGAACTCAAAATAAAAAAAGAAAAGCTGGTAAAAGAGCAAAAGCTAAAAAAGTAGATGATTCTACTAAAATGTATAAACCAGTTGAGAATAAAAAAACGAAAAAAGTGAAAAAGGAAAAAAAGCATCCAAAATTGAGAACGGCTATAAAAATAATGTTAGTTATATTTTTATTACTTTGTGTAATAGGTGCAGGAATTGTAGCAGGAATGTTTTTTGGACTATTTGGAGACGATTTTGAAATAACAAAAGAAGAATTAAAAATAGGAGCATCTAATTCAGTTGTTGTAGACTCAAATGGAGGAGTTATTGCCAATTTAAGTGGTGATGAAAAAAGAAAAGTAATTACACTTGAAGATATGGCAGATTACTTACCAAAAGCATATGTTGCAATTGAAGATGAAAGATTTTATAAACATAATGGAGTAGATTTAAAAAGAACAGCAGGAGCAATATTACACACTGTAACTGGTAATAGTTCGTATGGTGGTAGTACAATTACACAGCAATTAGTAAAGAATATAACAAAAGATGATGAATCTTCAGGACTTGCAGGAATTTTTAGAAAAGTAAAAGAATGGGCAAAAGCTTATCAAGTAGAAAGAATGATATCTAAAGATCAAATATTAGAATTATACTTAAATATTTTATATGTGGGTGGAGAAGGAAATCTACATGGAGTGGAATTAGGAGCAGAATATTATTTTAATAAAAGTGCAAAAGATTTAAGTTTAGCAGAATGTGCATTTTTAGCAGGAATTAACTCATCACCTAATTATTATAATCCATACAAGTTAGCTTCAAATAATGACACAGAAGAAAAAAGAGATGAAAGAATAAAATCAAAAGTATTAACAGTATTAGCTAAAATGAAAGAATTGGGATATATTCAAAATGAAGAAGAATACAATGAAGCTGTAAAACAAGCAGAAGAAGGATTAAAATTTGAAAAAGCTGCTATTGCAACAGGAACTACTTATTCTTATCATACAGATGCAGTAATAGACCAAGTAATTAACCAAGTAATGGATGAAAAAGATATTTCAAGACAATTAGCAGAAAATTATGTGTATAGTAGTGGATTAACTATTCATTCAACAGTAGATTCTACTATACAAGCTAGACTAGAAGAAGAATATGCAAAAGAAAAATATAAAAAGACGAGCCCTAGTAAAAAGCAAACAACACAATCTGGAATGGCTATTATTGATTATAAAACAGGAAATGTTGTAGGAATTGCAGGTGGTTTAGGAACAAAAGAAGGAGCTGGATGGAATAGGGCAACTCAAATGAAAAAGCAAACAGGTTCTTCTATAAAACCAATAGCAGACGTGGCTCCAGCATTAGAAGAAAAGGTAATTACTCCTGCTACAGTATATGATGACGTAAAAACTGATTTTGGTGGAGGATATACACCGAAAAATGATGGAGAAAGATATAGAGGAATTATTAATATAAGACAATTTATAGAAACTTCACAAAACATACCAGCTTTAAAAATAATGAAAGAATTAACACCAGAAAAATCTATTCAATATCTTAAAAAGATGGGAATAACTTCATTAGACGATAAAAAAGATAATGTATTATCATTAGCAATTGGAGGTATGACAGACGGTGTTAGTCCATTAGAAATGGCAGCAGCATATGGAACTATTGCTAATGATGGAATTTATATTACACCAACATTCTATACTAAAGTAGTAGATAGTAGTGGGAACACAGTATTAACACCAAAACAAGAACAAGTAAGAGCAGTTTCAGAACAAACAGCATATCTTACTAAAAAGATAACTCAAGAGCCAGTAAATAGTTCAAGAGGAACAGCTACTTATTGTAAAATATCAGGAATGGATGTAGCTGCAAAAACAGGAACAACTGACAAGAGTTATGACAGATGGTTATGTGGATTTACGCCATATTATTCTGCCGCAACATGGTTTGGATATGATGACAGTGAAGAAGTAAAAGGATTTTCTCAAAATCCAGCAGGTCAAATATGGGATGCAGTAATGACAGACATTCATAAAAAGTTAGCAAATGCATCTTTCCAAAAGCCAAGTGGAATTGTAGAACAAACAGTTTGTAGAACAACAGGATGTTTAGCTACAACAGGATGTACAGATACTTATAAAGAAATATTTGCATCAAATAATATACCTGAAAAATGTCAAGGACATGGAAGTCAAAAATTATGTACTGAATCTGGAAAAGTAGCAAATGAGTATTGTCCAGAGACAAAAGTAAACAATTATGGTGCGACAGTACCAAAAGAACAATTAAAACTTTGGACACCAATAAGTGGAAAAAATAGTTCTTCCGGAACAAAAGTTGAAGAAATTTGTGATATCCATAAGAAACCAGAGGAAAAACCAAAAGAGCCTGAAAAACCAAAACATAATACAACAAACACAGGATCAGAAACCACAACAAATACAGGTGGAAATACAAATACAAGTGGAAATACAAGCACAGGTGGAAATACAACGAATACAGGTGGGAATACAAATACATCTGGAACTGAAGATCCAGGTGCTGAAACATAATATTGTAATATTAAGCAATAAAATTGCCAAAATTAATATTTTTGGCAATTTTAGTAAAAGGAGAGAAGTTTATGGATATATATTTTTATAATACACTTACAAGACAAAAAGAAAAATTTATACCAATTGACAAACAAGAAGTAAGAATGTATTCTTGTGGACCAACTGTTTATAAAAATGCAACTATAGGAAATATAAGAACTAATATATTTCAAGATGTTTTAAGACGAGTATTGAGATATAATGGATATAAAATAAAGCATGTTATGAATATAACAGACGTTGGACATTTAGTATCAGATGGAGATGAAGGAGAAGACAAAATGCTAAAATCAGCAAATGAAGAACATAAAACTCCTTTAGAAATAGCAGAACATTATACAAAGCTATTTTTTGATGATTTAAATTTATTAAATATAGAAACACCAGAAATAATATGCAAAGCAACAGAACATATAAAAGAGATGATAGAATATGTTGAAAAATTAATAGAAAATGGATATGCATATGAAACATCAACAGCAATTTATTTTGATATATCAAAATTAGATAAGTATCCTATATTATCAAACTTAAATATAGAAAATCAAAAAGCTGGAGCAAGAATTGAAGTGGATCCAGAAAAACGAAATCCTCAAGACTTTGCATTATGGATAAAAGCACCAGAAAATCATTTGATGAAATGGGATAGCCCATGGGGACCAAGCTATCCAGGATGGCACATAGAATGTTCAGCAATGGGGAAAAAATACTTAGGAGAGCAATTTGATATTCATACAGGAGGAATTGATTTAATTCCGACTCATCATGAAAATGAGATTGCACAAAGCAAAGGTGCTTGTGGAAAGATACCAGCAAGATACTGGATACATGGAGAATATTTACTAATTAATGGTGGAAAAATGTCAAAAAGTCTTGGAAATGTATATTTAGTTAAAGATTTTATAGAAAAAGGATATGATCCAATAGCATATAAGTTATTTAGTTATTCATGCCATTATAGAAATAAACTAAACTTCACATGGGAAGGATTAGAGGCGGCATCAAAGTCATTAGAAAGATTACGTAATAGTTATCAATTAAATTTAAATGGAACAGACAAATTAACAATTGAAGACAAAGAAAAATTAAAACAAATAGAAGAAGGCTTTCATAAAGCTATCAATGATGACTTAAATATGCCTCTTGCAATGAGCTTCGTTTGGGAAGCTGCTAAATTTGAAAAGAAAAATCCAGAAATTGCAGAAATTCTTACTAAATTTGATAATATTTTAGGGATTAAGATTAATGAAGAAAATTCAGGAAAACAAGATATACCAAAAGAAATATTAGATTTGATTGATAAAAGAAGAATTGCAAGAGAAAATAAAGAATGGAATAAATCTGATGAATTAAGAGACTTGATAAATCAAAAAGGATATGATATCAAAGATACAAAACAAGGAACTGAAATCAAAAAAAGATAAGGAGGAATTTAATATGTCAATATTATTACCAGGAGGAGCAGGATATATAGGAAGTCATACAGCTGTAGAGTTATTAAAAGCAGGAAAGGAAATAGTTATAATAGATAACTTTTCAAATAGCAAACCAGAAGTATTAGATAAAATAAAAGAAATATCAGGAAAAGATTTTAAATTTTATGAAATAGATTATTTAGACAAAGAAAAGTTAGAAAAAGTATTTGAAGAAAATAAAATAGAAGCTGTATTAAATTTTGCTGGTTATAAAGCTGTTGGAGAATCTATTCAAAAGCCATTAGAATATTATCATAACAATATATCAGGATGTTTAGTTTTATTAGAAACTATGAAAAAATATGGAGTAAAAAAATTTATATTTAGTTCATCAGCTACTGTGTATGGAGAACCAGAGAGAATACCATTAACAGAAGATTGCAAAATAGGAGGAACTACAAATCCTTATGGAAGTTCAAAATTATTTATAGAACAAATATTAAAAGATTTATATGCCTCTGATAATTCTTGGGATATTTGTATTCTAAGATACTTTAATCCAGTAGGAGCTCATGAATCTGGATTAATTGGTGAAGAACCACAAGGAATACCAAATAATTTGATGCCATATATTGCAAGAGTAGCAGCAGGAACATTAAAAGAATTATCTGTATTTGGAAATGATTACAATACACCAGATGGAACAGGAGTAAGAGATTATATCCATGTTGTAGATTTGGCAAAAGGACATGTAGCAGCTTTAAAAAAATTGGAAAAAGAAGGAGAAGGGTTATATATTTATAACTTAGGAACTGGAAATGGTTATAGTGTATTAGATATGGTAAAAGCTTTTGAAAAATCAACAGGAAAAGAGGTACCATATAAAATAGCTCCAAGAAGAGAAGGCGATATTGCAACTTGTTACGCAGATCCTAAAAAAGCAAAAGAAGAATTAGGATGGGAAGCAACAAAAACACTAGAAGATATGTGCAAGGATTCTTGGAGATATATAGAAAAAAATAGTTAAAAGAGAGGAAAAAACATGATAGACTTTAAAGAAAAAATAGCAGAAATATTAGCAGATGCAACAAACTTAAATGAAAAAGAATTAGAAAGCTATATAGAAATGCCAAAAGATTCCCAAAATGGAGATTATGCATTTCCATGTTTTCGTCTTGCAAAAGAGTTACGAAAGGCTCCTCCAGTAATTGCTAATGAAATAAAGGAAAAAATAGAAACTACACCAGAAGAAATAGAAAAAATGGAGGTAGTTGGAGGATATCTAAATTTCTATATAAATAAAGATATAATAACAAAAGAAGTGTTAAATCAAATAGAAAATAATAGAGATAACTATGGAAAGTCTAAAATTGGAAAAGGGAAAAATATAGTAATAGATTATTCATCACCTAATATAGCTAAACCATTTCATATTGGACATTTGCGTTCAACAGTAATAGGAGGAGCATTATATAAAATATACAAGCATTTAGGATATAATGTAACAGGAATAAACCATTTGGGAGATTATGGAACACAATTTGGAAAATTAATAGAAGGCTATAAACTTTGGGGACAGGAATATAATATAGAAGAAAATCCAATAGATGAATTAACTAAAATATATATAAGAATAAATAATCTATGTAAAGAGGACGAAAAAGTCTTAGAAGAATGCAGAAATAATTTTAAAAAGTTAGAAGATGGAGATAAATATTGTGTAGAACTATGGGAAAAATTTAAGAGTTTAAGCTTAAAAGAATTTCAAAAAGTATATGATTTATTAGGTAGTGAATTTGACTCATGGAATGGAGAAGCTTTTTATTCAGATAAAATGCCAGAAGTTATAGAAATATTAGAAAAAACAGGAAAACTAATTTCGTCACAAGGAGCAAAAATTATTGACTTAGAAGATAAAGGAATAAATACTCCATGTATAATAGAAAAATCTAATGGTTCTACAACATATGCAACAAGAGATTTAGCAGCAATTTTATATAGAGCAAGAACATATGATTTTGATAAAGCTTTGTATTTAACTTCATATGAACAAGTACTACATTTTAAGCAAGTATTTGAAGTAGCAAAATTACTAGGAATAGACAAAAAATATACAGATGGATTACAACATATACCTTTTGGAATGGTATTACTTCCAACAGGAAAGATGTCAACAAGAGAGGGAAAAGTAATAAAATTAGAGGATTTGTTAAATGAAGCAATACAGAGAGCTAAAATAATAATAGAAGAAAAAAATCCTAGTTTAGAAAACAAGGAAGAAATAGCAAAAAAAGTAGGAATAGGAGCAGTAATATTTAACGATTTATCAAATAGTAGAGTAAAAGACGAAATATTTGAATGGGATCAAATATTAAACTTCCAAGGAGAAACAGGACCATATATACAATACACATATGTAAGAACAAAAAGTGTAATAGAAAAAGCAGGGAAAATACCAGAGTTAAAAAGTGTACAAATAAAAGAATTATCAGATGAATATTCACAAAATATAATAAAATTAATATACAATTTTGAAAATGTATTAAAACAAGTAACAGAAAAAGAAGAGCCATCTATTCTTGCGAGATATTTAATAGATTTAGCAAAAGCATATAGTGGATTTTATAATGAGAATAAAATCATAACAGAAAATAAAGATACACAAAATGCAAGAGTCTATTTAACTTATGCAGTAGGACAAGTGCTAAAAATAGGAGCTAACTTGCTTGGTATAGAAATGCCAAATAAAATGTAGTAATAAAAAAATAGTCTTTTTCAAAAAATATTTAGAAAGAAGGAAATAAAATGTCAAAGGAAAAGAAACATAAAAAAGGTTTAACAGCTTTTGGAATAATTGTACTAGTACTAATTCTTATATTGGCAATAATAATAGGTGGAACGTATTGGTATATAAATAGTAAATTATCAAAATTACAAAAAGTGGATATAGATGAAAATGATTTGAATGTTTCAGCACAAGCAGAGGAACAATTAGCTGATTATAGAAATATAGCAATATTTGGAATAGATTCAAGAGAAGATACATATGACAAAGGAAATAGAAGTGATTGTATTATAATAGCTAGTATTAATAACAAAACCAAGGATGTAAAACTAGTTTCTGTTTATCGTGATACATATGTTCAAATCGAAGGGCATGGACTTGATAAAATAACACATGCATATTCATATGGAGAGGCACCACTTGCTATAAAGACTTTAAATACTAATTTAGATTTAAATATTAAAGAATTTGTAACTGTAAACTTTGATGCTGTAAAAGAAATTATAGACGACATAGGAGGAATATCAATGAATATAACAGCAGAAGAAGTACCTCATATATCTGGAATAACAAAGGCAGGAACATATAATTTAACAGGAGAACAAGCATTAGCATATGCAAGAATTAGATATGCAACAGGTGGAGATTATAAAAGAACAGAAAGAATGAGAGATGTATTAACTGCAGTAGTAAACAAAGTAAAGACATTTAATATTAGTCAATTAAATACACTTGTAGACCAAGTGTTACCAAGAGTATATACAAATATAACAGCAAATGATATATTTGGATTATTGCCAAGTGCTCCAAACTTTAAAATAACGGAAAGTTTAGGCTGGCCATATGATACAAAAGGAAAAACTATGGATAGATGGTATGGAATTCCAATTACATTAGAAAGTAATGTAACTAGATTACATCAAGAGGTATTTGAACAAAAGGATTATTCGCCATCAGATACGATAAAACAAATAAGCAATGACATAATTGCAAAAACAGGATATACAAAATAACTTAAAACAAGAGGGGAAAATAAAAGTGAAATTAATAAAGAAACATAGAAACGTTTTTTTAAGGATGATGGATATTATAATAATTACAGCAGCATATTATGTTGCTGCAATTATTATAGAAAACCAGGTGGAATTATCTAAAGAAATGCAAAAAAATATAATAGATACAATTATATTAGCAACATTGATTTATCAGATTGTATTAACAAGCTTTAGGACATACCATAATATAACAAGATATGAAAATGGTAGTGATTATTTAGTATATATTTTGGCATGTTCAATATCTTGCACTATAATGATAATTTTTAATCTTTTAAAAGTAATACCAATTGCAAACGAAAGAGTAAATTTAATAGCAGAACTTATCATAATGCCTGTAATAATAGGATATAGAGTATTTATTAGAATGATATTAACAAGTCAATATAAAGATACTGAAGAAGATACAGAAAAGAAAAATGTACTAGTAATAGGAGCAGGAAATGCAACTAGAATATTATTAGAGACCATAAAAAGTAGTATGAAAGATACATATAAAGTAATAGGATTAATAGATGATAACACAAACAAAGTAAATTATGCAATATCAGGAAATAAAATACTAGGGACACGTTATGATATACCAAGAATTTGCAGAGAAAATAATGTAGAAGTTATATTTTTTACAATATCAAATATTTCACAAGAAGATAGAAAAAAGATATTAGAGATTTGCCAAGAAACAGGATGTAAAGTAAGAATTTTACCAGGAACAAAAGAATTAATAAAAAATAAACCTTTAGAACAAAATTTTAGAGATGTACAAATAGAAGATTTACTAGGAAGAGAACCTATAAAATTAAATAATAAAAATATAGGAGAATTGATAAAAGACAAAGTAATATTAGTAACAGGCGGAGGAGGTTCGATAGGCTCAGAATTATGTAGACAAATAATAAAATTTAAGCCAGAAAGATTAGTTATAGTAGACATTTATGAAAATAATTTATATGATATAGAACAAGAATTAAAATTTAATTATCCAAAGATAAAAATAGATGCAATAGTTGCAAGTGTAAGAGAAACAGAAAGATTAAACGAAATATTTAGTGAATATAAACCATATTTAGTATTTCATGCAGCAGCACATAAACATGTACCACTAATGGAAACAAGCCCATTAGAAGCAATTAAAAACAATGTATTTGGAACATATAATGTTGCTAATTGTGCAGAAAAATATGGAGTAAAAAGATTTATATTAATTTCAACAGATAAAGCAGTAAATCCAACTAATATAATGGGAGCAACAAAAAGATTATGCGAAATGATAGTGCAAGCAAAAAATAAGGACAGTAACACTGAATATGTAGCTGTAAGATTTGGAAATGTATTAGGAAGCAATGGTTCAGTAGTGCCATTATTTAAAAAACAGATAGCAAATGGAGGACCAGTAACAGTAACACATAAGGAAATTACAAGATTTTTTATGACAATACCAGAAGCAGTATCACTAGTATTGCAATCAATGTCAACAGCTAAAGGAGGAGAAATATTTGTACTTGACATGGGAGAACCAGTGAAAATATATGATATGGCAGTAAAACTAATTAAATTATCAGGACTAGAGCCAAATGTTGATATACAAATAAAAATAACAGGGTTAAGACCAGGAGAAAAATTATATGAAGAGTTATTGATGTCTGAAGAAGGATTACAATCAACAAAAAATGATAAAATTTATATTGCAGAGCCTATGAAAATTGATATGAAAATGATTGAGAAAAAATTAGCAGAACTTAGAGACTTACTTGAAAATTGTAATAATGAACAAAAAGATGAAATTAAAAAAGTTATAAAAGAAGTTGTACCAACATTTAGAGAGCCTAAAGGGTATAATGAAGAAGCTTAATTGCAGTTGATACAGTGAATAAGTGAATAAAGATATTTATTTTTAAAAACAAGAAAGAAGGAAAATAATGGGGAAAAGGATATTTTTAGCTTCACCACATATGTCAGATGAAGAAAAAATAGCCAAAGTAAGATTTTGGGCAACTCAAGCCAGAGAAGAAGCACGCCATTATGAACACAAAGAAATAGGATATAATTACAGAATGAGCAACAGACTTTTTTTACATTGACAATATTGTAATAATAGTGTAAAATAAGACTGATATGTCTAAAGATAGAAAATCAAAAAAAATAGTCAAGCATATAAAAAATGAAAGAAGGATTTTATTAAATGAAAGAAATAAAGCCATTTGAAAATAAAGTTTGGTTATCTTCACCAACAATGCATGATGAAGAATTACAATTTGTAAAAGAAGCAATAGAAACAAATTGGGTAAGTACAGTTGGCGAAAATATCAATAAATTAGAAGAAATGGTTTCAAACTATGTTGGAGTAAAACATGCAGTAGCATTAGCAAGCGGAACTTCTGCTATTCATTTGGCAGTAAAACTTGCAGCTCTAAAAGCATATAATACAATGACAGGCGTTGGAGATGGAAAGGGTGGTTCACTTTATGGTAAAAAGGTTTTCTGCTCAGATATGACATTTGACGCAACAGTAAATCCAGTAGTTTATGAAGGTGGAATACCAATTTTTATTGATACAGACAAAGAAGACTGGAATATGGATACAAAAGCATTAGAAAAAGCGATAGAAATGTATCCAGAAGTTAGAATATTAGTTTTGGCACATTTATATGGTGTTCCTGGGAATATGGAGAAAATTGTAGAAATATGCAAAAAACATAATATTTTAATAGTTGAAGATGCAGCGGAGGCACTTGGAGCATATTGTTATATAGATGGCAAAAAGAAAATGGCAGGAGCTATTGGAGATTATAATGCAATTTCATTTAATGGAAATAAGATTGTAACTGGCTCAAGTGGAGGAATGTTCTTAACAAATAGTGAAGATGATGCTAATAAAGTTAGAAAATGGTCAACACAAGCAAGAGAAAATGCACCTTGGTATCAACACGAGGAGCTCGGATATAACTATAGGATGTCAAATATTATAGCATCAATAGCCAGACGGTAATATGTTACATATAAGTGAACATATTGCTCAAAAGAAAGCAATTTATGAAAAATATAAAGAAGGATTAAAAGACTTACCTGTAACAATGAATCCTTTTGATAGCAAAAAAGTAGAGCCAAATTATTGGTTGTCTTGCTTGATTATTGATAAAGATGCAATGACAAAGCAAGTAAGAGGAGAAAAAGAAGCTCTATATAAAGAAAAAAAAGGAAAATCTTGTCCAACTGAAATATTAGAAAAAATTGCGAGTATAAATGCAGAAGGTAGACCAATTTGGAAGCCAATGCATATGCAACCTATTTTTAGAATGAATCCATTTATTACAAGAGATGGCAATGGTAGAGCTAATACAAATGCTTATATTGCAGGAGAAAATCAAGATGTTGGTATGGATATTTTTTCAAGAGGTTTGTGCTTGCCTTCTGATAATAAGATGACTCCTGAACAACAGGATAAGATTATAAAAGTTATAAGAGGATGTTTTGAATAATGGAACATAAAAAAGGTATATATGAAAAGTATATAAAAAGATTATTGGACTTGATTTTAAGTTGTATTGCTTTAATATGTTTGTCTCCAATTTTGCTGATTGTTGCAATTTTGGTAAGAGTTAAATTAGGAAGTCCGGTGATTTTTAAACAAAAAAGACCTGGTAAAGATGAGAAAATTTTTACTTTATATAAGTTTAGAACTATGACAGATAAAAAGGATGAGAAAGGTAATTTATTACCTGATTCTCAAAGATTGACTAAGTTTGGAAAGTTTTTGAGAAGTACAAGCCTAGATGAGTTACCTGAGTTGATTAATATTATTAAAGGTGATATGAGTATTGTGGGGCCTAGACCACAACTTGTGAGAGATATGCTGTTTATGACTGATGAACAAAGAAAAAGACATTCTGTTAGACAAGGGTTAACAGGGCTTGCTCAAGCTAATGGAAGAAATAATATAACTTGGGAGGATAAGCTTAATTATGATTTAGAGTACATACAAAATATAACATTTATAGGAGATTTAAAGTTAATTTTAAAAACTGTTTTGAAAGTTTTTAGAAAAGATGATATAAATACTGAAGGAATGGATACGGCTGAAGATTTATGCGATTATTTGTTGAGAACGAATAAGATAACAGAAGATGAATATAAAGAAAAGTTGAAGATGTAATTAGGGAGATAACATGGAAGAGGAATTAGTATCAATCATAATGCCTTCATATAATACTGGAAAATTTATAAAAGAAACAATTAATTCAGTAATTGCTCAAACATATAGTAATTGGGAACTTATAATTGTTGACGATTGTTCAACCGATAATACTGATGAAATTGTAAAAAGTATAAATGATAATAGAATTATTTATTTAAAGAATGAAACAAATAGTGGAGCTGCTATTAGTAGAAATAAAGCTTTAAGAGAAGCAAAAGGCAGATGGATTGCATTTTTGGATAGTGACGATTTATGGAAAAATGATAAATTAGAAAAACAAATTAAGTTTATGAAAGAAAATAATTGCTATTTTAGTTATACTAATTATATTGAAATAGATGAAAACGGTAATATAAATGGAAAAAGAGTAACAGGACCTAAAAAAATAACGAAAACAGGTATGTTTAATTACTGTTGGCCAGGTTGCTTAACTGTAATGTATGATGCTAATAAAATAGGATTGATTCAGATAGAAGATATAAAAAAGAATAATGATTATGCAATGTGGTTAAAAGTTTGTAAAAAGGCAGATTGCTATTTGCTAAGTGAAGACTTGGCAATGTATAGAAAAAGAAGTGGTAGCATAAGTAATCATAGTTATATGTCATTAATTAAATGGCATTATAAATTGTATAGAGAAGCTGAACATCAAAACATAATTTATAGTTTGTTTAATACATGTAGAAATATAATGTTTGGCTTTTATAAAAAGAAAAAGTATTGTATTAAGAACACAATTAATTAAAACGGAGAATAAAAGAAAATGGAAAGAAATAATATTTTATACAAAATTAGAAGAAGATGCCAAGTAATAGCACATAAAATGTTTAGTAATGAATTTATGTCTAAGTTGTATTTTAAAATTGTATTGAGGGAAAAATTAGATTTAAAAAATCCAAAAACCTTCAATGAGAAATTGCAATGGCTAAAATTATATTATTTTCCTAATAATGAATTAGTAATTAAGTGTGCAGATAAATATGAGGTCAGAAAATATATAAAGGATAAGGGGTATGAAGAGACTTTAGTCCCTTTATTAGGTGGGTGGAATGATTCAAAACAAATTGATTGGGATAAATTGCCAAATCAGTTTGTTTTGAAATGTAATCATGGTTGCGCATATAATATTATTTGTTATGATAAAGAAAAATTTGATAAAGAGAGTTCAATAAAATTGTTAGAAAAGTGGCTGAAGGAAGATTTTGGAGCATTTAATATTGAATTACATTATTCAAAAATAAAACAACATAGAATAATATGTGAAGAATTTTTGGGTGAAAATCTTGTGGATTACAAATTCTTTTGCTTTAATGGTGAACCTAAGTTTATATATGTATCAAGTGATTTAATACATGATAGGCAAGCAAAAATTGGCTTTTTTAATTTAGATGGAAGTAAAATAAAATTAAAAAGGGATGATTATGAAAATATTGATAATATAGAATTGCCAATTTTTTATAATGAGATGCTTAAAATGGCATCAAATCTATGCGAAGATTTCCCTTTTGTTAGAGTGGACTTTTTTGTAACTAAAGACAGATATTATTTTGCAGAATTGACTTTTACACCAAGCGCTTGTATGATGCCATTTAACCCTAAAAAAGTTGATTTAGAATGGGGAAAACTTTTAAATATAAATGGTTTAATTTAAAAATAAGGAGATAGTTATGGCTAAAATGAATGTTAATCCAAATAATTGTTTAATTAAGAAAATTATGGGAATTATACAACATTATGATTCAGATAAATATTGGAAAAGAAGAAAAATTGTTGTCAATCCTGCTGATAAAACAAATAAGCTAATCAAATTATATTACCTTTTCTATATAAAGAAATGTGATGCATACAACAATGCTTCAATGGGAACAGACTTAAATCAAGGAGCAATATTTGAAACAAGACCAAAATTACCACATGGGTTAAATGGAATTATTGTACATTTAAAAGCTCATATAGGAGCAAATGCAGTAATATGGCAACAAGTTACTATTGGTAGCTCTGGAGGAGGAACACCATGGATTGGTGATAATTGTAAAATTGGTGCAGGAGCAAAAATTTTAGGAAAGATTAAAATAGGAGATAATGTTACAATTGGGGCAAATACAGTTGTAACTAAAGATATTCCAGACAATTGTACTGTGGTTGGTCAACAAATGAGAATACTTGAAAATAAAGATATTGATAAGAAATAGTAAATTAAGCATAAATGTGAATTTTATGGAGGAGAATATGAATATTTTATATCTGTCAAATCTGACAGGAAATTTATTTGCGGGACCTAATAATAGTGTACCAGCACAAATAAGGGCACAATCTAAAATAGACAATGTTTTTTGGTATAATATAAACAACATGAAAAGAGACGAGTGGAAAGCATTAAACTGTTTTAATTTAAAGGACTATCCTACGGGAAGGTTAAAAGATTTACCAACACCATTTAATAAACCTGATATTATTGTTATTGAGGAATTTTATTGCTTTCCATTTTGTAAATTAATTAAAGAGGCAGTAAAAAATAAAATTCCATATATTATTATTCCAAGAAGTGAACTAACAAAAAATGCTCAGAGAAAAAAGTATATCAAGAAATTTTTGGGAAATGTAGTATATTTTAAAAAGATGGCTCAAAAGGCAACTGCAATTCAGTTTTTATCTCTTCAAGAAAAATTAGATACTGGCGAAAAGTGGAATAAAAAATATATGATTATTCCGAATGGGATTGAGATTTCAAATAATAAGAAAGATGGTTTTTCTAAAAATGAAATTAAGGCTACATATATAGGTCGATATGAGTTGTATCAGAAAGGATTAGATATTTTGATAGATGCTATTGCAAATACTCAAGATATATTAAGACAAAATAATTTTATATTGAATATGTATGGAGTTGATCAAGAGGGTACAATAAAGATTATAGGAAAGAAAATAATAGAATATGGTATAAGTGATTTGGTAAAGATCAATAGTGCTGTTTTTGGAGAGGAAAAGAAGAAGATTATCTTGGAATCCGATGTTTTTGTTTTAACATCAAGATTTGAAGGTATGCCAATGGGACTTATTGAGGCATTATCATATGGTATCCCTTGTTTAGTTACAAAAGGTACTAATATGAGTGAAGATATTAATAGCTATAATGCAGGTTGGACTTCAGATAATACAATAGAAAATTTAAAAGATGCTATAAAAAAAATGTTAAAAGATAAAGAAAAATTTGAAATAATAGGCGATAATGCAAAAAAATTATCTTTAAAATATTCTTGGAAACAGATAGCAGAAAAAACACATAATGAATTCGAAAAAATTATTTTGGAGGAATTGAAATGAACATAATCAAAAATTTATTAAAGATATTACCAGATAAGTTATATTTGCAGCTAATGTATTTTAAACATTTTAGAAAATTTATTAATTTTAATAATCCAAAAAGTTTTAACGAAAAAATTCAATATTTAAAATTGAAATATAGAAGCAATGAACTTACAGAAATGGCTGATAAATATAAAGTTAAACAATATATTTCTCAATTAATAGGAAATGAATATGTTATTCCAACATTAGGAGTTTGGAATACTACTGAGGAAATTAACTTTAATGAGCTTCCAGAAAAATTTGTTTTGAAGTGTAATAATGATTCAGGAGGAGTTGTCATATGTAAAGATAAACAAGCTCTTAATATAGAAGAGACAAAAAAATTTTTAAACTCTCGCTTAAATAATAATGGATTTTGGTATGGAAGAGAATGGCCATATAAAAATATTAAGCCTTGTATAATTGCAGAAAAATATATGGAGAATAATGGTCAAAATGAATTAATTGATTATAAGTTTTTTTGCTTTAATGGTCAACCAAAAGTTGTTTTAGTGTGTTCAGAAAGATTTGCATCTAAAAATATGTGTGAAACATATTTTGATGAAAATTGGAACTTGCTAGATATAACGGAAGCTAATCACAGGATTGATAAAGAACAAAAAAAACCACAAAATTTTGAAAAGATGAAGACAATCTCTCAAAAATTAGCTAAAGATATGCCTTTTGTTAGAATTGATTTTTATGAAATTGAAGGTAGGTTATATTTTGGTGAAATAACATTTTTCCCAGCCTCAGGATTAAAAAAATTTAAACCAGAAAAATGGAATAACATATTTGGAGATATGATAGATATTAGTAAATATAAATAAAAGTATGGAGGATATATGAAAAAGAAAGTACTACATATTTCATGTGGCGGATTAGGATATGGTGGAGTTAGTTCAGTAATATTTTCAATTGTTGAAAAACTGTATTCTAGATTTGATTTTGAATGCATTGTTTTTAAAAAAAGATGTAATAGAGAAAAAGAATTTTTAAAATATGGAAAATTGCATAGAATACAAGCATATAATGATGATGGAAAAAAACATTTAATGGAATTAATTTTAAGACCGTTTAGATTGTATATAAATATCTTTAAAATTTGTAAGAAAGAAAAATATGATGTAGTACATGCTCATAATTACTTTGATGAAGGAATATGCTTATGGGCTGCTAAAAATGCTGGAGTTCCAATCAGAATTGCTCATAGTCATAGTACAATGTCACCTCATAAAAAAAGATTCTTGGTTAAATTACAAGAAAAAATAAATAAATCAATGATAAAAAGATTTGCAACACATAGAATAGGATGTTCTGATGCTGCTTGCAAGGATTTTTTTCGGTGATATAGAATATAATGTAATTTTCAACTCAGTAAATTTAGAAAAATTTGCCCCTAAAATGTCAAAGAATAATGACGATTTAACATTTATTCATGTTGGTAGATATACATATCAAAAAAATCAAGAATTTATTATTAAAATATTTTATAATATTAAGAAAAAAATAAAAAAAAGTAGGCTAATGCTTGTTGGGTTTGGAGAAGATAAAGAAAAATTAATTAAATTAGTTAATGAATTAAACTTAAGTGAATCAGTCTTTTTTATACCCGGAGACAATAGAGATATTTCAAAAATTTATGATGAAGCAGATTATATGATTTTTCCTTCAATATATGAAGGATTTGGGATTGTTTTGTTGGAAGCTCAATCAAAAAGAATTCCATGTTTTGTTTCGGAAGCAATTCAAAAGGAAGTTGATGTAGGACTACTAAATTATATAAACTTAAGTGAGTCGGAAGAGGAGTGGGCAGAGAAAATTTTATTATACATCAATAAGAAATGTAAAATTAATGACAATACAATATCAGAGAACCTAAAAAAATTTAGTATAAATACAATATGTGAGCAATATGCTAACATATATGGAGGAAACATATGAAAAAAATTAAAGAACAAGGTTTTAGTAAATTAATATTTTTTATATTTGAGATATTTTCTATAATTTCTTGTATTAGATGTATGATATTTATAAATATTGAGAATAAAATTTTTATAACATCATTGCCTTTTGGCTTTTTACTAATAACTTTGCTATTTTATAAAAATTATAGAATTGCAAAAGATAATGTTACATTTTTAATAATTGAAACTTTATATTTTGTAAGATTATCGCTTTTGCCTTTTTTATATTCTTTTAATTGTAATATTCAATTGTTTGAGGGAAAAAAATATGTAGGCTCGTTCATAAATAAAAGCTGTTTGTTAATGTTGTATGAATTTTTGGCTATACAATTTATAATATATTTACATATATATTTAAAAAACATTAACAAAATCAAAGTTGTATATTCAAGAGTAAAAGGAGATATAAGTAAATTTCTTATTATTGGAATTAGTTGTTTTATTATAATAATATATATTTTTATGCCTCAATATTCTGTAAAGTTTAAAAATATTTTTGATTTATCAGATGCAAATTTTACAATTGCAGAGTCTAATATAACATATCAAATAGGATCAGTAGGAAGAATTATAAAAACACTTTTCTCGATGTGTTTTCAAATTTTTAGAATACTGTTTCCAGCATATATTATTAGAAAGTTATATGAAAAAAAATCGAATTCAAAATGGATTATGGTAACATTATTAATAGCTTGTCTAACACAATTTTTATTTTTAACATCTACTTTTGCAGAGGCAATAGTAGCATGTTTAGCGATTATTTTATATTATATACATTTATTCCCAGAAAAAAAGAAGAAAATGTTTAAATTAGTTATAATATGCACATTAGGAATAATGATACTTTATTTTTCGGTTAGATATTTTGTAAAGATAGATACGAGCTTATATAGTAAATCAAATGGTCCAATATTATATATGACACAAATAATTAGTGCATATTTTACTGGTGTTGATAATGTAGCTGCAATCTTTAATGTTGACAAAACATTTAAGCTAGAAGCTTTTAAAGCCGGATTACTAGGAGCAATTCCATTTAATTCAACGTTATTTGGAAATAGGGGAAATAAGCTACAATATTTTTATAATAATTATAATGGAGCTTATGGACAAATTCCACCTACAATAGGTGCAGGGTATTATTATTTCGGAACATTTTTGGCTCCAATAATATCAATGCTCTTTGTAAAATTAAGCTTAGTATATTATGATAAAGCGCAAAAGACTGATAAATCAATAAAATATATTGCTGAAATTTTTTGCAGCATAATTTTTGTACTAGGAACAGTTATGTACAGCCCATCAATTACTTTAGCATGGTTTTTTGGGTGGGGAGTACCTATGCTAATTTTGACATCATTCACGGGTGAAAAATAACAAGGAGGATTACGTGAAAAAAGTTTTAAAGAATATATTTGCAAGTGCATTACCTCAAATAATGAATATAATAACCAATTTAATACTTCCATCAATGATAATTATGAGATTTGGATCAGAGATTAATGGATTAATTTCTTCGATAAAAGTAATTATTTCATATGTTAGTATTATTGGAGCTGGTATAGCAACGGCTACAACACAAAAACTATATGAACCAGTTGCCAAAAATGATATAAATACAGTAAAAGGAATGATAAATGCATCTAATAGGATGTTTAATAAATTTGGTTTTATATACTGCTTTATAGTATTATTTGTTGCCATTTTATATCCGCTTTCTTTAGAAACTGATATAGAATATATAACTGTAGTTTTATTAATGCTAGTAATGAGTATTTCAGGAGCATCAGAATTTTTTGCAGTAGGAAGATGTCGTTCGTTATTATATGCTGATCAAAAAACTTATGTGTGTACTACAGTACAAGCATTAAGTATATTTATTAGTCTTGTTTTAGCAATAATTATGTTAAAATTTAATATGAATATTATAGTAGTTCAATTGGCAATTTCTTTAGTATATGTTTTTAGAGCAATATTCTTGATTGGATATATAAAAACAAATTATCCTGATTTATCAGATTATAAAAAGACAAAACCAATAAATTCAGTTGTAGAAAAAAGAAAAGATGCTATGGTTCATCAACTTTCAGGCTTAGTAGTATCTGGTTCTCAGGCAACAATACTTACTGCAACATTAGGATTAGAATCTGCTAGTGTTTATGCCGTTTATAATATTGTATTTTCAGGGCTTCAATCAATTTGCTCTAATTTAATAACGGCACTTACACCTTTTCTTGGAAGAGAGTATGCTCTTAACAATCGAAAAAAACTACTAAAGATGTATGACTTTATAGAATTTATGTTTTTTAATATAGTAACTTTTATCTATTCAGTTACAATGCTTATGATAGTTCCATTTGTAACTATTTATACATATAATGCAGATATAAACTATATTTATCCAATATTTGCAGCTATTTTTGTATATACATCGGCTTTTTATATTTTAAAAATGCCAAGTAATGCATTGATTAATATATCGGGACATTTTAAAGAAACACGATGGAGAGCTATACTGGAAGCAATATTAACATTAGTATTAAGTTTTATATTTACCAAAAAGATGGGAATCAATGGAATAGTATTGGGTACAGGTATTGCATTAGGATGGAGATGTATAGATACAATATTATATACTAATAAAAAAATATTACTTTGCAAAAATTATAAAACTTTTTTTAGATTAATAAGAGTTTTTATATTATTGAGTATTACAGCATATATTTCATTGAAGTTTACAATAGAAATAACAAGCCTATTAGAATGGATTAAATATGCTATAATCTATTCTGTAGTAATTTTTAGTGTTTTAACAATTAATATTGTAATCTTTGACTTTTCTACATTGAAAGAATTATTTAAAATAATAAAAAAAATTATTAATAGTGGAAAAAAATTATAGTTTTATTAATTAATTATAGAAAGAGAGAATATAATGAAAAAATATTTTATCACAGGTACAGCCGGCTTCATCGGCTCAAACCTTGCAAAAAGAATATTAACAGAAGAAAAAAACGTTCAAGTCATAGGACTAGACAACATGAACGAATACTATGACATAAAAATAAAAGAATGGAGACTAGCAGAACTAAACAAATTTGACAACTTCAAATTCATAAAAGGAGACTTAGCAGACAAAGAAACAGTAGAAAACATATTCAAAGAATATCATCCGAACATTGTCGTAAACTTAGCAGCACAAGCAGGAGTACGTTACAGCATTACAAATCCAGATGCATACATACAATCAAACTTAATAGGATTTTACAATATATTAGAATGTTGTAGACATTATCCTGTAGAACATTTAGTATATGCATCAAGTTCATCAGTATATGGAAGTAACAAGAAAGTACCATATTCAACAGATGACAAAGTGGACAACCCTGTATCATTATATGCTGCCACAAAAAAGTCAAATGAACTAATGGCCCATTGTTATAGCAAATTATATAATATACCATCAACAGGATTAAGATTTTTTACAGTATATGGACCGGCAGGACGACCAGATATGGCTTACTTTGGATTTACAAATAAACTAATAAAAGGCGAGACAATAAAAATATTTAATTATGGAAATTGCAAAAGAGATTTTACATATATAGATGATATTGTAGAGGGGGTAATAAGAGTAATGAAAAATGCCCCAGAAAAGAAAAATGGCGAAGATGAATTACCAATACCACCATATAAAATTTATAATATAGGAAATAGTCATCCAGAAAACTTGTTAGATTTTGTGCAAATTTTACAAGAAGAATTAATAAGAGCAAAAGTATTACCAGAAGATTATGATTTTGAGGCTCATAAAGAATTAGTACCTATGCAAGCAGGAGATGTTCCTGTAACATATGCAGATACAAAACCACTGGAGGAAGATTTTGGATTTAGACCAAGCACACCACTAAGATTAGGATTAAGAAAATTCGCAGAATGGTATAAAGAATTTTATATGTAAACAAACTTGAAAAGAGGTAATAAAAATGAAAATTGCAGTAGCAGGAACAGGATATGTAGGGCTATCAATAGCATGTTTATTAGCCCAAAGAAATGAAGTAATTGCATTAGATGTAATAAAAGAAAAAGTAGACATGATAAATGCAGGAAAGTCACCAATTAGAGACAAAGAAATAGAAGACTTTCTTGCAAACAAAAAATTAGACTTAAAAGCAACATTAGACTATAAAGAAGCATTTGAAGGTGCAAAATTTATAATAATATCAACACCAACAAATTATGATGATGAAACAAAACATTTCGATACAAGTTCAGTTGAGGACATAATCGAAAAAGTAATTTCAATGAGCTTAGACACAACAATGGTAATAAAATCTACTATACCAGTAGGATATGTAGAGTCAATAAAGAAAAAATATGGAATAACAAATATAATGTTTTCACCAGAATTTTTAAGAGAAGGTAAAGCTTTATATGATAATTTATATCCATCAAGAATAATAGTAGGCGAAAAATCAGAAAGAGCAATAGAATTTGCAAACTTATTAAAAGATGGAGCTATAAAAGAAAATATAGAAACAAAATATATGGATTCGACAGAAGCAGAAGCAGTTAAATTATTTGCAAACACATATTTAGCATTAAGAGTATCTTATTTTAATGAACTTGATACTTATGCGGAAATAAAAGGTTTAAATACAAAAGACATTATAGAAGGAGTTTGCTTAGACCCTAGAATAGGAACACATTACAACAACCCATCATTTGGATATGGAGGGTATTGTTTACCAAAAGATACAAAACAATTATTAGCGAATTTTGATAATGTACCTCAAAACCTAATTAGAGCAATTGTAAGATCAAACGAAACTAGAAAAAAACATATAGCTGATATGGTTATGGAAAAATCACCAAAAGTTGTAGGCATATATAGATTAACTATGAAAGCAGATTCAGACAACTTTAGATTTAGTGCCATTCAAGGAGTTATTACAAGACTAAAAGAAAAAGATGCCAAAATTATTATTTATGAGCCAACATTAAAAGACAAAGAATTTAATGGATGTCAAGTCATAAAAGAATTTGAAAAATTTGCAGAGAAATCAGATGTGATTATAGCCAACCGTTATGAGGAACAATTATTTAAAGTTAGAAAAAAAGTATATACACGAGATTTATATAGTAGAGATTAAAACATAAAAGTTAAGATAACAATAATTGATAGTTAATACGCAAAATAGAAAAGTTATAATTTAATACATTAATGAAAATAAAGTGTTTAAATAGGCAAAAGCAGTATTGAAGTTTAATCTTGATACTGCTTTTTATGTAAAAAATACTAAAATATTTAATTTAAAGACTAGAAAGTTAAAACTATTATAGAAATAAAAACTATACGAGCCAATAAAATGCTAATTTTTTAACAAAAATACCAGAAAAATCTTGCAAAAAAGAAAATGAAAAGGTATACTATAAAAGTATCATAAGCAAGAAAACAACAAGCAGAAAATCAAAAGAAAAAAGAGAAAAGAAAATAAGGGGGAAACATGGAAGAAATAGATTTAAAAGAACTATTAAAAATATTTTGGACTAAGAAATTACAAATAATATTAATAATACTAATATTTATGGGAATTGGAGTAATATATACAGTAGGATTTAAAGTACCACTATATAGTGCAGAAACAACACTAATATTAGCATCACAAAACAGCAATCAATCAAATTCAAATACAATAACAACATCAACAGCGACAGACATAACAGTAAATTCAAAATTAGTATCAACATACAGCGAACTAGTAAAAAGTAAAAATATAATAAGACAAGTAATAACAAATTTAAATTTAGGAACAACAATAAGCGAAGATGAATTAAAAAATAATGTAACTGTAAGTTCTGTAAAAGATACAGAAATAATTAAAATAACAGTAACAACAAAAGAACCAGTAAATTCTGCAAAAATAGCAAATGAAATAGCAGAAGTATTTACAGCAAAAGTAAAAGAAATATATAGCATAGAAAATGTACAAGTTGTAGATAAAGCCGAAATATCATATACTCCATCAAATATAAATCATAAAAAAGATATAATAATATTTGCATTTATAGGAGCAGTTGTATCAGTAATTTATGTATTATTATCAAATATGTTAGATACAACAGTAAAAACTGCAGAAGAGATAGAAAAGGAATTTAAATTACCAGTAATAGCTTCAATTCCAATATATAATGCAGAGCCACAAAGAAGAAATGGAGGTAAAAGATAATGAGAAAAGAAGTAATAACACACCAAGATCCAAAATCTCCTATTTCAGAAATATTTAAGACATTAAGAACTAATATACAATTCATGAGTACAAAGGGAAAATTAAAAACAATATTAGTGACATCAACTTTGCCAGGAGAAGGAAAAAGTTGGGTTTCATCAAACTTAGCAGTAACATTTGCACAAGCTGGAAAAAGAGTTGTATTAATAGATGCAGACATGAGAAAAGGAAGACAATATACAATTTTTGGAGTATCACCAAGACCTGGATTATCCAATTACTTATCAGGAATAATTGATAATGAAGAAGCAAGTGATGATTTAACAAATTATATTCAAGAAACAGAAATTGATAATTTATATTTAATTTCAGCAGGAAATATACCACCAAATCCATCTGAATTATTAATTGCACCACAAATGGTAAATTTATTAGAACAATTAAAAGATATGTGCGATGTAATAATAATAGACGGAACACCTAGTCAATTAGTAACAGATTCATTAATACTTACAAGATTAGTAGATTCTACAATAATAGTTACTGCAAATAAACAGACTAAAAAAGAAGATTTAAAAAAGGTAATAAATAATATTCAAAATGTTGGAGGAAAAATTTCTGGAATAGTATTAAATAAGATACCAATGTCAGCTAAAAAATATGAACAAAGTTATTATTATGGTTCAACATCAACTAGGCATACAAAAACTTCCAAAAGAACTCAAACCCAAAGAAATGAAAAACCAATATATAATAGAACATCAGATTTATTAAAAGAAAATTCTACAGTTAGTAAAAATAAAAGAGTAGAAAATGGACAGAAAGAAGAAGTTGATAATAGAACAAAACAAGAAACACTAAACAAAGAAATAATAGTAAATAGTAAAGAGGAAATATCAATAGAAAAAACAAACGAGATATTAAATGAAATAAACAAATATCTAGATGAGGAAAAAAAGAAACTAAATTAAGAAACAAAAGGAGAAAGCTATAAATGATAGACATACACACACATATACTACCAAACATAGATGATGGTTCAAAAAGTATAGAAGAAACATTTAATTTAATAAAAGAAGCAAAAAGTGTAGGATTTGATTCAATAGTATTAACATCACACTATATGGAAGGATATTATGAAACAAATTCACCAGAAAGAGAAGTATGGCTTGATGCTATACGTGAAAATTTAGAAGCAAAAAATATAGATATAAAACTATATTTAGGAAATGAAATATATATGTCAGAAAATATTATAAAATTATTAGAAGAAGGCAAAGCAACTACGATGAATAATACAAGTTATGTATTATTCGAAATGCCTTTAAATGCAGAACCACTTAATTTATATGATATTATTTATGAAATGCAACAATATAAAATAGTACCAATACTAGCGCATCCTGAAAGATACAGTTTTGTACAACAAGATCCAGAATTAATATATGACTTAATACAAAAAGGTGTTTTAATGCAAGCTAATTACGGAAGTATAATTGGGCAATATGGAGAAAAAGCACAAGTAATAGTAAAAAAATTCTTTGAAAACAATATGATTCATATGTTAGGTTCAGATGTGCATAGGCAAAATACAATATACCCTAAAATTCCAGAAATTTTAATGGAAATAAACGAATTAATAGGAGAAGAAAAGTTAAAGGAATTAACAACTATAAATCCAAGACTAGTATTGCAAAATAAAAGAATAGATATAGAAGAACCACATAAAATAGAATTAAGTTTTAAAGAAAAACTTGCAATGTTAAAAGGCGAGTCATTAAGAACAATGTTAATGAATTTAGTAAGAAAAGATTAAAATATTTTTAGGTTAGGAAGGAAGTAAAAAATATGAGAAAATATTTTGGAACTGATGGAATCAGAAGAATTGCAAATACAGAATTATCACCAGAGCTAGTATACAAAGTAGCAAAAGCAGGTGCATATGTATTATCAAAACATACAGATCATACACCTACAATTTTAATAGGAAGAGATACTCGTATATCTGGAACACTAATAGAAAGCGCTATGGTAGCTGGATTTCTAAGCTATGGAGCAAATGTTAAATTATTAGGAGTAATACCAACTCCAGCAGTAGCATATTTAACAAGAAAATTAAATGCAGATGCAAGTGTTGTAATTTCAGCATCACATAATACATATGAATTTAATGGAATAAAATATTTTAGTAATAAGGGAATGAAAATACCAGATTCCCTAGAAGAGGAAATAGAAGAAGTTATGGAATCTGGAAAACTAGAAGAATTGACAGCTGTTAATGATAAAATAGGAGTTTCAGAATATGCATTAGAAATGTTAGATGAATATGTATACTTCTTTAGGAAAAACTTTGATGATGATATTGCAAAATATAATAGAGAAGATTTTGTTGTTGGTCTTGATACAGCAAACGGAGCTACTTCAGTGGTTGCAGAAAAAGTATTTAAAGCATTAGGAATAAAATATAAAATTATTAATAATCATCCAGATGGAATAAATATTAATCATAATTGTGGTTCAACTCATTTAGAAGGACTAAAGAAATTTGTTGTTGAAAACAAATTAAGTTTAGGGGTTGCTTATGATGGTGATGGAGACAGATGTTTAGCTGTTGATGAAAAGGGAAATGAAATAGATGGAGATAAATTATTAGCTATTATTTCTCAAAGCTTAAGAAAAAAAGGAAAATTAAACAAAGATACAATAGTAGCAACTGTTATGAGTAATTTAGGACTTAATAAATATGCCAGAGATAATGGGTTAGAGTTATTGCAAACTCAAGTTGGAGATAGATATGTACTAGAAGAAATGTTAAAAGATGGATTTAATCTAGGAGGAGAACAATCAGGTCATGTTATCTTATTAGATTATAATCCAACAGGAGATGGAATATTAACATCTTTAATGTTAATAAAATCAATATTAGAAGAAGGAAAAAAAGCTTCAGAACTTGGAGAAACAGTAAAATTGTATCCACAAGTATTAATAAATAGTAAAGTAAATGCAAACAAAAAATATGATTATGATAAAGACAAAGATATTAAAAATGCAATTGAAAAGTTAGAAAAAGAATTTGCTGGTAATGGAAGAGTATTAATTAGACCTTCAGGAACAGAGCCATTAGTAAGAGTAATGATAGAAGGCGAAGACCAAGAATATATAACAAAAAAAGCGAAAGAAATAGCAAAATTGATTGAAGAAAAATTAAAATAAGCAGATTTTCATATTTTCTACATATAAATACGTAATAAAATTGTAATGAAAATGTAATATTAAAATGTTGATAAAAAGACAAATTAATGATATTATAAATTTATAAAAAAAGACAAAAGAAAAAATGGAGGGGAAAAATATGTTTATATTTGATATGTCTAATCCACTTACATTATTATTAATGTTAGCAGTAACTATATTATTAATATTTTTATCTCAAGAGGTAAAACAAAGTTTTATTGGAGCAATTATGTTATTTGCTTATTTAATAATATTAGTAGTGCATGTTGCACAAATAGCAACACTATCAGAAGAATATAGATATTTGTTGACAACATTATCGAGATGTATTGTAATTGATTTTATTTTTGTTTTAATGACGTTTTTCTCATACTTATGGGTAGATGATTTAGAAGCAAAAAGTAAAGGCAAAAAAAGTATAGATAACAGTTTAGATTGGTTTTGGAAAAAAATCTAGATAATGAAAAATAAAATAATAATCATAGCGTAATTCGAAATTTTATCAGTTTTTACTGAAAAAGTTTTTGAATTACGTTTTTTATATTATAGGAAAATTTTGCATATTTAAGTTTGTAACTGAATATATATACATATAAGAGACTTAAGATAAGGAGAAAAATATGTTTAATGTTACAGTATTAAAAATGCGAGATATTTTTAAAGTTATAATAGGAATTACTTTTTTAGTGGTTGTTGTACTAGGGATTAGTAAAATTTTTCATAAAGACACAAAAGAAAACTCAAAAGTTGTACAAAAAATAGAAAATGGAATAAAAGCTTTGTCACAATTTAGTATGATAAATTGTATGGATCAGACAATTCCAACTATGTCAAGTATAAATGAAGAATATAAAAATATAGCAAAAGAAGATGATCAAAAAGAAAATAAGAATATACTACAAGAAATGTTAAAAACACAAATTAGTTCAGTAAATGCAATTAAGGAAAGTGAAGAAATAACTAATAAAGAAAATAACGAAAATATACAAGAAAATGAAAAAAATCAAACAGAAGAAAAACAAGAGATACAATTAGCTCAAGAAGGGTTACAAACGCAAGTAATTACGCAAAATCCAATTAGTGAGAATAGTAATGTAACTTACAAAAATGTGAAAATAAAAAATCAGACGAGCTATACTTTAACAGAAGAAATGTTAAATCCAGATATAACAATAGAGAACAAAAATATTGTACTATTTCATACGCATAGCTGTGAGAGTTATACTTCAAGTGAAAAATATCCATATACACCAACAGGAACATTTAGAACTACAGATTTAAATTTTACAGTAGTAAGAGTTGGTACAGAACTAGAAAATCAGCTAAAGCAGTATCAATATAATGTAATACATAATACAGACTATCATGATTATCCATCATATAATGGTTCATATACACGTTCACTTGCAACTGTAGAGAATATATTAAAGACAAATCCATCAGATATAATAATAGATGTACATAGAGATGCAGTAGGAAGTAGAAGCGATTATGCACCAACAGTAAAAATAGGAGATACTGATGAAGCAGCACAGATAATGTTTGTAATTCGGAACAAATGAAGGAGGATTATGGCATCCAAATTGGAATCAGAATTTAAAATTTGCAATTAAAGTACAAGAAAAAGCAGAAGAAATGTACCCAGGGTTATTTAAACCAATAATGCTAACAAAGTCTAGATATAATCAGCATTCCGGAAAATATGCTAGTATTATAGAAGTAGGAGCAACTGGAAATACACTAGAACAATGCTTAAATAGTATGAAGTATTTAGCAAAAGTCATGAATGAAGTTGTAAAATAAATTTTATTCTTATATTGATTATTAAAAAATACTGAAACTAAATTTTTATTTTACTTGAAATAAAAAAATATCTTATATATAATATAGCTATAATTCAAAAAAGAGGAGGAATAATAATGGCAGAAATTAAGTTAGACTTTAAAAATAGTGGAGTAACACAAAAAAGTATAATGGAGTATAAGGCACAAGTAGAAATTATTCATAAAGATTTGCATAGAAGAGCAAATGATGAAAAAGACTTTGTAGGATGGTTAGATTTACCAACTAATTATGATAAAGATGAATTTGAAAGAATAAAAAAAGCAGCAAAAAAAATAAAAAAAGAATCTGATATTTTAGTAGTTATTGGAATTGGTGGCTCATATCTAGGTGCGAGAGCTGTAATAGAAGCATTAACTAGTTCTTTTAATAATATGTTATCAGCAAAACAAAGAAAATATCCTCAAATATTATATGTAGGAAATAATTTAAGTCCAAATTATATTAATGAATTAATTGAATATATTGGAGATAAAGATTTTTCTATTAATGTAATATCAAAATCTGGTACAACAACAGAACCTGCAATCAGTTTCAGGATTTTTAGAGAAATATTAGAAAACAAATATGGAATAGATGAAGCAAGAAGTAGAATTTATGCTACAACAGACAAAGCAAAAGGAGCGCTAAAAGTACTTGCGCAAAACGAAGGATATGAACAATTTGTAGTTCCAGACAATGTAGGCGGAAGATATTCAGTATTAACTGCTGTTGGACTGCTTCCAATTGCAACAGCTGGAATTGATATAGATAAACTTATGGAAGGAGCTAAAATAGCACAAGAAAGATATGATGATCCAAATCTAAAATATAATGAATGTTATCAATATGCTGTTATAAGAAATATACTATATAAATTATATAAAAATACAGAAATACTAGTCAATTATGAACCTAAAATGTATTACTTAACAGAATGGTGGAAACAATTATTTGGAGAAAGTGAAGGAAAAGAACAAAAAGGAATATTCCCAGCAGGAGTGAATAACACAACAGACCTACATTCAATGGGGCAATATATACAAGAAGGTAGAAGATGTTTATTTGAGACAGTTCTTGCAGTAGAAAATTCTAATTCAGATATAAAAATTAATTCAGATGATGATAATTTAGATGGATTAAATTATTTAGCAGGAAAGACCTTAGACTATGTTAATAAAAAGGCTATGGAAGGAACAATAAAAGCGCATGTATCTGGTGATGTGCCTAATATTAAAATAACTATGGACAAATTAGATGAAGTTAATATAGGAGAATTAATATATTTCTTTGAAAAAGCGTGTGCAATGTCAGGAAGTATTTTAGGAGTAAATCCATTTAACCAACCAGGTGTAGAAGAATATAAAAAGAATATGTTTAAATTATTGAAAAAGCCAGGATATTAAAATTTATAAATATTAAGAATAATTTTTATAGCATAAGTTATTTGTAAGAGCAAATAATTTGTGCTATAATTTATGCAAAATAATATAAAAGGAGAAAATAATGATATATACAGAGAAATTTAAGATTCCATTAAAAGATATAGGAAAAGATAATAAAATAAAAAATAGAGCAGTTTTAGAAATTTTAGAAAATATAGCATGTTATCATTCAGACTTAGTAGGCTATGGTGTAAATAATATAAAAGAAACAAAAGTAACTTGGATATTATTAGATTGGAAGTTAAAAGTAATTAATAGACCAACTTATGGGCAAGTATTAACAGTAAATACATGGGGAAAAGGAATGAATAAATTTTTTACTTATCGTGATTACGAAATATATGATAATAATAACAATTTATGTGCAATAGCTACTTCAAAATGGGCTTTAATTGATACAGAAAAAGGGAAAATGTCGAGATTAACAGAAAATATAATTAATGCATATAAACCAGAGAAAAAGAATGTATTTGAAGAAAAAAGTTTAGATAAAGTAAAAATACCAGAAGAATTTTCGAATACAATTAAATATGAAGTGATTAGAAAAGATATAGATATTAATAAGCATATGCATAATTTATACTATTTGGATTTGGCATATGAAGCTTTACCAGATGAAGTATATAATAAAAGACCATTTGATTATGTAAGAATAACTTATAAAAAAGAGATTAAACTTGGAGAAAAGGTGAATTGCAAGTATGTTGAACAAGATGGCAAATATGTAATTGTTATTAAAAGTGAGGATGAAACAGTAATACATGCAATTGTGGAATTACAATAAAAAAGTTGTAATGCAGTAAGATGTCCAAGCTTTGGCTCTCCCTATAATACTTAAATTTTATTTAATGTCTTTTCATTTCATTCAAAAAGAAAATCTAATACAAGAAAACAAGGCGCTTTCACTCAGGCTCAAAATTATTATTATATAAATTTAAACTTTTTGAATGTAATTGAAGTAATCTTAGAATTTCTTAAATAATTTAATGGAAAATGTTCGCGTCGAGCTTTAGCTCGGACTAAGTGAAAGGGTGCCATTAAATTATTTTAGAAATTCTTAGATTATGTATTGAACCGAGAAAAGTTTAAATTCATATAATAATAATTTTGCCCGTGAACATTACTCATTTTCTTGTAAAAGATTTTCTATTTTTCGTTCCAATCAAACGTCATTAAATAAAATTTAAGTATTATAGTTGGAGCCAGAGCATCAACATCATAGTTATTTCTCACCAAACTGTAACCTAATTGTATATTTGAGGCTTAAAGATTGCTTGCATTTTTACCTAAGATATTGTATAATAATATGCCAAGTGAGGGAAATAAAATGCAATTAAACAAGGAAGAATATAAAAATTTTAAACAAATTGTTAATATTTTTTACAATGAAGAAATAGAAGGAATTAATGAAGAAAAAGAAAAAATAAAAAAAGAAGGAACAATAAAAATTGAGCCTAGGATTTTTTATGACAAATTTTCTGGTGACATGAAAATCGAATTTAAAATTGGAAATAAAAAAATGTATAAAATAAAAAATTTATCAGAATTTTATACAAGAATGCTTAATAAAGAATTTTATCGTTATGGTGAAAAGTTGCAATTTATCCACACAGAAGAAGCATTTGAAAATAATAGTAGACAATTGTTAGAGTTTGTTATGAAATATGCAGAAGTTATAAAATATGCGAATTCTAATTCAAATAGTAATTATAAATACTATGGAAAAGCACTAAGTGAAACAAGTATTATAGTAGGTAATAGTGCTATTGATGATTTATTTGATGTATTAAAAGGAAGAAAAATTATATTTCAAAAAGATTGTAATACTGAAGAAATAGAATTTACAGAAGAACAACCAGAAATAGAATTTGAATTAAAGAAAACAGAAAATAAAGATTATATAATAGTACCTAATATAGAAATTTATAAAGTAAATATTATTAAGGGAAAAGAATACAAATATATTTTAGATGATAAAAAATTATATAGATGCACAAAAGAGTTTGAAAATTCTAATTTAAAGTTATTAGAACTTTTTAGAAAAAATTATATAAATGAAGTAAAATTAGGAGAAAAAGAATTAACACAATTATTTTCTATTATTATACCAAGAGTAAAGAATGCCATAAATTTAAAAAATATGACAGAAGATAGTATAAAAAAATACATGCCAAAAGAATTGATAGTTAAAGTGTTTTTAGATTTCGACTCAAATGATTATTTAATTGCAGATGTAAGGTTTGATTATGAAGGTAATGAATTTAACCCATTAGAAGAAAATAAAAAAATTAAATTTCCAAGAAATATGTTAGAAGAAACTAATGCTTTAAATATTTTTAGACAGACTGGATTTATGTTAGAAACTAAAAATTTGAGATTTATTTTACCAGATAATGATAAAATATATGAGTTTTTAACAGAAGATATAAACTATTATATGCAACATTTTGAAGTTTTAGCAACAGATAATTTTAAAAGAAAACAGATTAAGGAAACAAAAATTGGAGGAATAGGAGTAAAAGTCGAAAATAATTTATTATCAATTGATTTCAAAAATTTAGATATTGATATAGAAGAATTAGAAGAAATCATGTCTAAATACTCTTTAAAGAAAAAATATCATAGATTAAAAGATGGTAGTTTTATTGACTTAGAAAATAATAAAGAAGCAAAATTTTTAGAGAAATTAGTAACAGGTATGGATATTTCTTATAAAGATTTGGAAAAAGAAGAATTAAAATTACCTGTTTATAGAATTTCATATTTTAATCAACTATTAAAAGAAATAAAAGGAACTGAAATAACTAAAAATGATGAATATAAAAATATTATAAATCAATTAGATAAAGAGCAATTAGAAGAAGAAATTAAAGTACCAGAAAATTTAAATTCAGTTTTAAGATATTATCAAAAAACAGGTTTTAAGTGGTTAAAGATACTAGATAGATATCACTTTGGTGGAATATTGGCAGATGATATGGGATTACGGAAAAACTATTCAAATGTTATCAGTAATAGTTGATTATGTTCAAAATTGTAAAGATGATAAAAAGGAAAACAATAGAGCAAGTATTGTAATTTCACCAAGTTCGTTAACATTAAATTGGCAGAATGAAGCAACTAAATTTGCTAATGGGTTAAAAACAATAGTTATAAGAGGGACGCTAGAAGAGAGAAAACATCAAATTGAGCAAATAGATAAGTTTGATTTAGTTATTACTTCATATGATTTATTAAAGAGAGATATTGAACTATATCAAGAAAAAAATTATAAATTTAGATTTATAATAGCAGATGAAGCTCAATATTTAAAAAATAGTAATACTCAAAATGCAAAAGCAATAAAAAAAATAAAAGGAGATACAAAATATGCTTTAACTGGAACTCCAATTGAAAATTCTTTAGCAGAATTATGGTCGATTTTTGACTTTATTATGCCAGGATATTTGTTTACATATCGAAAATTTAAAAATATGTATGAAACTCCAATTGTAAGGGAATCTAATGAATCAGTTGTTGGAAAGCTAAAAATGCTAATAGAACCATTTATTTTAAGAAGAAGTAAAAAAGAAGTGTTAACAGAGCTTCCAGATAAGACAGTAACGGTTTTAAATAATGAAATGGGAGAAGAACAAAGAAAAATATATATAAATTATTTATTACAAGTAAAACAGGATATATCAGAAAAAATTAAATACAGTGGCTATGAGAAAAACAAAATGCAAATATTGGCAGCGCTAACAAGATTAAGGCAGATTTGTTGTCATCCAAGTTTGTTTATAAATGGATATAATGAGGGAAGTAGCAAATTGGAACAATGTATGGAAATTATTCAAGAGGGTACAAATGCAGGACATAAAATACTACTTTTTTCGGGATATACATCAATGTTTGATTTCATAGAAAAAGAATTAAAAAAAAGAAACATAAGATATTTTAAATTAACAGGTGCTACAAAAGTAGAAGATAGGATAAAATTGGTTGATGAATTTAATAATAATTCTGATATTAAGGTGTTTTTGATTTCTTTAAAAGCAGGTGGAACAGGTCTTAATTTAACTGGAGCAGATATGGTTATTCATTATGATCCATGGTGGAATATATCAACAGAAAATCAGGCTACTGATAGAGCTTATAGAATAGGTCAAAAAAATAATGTTCAAGTGTATAAATTAATTACTAAGAATTCAATTGAAGAAAAAATATATGAATTACAAGAGAAAAAGGAAGAGTTAGCTAATAATATGCTGGATACAAAAACTACATTTGTTAATAAATTATCTCAAGAGGAAATAATGAAACTATTTGAATAATATATAAATTTAGATGTTATATAAAAAAATTAATATTCTAAAAGAACTGACAAAATTGATGTGTGTAAAAACATTTATTTTGCCGGTTCTTTTATTTTATAGGAAAGTCCTACTATTTTGTAACATTAATAAACTCTAGGAAAAAAGCAAAAGAAAGATAAAAAATGAAATAATGTAATATAAATATCAAGAAAATTTAATATAAAAGAAAAAAGCACTAGAATTCAAAAATCCCTAAGAAAAACGAATAAAGTACATAAAAACATATTTATTGACAATGCATGTCTTTTTTTATTTTAATTTTGAAAATAATAACAAGGTTGATTTTTTTGCCATTTTATGTTAAACTTAGAAAGAACCATATTTTACATTATGTAAAGAACAGATAATAAAAATATGTTGTATAAGGAGAATTGAAATGGATAAAAAAGTTTTGAACAAACATTTAGAAAAATTAAATGAGGACATAAGAAATATTCAATATCAAATAAATAGTATAAACCAAGATATAAAAAAAGATAAGAAACAAAGTTATATTGAAAAAAGAATTGATAGATTAGTTAATAATTATAAAATGTTAAATCAAAAAAGACAGGAATTAGTAAATATATCTAGAGAAGAAAAAAGAGAACTACAGGAAAAAGTATTAGAAATACGTAAACAAGTAAAAGACGTTTGTTATAAAGGAAGCAAGGACGTTTCAAAACAAAATATACAACTAGACGAAGTTGTTAACAATGAAAGTAAATCAGAAATTTATAATAAGATTGATGATGATGAAAATGAAAAAATAAAAAGAGTTTATGGTCCAGATGGTAGTTTAGAGTACATATATATTAAAGAAGAGAGACCTATTGGAAGATGGCAGAAAATTAAGCAAATGATGGGAAAAAAGAAGAAAAATAAAGAGATAATAAAAAAGCAAAGAAACAAAAACAGATTCGGAAAGATGAAAGAATTTTTCAGGAAAATTAACGGAAAGAAATTATTAAAAAGGATAGCAGCTTTTGGAATGGGATCATTAATGCTACTTCCTGGAACAATTTCTGCTAATCAGAATGAAAATAATACTGAAAGTAAAAGTACAAAAAACAGCTATATAGATACTGTAAAACAAACACCTGTAAATGAACATGAATTAATAAAAATGGCAGAAGATTTTAAAAAAGAAAATTCTTTGAATATGGACGAAAATATAAAATCAGAAGAAGCAGTTAAAGAAGAAAATACAAATGATAAGAATGAAAATGATGTACTTGTACATATTATAGCTCCAGCACAGAGCAAATACACAGAAGTGTCTGATGGTAAAGGAAATTATGGTATTTTTACCGAAGATACTGAAGTTTCGATATATAATAGAGCTTTAATCAGAACTAATAAAGATGGAAGCAAATCAATATTAAAGGCCACAAAAGTAGGGCAAACTTGGAAACAATATGCAGAAGAACAAGGAATTGATTATAATGAGTTTAAAACATATATAGAGAATAATGAAAATATACAAGAGGTTTTATCTACTATGTCTGTTGATGGTAAAAGTATATATGGATGGATGCCAGCATCAGAATTTGAATATAAAACTCAAGATAAAGAAATAAATGTACAAAGAAATTATGTTACCGAGGTAGAAGAAAGATAATGAAAGATTATATAACTGTAATAGGAGCAGGATTAGCTGGATGTGAGGCAGCTTATCAAATTGCTAAAAGAGGAATAAAAGTAAAATTATATGAAATGAAGCCAATAAAATATTCAGAAGCACATTCAAATGAAAATTTTGCTGAAATTGTATGTAGCAATTCTTTTAAATCAAATTTGCTAACAAATGCATGTGGTTTATTGAAAGAAGAATTAAGAAGATTAGATTCATTATTAATTAAAATTGCAGATGAAACAAGAGTTCCAGCAGGACAGGCTTTAGCAGTAGATAGAGAAAGTTTTTCTAAAAAAGTAACTTGTGAATTAGAAAAAAATGAATTTATTGAAATTATTCATAAAGAAATTGTTGATATAGAATCTTTAGCAAAAGATGGAATTGTGATAATAGCAACAGGACCTCTTACTTCAGAAGGGTTAGCAAAAAATATAGGTAAAATAACAGGAGAAGACAAGCTTTATTTTTATGATGCGGCTGCGCCAATTGTAAATAAAGATAGTATAAATTTTAAAATTGCATTTTATGGAGACAGGTACAGCCAAGAAAAGAAAAAAGATGAAAGTATAGAAGAATGGAAAAAAAGATTAGCAATTCAAGAAAAAGATGAACAGAGTTATATTAATCTTCCAATGAATCAGGATGAATATGAGAAATTTTGGAATGAACTTGTAAAAGCAGATGTAGTTACACTTCATGAATTTGAAAAGAGAGAAATCTTTGAAGGTTGTATGCCAGTTGAAATAATGGCCAAAAGGGGAATTGATACTTTGAGATTTGGACCATTAAAACCAGTAGGGTTTGATGATCCAAAAACAGGAAGAAGGCCATATGCATTAGTACAACTAAGACAAGATAATAAACAAGCAAGTATATATAATATTGTTGGATTTCAAACTAATTTGAAATTTGGAGAGCAAAAGAGAGTTTTTCAAATGATACCAGGATTAGAAGAAGCAGAGTTTATAAAATATGGAGTAATGCATAGAAATACATATATCAATTCAAGCAAATTATTAGACGAAACATATAACCTTAAAAACAATAATAATGTTTATTTTGCAGGCCAGATAACTGGTGTTGAGGGCTATGTTGAGTCGATATCTTCTGGAATGGTAGTAGCCATTAATGCTGTTAATCAAGTAAAAGGAAAAGAAGAAAAAGTTATTTTTTCGGAAAATACGGTAATAGGGGCTTTATCTAAATATATATCAACTCCAAATGAAAGATTTCAGCCAATGAATGCTAATTTTGGAATATTGCCAGAGTTAGAGGGAAAAAAGATAAAAGATAAAAAAGAACGATATGCTAAATTAGCTGAAAGAAGTTTAGGGTATTTTAATTAAAGATATAAATAATGTATTTTACAAAGTTATTACAATTAGTTTACAAATGTATAAAATTGGATAAAAAGGTTGAAAAAGAGCATTAAAAAAAGTATAATAAATATGTATACTTATTTTAAATAAAAAATTAATTTGAAGGAAAGAAATAATTTATTATAATGAAAATATAAATAATAGGGGGATTTGATATGAAAAATGTTAGTGAATTTACAAAAACACAAGCTTTAATTGATGAGTACAATAAGCTTAAAAATAAGGTTCCTAAATTAGAAGCACAAATGGAACAAAACAAAAAGAGAACAGAAGCAAAAAAAGAAAAATTTAAAAGGGATATGCAAGAAAATAAAGAAGATATTGAATATAAATTAGATAGGGCTGCAGTAGAAGCTGAATACGGAAAGCAAATAGAACAAGAGGAAAAAAATCTGGAAGAAGAAAATGGCAAAATTAAAGAAGAAATTAATAAAGCGAAAGAAGATAAAAAGTTTTTCTGTACAGATAAAAACTTCAAAACCATTACAATGGAAATTGAAGCTATGAAAAGAGAAGTTGAAGATGGAAAACTAGAAATAAAAAGAAAAGAATATGAAATTAAGGGCAACGAACTCAAAGAACAAGAATTTAGTGCAAAACCTGATAAAGAAAATCCTCTTAAGTGGTTAGAATTAAGGAAAGAAAGCGAAAAAAAAGAACAGGAAATTGGAAAAATAAATAAAGAAATTAATGCTATGAATAAAAAAATAGAGGAATATTCAAAGTTTAAGGGAGAACTAAATCAACAACTTAGTACATTTACAGCTATTGATTTTAATAAAATGCGTGAAAGAGAAAATAATAAAACAGACAAGCCGGAAGAGCAACAAGAAAATAATAAAACAGACAAGTCGGAAGAGCAACAAGAAAATAATAAAACAGACAAGCCAGAAGAACAACAAGAAAATAATAAAACAGACAAGCCAGAAGAACAACAAGAAGATAATAAAACAGATAAGCCAGAAGGGCAACAAGAAGATAATAAAGCAAATGATCCGGAAGAGGAATATGAGGACATATATTCTAATTCACAAGATTTTGTTAAGGCTATTCATATTGAAGCTGCTACAGGAAAAGCATACATTGATACATTTAAAAATAATAAAAAAGAGATAGATATAAAAGAAGCAATTGAGAATAGAAAAGGATTATATAAAAGAATTAATCTTAAAGAAATTATGGAAAAGGCAGGAGTAGAATCAAGAATAAATCAATTTATGTTAAAAAGAAAAATTAATCCAGTAATATTAGAAGCTATAAATGAAAATGAAAAAATGACAGAAGAATACATTTATAGTTTGATAGAGAAAAAAGAATTTCCTTTTGAATATAAACATGATTTAGAAAATTCAAACTTATCATTTAAAGACATGGCTTTAATGAATAGAGTAGCTTTAAAAGAAAGCAAAATAGATGGCAATGAAGTGATAGGAGCTAAAAAGTTATATACAATCAAATCTTTCTTTGGAAAAATAAAAAATAAAGCTCTAGCGAAGTTTAATAAAAAAGAAGAACCTAAAATGATTAATGAGAAAAATGAAAGACAAGAAGACACAAAAAGCAGAAAAGAGAGGTTTTATGAATCTATAGAATATACTCCAGAAGAGCAAAATGCAAATGATATAGAATTAGAACAAAAAAATAAATATAATGAAGCTTATGAAAAGTTAACAGATGAACAAAAAGCAAAATTAGCAACTATGGATGTTAGCAATATTCAAAGATTAGGATTTGATTATAATACAGCTGTTGCATTAAGAGAAATGACAAATAACGAAGATAAGAAAGTAACTCAAGAATCTACAACAAAAGAAGACAAGAAAGTAACCCAAGAATCTACAACAAAAGAAGATGACGAAAGTCAAAGATAGTATTGACAAATTAAAAAAAAGTAGTATTATAAAAATGTAAACAAATAAAAAGACCTTTCAAATAAATATTTGAGAGGTCGTTTGTTCCTAAAAATAAGGAGGAATATACAAATGAAAAAGATAGAAAAAATAAAAGTTCGGTGGCATCCTAGAAAATTAATTACATATTTAACTTTTATAGCTTTGGCAGGACTATTTATATTTTGGAAATTTTATATTAAATTTGCTAAGTATACAGTAAAAGATGTTTGGCAAAGAAGTAGTATAATTTCTGTAGTAGTAGTTGTAATAATCTTTTTATTAATATTTATTGGAATATTAATAAAAAGTAAGAAAGCGATATACAATATAAATATAGAGAATAAAACATGCACAAAAAGAGAAAAAAAGATTCAGTATAAAAATATATACTATACTCAGTCATTATTGCAAAGAATGTTTGGACTTGTAAATATTTATTTAATAAATGAACAAGAAATAATGAAGATAAAAGATGTTTCAAAGAAAGCTATTGAATATGTTGATGCTATTAAACTAGGCAAGTGAAAACTTGCCTTTTTCTATTGACTTTATGTATCAAAGATGCTATAATAGCATATGTTCGAATATATTACCAAATTAGGCAAATTTTGAATAAATAATTAAACAGGAGGTGAAATTTAAGTGCCAACAATTAATCAATTAGTAAGAAAAGGAAGAAAAACAGGAGTAACAAAATCAACAGCACCAGCACTTCAACATGGATGGAACTCAAAAAACAAAAAATTAACAAACAATAGAGCTCCACAAAAAAGAGGAGTATGTACAGTTGTTAAAACAGTTACACCTAAAAAGCCAAACTCAGCTTTAAGAAAAGTTGCCAGAGTTAGACTTTCAAATGGTTATGAAGTAACATCTTATATCCCAGGTATAGGACATAACCTACAAGAACACAGTGTTGTATTAATAAGAGGTGGTAGGGTAAAAGACCTTCCAGGTGTTAGATACCATATTATCAGAGGAACATTAGATACAGCAGGTGTTAAAGATAGAATGCAAGCGCGTTCTAAATATGGAGCTAAAAAACCTAAAAAATAAAAAAATTAGCTACAAAATTTAAAAATTAGTGCTTGTAATTCTTACTAAATTAAGGCATTTAAATTTAGAATAGATTTATATAGCACTGTGCGCAAGAAAGAAAGACTTTCTTGAGAGTACCTAGATATTTTATAAATAAAATATCAAATAAAATTTAAGGAGGGAAGAATAGTGCCAAGAAAAGGATATATAGCAAAAAGAGAAGTATTACCAGATCCAATATATAATAGCAAAGTTGTTACAAAATTAGTTAACAATATTATGTTAGATGGTAAAAAATCAGTTGCTCAAAAAATAGTATATGATGCATTTGACATTATTAAAGAAAAAGAAGGAAAAAATCCTTTAGAAGTTTTTGAAGCAGCTTTAGAAAATATTATGCCAGTTCTTGAAGTTAAAGCAAGAAGAGTAGGTGGAGCAACTTATCAAGTTCCATTAGAAATCAGACCAGAAAGAAGACAAACTTTAGGATTAAGATGGTTAGTAACTTATGCTAGAAACAGACATGAAAAAACAATGGCTGAAAAATTAGCAGGTGAAATAATGGATGCAGTAGCTGGAAACGGTGGAGCATTTAAGAAGAAAGAAGATACACATAGAATGGCTGAAGCTAATAAAGCTTTTGCACACTATAAATGGTAAAATTTGAAATTAATGTTATAAAAATATAAATTCAAAGAGAATCAGAGTATTTGAAAGGGGGAAATATAGAAAATGGCAGGAAGAGCATACCCACTAGAAAGAACTAGAAATATAGGAATAATGGCACATATAGATGCCGGAAAAACAACAACAACAGAAAGAATCTTATTTTATACAGGAAAAACACATAAAATAGGAGAAGTTCATGAAGGTGCAGCAACAATGGACTGGATGGCGCAAGAACAAGAAAGAGGTATTACAATTACTTCAGCATGTACAACATGCTTCTGGAAAAATAATAGAATTAATATTATTGATACACCAGGACACGTTGACTTTACAGTAGAAGTACAAAGATCTTTAAAAGTACTTGATGGAGCTGTTACAGTTTTAGCTGCAAAAGGTGGAGTACAACCACAAACAGAAACAGTTTGGAGACAAGCTGACAAGTATAGTGTACCAAGAATGGTATATGTAAATAAGATGGATATTGTTGGAGCTAACTTTATGCTTTGTGTTGATCAATTAAAAAACAGATTAAAAGCAAATGCAGTTCCAATTCAATTACCAGTTGGAGCAGAAGATAATTTCCAAGGTATAGTTGATCTTATTAAAATGAAAGCATTTATTCAAGATGATAAATTAGGTGAACATATTGTTGAAAAAGAAATACCAGAAGATATGAAAGCAGATGCTGAAAAATGGAGAGCAAACATGATTGAAGCAGTTGCTGATCAAGATGAAGAGTTAATGATGAAGTATTTAGATGGTGAAGAATTGACAGAAGAAGAAATCAAAAAAGGTTTAAGAATTGGAACAATAGCAAATAAAATAGTTCCAGTTACATGTGGTTCTTCATACAAAAACAAAGGTGTTCAAGAATTATTAGATGCAGTAGTTGATTATATGCCATCACCATTAGATATACCACATATTAAAGGTGAAACATTAGAAGGAGAAGAAACAGAAGCTAAAACCTCAGATGATGCTCCATTTGCAGCATTAGCATTTAAAATTGCTACTGATCCATTTGTTGGAAAATTATGTTTCTTTAGAGTTTATTCTGGAACACTAGAATCAGGTTCTACAATATTAAACTCTAGTAAAGATAAAAAAGAAAGAGTTGGAAGAATTCTTCAAATGCATTCAAATCATAGAGAAGATATTGACAAAGTTTATTCAGGAGATATTGCTGCAGCAGTAGGTTTAAAAGATGTTACAACTGGAAATACTTTATGTGATCCAGATCATCCAATAATACTTGAATCAATGGAATTCCCTGAACCAGTTATTGATATAGCTATTGAGCCAAAAGATAAAGCTGCTCAAGAAAAAATGGGAATTGCTTTAGCAAAACTTGCTGAAGAAGATCCAACATTTAAAGCTTATACAAACCAAGAAACAGGTCAAACAATTATTGCTGGTATGGGTGAATTACACTTAGATATCATAGTTGATAGATTAAAAAGAGAATTCAAAGTAGAATGTAATGTAGGTAAACCACAAGTTGCTTACAAAGAAACAATCAGAAATGCAGTAAAAGTTCAAGGTAAATTTATTCGTCAATCAGGTGGTAAAGGACAATACGGTGATGTATGGTTCGAAATGGAACCATTAGAACCAGGAAAAGGAATTGAATTCGAAAGCAAAATTGTCGGAGGAGCAGTTCCAAAAGAATATATTAAACCAATTGAACAAGGAATGAGAGAAGCTGCTGAAAGCGGAATCCTTGCAGGATACCCAGTTACAGACTTTAAGGTAACATTAGTTGATGGTTCATACCATGAAGTTGACTCTTCAGAAATGGCCTTCAAAATAGCAGCATCTATGGCATTTAAAGAAGGTATGAGACAAGCTAAATCAGTTATCTTAGAACCAATAATGAAAGTTGATATAACAGTTCCAGAAGAATACATGGGAGATGTTATTGGAGATGTAAACTCTAGACGTGGAAGAATGGAAGGTATGGATGGTAATGATGGAGTACAAGAAATTCATGCATTTATTCCACTTTCAGAAATGTTTGGTTATGCAACTGAATTACGTTCTAGAACACAAGGTAGAGGAACATACTCTATGGAACCTTCTCATTATGAAGAAGTACCAAAATCAGTTTTTGAAGCTATTGTATCATCAAGAGCAAAAAAAGATTAAATTTAAATTAAAATGTATAACATATTAATTTTATATTAAATTTCAAATAAGAAAAACAAAAACACTTGCTTTTTTATAAAAAATGTTATAAAATGCCTGTGTAATAAATAGTTATTAAATTTTTGGTTAGCTTTGTAACGAAAAAATAGTGTAAAGTTAACTTATACAGCTAAGCAATAAGCTGAGTTGTATATACCATAAAAATAAAAGAGAGAAATCTCAAAAATAAGGAGGAATTTTAAAATGGCAAAAGCAAAATTTGAAAGAAACAAACCACACGTTAATATCGGAACAATTGGTCACGTTGACCATGGTAAAACAACAACAACAGCAGCTATTACAAAATATTTATCATTATTAGGAAAAGCTCAATATGAAGCATATGATCAAATTGATGGTGCTCCAGAAGAAAAAGCAAGAGGAATCACAATTAATACAGCTCACGTTGAATATGAAACAGATGCAAGACACTATGCACACGTTGACTGTCCAGGTCACGCTGACTATGTAAAAAACATGATTACAGGTGCTGCACAAATGGATGGTGCTGTACTAGTTGTATCAGCAGCTGATGGACCAATGCCTCAAACAAGAGAGCATATCTTACTTGCTAGACAAGTAGGTGTTAAATATATCGTTGTTTACTTAAACAAATGCGATATGGTTGATGATCCAGAATTATTAGAATTAGTTGAAATGGAAGTAAGAGACTTACTTTCTGAATATGGTTTCCCAGGAGATGAAGTTCCAATTGTAAAAGGTTCTTCACTAAAAGTTCTAGAAAGTACATCTACAGATCCTAACGATCCTGTATATGCACCTATGAAAGAATTAATGGATGCAATTGATAGTTACATCCCAACACCAGAAAGACCAATTGATCAACCATTCTTAATGCCAGTTGAAGACGTATTCACAATTACAGGACGTGGAACAGTTGCAACAGGTAGAGTAGAAAGAGGTCAAGTAAAATTACAAGACGAAGTTGAAATTATCGGTCTTACAACAGAAAGAAGAAAAACTGTTGTTACAGGTGTAGAAATGTTCAGAAAATTATTAGATCAAGCTGAAGCTGGAGATAATATTGGTGTTCTATTAAGAGGTATTGATAGAAAAGACATCGAAAGAGGTCAAGTTCTATGTAAACCAGGAACAATTCATCCACATACAAAATTCACATCAGAAGTATACGTTTTAACAAAAGAAGAAGGTGGACGTCATACACCATTCTTCAATGGATATAGACCACAATTCTATTTCAGAACAACAGATGTTACAGGTGTTATTGAATTACCTGCTGGAACAGAAATGGTTATGCCAGGAGATAACGTATCAATGACAATCGAATTAATTACTCCTATCGCTATCGAAAAAGGATTAAGATTCGCTATTCGTGAAGGTGGTAGAACAGTTGGTTCAGGTGTTGTTGCTGACATTATCGAATAATTTATAATTATTTAAAATATAAATAAGAGTAATATATTGCATATTACTCTTATTTTGTTGCTATTTATAGCTTAAAAATAAATTCAATAAAGAGGTTATCTATAATATTTTCTATTTTTCATTCCAATCAAACGACATTAAATAAAATTTAAGCATTACAGTTGGAGTCATTTCATAATCTTTTTTTACTGAATTATAACAAAAAACGAAACTTAAAAAGTAAAAATACTTGATTTTTTTAATAAACAATAATAAAATAGATATATTAAAAATAAAATTAGAATATAAAAAACCAAGTGGAGGAAACAAGATGAGAATTATTTTAGATGCAATGGGTGGAGATAATGCACCAGATGCAAATATTAAAGGAGCTATTAATGCAATTAATAAAGTAAAGGCAGAAGTAGTATTAGTTGGAAAAGAAGACATAATTAGAACAAAGGTAAAAGAATTTTATGGAAAGGAAATAGAACAAATATCAGATAGATTAAAAATAGTAAATGCTACAGAAACAATCGAAATGGTAGATAAACCAACAGATGCGATAAGACATAAAAAAGATTCGTCAATGGTAGTGGGATTTAATATGTTAAAACAAGATGAAGGAGATGTATTTATTTCAGCAGGGAATTCAGGAGCACTGCTTACAGGAGCAACACTAATTGTTGGAAGAATAAAGGGAATAGATAGACCAGCATTAGCTGGAATATTACCAGCATATAAAAGTCAGTTATTATTGATAGATGCTGGATCTAATACAAATTGTAAGCCAATTAATTTATTACAATTTGCTCAAATGTCTACAATATATTTAAGAAATACATTTGGAATAGAGAAACCAGCAATTGGATTATTGAATATTGGAACAGAAGAAACAAAAGGAAATGAACTAGTAAGAGAAAGTTATAATTTATTAAAAGAAAAATCAAAAGAATTAAATATAAATTTTATTGGAAATGTAGAGGGTAGAGATGCTTTTTCTGGTAAAATAGATGCAATAGTGACAGATGGATTTACTGGAAATGTATTTTTAAAAACAACAGAAGGATTGGGAAAATTTGTAAAGAAAAGTTTGGTGGAGAGTTTTACAGCAAACATATTCTCAAAGATTTCTTATCTTATTGCGCATAAACCAATAAAAACACTTTCAAAAGCCATGGATTACAAATCATATGGTGGAGCATTGTTTTTGGGAGTTAAAAAGCCTGTTGTAAAAGCTCATGGAAGTAGTGATGCTTTGTTATTTGAATATACAATTATACAAGCTGAAAAATTTGTTGAAAATAAAGCAGTAGACCATATGATAGAAGAATTTGAAAAACAAAGACAACAACAAGCTTAAATACTATAAAATCAAGGCTTCCCTGACTTGTTAGTATAAATTTTAAAAAAAGCATAATTTTACTTGACAAATATGGAAACATATAATATAAATGAAATATGATAAAGTAAAAATCAAATGAATATATCATTTGCAAACTTGAGAGGAGGTGAACTCTAAGTTATGAGTTCAGAAGAAGTTTTAGAAAAAGTAAAAGGAATTATTGTTGAACAATTAGGTGTAGCAGAAAATGCAGTTACAATGGAAGCATCTTTTATAGATGACTTAGGAGCTGATTCATTAGATATAGTTGAATTAGTAATGGCACTAGAAGAAGAATTTGATATAGAAATTCCAGATAGTGATGCAGAAAAAGTTGTAACAGTAGGAGATGTAGTTGATTACATAAAAGAAAATGTAAATTAATAATAAAAAAAGAAAGTTTTAAAAACTTTCTTTTTTTATATCAATTTTTATAGTATTGAAAATGAATTTAAAATATTGGAATAATACTTAAAAAAATCCATATTATAATCTAAAAAATTCTTTTTCTTAATTGTATTACTAGCCAATATATTGCAACTTAAAATAGAATTGTTATTTGAAGTAACTTCAATTTTACCTATTACATCATTTATATGTATAGGAGATTCTAATATAGAATCTATATAAATGTTCACATCAATAGATGAAATTTCATTTTTATTAATAGGTATAATAGGAGTATCTAATTCAGAGTATTTAATAATTAAATCAGATGAAATTCCCTTATTAATAAAGAAATAATTTTCATTTTCTTTTTTCCAATTCTCAAGTTCCGTATCTATTTTTTCTTGTATATTTACATATTCAAAATTACTAAAAGTATATTCAATTAGTTTTATACTGTCAGAAGTTCTAAACTTTTTAGTATCACATCCTAACACAACACAGATAATATCCATGTCATTCCTTTTACAGGCTGTTACGAGGCAACGATTAGCACCATTAGTAAAACCAGTTTTTATTCCATATACACCATTAAAATTACCTAGCAATTCATTTGTATTTGTTAAACTTTTTGGGTAGCCATTAATTGATATGGTGAAGTTAGAAGTTCCAACTATTTGGAGGAAAGTTTTATTTTTTAATGCATAATCTGAAAGAAGAGCCAGTTCATATGCAGTTGTATAATGACCATCAGAATCTAAACCATGAGGAGATTCAAAATGAGTATTAACAAGACCTAATTCATTTGCTTTTTTGTTCATTAAATTACTAAAATCTACTATACTACCAGCACAAACCTCAGCCAGTGCTACAGCTGCATCATTTCCAGAGCGTAACATTAAGCCATATAATAAATCTTTAATGGTAATTTTATCGCCAGTTTTTAAACCAAGTCTGGAACCTCCTGTGTTTGCAGCTTTTTTTGAGACTTCAACAGTTTCTTCTAGATTACAGTTTTCAATTATAATAGTTGCTGTCATTATTTTGGTAGTTGAAGCCATTTTTACCTTATTATATTCATTTTTTCCATATAATATTTTTTTACTTAACCTATCTAATACTATACAAGAGCGAGTATTTAAATTTAAAGTAGAAGTACCTGAACTAGATGTTTCAACAGCGTTTAGAGCATTTAGTTCTTTAGAAACATCTAATAAATCAGTTGAATTATCTAAATCATCTGCAAATGTGCTAATATAACTAAATAAAAAAATGAACACAACTTCAATAATCAATAGTTTTAGAAATAGCTTTTTCATATTTATTAATCACCATTAAAAATATATGAATATATTGGATAAAATATGCAACTGGTTAAATGAAGTTTAATGTAAAGCTAGGGAGGCCAAAATAATTAGATTTAATTCACATAAAATCTTGATTTTAGAACTAAAATGTAATATAATTGTAATGTAATACTTTTTAGTTATAAAAAGTATTGTAAAGCTATTTCCGTAAGTAAATAGAGCTTTACTAATATAAGTGGAAAAATATTCTAAAAAATGCCTATTGACTAATTTAGAAAAAAGTATAAAATATTATATAATAAGGTATATATAGGTAAGTGAAGGAGAGAAATTTATGAAAACAAAAAAGATTCTTCTAGGAGTTTCAATATTGATAATAGCATTTATTGTTGGTAGCATGCAAAACATAGTATTTGCAACAAATGCAACAACTCCATTATATTTAGGGATAACAGAATTAAGAACTAATAGTGAACCTAATATGGGATATTCAATTAATAATCCAAATGCAGGAGGCAAATATATATGGAATATTCTTGAATATACTAGTTCAGGAGATAATGCTTCATTAAAAGCAGATGGACATAAAAATATATATTGTGTAAAAGCAGGAGTTGGATTTAGTGATATTAAAAAGCGTGCAACATATAATGTTTTTTATGATATGAAAACAGAAAGAGAAAAGATAAAACAACAAAATGATGTGTTAAAATCTATAGTTGAAGGAACTATAAAAATTGATGATAATACATCTATTAGTAAATATGATGCTTTATTAGCATTAGGAGATATGTTATATCTTACAGGAGAATCAAGTGAAACAGATAAAACAGCATTGTTAGAAGCTGCTGGAATTAATGCTGATAATTGGGACTTTTCTTTAACAGATGATGATATTGGAGCAATCCAACAAGCTGCTATATGGTATTTTACTAATTACGGAGAAGAAAATGGAAAATATGATAAAACATCTGATGATGAAACATGGTTATATTATACATTAGATGGAAATACATATACTTCTTTTTCTAACTATAATCCAACAGGTGTTGATCCTAATAGTGGTGCTGGAAAACAAAGACAAATGCAAGCAAAACAATTATATGATTATTTAATAAAAACAGCAAAAGCAAATGCCAATAACTATTCAAATTCATCTGCAACAGGGGCACCAGCTAAAATAAATACAACTACTTTAAATTATGAAGAAGTAGGAGAAAATTATGTAATAGGACCAATTAATATTACAGAAGTATCTGGAAATACAATACCATATACAATAGACTTTAAAGTAAAAAACAGTGGAAATGAAATAGATAATTATAAATTATTAGATAGTAATAAAAAAGAAGTAGCACAAGGAACTACTGTTAAAGATTTAGTAGGAAAAGATTTTTATATTTCTATGCCAAAAGAAACAACAAAAAAAGTTGGAGTTTCTATTAGTATAAAGTATAGTAATTCTAAACTTACTTTATGGGCATCAACAACTGATAATCAAACACAACCAGTTATGATACCTGAAAAAGAAGAAAAAAGTGAAAATGTAGACTTAGAAGTAACACCAAATGAAAAACCTTTTGATTTAGCATTAAGAAAATATATTACAAAAATGAATGATAAAGAATTAACTGGAGCAAATTCTAGAGTACCAGTTATTGATGAAAGTACATTAACATCAGGAACAACAGCTACATATAAGCATAAAAAGGATCCTGTATTAGTAGAAAAAGGTAATAAAGTTACTTATAAATTAGCTATATATAATGAAGGACAAAAAGCAGGTCGTGCTACAAAAATAGTAGACCAATTGCCAACAGGATTAAAATTTAGTAAAGTAATAAGTGGAAATTTTGAACTAGATTCTTATGATAGTACAGGAAATAATACATTAACTTTGAAGAGAAAAGCCAATAATACAGACAACTTAGCAGCATATACATCTGGTAATTTATCATCAGAGATAATAGAGATTGAATGTGAAGTAACAGCAACTCCTGATACTGTAAATGAAAAAATATTAACAAATGTTGCATGGATATCAGAAGAATTTGATAGTGAAAGTAATATTACAATTACAAATCAAAATGGAGCAGATAGAGATTCAGAACCATCAACAAAACCAAGTGTAAATAAAGATAATATGGAAAATTATTCAGGAAATAATAATAAAGAGGATTTAAGTGATTCTACTTATTATTATAAAGGACAACAAGATGATGATGATTTTGAAAAATTAGTTTTAATGCCAGAATCATTTGATTTAAAATTAATTAAAAGAATTGTCGCAGTAAATAACCAAAATGTTCCTGAAAGAATTAAAAAAGTCGATGTAAGTAAATTAAACACATTGGATGAAAATGGAAAATTAGTTACAACAGGAGATTATACATTAAATAAAGTACCAGTTGCAGTAAAAAAAGGTGATATTGTTACATATACATTTAGAATATATAATGAAGGAACAATTGATGGATATGCTTCAGAAATAACAGAAGATATCCCAAGTGGTTTACAATTCTTATGGTCAGAAAAAGAAGGTAGTGAATTAGCTAATGATACTACTTTAACAGCAGAAGAAAAAGAAGCAATTGAATTTAACCAAAAATATTTATGGGGAAATTTTGTATATGATGATAAAAAAGAAAATATTATCCAAATTTCAAGTGACTATTTATCAAAAGAAAATGAAGCAACAGTAGGAGAAAATTTAATAACAGCATTTGGAAGTAATGATGGAACAAAAACAGAAAAAGACATTCATTATAAAGAAATTTCAGTAAAAATGAAAGTTATATCAGATAATATAACAGGAACTACAATTAGAAATGAAGCATGTATTTCAGAAGATTCAGATAAAGATGGAAATCCAATAGATGATAGAGATTCTAATCCAAAAAAATGGGTAAAATATCAAGATGATGAAGATTATGATAATATCATTTTAAAATCATTTGATTTAGCCTTAAGAAAATTTATTATAGCAGTAAGTGATGATACTAAAATAGAAAATAGTGAATATTTAAAAAATACAGAGGGTACTTACAAAAGAGCACCAGTTGTAGATACATCAAAATTAAATACAAAAGATGAAAATGGTAAAATAATAACAACAGCTACATATAATCATACAAAAGAGCCAGTAGAAGTTAAGAAAAACGATATTGTAGTATATATGTTAAGAGTATATAATGAAGGTGAAATTGATGGATATGCAGCAGAAATAAAAGACCATTTACCATCAAACTTAGAATTTGTTGATGGAGACTTTAATAAACAATATGGTTGGACAGTATCAGAAGATGGAAGAACAGTAGCTACAAAATACTTAGAAAATGCAAAAATTAATAAAGCAGTAAAAAATGAAAATCCAACAACACCTGAGAAAACATATACATTATCATACAAAGAAGTTCCAATTATGTGTAAAGTGAAAGATACTGCTAAAACAGATGAAAAAATAACAAATATAGCAGATATTACAAAATACTTAGATGAAGATAAAAAATCTGTAATAGATAGAGATTCTGAAGAAAATAACGTAAAACTTCCAAATGATAATAACTTACCAAATTATAAAGATAATGAAACAGGAGATTATATACCTGGACAAGAAGATGATGATGATTTCGAAAAAGTTATAATAAAGAAATTTGATTTAGCTTTAAGAAAACAAATAGTATCAATTAACCATACATATGCAGAAAAAGAAACAGCATATAATGATAGATATGCAAAATTAGATACAGATAAAAAACAAACAAATACAATATATGATTACTATGATGTAGAATCTAACATACCAACTGTAGTAGAAAATGATGTAGTAAAATATTCAATTAGAGTATATAATGAAGGAAAAATAGATGGAACAGCTACTTGGGTAACAGATATATTACCATCAGGATTAGAATATTTAAAAGATAATGAAGTAAATAAAAAATATGGTTGGAAAGCATTTAAAGAATCAAGTACAGACAATGAAAATGCAGTTAAAATTGGAGAAAAATACTATGAAGAAGTAGATTTTGACTCAAAAGAAATTACATTATATGCTACAGACTATTTAAAAGATACAACAATTAAAGCATATACAGGAGAAGGAGAAGCTTCTTATGGAGAAGTATTTATGGCAACAAGAGTAAAAGCTAAAAAAGAAGTTGCAGAAGGTACAGAATATAAATTAAGAAATATTGCAGAAATTGGTGATGACAATGGAGATGACGAAGATTCAGTACCTGGTGATGGAAGCGAATGGAAAGACCAAGATGATGTAGATATAGAAGATTTAAAATTAGTAGAATTTGATTTAGCTTTAAGAAAATGGGTAACACAAGCTATTGTTATAGAAAATGGAAAACAAACAGTTACAGAAACTGGACACCAACCATATGATGATCCTGAGCAAGTAGTAAAAGTTGAATTACATAGAAAAAAATTAAATCAAGTAACAGTTAAATTTAAATATTCAATTAGAGTTATAAACGAAGGCGATATAGCTGGATATGCTAAAGAAGTAAAAGATTATGTTCCTGAAGGATTAAAATTTGTTGCAGAAGATAATCCAGGATGGACAGATTTAGGAAACAACGTAATTTCAACAAACTTATTAGAAAATACATTATTACAACCAGGAGAGTATGCAGATGTTGAAGTTGTACTTACATGGATTAATAGTGAAAACAATATGGGAGTTATGACAAATACAGCAGAAATTTCAAAAGATTATAACGAATACCATGTGCCAGATAGAGATTCTACACCTGATAATAAGAAACCAGGAGAAGATGATATAGATGATGCACCAGTTATGTTATCAATTAGTACAGGTCAAATGAGAATTTACTTTACATTAGGATTTATTGTATTAGTTACAGTAGCAGGTGGAGTTGTACTAATTAGAAAATATGTATTATAGTATTTATGATATAAGAAAGAGTTTGACTTTTAATTAAGTTGAACTCTTTTTAGTAGATAAATAAAAATATAAAAGTCCCAAAATGTTATTTAAGTTTCAGCTTTTTTTGTAAGAGGGGATATATCCATAATTTAAATAATAAATAGCTTGATTGAAGAGAAAAATAGAAAATATTATATAAAAAAATGAGGAATGTTCACGGGAAAATTTATATATGTATATGTTTTTATCTTTTTTTCGATTTCAATGCACAACATAAAAATTTCTAAAATAAATTAATGGCACCCTTTCACTTAGTCCGAGCTAAAGCTCGACGCGAACATTTTCCATTAATTTATTTAAGAAATTCTAATATTGCTCCATTCATATTCAAAAATTATAAAAACATATACATATATACATTTTAGCCTGAGTGAAAGCGGCACATTTTTTTATATTAGATTTTCTTTTTGAACGTAATGAATAATATTTATTATTTAAATTATGGATTTATCCCCTATTGCCCCAAAAATCCAAACTTAAAAATAAAATTATGTTGACAAAATATTATAATAAAAGTATAATCAATCTAATTTTCATGAAAGGAGAATTAGATTGATTAAAATAATAACATTTATTTCAATATTCTTTATAACAAAAAGAATTATAATTTATAAATTATCTGAAAAAATTATTAAAGAATATAGCATAAAATAGATTTTATCTATGATAAGTCTCACCTTTTTGAATCTTAAAAGCTCTAAAAATTTGTTCTAATAAAAAAACTCTTATTAATTGATGAGGAAAAGTCATTTTAGAAAAGCTAATTTTAAAATCACAAATATTTAAAAGCTCTGTAGTTAGTCCTAAAGAACCACCAATGATAAAAGTTATATTACTATTTTCCATAGATAAGTTTTCTATTTTTTTAGAAAATTCTTCTGATGTAAATTGTTTTCCTGTTAAATCTAAAGCAATTATGTATGAATCTTTTTTTATATGATTTATAATATTATTACTTTCTTTTGTTTTTATATCTATTTCTAAATTGGGATTTAATTTGTCTGGAATTTTTTCATCAGGTAATTCTGTAATAGTTAATTTGCAATATCTTGATAATCTTTTAATATATTCATTCAAAGCATCTTTTAAATACTTTTCTTTTAATTTACCAACACAAATAATATTAATATTTAGCATAAACTTGTCCTTTCTTTTTAAAAAACCAATTTGGCAAATATAATCCAAATTGGTAATTATAATTCTATTAATTTACTATGAGCATCTCTTGAGGCAACGCCAAGAGATAAGCTATTTTCGTTGTAGTCATTTCTAATTAATTCATCTAAAACAGTTTGATAAGCTAACTCAGGGAAATTACTTTCTTTACTTAAATGTCCTAACATGGCATTTTTTAAACCTGATTTTAGAAGATAAGAAATTGTTTTTCCGGCCATTTCATTTGGGAGATGTCCTGTTGGACCTGCAATTCTAGATTTTAATGAAAATGGATAAGAAGAACAACGAAGTACTTCTGGGTCATAATTTGCTTCTAACATAAGAAATAAACTTCCTTCTAGACTTTTTAATATATTGTTTGTCATATGTCCAATGTCAGTAGCTATGCTTATTTTTTTATCATCTTTGTAAATATTAAAACCACATGGATTAGCAGCGTCATGAGGAATAGAAAAAGGATCAATTAGTAAGTCCCCAATTTCAAATTTATCTGATATTTTAAAAGTTTTAATATTTTTATCTGGAATTTTATCTTTTTGTTTAGGCATTGCATCTAGAGTTTCTTGATTAACAAATACAGGTAAATCAAATTTTCTAGAAAGGGTGCCTAGACCTTGTACGTGATCTGTATGTTCGTGTGTAATTAAAATGCCATCAATAGAAGAAGGGTCAACTTTAATATCTTGAAGAGCATTTTCAATTTTTTTACAGCTAACACCAGCGTCTACCAATAATTTTGTATTTTGAGTTTCAACAAAAAGGCTATTACCACTACTACCGCTATATAAACTACAAAAATTTAACATATATTTCATCCTTCTTTTGTTTTGAATTAGCAAAAAATATTATTCTGTAACTCTTTTTATTTTAGCACCAATTTTTCTGAATTTTTCTTCTATATTTTCATAACCTCTATCTATATGTTGTAGGTTATAAATTTCTGATATACCTTCAGCAGCTGTTCCAGCAATTACTAAAGCAGCACCAGCTCTTAAATCAGTTGAATATACAGGAGCTCCTGATAGTTTTTTTACGCCTTCAAAGAAAGCATTTTTTCCATGTGCAGTTATTTTAGCTCCCATTTTGTTTAATTCTTCTGTATATTGAAATCTAGATTCCCAAATACTTTCATTAATAGTACTGGTTCCATTTGCTAAAGATAATACAACACCCATTTGTGGTTGTAAATCAGTAGGAAATCCTGGATAAGGTAAAGTTTTTATATTCGCTTTGTTAGGTCTTTTGTTGCACCATACACGAATACTATCTCCATGATCTTCAACATTTCCACCTACTTCTATTATTTTAGCTGTAATAGATTCTAGATGTTTTGTAATACAATTTTTTAAAAGTAAATCTCCTTTTGTTGCAACTGCTGCAAGCATAAATGTACCTGCTTCAATTTGATCTGGTACAACAGAATAAGTAGCGTTCCCATGTAATTTTTCTACTCCATTTATTTTAATAACATCTGTTCCAGCACCTCTGATGTCAGCACCCATTGTATTTAAAAAGTTTGCAACATCTACAATATGAGGCTCTTTGGCAGCGTTATCAATAATAGTGGTTCCTTTAGCTAATACACTTGCTAACATAACATTAATTGTAGCTCCTACAGAAACAATATCCATATAAATTGGAGCGCCTTTTAACTTTTTACATTTTGCGTAAATAGTACCTTTTTCTAGAGATACATTAGCTCCTAATAATTCAAAACCTTTAATGTGTTGATCAATAGGTCTTGCACCTAATTTGCAACCACCAGGCATACCAACTTCTATTTCACCCATTCTTCCAAGCATAGCTCCAATAATATAGTAAGAAGCTCTAAATTTACTGGTTAAGTCTAAAGGCGCTTTTGTTGTTGTAATATTACTAGTATCTATTGTTATACTATGTTTATTGTTCCAAGTAATTTTAGCTCCTAATTTTTCTAGTATTTCACAAGAGATTTTTATATCACTTATATTAGGTAAGTTTTCGATAGTACAAATACCATCAATTAAAAGAGTTGCTGGTAAAAGTGCTACTGCTGCATTTTTTGCTCCACTTATGGTAACCTCGCCTTTTAAAGGAGTAGGACCTGTCACTACTAATTTTTCCAATTATATTACCCCCATTTATGTTTTATAAAAGTATTTAAAATATAACTATATATTTTAAATATATTTGATTTCTTATACTATAAATATTTTTATAAAATATTTATTCAAATAAAATAGAGTGTATCTAATGTTAACACTCTATCTACTAATTTAATATAACATAAAGTCAAAAGGATTGCAACTATTTTTTTGCAGTAATCATACCATTTTGATTAAAAAATTCCAATAATTTAAATTTAAATTGAATTTCTGTATTATTATCATTTTCTGATATTAAGGCGAATTCTTCTTCAGATAGGTTGCTTTCTAGCAATTCCTTTGATTCATCTGGAACTACACCAGAAGAAATATCTACAAAACATAGTGGAGGAAACATTACGCACCACCAGTTATGACCTTTTGCTTCTCCTATTTCTACTCTTAAAGCATCATAATATCCAGCAGGTAAAGAAATATCTCCATAATCTTTAGTTGGAAATTCAAAATTACCAATATTAATATTAACATCGTAAGAATAGCCTTCACTTCTAATAGTATCTAATGCAATTTGTTTAAAATTTTCTTTGTTCTTTTCTACTAAAGAAATGGCTTCTTGTTTATTTTTGCAATTTCCGCAGATTTCTCTCATATATTTTAATAAGCTATCACGTACTTTATATTTTAAATTTTGATCTTCTTCACTATCACTATTAGCAAGAACATGTAATCTAAAAACATTATTTGCAATGTCAGTTGATATATTTTGTGCATAAGAAAATGCGCAAACTGTTATATAAATAAAAAGTAAAAAGCTTAAAATAATTACCATTTTTACCTTTGAATTTTTCAATAAATTTATTATAATTTTCATTTATTACCTCCAAAAAACTTTTTTTGAAAAATATTCTTTAAATTAATTATTACCAAATCAGAGAAAATTTATACAATTTGCAAAAAATGTCGATGAATTTATTTGAAATATTATTGACATATTTCAAAACTAATGGTAAAATTTACCAGTAAGCCAAAATGAAGAAAATAGTAGTTTCCGTATGGTTTAAAAAAGTTAAAGGGGCGGATTTTTAATGAATAAAAATCAGAAAACAAAAGAAAAAACATGTGCATTTTATGCAAGTGATTATCATTTTGAAATGATAAGTTTACCATATATAAATAAAAAATTGGATGAAAGTAAAGAAGTTATTGTATTAACAGAAAATAATTTAAAAGAAACAATAAAAAAATTAGTATCTAAAATAAATTTAAACGAAGATAAAAAAGTGGATATATTAAAAATAGATTGGGAAAATAACGATTTAAATAAATTTAAAAAGATAAATGAAGATATAAAAAGTAAAAAAGATATGGTGATCTTTGTAAAAGGAAAAGAAAATTATATAAAAAATATAAATGAAAATATAGAAAAATGGACTGAAAAAAGCAAAAATGTAGAGATTATTGACTGTTATGATATGGAAGAAATATCACAAGATATGGATAATATTATGGATCAGTATAAGTTTACGCTGAAAACTACGGGAAAAAATATAATAAAATAATAAAATATATGTTGCTTTTTTTTAAAAAATAGTATATAAGTAAAAATATTAAATATAGTAAGAAAAGGAGTTTTTTGTATGGATGCTAGATTAGAAGAAATAAAAGCAATTTTAAAAAAATATGGGCAAGAGCACTTGTTAAATCATTATGACAAGTTAGATGATGTCCATAAACAAAAACTATTAGAAGAAATTGAAAATATAGATTTTGAACTTGTAGATAGTTTATATAGGAGTACAGAGAAAAAAGAGAAGTCTACTAAGGACGAAATCACACCAATTGATTATTTAGATAAATATAAATTAAATGAAAAATATAAATATTATGAAAACATAGGGAAAAAAGCTATTAAAGAAGGAAAATTGGCAGCTGTAACAATGGCAGGAGGACAAGGAACAAGATTAGGACATAATGGGCCAAAAGGTACTTATGATATAGGTTTAAATTCTCATAAATCTTTATTTGAATTATTATGTGATAGATTAAAAGAAGAGGGAAAAAAATATGGAGTTACTATTCCATGGTTTATTATGACAAGTAAAGAAAATAATAAAGCTACTGTTGAATTCTTTGAAAAACATAAATATTTTGGATATGAAAAAGATAAAAATATTTTCTTCTTTATTCAAGGTGAATTACCAATGATGGATACAGAAGGAAAAATATTAATTGGAGAAGATGGATTGATTAAATTGGCAGCAGATGGACATGGTGGCATTTATGAATCTTTAGTTAAAAATGGAATGACAAAAAAGATGAGAGAAATGGGCGTTGAATGGGTATTTATTGGAGGAGTAGATAACTGTTTAGTAAAAATGGTTGACCCTGTACTTATGGGGGTTGCAATAGATAAACAAGTAACTGTAGCATGTAAATCTGTAGTTAAAGCAAATCCAAAAGAAAAAGTAGGAGTTTTTTGTAAAAGAAATGGAAAACCAAATGTTATTGAATATACAGAAATAACAGATGAAATGGCAGAGTCTACAGATGAAAATGGTGAATTATTATATGGAGAATCTCATATTTTATGTAATTTATTTAGTGTAGGAGCTATAGAAAGAATGGGGGCAAATCCACTTCCTTATCATGTAGCATATAAAAAAGCAAAATATATAGATAAAAAAGGTGATTTAGTTGAACCAGAATCACCTAATGCATATAAATTTGAAGCATTTTTGTTTGATGCATTTGGAGAAGTTGATGAAATGGCAGTATTAAGAGTAAAAAGAGAAGAAGAATTTGCACCTGTAAAAAATGCTGATTCAGCTGGTGTGGATTGTCCAAGAACGGCAAGAGAATTATATAAAAAATTTTATAACCTAGATTAGTAAAAAAGGAGATAAAATATGAATTATTTAGATGAATATAAAAAATGGTGTGAAAGTCCAGAATTTGATGAAGAAACAAAAAAAGAATTGTTAGAAATAAAGGATAATGAAAAAGAAATAGAGGATAGGTTTTATAAAGAATTAGAATTTGGGACTGCTGGTCTTCGTGGTGTTATTGGAGCAGGTACAAATCGTATGAACAAATATACAGTAGGAAAAGCAACACAAGGCCTAGCAAACTATATAGTAGAACAAGGAACAGAAAAACAAGGTGTAGCTATTAGTTATGATTCAAGAAAAATGTCAAAAGAATTTAGCATGCAAACAGCATTAATATTAAATGCTAATGGAATAAAGACGTATTTATTTGAAAATTTAAGACCAGTTCCTGAATTGTCTTATGCTGTAAGAGAATTAGGATGTACAGCTGGAGTTATGATAACAGCAAGTCATAATCCACCTCAATATAATGGTTATAAAGTATATTGGGATGATGGGGCACAAATTGTAGCACCAAGAGATAAAGATATAATTTCAAAAGTAAGAGAAATAAAAAGCTATAGTCAAATTAAAGAAATAGGAAGAAATGAAGCGGAAAAAGCTGGATTATTTAATATTATTGGGACTGAAATGGATGATAAATATTTAAATGTATTAAAAAGTCAAGTTTTAAATCCTGAAGCTATAAAGGAAGAAGGAAAAAAATTAAAAATTGTTTATACTCCATTACATGGAACAGGAAATACAGTAACAGAAAGACTATTAAAAGAATTAGGATTTGAAAATGTATATGTTGTTCCAGAGCAAAAAGAACCAGATGGCAATTTCCCAACAGTAAGTTATCCAAACCCAGAAGATAAAAAGGCATTTAAGTTAGCATTAGAACTAGGAGAGAAGGTAGATGCTGATTTAGTATTAGCAACAGATCCAGATGCTGACAGATTAGGAATCTTTGCAAAAGATAATGTAACAGGAAAATATATGGAATATACAGGAAATATGTCTGCATTATTAATTGCTGAATATAGAATTTCTCAAATGAAAGAAAAAGGAATATTACCAAAAGATGGTATGCTTATTACAACAATTGTATCTTCAAATTTAGCAAAAGCAATTGCGAAAGAGTACGGATTAGAGTGTATAGAAGTATTAACAGGATTTAAGAATATTGGTGCTGTTATGAAAAAAGCAGAAGAAGAAAAAAATAAGACATATATATTTGGATTTGAAGAAAGTTATGGTTGTTTAATTGGAGATTATGCTAGAGATAAAGATGCTATATCAGCTGTAATGGCACTTTGTGAAGCTGCTTGTTATTATAAAACACAAGGTAAAACATTGTGGAATCAAATGCAAGAAATTTATAAGAAATATGGATATTATAAAGAGACTCAAGTATCAATTGTTTTAGAAGGAAGCGAAGGTGCTGAAAAAATAAAACAAATTATGAATGATATGAGAAGTGCATCACCTGAAAAAATAGGATCAGCTAAAGTATTAAAATTTAAAGATTTTGATAGAGATGTACAAAAAGATTTAGTAACAGGAGAAACTACAACAACAGGTTTATCGAAATCAAATGTTTTGTATTATGAACTTGAAGATGATGGATGGTGTTGTATACGTCCTTCTGGAACAGAGCCTAAAATAAAATTATATATAGGTGTAAAAGATGAATCAGAGGAAAAAGCAATAAACAAGATGGAAGAATTAAAAGAAGAATTAAGTAAAATAATTAAATAAAATAAAAAATAAGATTTTTGAACTGAAACTATAAAAAGTAAACAGTTCAAAAATCTTATTTTTCTACTATAAATGCATTAGGCAGATATCTTTCTCCAGCGGGAGTAGAAGGTTTATTAACTAATTTTCCATTATAATACATTGTAGCAGATGAACCACCATCTAAATTAGCAGCATTATATGCATCGTATTTATTAAAAATATTTTGTAATTCTAATAAATTAGTTCCTATACTATATCCTACTTGTCTGCCATCAATTACAACAAATATAAAAGTACCATCTTTAGTTTGGCCAATAGCGCTTCTAGGTTGAATTCCGTCCAGAATTTGAATTACTTATTTGATTTTTTCCATTTACAATTAAATAAGGGCCAAATTCAATTGCAGATTCTATTTTGTGATTAAGTGCTTCTTGATATGTATATTTTCCAAGTACTAATTTTGAATCAGAAGATAATCCGATAAAACTATATCTAGAAGTTTTATTACCATATTGGAGAGTTTTATTCATAATTGTAGCGGTATTTAATAAATTACCAGCACCTACACCTCCATCATCAGAAAAGCCACCTGCATTTATTCCAGCTATAGCGTTATTAGATGTAACTATTTCACTTAGTTTAGACCCTCTAGAAGATTTTCTTCCATCAACTAATTTTACTTTTGAAGCATCTGGGATTGTCATTACAAAACCGACATAGTTTTTCCCAGTAATTTTTTCTAATGATATTTCTTTTTTATTTTTTTCTTTTTCATTTGATATTGTAACATTATCAGAGTTTGAATTTTCATTATTTTGAACTTCAGATTTTTTTAATATTTCGTTAATCTCATCTTCAGATAAGAACCATGTAGCTAGAAATTGATGATTCATTGTTGACATAGCTGTTTCAACCCATAGTTCTTTATATTTTTGGAAAAGAGAGGTTTTAAAAAATAAAAAAATAAATATTACAAACAATAAAATTAGAAAAAATAATATTTTAAAAATTAGTAATATTTTTTTCTTTTTTGTTTTTTTCTTCTTTTTAATATTTTTATATTCTATTTCTTCATCAACTTCATCATTATCATTTAGGCTATATTCATTATTTAATAATAGATTTGTTGTTTCATCTAAATTGTTTTTTTGCATTTTAATTCCTCACATTTTATTAATAATAAAATTAATTATTTATTTTCCAATCATCTAAATTTCTTTTAATAGCACCAAATAAATTTGCACGAATCATAGGTATATTTTTAGATAATGAAAAAATTAATTGTTTCATATCTTCTCTTTTTGAAGTTCCGGTCCATAGGACAAACTTTAGGAATAACCGTTAAATTATTTTTTCTAACAAATCTTTTAGTGTCTTTTTCAGGAGTATATATTAGAGGTCTAATTAAAGTTATTTTAGTCCTATCCATATAACTTACTGGAGAAAAAGTTCCTATACTTCCTGTATAAAATAAATTAAGTAGAAATGTTTCTAAAACATCATCTTGATTATGTCCTAGAGCAATTTTATTGCAACCTTCTCGTATGGCAATTGAGTTAATAATGCCTCTACGCAAGTTTGCACATAGTGAACAAGGATTTTTTTCTTTTCTTATGTCAAAAACAATTTCTTTTGCATTGCTTTTTTCTATAAATAATGGAATCTCTAAATTATCGCATATATTTTCTAAAAGTTGAGTATCAAAAAATTCAAATCCTGGATCTATGCTAATTGCAATTATTTCGAATTTTTTGGGATAGAATCTTTGTAAAGATTTAAATGCGTGTAACATTGTGATGGAGTCTTTTCCACCTGATAAACATATAGCAATTTTATCTCCTTCTTCTATCATTTTATATTCTTCTATTGCTTTTCTCATATGACTTAATATTCTTTGCATTTTTATCACCTATAATATTATAACAAAGCTTGTCAATAGAAACAATAGAATTAAATATTTAAGTTTCAATTTTTTCATATGAATTGTAACTATGAAATAGATGGTACAAGTTGAGAAATACTTAAATTTAAAACAAGGACGTAATTGACAATATTATAAAATAATAGTATAGTATTAATAGTAAAAATTATATGTGCTTATAGCTCAGCAGGATAGAGCAGTCGCCTCCTAAGCGACCGATGGTGGTTCGAGTCCGCCTAGGCACACCACTTTAAAAAGAGGATATAATATGATAAAAAACGAGCAAGAACATTTTATGAAAGAAGCTTTAAAAGAAGCAAAAAAAGCATATGAAAAATTAGAAGTTCCAGTAGGAGCTGTTATAGTAAAAGATGGAAAAATAATTGCAAGAGCACATAATTTAAAAGAGACAAAATATGATACAACAAAACATGCAGAAATATTAGCAATTCAAAAAGCAAGTAAAAAGCTAAAAAGTTGGAGATTAACAGATTGCGAAATGTATATAACATTAGAGCCATGTTCTATGTGTGCAGGAGCGTTAATTAATTCTAGAATAAAAAAGATTTATATAGGGGCATTAGACAATAAGACAGGAGCTGCAGGTTCTGTCTTAAATTTATTTGACGATTATACTTTTAATCATAAAGTTGAAGTAGAAAAAGGAATTATGGTAGAACAATGTGAAACAATTTTGAAAGATTTTTTTAAAATGTTAAGAAAGTTGAAAAAGTAGAATTATAAATTCTTTAGGAGGATAAAATGAAGGAAAAAATAAAATATTTAATCAATAAAAAGTCCTTTCATATTTGTATGGTAATTGTAATAGTGGCTGTTATTTTATTTGGATTAGGTCTTATTATTTTAAAATATAATGTAGAAGGCGAAACGAATATGCCTTTTAAACTAGGAAAAATTAGGATTGTTAGTTCTTCAGAAGGAGTAGATAAAGACCCTGGAGAAAACAAATGGTCTTTTGATATTAATCAAAATAATGACTTTTATATTTATATAGAAAGAAATAATAAATATAATAAGCAAGAAGCAATAAAAAGCATAGTTATTGATAATATAAATGTTCAAAAAAATCAAGAAAAAGGAGTAATAAATTTTTATAGGCCTAATATTACTGAACAAGGAGGAATTTTTAGTAATACCGAAGAAAATTCAATTCAGAGTATAGAATATACAGGTGCAATGGAAACAGACCAAAAAAGTTTGAAAATTTCTAATCAAGGTGGACTTATAATTTTTAGATATGCAAATGATAAAATCGCTGAATATACTTCAAATGATGAAGAAATTAATCATAGGGATTTACTAAAAAAATCTGGGGTATCAGAAGATGAATTAAAAGCAACAATAACATTTGATTTAACAATTAAAACAGAATCAGGAAAAGAATATAAATCAAATTTATCATTTGATATGCCAGTTGAAGGCGTTGTAGAAAATGGAACAGCAGCTAAAGAAATAACCGATTTAAGCAATATTATCTTTAAAAGAACTAAAAATTAAAAATTTTACTTGATAAAATGTAGAATTCATTATATAATACAAATGGTATGTACTTAATCTTTGTATGGAGAGTATACCAATAAAGACCTATGAATCTTGTCAGGTCCGGGAGGAAGCAGCAATAAGTAGTTTATCTTTATGTGGGATGCTTTCCATAGAGAGATTTAAGTATTTACCATTTTTTATAATATAAAGGATGTGAAATATATGGGGTACACAGCTCTTTATAGAAAATTTAGACCAATTACTTTTTCAGAAATTGTTGGTCAAGAACATATAACAAGGACTTTAAGAAATCAAATTATAGCTGGCAGAGTAGGGCATGCATATTTGTTTAATGGAGGAAGAGGAACTGGAAAAACATCAGCTGCAAAGATTTTAGCAAGAGCAATTAATTGCTTGAATCCAAAAGACGGAGAACCATGTAATGAATGTGAAATTTGCAAAGGGGCTATAAACGGATCTCTTACAGATATAGTCGAAATGGATGCAGCATCTAATAATAGTGTAGAAGATATTAGAAGCATTCGTGAAGAAGTTAACTTTTTACCAACGAAAGCTAAATATAGAGTATATATTATTGATGAGGTTCATATGTTGTCAACAGGAGCTTTTAATGCACTTTTAAAGACATTAGAAGAACCACCTGAACATGTTAAATTTATATTAGCAACAACAGAACCACAAAAATTACCGGCAACTATTTTATCAAGGTGTCAAAGATTTGATTTTAAAAAAATTTCAAATGAAAATATTATAAAAAGATTAAATATTGTTTGTGAAAAAAGTAATATAGAAATAACTAAAGAAGCGTTAAATATTATAGCAGTTCTTTCAGAAGGCGCAATGAGGGATGCTCTATCTATATTAGAAAGATGTATCCAAGATGGCGAAAACAAAATTGATGAAGATAAAATTAAAGATTTAGTAGGAATTCCTAAAATAACATATATACATCAATTAACAGAAAGTATTCTTGAATATGATGTAGATAAAGCATTGGCAAATATTGATGAAGTTTTAGAAGATGGAAAAGATATAAATAATTTATTATGGGAATTAATAAAATATGTAAAAGATATATTGGTGTATAAAGCTTCGAATAAATTAGAATTATATAGTGAAGAAGAATTGAACAAAATAAAAATTATATCAGAAAAGGTTTCAAAAGAAAAATTAGTTGATATAATTTACCAATTATCAAATTTAGAAAATGATATAAAATGGTCAACTCAAAAAACAATTATGTTCCAAGCAGGTATTATTAAATTGTGTAGCAAACAAGCAGAAACAAGTTCAAATTTGGAAGAAAGACTTGATAAAATAGAAAAATATTTAAGAACATCAAAAGTAACAAGCAATATGACTATGCCAGTTCAACAGGTACAATCAAATGAACCAAGAATGACATTTGGTGTATCTTCAAAAAATAGCACAGAATTTAAGAATACAAATATACCAAAAAGTAATAAAGAAAAGAAATTTTCAAATAAATCAGAAGAATATTGGCCACAGATTGTTAATGATTTAAAACAAAGTGGAAAAATAGTATTATATACTAATTTAATGAATACAAAAGCAAAAGAGATTAATGATATGACAGTTGGAATCGAATTTCCTAATGGTATGACATCTTTTGGAAAAACTGTTTTAGAAAAACCAGAAAATATTAGAGAAATATCAAACTTAGTTTCTATTGCTTGTGGCAAAGAAATGCAAATAAAATATATTACACAAAACAATCAAGTACATCAAATGACTCAAGAAGAAAATTTGCAAAATTTAGCAAATCAATCAGATATACCATTTAATGTAATTGAATAAAATAATTATAAATACCTATAAAAATAGGAAAGTTAAATATAAGGAGGAAATAAAATGGCAAAAAGAGGTGGATTCCCAGGAGGAATGGGAGGATTCGGAGGAATGAATATTAATAATTTAATGAAAGAGGCTAAAAAAATGCAAGCAGATATGGAAAAATCTCAAGCAGAATTAGCTACAAAAGAATTTGATGCATCTGCAGGTGGAGGAGCAGTTACTGTTAAAGTTTCTGGAGAAAAATTATTAAAAGAAATTAAAATTAAACCAGAAGTAGTTGATCCAGATGATGTTGAAATGATAGAAGATTTAATTTTAACATGTGTAAATGAAGCATTAAGAAAGGTTGACTCAGCACAAGCTGCAGAACTAGGAAAATTTAATATACCAGGATTAATGTAATAAACAAAAAGTGATAAAAAATAATATTTTTGTCACTTTGATTTTTTGAACGGAGGAACTATAAAGTGTCATTATATTCACCATCAATTGAGAAATTAATAGAAAGTTTTGAAAGATTACCAAGTATAGGACATAAAACAGCGGCAAGACTAGCTTTTTATATGTTGAATTGCTCAGAAGAAGAAACAAATGAATTTGTTTCTTCTATTGTAAATGCTAAAAAGAACTTAAAATATTGTAGTAAATGTTATAATATATCAGATACAGATCCTTGTAATATTTGTGGCAATCCAAAAAGGGATCAAAGTATTATTTGTGTTGTAGAGGATGTAAGAGATATTATTGCGATGGAGAAAACACATGAATTTAAAGGTGTTTATCATGTTCTGCATGGTTCTATTTCACCAATGAATGGAATTGGTCCAGATGATATAAAAATAAAAGAATTATTATCTAGATTAATGGATGGGCAAGTAAAAGAAGTTATTTTAGCTACAAATCCTAGGGTAGAGGGTGAAGCAACAGCTATGTATTTGTCAAAATTAATAAAACCATTGGGGGTAAAAGTGACAAGAATAGCACACGGAATTCCTGTGGGAGGAGATTTAGAGTATACAGATGAAATTACTTTAACTAAAGCATTAGAAGGTAGAAGAGAAATATAGAAAGTAAAAAATCCAGCTTTTATAAAGTTGGATTTTTTAATAAAATATCACAAATATTTTTTGTTGAATTTGGTTTAGCTAAAATTTCAGTATTTTTTCTCATATTTTCAAGTTCTTCTTGATTAGATAATAAATCATTAATTATTTTACTACTGTCATCTTTTTTTCTAATCCACACAGCAATTCCTTTTTCCTCTAAGAATTCTGCATTTTCTTCTTCTTGACCAGGGATAGGATTAATTACAACCATAGGTAAATGTGAAGCAAGGCTTTCTGAAGTTGTTAATCCGCCAGGTTTTGTAACGACTAGATCAGATATACTCATTAATTCAGGGACTTTATTAGTAAATCCTAAAAGACAAGTATAATTATTTGCATTGTGTTTGTTTATTATTTCTTCAAAGCCATCTTTCATTTTTTGATTTTTTCCTGAAATAGCTATAATTTGTATATCTTTTTTTGCAGTAATAAAATCTTCAAATATTTTTAAGGTTTTAGATTTACCTAATCCAAATTCGCCACCACCAAAAAATAAAATAGTTTTTTTATCTTTTGATAAATTAAATTCTTTTAATATTTCATCTTTATTGTAATGTTTTAAAAATCTATTTGATATAGGAATTCCACTTACATATATTTTATTTTCTGGAATACTTGCATTTATTAAATAGTTTTTCATTTTATTATTTGCTACAAAGAAATAATCAGTAAAATCGCTTCCAACAAGCCATTGGTCATGTGGAGCAAAATCTGTCATTATAGTAGCAATTTTTGAATTTATTTTTCCTTTTCTTTTTAAATAGCTACACATTTGACTACTAAAAGGGTGTGTTGAAATTATTAAATCTGCATTTTTTTCACGTAAAAGTTTTAAAAGTTTAATAGCCATTATTTTATTAGATCTAGAAGAAAGATGAGCTAAAGGTCCTTTTTGAGAATCAGAATAAATTCTTCCCCAAGCCCAAGGAGCTTTTTTTGCCATTTCTCTGTAAGCTGCAGTTGTTAATTTTTCAACTGTTTTATTAACATATTTCATGCAATCTATTAACTCAACGGTTGCTTCTGGATAATTTTCATTAATACATTCATTAATTGATTTTGCAGCATTTAAGTGCCCTCCACCATAAGAGGCATAAAAAATAATAATTTTCATATTTTTCTCCTAAAATATTAAAAATAAAAAGATATATTCTATTATATATTTTTGGAATATATCTAGTTCGGATTATATCATAAAAATAAAAAAAATTCAAAAATGGAATATTTTTTAAAATTTTATACAAAATAAAATTAAATATGAAAAAGAAATGGGTGATTATTTGAAAAATATATTAAAAGTAATATTTTTATTTTTAGTTTTAATTGTTACTGTATTTGGAATTATGTTATTAAATGATAATAATAATGATTATAATATAAGTTATGCTGCAAGTTCAAATACTTCAGATATTCAATTAATGGCAAGAGCAATTAATGGTGAAGCAAGAGGAGAACCATATGAAGGACAAGTAGCTGTTGGTGCTGTAATATTAAATAGAGTAAAAAGCTCACAATTTCCTAATACAATAGCAGGAGTTATTTATCAATCAGGTGCATTTACTGCAGTATCAGATGGGCAAATTAATCAACCTATAGCAGAAGGGTCTGCTGTATACAAAGCGGCACAAGATGCTAAAAATGGATGGGATCCTACAGGAGGATGTATATATTATTTTAATCCAGCAACTGCAACTAATAAGTGGATATGGTCAAGGCCATTAGTAAAAACAATAGGAAAACATAGATTTTGTAAATAGATAAAATTTAAAATTGATTTTTTGAAAAGGAGATTTTATGAACAAGTTAATTGATTGGAAAAATAGGTTAAAAAAAGGACATATGCTAAGTGTAATATGTGTGCTATTAATAATAGTAGCAGTTTTAGGAATTATACTATATAAGAAACAAACAGAATATAGACAAGCGTCTGAAAATAGTTATAATGCAGCTTTTTATGAAGTTGTGAATTATGTTCAAAATGTAGAAACATATTTAGCAAAGTCTATGATATCTTCTACACCAGAGCATGGGGCAGAAACATTAACGAATTTATGGAGAGAAGCTAATTTAGCACAAAGCTATTTGAGCATGTTGCCTATAGAAAGTCAAGAATTAGAGAATACTGAAAAGTTTTTAAATCAAGTGAGTGATTATAGTTATACTTTATCAAGAAAAAATATTTATAAAGAAGGATTATCAACTGAGGATTTAGGAAATTTAAAAGATCTACATGGATATAGTGTAGAATTAGAAAATACCTTAAATCAACTTGCTGAAGATTTAAATAATGGTAGGTTAGAATGGGGAGAATTAACCAAAAAGGGAAATATTGCTTTTGCACAACAAGTCGACAATATATCTAAAGAAAGTTTTAGTAATTTAGAGGAAAATTTTCATGAATATTCAGGCTTGATATATGATGGTGCTTTTTCAGAACATTTAACAAGTGAAGAAAAGAAAGGCTTAACAGGAGAAGACATTGAAGAAGAACAAGCTAAACAAAAAGCAGAAGAATTTATAGGAAAGAACAATATAAAAGAAATTACAAATATGGGATATTCAGAAAATGCAACTATTCCGGTTTATGATTTTTCTGTAAAGAATAATAATGAAGAAACAATTAATATATCTATTTCTAAAAAAGGTGGACATATAGTATTTATGAATTCAAACCGTGATGTTAATTCAGAAATTATATCACAAGAAGAAGCGGATAAAAAAGGAAAAGAGTTTTTAGAGAGCAAAGGCTTTAATAATATGAAGGAAACTTATTATTTAAAACAAGAGGGAATAGTTACAATTAATTATGCATATTCACAAAATAATACTGTTGTGTATCCTGATTTAATAAAAGTTAAAGTGGCTTTAGACAATGGAGAAGTTCTAGGAATTGAAACAACAGGATATTTAAATAATCATACAGAGAGAAATATTAGTAATATTAAAATAACAAAAGAAGAAGCAAAGAAAAACCTGAATAAAGATTTACAAATAGAGAGTGAAGGAATGGCTATTATTCCAACAGAATGGAAAACAGAAATACTTTGTTATGAATTCAAGGGAAAAGTTGATGATAGAGAATTTTTAGTTTATATAAATGCTGAAAATGGAAGAGAAGAGGATATTTTAATAATTACAAATACACCAAATGGAACTTTGACAATGTAAAATATAAAAGCCCACCATATATATTATATGGTGGGCAAGTTTTTTAATGTCTTTTATAAGTATCTTTAGATAATAATTCTGAGCTAACAACTTTACCGTCTTGCTTAAGAATTTTATAAGCTTCAGAATATATAGCTGTTTGTGTTCTACCAGTTACATAAGCAGAAATTTCAACATCATAATCATTTTCTTGTTTTAATCCAAAAATTTGGAAGTTTGCGACTCCTCCTGATACAGAACATACAATTTTTATTGGATAATTTCTATTGTTTTTAAATTGAAAATCAATAGAACCATAAACAACAGTAGCATCTCTGCTAGCTGGTGCGTAAGAAGGAACAAATTGATGATTAGTTCTTTGTACAATTTCTAAATTAGCATAAACCACAGCATTATATAGAGTTGTTGTGATTTGACAAATACCACCACCAACACCATCTACTACTTCTCCACTAACATAAATTGGAGCTTCTTTATATCCAGCTGCAATGGTTCTAGCACCAACAACTTTATTGTAAGAAAAAGTTTCACCAGGCATTAAAACAGTTCCATTTATTTTATTTGCAGCTAATATTAAATTTGTTGTCCTGTTTTTATTGCTTGCAGCATAGTTAGTAGAATATGTAGATAACAAATCAGGAAAAGCTTCTGTTCCTATCATATTAGTTGTTACTTTTGGGTATAATATGTTTAAAGGTATAGTGTATTCTTCAGCAGTTTGATCACCTAAAATAGCTTTTGCTTCTTCTATTGAAACTTTAAAATCAACGCCATTTTCAGAAGGATAAACAGTAAATGGATCTTGAGTATAATAAGCATCTACTGGTTCTTTATAAATTTCATTATGAATTTTTTCAATATCTATAGAATTAGGTTTCTCTGATTTTACGACCATTTCAATTGGCTCTTCAATATTTGAAAGATTTGAAATAGCATTTTTTATAACTTCAATAGTAGCATCAGTATCTATAACATTACCTTCTTTTCCAGAAGTAATAATTAAATTAGAATTTTCAATATAATAACTACTTTCTGTTACTTTATCAGGCAATTGAGTAGAAATATCTTCTAGATTTTTTGTTAATTGTTCTTTATCAATTTTTAATATAGGTTCAATATTTACATTTCCAAACATTGTTGATAATACATACATATTATTTTGAAAAATATTTCCTTGTCTTCCAACATTGTAGGCACTGTTTATGGCTGACTTAGTATCAAAAGTAGCTCCAATTTGTGAAAGTGAAATAGTTGTTTCAAAATCTCCATGTTTTACTTTTATTTCTTCAGGTAATAAATTATTTAAATAATTATCTAATTGATATTTTGCATCAGACATGCTCATATTTGAGACATCTAATCCTTTTATGTGTACACCAGAAATAATGTTGCTATTTAATGTATTATATGCAGTAAATATTAAAAAGCAAATAATTAAAATGCTAAGTACAATTATAATTAATAAATTAAAAATTGATAATGTCTTCTTCTCTTCTTTAACTGGTATAAAATTTGAATCTTGAGAAGGAATTAAATTTAAATTTTCTTCTTTATTCTCTTTTTTATTCTCGACATTATCTTGATAAGATAAATTTTCTAGATTTTCATTTTTTTCTAATTCTTTTTCTTTAACGTCCATAAAATTCTCCCTTTGTAAATCATCTTATTTATTATAGCATATTCTCTTGTCAAAAAAAATAATATTTTATAAAAAAATGTCAAAATAAAATTAAAGTAGTTGGAAATAATATTATTGTAAAACTTAAATTAAAGTTTTATTGGTATTTAATTATATGATGCTAAATTAAAAAAATTTACAAGGAGGATGTTATGTCTAAAAATAGTAAATTAATTTCTGAAAATTTAAGAGAAGAAATCGCAAAAGAATTAGGAGTATATGAACAAGTAAAACAAGATGGTGGTAGTTGGGCTAATGTTTCATCAAGGGATTGTGGTAATATTGTATCAAAAGCAATAGAGATTGCTAATAGAAGTATAGAAAATAAATAGTTTGGAAAAGAGCAGTACTTAATGACTGCTCTTTTGTAAGTTTTAAATATTTTGAATGTTGCAAATTTAAAAAAATAGACATATAATCTAGCAAAGAAAAATTAAAATTTACAAATGTATTTTTAAAAAATCAAATTAATTGAGAGGAAAATGAAAAGTGGAAAATTTAACAGTAGAAGATATTGTGAGAGAATCAAATGGAAAATTAATATTAGGAGATAAAAAATTCATATGCAGAAATTTTTCTAAAGATACAAGAATAATAGAAGAAGGAGATATTTATATAGCAATAAAAGGAGAAAAATTTGATGGAAATAAATTTTGGAGGGAAGCTTTAGAAAAAGGAGCAGTTGGAGTAATTATAGACAAAAATAATTGTACAGACGATGATAAAAGAAAATTTGAAAATAAAATTATTATAGAAGTTGAAGATACATTAGAGGCATTATATTGTATAGCAAAATATAAAAGAAGCTTATATAATATACCAGTTATAGCTATTACAGGAAGTGTGGGAAAAACTAGTACAAAAGATATTGTAGCAAATGTAGTTAATAAAAAATATACAACATTAAAAACATTAGGAAATAATAATAATAATATAGGATTGCCATTTACTATTTTAAAAATGCAAAATGAGGAAGCTATGGTATTAGAAATGGGAATGAATCATTTTGGAGAAATTAGTTTACTTACATCTATTGCAAAGCCAACAATTTGTATTATTACAAATATAGGAACTTCTCATATAGGAAATTTAGGATCTCGAGAGAATATTTTAAAAGCTAAACTAGAAATTTTAGAGGGATGTGAAAATCCAGTTGTTATAATTAATAATGATAATGATTTATTACATAATTGGTATGAAGAGAATAAAGATAAATTAAATATAAAAACATATGGAATAAAAGAAAAAAGTGATTTAAATGCAAAGAATATTAAATTAGAAAGTTCAAATAGTAAATTTGATTTGAAATTAAATGGAAAAGAAGAAACCATTAATGTACCAGTCGGAGGAGAACATTTTATTTTAAATAGCTTATGTGCTGCAATGGTGGGAAAAGTTTTGAAAATTGATAATCAAAAGATAAAAGAGGGAATTGAAAGTTTTGAACTTACTAAAAAAAGAATGGATATAACTGAACTAGAAAATGGTGTTAAAGTAATTAATGATGCATATAATGCGAGTCTAGAATCAATGAAAGCATCATTAGGAGTTTTATCAGAATTTAAAGAAAATAGAAAAATTGCTATATTAGGGGATATGTTTGAATTAGGAAAATATTCTAAGGAATTACATAAAAAAGTTGGAGAAGAAGTAATTAAAAATAAAATTGATATATTAATATGTAGTGGAACTAATTCAAAATATATTATAGAAAAAGCAAGAGAAAAAATGAAAGATGAAAACGTGTATTATTTAGAAAATAAAGAAGAAATTTTAGAAGTATTAAAAGAAGTAATAAAACCAGGAGATGTGGTTTTATTGAAAGCCTCTAATGGAATGAAATTCTATGAATTAGCAGAAAGGATGATAAGTTTATGGAAAAAGAAAGATTAGGAGTGATATTTGGAGGGATGTCAACAGAAAATGAGGTTTCTGTTGTATCAGCAAATTCAGTGATAAAGAATTTGGACAGAGAAAAATATGAGATATATCCTATTTATATTGATAAAAATGGAATTTGGTATGAATATAGTGACTTACAAGAAGAAAGAAAATTAGGAGAAAAGGTTGATAAGAAAAATAGAATATCAGATCTTATAGGTTATTTAAAAAAATTGGATATTTTATTTCCTATATTACATGGATTATATGGAGAAGATGGAACAGTACAAGGGTTGTTTGAATTGTTAAAAAAACCATATGTAGGATGTGGAGTTTTAGCTTCTAGCGTAGGAATGGATAAGGTTTATACAAAAGTTATTTTTGAAAAAGCTGGATTAAATCAAGCAAAATACGAATATGTCAGAAAATATAATGAGAAATATATTTATATGGATAGTAAATTTAATGAACAAGTAATGACTTTAGATGGGATGGTAGAAAAGATTTTTAAAAATTTAAAATTTCCAATGTTTATTAAACCATCTAATTCAGGATCTAGTGTTGGAATAAATAAAGCAAAAAGTAAAGGAGAGTTAAAACAGGCAATAGAGTATGCTTCAAAGTTTGATAATAAGATATTAATAGAAGAAGGTATTATAGGAAGAGAAGTAGAATGTGCTGTGCTTGGAAATGAAGAGGTAACGGCTTCTTGTGTTGGAGAAGTAAAATCTGCAGAAGAATTTTATAGTTATGATGCAAAATATAATAATGAAGAATCTAAAACAGAAATACCAGCCAATATTTCAGAAGAGTTGTCAGTTGAAATTAGAAACCAAGCAATAAAGGCTTTTAAAGCAATAGATGGAAAAGGATTGTCAAGGGTAGATTTTTTTATTGAAAATGGAACAAATAAAATTTATATTAATGAAATTAATACTTTACCGGGGTTTACTAGTATTAGTATGTATCCAAAGTTATTTGAGGCTAGTGGAGTTAGTTATAAAGAGTTGCTAAATAAGTTGATAGAGTTGAGCAAAGAAAAATATGTTACAGTTCAGTAAGAAATGATTATAATATCCAAACTCTGGCTCAAAATTATTATTATATGAATTTAGACTTTTCTCAGTTCAATACATAATCTAAGAATTTCTAAAATAAATTAATGGCACCCTTTCACTTAGTCCGAGCTAAAGCTCGAC
>OIDA01000030.1_pt1 | contig 104075 bp, 88 predicted proteins | sample 1581451 | NCBI WGS metagenome assembly OIDA01 (sample SAMEA3882552, study PRJEB24775) | human gut metagenome | biome: human-associated habitat; feature: intestine environment; material: feces | place: Netherlands | collected 2009/2010
GCATAAATCTGGATTTAATTGGACGCAGATTTGCGAAGCAAATCCATCGAGATGAAGCGAAGCGGAATCGAGATGAGTTTTTCGGTGTGGATTACAGAAAAACAAATCGGATTTGTATGAAGTTTTGAAGGTACATACTTATTAAATATGAATTATTTAAGACATCCAATGAGATGTCTTTTTTTTGTAAAAAATAATAAAAAAATAATGAAAAAATAATGAAATAATAATTAAAAACTGCTATAATGTTTTCGGTTACTTATCGAAAACATTAATTTATTAAGGAGGTTGTTATGGAACAAAAGAAACAGGAGCCAATTCGTGATGCGAGACAGCTTGGAACGGCCAAGATGCTTATTCTTGGTTTGCAGCATATGTTTGCTATGTTCGGCGCAACAATTCTTGTACCTATTCTTGTATCAGGATATTTTCAGAAGGCTTGTGGGGAGCCGCTTACCAGAGGTCTTTCTGTATCGGTTACCCTATTTTGTGCAGGCTTTGGCACGCTTATATTTCATCTGTGTACAAAGTTTAAGGTGCCGGCTTTTTTGGGTTCGTCATTTGCTTTTTTAGGAGGCTTTTATACTGTTGCAAACCTTGACAGTGGTATGTATGCAGATATGGCTGTCAATGATAAGGCCGCGTATGCGTGTGGTGGAATATTTGTTGCAGGTATGCTTTATTTCGTACTTGCACTTATCATTAAGCTGGTTGGAATTAAGCGTGTAATGCGCTTTCTTCCACCTGTAGTGACAGGACCTATTATCATATGCATTGGTCTTTCACTTGCCGGCTCAGCTATCAATAATGCTTCAACAAACTGGGTTCTTGCAATTATTGCACTTGGAGTTATAATTATTTTCAATATATGGGGAAAGGGCTTATTTAAGATCATTCCTATTCTGATGGGAGTAATTATTTCCTATGTTGTGGCTTTTATTATGAATGCTGCTGGAATTACTAATCCTGATGGTTCAGCAATTCTTGATTTTACATCAATTGCATCATCTGCGTGGGTCGGAATACCTAAATTTCAGTTCATGAAGTTTGATATTACGTCCATTCTTGTTATGGCGCCTATCGCTATTGCGACTATGATGGAGCACATTGGCGACATGTCTGCTATTTCTGCTACAGTAGAGCGGAACTTTATTGCTGATCCGGGTCTTCATAGGACACTTATAGGTGATGGAATTGCAACTGCATTCGCAGGAGCCATCGGAGGACCGGCTAATACAACATATGGTGAGAATACAGGAGTACTTGAGCTGTCTAAGGTATATGATCCGAGAGTTATCCGTATTGCGGCTGTTTTTGCTATTGCACTTTCGTTTATTCCAAAGTTTTCGGCTGTAATATCTACTATGCCATCAGCGATTATTGGTGGAGTTTCATTTATGCTTTATGGAATGATTTCAGCAATAGGAGTTAGAAATGTTGTTGAAAACAAGGTAGATCTGACGAAATCAAGAAATCTGATTATTGCAGGTGTTATTTTTGTATGTGGTCTTGGCTTTGGAAATGGACTGACATTTACTGTAGCAGGAACATCAATTACATTGACAGCTTTGGCAATTGCAGCTATCGCAGGAATTTTCTTAAATGCTATTCTGCCGGGAAATGATTACGAGTTTGGAAAGAATCCTGATGGAGATGCAAGCAGGGGTGTGTATATGATGAACACTGACAATGATGAGGAAGAGGAATCATAGAAGTTAATTTGTATTTAGACTGATTTGTTAGTTGTAACAGTAAATAATTTAACAAACATTAAAAAGATATTAATAATATTTTACTTGATAAAGTTATATATATTCTCTACAATAAACTGGTATGGTGTATTTTCATAATTCACTTTACCAGTTTTTTTTAAGGGGATTAGATTTAATGGACAGAAAAAAGATATTTTGGGCGATAGCTTCTGCTTTTATAGCTATCTTGAGCATATGGACTGTTGTCTCACAGAGCAAGCATTTTTCGTTTGAGATTCTTATGAGTTTTATCAGAAATGCAAATAAAGGCTGGCTTTTTATGAGTTTTGTTTGTACGTTTGGGTTTATTTGGTTTGAAGGCTTTGCTCTGGTACGCATGGCAAGACACTTTGGGTATAAAACCAGCGCGATTGATGGTACTGTGTATGGTGGAGCCGATGTGTATTTTTCGGCTATTACACCATCGGCATCGGGAGGACAGCCAGCCAGTGCGTATTTCATGATAAGGGATGGCATACCGGGCTATGCTGCTACAGTGGCCTTACTGATTAATCTTGTTATGTATACACTTTCACTTTTAACAATTGGCTTACTATGCATGATTTTTAAGTATCCATTGCTGAAAAATTTCTCAGGTATTTCGCGGATATTTATATGTTTGGGGATTGTGGTGCTGATTTTTCTGGCTCTTGTATTTTATATGCTGCTAAGGAAGGGAAGCATACTATACTCAATTTGTGATAGTCTTATCCGGCTTTTTGAAAAAATACATATAATACGGCATGGTGACAGGCTTCGAATAAAGCTTAAAAATACTATGAAAGAATATCAGGAGTGTTCAAACAGTATCACAGGGCAGACCGGGCTTCTCATCGAGATTTTCTTTTGGAATATAATGCAGAGAGTTTCACAGCTTTTGGTATCGTTTATGATTTTTATGGCAGTCGGCGAAGGCGTAAATAAGGCAGTTGATGTGAGTGTGATACAGTGTTTTGTGGCGATGGGCTCCAATTGTGTGCCTATACCCGGTGCTATGGGCGTGGCTGATTATATTATGATTGATGGGTTTAAACAGCTTGTTGGTAGTAATGCAGCAAATATGGAGCTTTTGTGCAGGGGAATGACATTTTATGGAAGTGTCATAACAAGTGCTGTTATTATTCTTATTGGATATATAATTAGAAAAAAAGTAGCAAAATAGTCTAGTACTTTTGCACAATAATATATTGTTATATTTGTTAAAATGTGTTATTATTCTATAGTAATATATCAGATATTTTTTATGAAGGTATTGGACAATGAGTAGCAATGATAGTACTGCTAAGGAGCAGAGCTTTCTATTTAATGTAAACAAAATATTTCTTGTCATCCATCTGCTGATGCTATTTATGTTTTCATCATTAGGTGTAGATTTGATGGCAGGAGTCAGTCTGATCAGCATATGCTTTTATTTCCTTGCATTCAGTCTGACAAAATCTGAAAAACTGAGCATATATGTTTATAGTGTGGCTGTTGAGATATTGCTTTATATGATACTTGCGGTGGTTTGTCTCGGAATTCAATGTAATTTTCAGCTTTTTTTGATCGATGCAATGTTTTTTCTTTTTTCCATGGATTATGTGGTCCTCAGGAAGAAAAAAAAGAATCATGTTGCCATTCTGCTTTGCTGTGTATATGCTATTGCTCTGATTATTCTTTATATGCTTGATGGCTTTTACGCACCTTTATATAAGTTGGATTCTGTTGTAATTAAGAGTATTTCTATTGCTATGATTTCTGGTGTAGTTTTCTTGATAATAACATGTATGATGTGCCTTTTGCATTTTATGTCTTCCGAGGAGGGGGCAATGGAAAAGCAGGCACAGTTTGATGCGCTGACGGAGCTTCCAAATCGTTTCTATATGATGGCAAAGCTTAAGAATCTTTTTGAGGCTGAGAAGCAGGGGGAATATTTCCTTGCAATGATTGATATTGATGATTTTAAGAAAATTAACGATTCATTCGGACATAATGTAGGAGATGATGCACTTAAGATGCTCGCTCGTACTATCGTAAGCAAGGCTCGAGGTGTTGAGCTTAGCTATTGCAGATGGGGAGGAGAGGAGTTTTTACTTCTTGGTAAATGTGTCGACGGAGAGGTGCCTAAGAATTTTCTCGATGAGCTTCGTGTGGAGATTAATTCAAAATCCTTCTGGACATCTAAGGGCAGCGGAAGGATGACAGTGACTATAGGTGCAGGGAAATATAAAGTGGGGCAGGATTACAAGGAATGGATTAATTTTGTTGACAAACAGCTTTATGTCGGAAAATGCACCGGTAAGAATAAGGTTGTATGCTGAGACATATTTCAAGGCTTTGACATATTTAAATGAGCCGTAATCGTTGCTGGTCACACTGTTAGGCGTGAACTGTCACAATCGCATTGAAATTTATAATGAAATTACAAATTTTAGTTGCATGAAGTCAATAACTGTGATAGAATATTGTCTGTTCGTAAGACGCCGGCATGTCGGAATGGCAGACGATGCAGACTCAAAATCTGTTGGGCGCAAGCCCGTGTGGGTTCAAGTCCCACTGCCGGCACTATTTGCAAAACCCCGTAAATCCAAGATTTTCAGTAAATCAAGGGTTTGCGGGGTTTTTCTTTACTTACAATCTTTCAAAAAATTAAAGAAATTAGGGTACTTTTAAGAAAAATTTGCCCCAAAATTGTACTAAAAAAGGTACCCAAAAATCTGCCATATAGGATGTAATACCAGATAGCAAACAGGAGCATTATTATGATAAAAAAGATTTATAAAAAATATGAAATTATATTCAATGTTGTATTATTCTCGATTTTTCCGATTGCGGCTTTTTATCTTATGGAGTTCTACGAACATAATCCTTTTGAAGAAGTCAGATTTATGGCGGGATTTTTTAATATTATTTTGTTTGAGCTGATTGCTTGGATTCTTTATTTTATTACTGGCAGGGCAAAGTGGGCGCTTCGTGCAGTCTTTATAGTGGCCATGGTTTTTGGACTGATTAATCATTATGTTATGCTTTTCCGCTCGACTCCTTTTGTTCCATGGGATATTTTTTCAATTGGTACGGCGACAAGTGTTGCATCCAATTATGATTTCGCACCGACTGCAGGAGTAGTTGTTGTTACAGTTATATTTATAGCTCTTATTATGCTGATGCATTTTGTTGATTTCAGAATTAAGTGGAAATTCAGGTTCAGACTAATTCCGACAGTGCTTGGATTACTTGTGATGTGCCTGTTTGTGAATGCCCTGCAGGATGAGGATTTCCAGACGGACAATTACCTGTATCCGTTTCTATTTACACCTGCATATATGACAAAGGTGAATGGAATGGCGGTGACCTTTGCGATGGATCTTAAGTTTGTGGCGGTTGATAAGCCTGACGGGTATAGCAGACAGAAGGCTAAGGCGCTGCTTGACAGCTATGCCGGTACAGATGATAATTCAGATGCAGCTAATAATACTTCAATTACAGATAAAAGTGATTATCCGAATATTATAGTTGTGATGGATGAGGCATTTTCAGACCTGTCAGTGCTCGGTGATTTTGATACAAATACAGACTATATGCCGTTTGTGCACAGTCTTGAAAAGGGCAATGAAAACACCATAACAGGATATCTGAATACGTCTGTATGCGGTGGAAATACCGCCGATACTGAGTTTGAGTTTCTGACAGGCAATACGATGGCTTTTCTTCCGGTAGGAAGTATTCCTTATCAGCAGTATATAAAGAGCACGACACCTTCCCTTGCAAGCTATTTAAAAAGCATAGGCTACGCAACGTATGCACAGCATCCGTACTATGGCAGTGGATGGAACCGGGATACGGTCTATCCTCTTTTGGGATTTGACAATCTTTCGTTTATGCAGGATTATTCTAATCAGAGGTTTGTGCGCAAATATATAAGTGATGAGACATCATTTGACAGGATTATTGAGACCTATGAGAACAAACAGGATGGTCAGCCGGCATTTATATTCAATGTCACTATGCAAAACCATGGTGGATACACGGATACCTACTACGGCTTTGACAATACGGTGACAGCGGATAAGCTCAATAATTCTGCACTTGACCAGTATCTTTCTTTGATTAAGCTGACAGATGAGGATTTAAAGAGCCTCATTGAATATTTCTCAAATGTGGATGAGAAAACTATAGTGGTATTTTTTGGTGATCATCAGCCAAATGATACTGTGGCGAGCTCTGTTCTTGCAGCAAACGGCATGGACTATAATAATTTATCAAATGAAGAGCTTAAGCTGCGCTATCAGGTGCCGTATGTTATCTGGGCAAATTATGATATTGATGAGGCGGCAGGAAAAGACACGAGCGTTAATTATCTGGCTGCAAACGTAGTTAAAGCGGCAGGTGTGCCGACAAATGACTATCAGAGCTTTCTGCTAAAGCTGCAGGAGGAGTATCCAATTATATCAGCGGTACGTACGGATAAAACTGCAGATAAGACATTAGATAAAGCATCAAATAAATCAGACAAGGCAACCGGCAGCAAAAAGAAGCAGGCCGATTCGGATATGCTAAACGATTATAAGCTTTTGCAATATTACAGACTGTTTGACTGGGAGGATAAGTGATGAATTTTGTTAAAAAGCATCCACTTTTGACAGCGTTTTTAATTCCGTTTTTCATATGTATAATCATCTGTATAGGAAATGGTGTATATCCATTTGGCGATTACTGCCTTTTGCATATGGATTTGTATCACCAGTATCTGCCTTTCTTTAATGAGCTGTGGGAGAAGCTAAGAAATGGTGCGAGCCTCATGTATACATGGAATATCGGGCTTGGCAGTGATTTTGTATCGGTATTTGCCTATTATCTGGCGAGTCCGTTAAACTGGCTTGTGGTGCTTTTTCCAAAGAGCCATATTATTGAGTTTATTGAGCTGCTAATCATTTTTAAGATTTCGCTTAGCGGAGCAACATTTTTCTATTTTTTGAAGGAGCATTTTGTACTTCTTGGAAAGGATAACAGATATCACGATAATACATTTGTGCCGGCATTTGTTTTTTCTACGGCATATGCACTTTCCGGCTTTGTAGCTGCGTATAGCTGGGATGTCATGTGGATGGATGTTGTGGCGGTTGCACCGCTTGCGATAGTAGGTCTTGAGAAGCTTGTGCGGGACAAAAAGCCGGTGCTTTACTATGTATCACTGGCACTTTGTATATTGTCAAACTATTATCTGAGCATCATGCTTTGCATCTTTTTGGTATTCTGGTTTGCATGGCTTTTCTTTACGCAAAAGGGCGGTAAAATGGCTGCAATTGTGAGATTTGCTGTTTACTCGCTTTTGGCTGGAGGCACTGCGATGGTGCTAATCATTCCGGAGCTTATCATTTTAAGCTATAGCGGTTCGTCGGGCATCGAGTTTCCAAGGCAGATAGAGTGGTATTTTAATCTCTTATCGGAGGTCGGCAGGATGTGCACGACAGCAAGCGTCTACGAGGGGGCAGAGAACTGGCCGAATCTGTATGCCGGAGCCTTTAGTGTGATGCTTTTGATACTGTTTGTGCTCAACAAAAGGATTAATTGGAAGAAAAAAATAGCTCCCGTATTGTTTGTGTTGTTTTTCATGGCAAGCTTTGCCAATAAACAGCTTGACTTTATATGGCACGGACTGCATTTTCCGGATTCGCTGCCTGGCAGACAGTCGTATCTGTATGCATTTCTTGTATTGACCATAGGCTATGCTACAGTAAGAAAGTGGCGTGGCATAAGACTGTGGCATGTTGGTGTGGCAGTGGTATTTGCATCGGCGCTTATGGCAGTAAGCACGATGTTTGCCGATGAGGATGTGACAGAGTATTATGCAGTTATCATAAGCATATTGTTTGTTGCGCTGTACGGCATTATGACAGTACTTTTAAAGCTTGCTGCAAGGAAAAACAGGGAGCTTTTGATGGTCATAACATGTGGTATTGCGATTGTGGAGCTGGCTGTCAATATGGCTGTGACAGGACTTGGATGTACCGGCAGAAGCAGCTACAATGCCAATGTGGACGATATGCAAAAGGCACTGGAGCTGGCAAAAGAGGATGCAGCTGACAACGATGTACCATTTTACAGGGTTGAGGATACAGGCCGACTTACTAAAAATGATGGCACACGATACGGCTATGCTTCTGGAACACAGTTTTCTTCCCTGATGAATATAAATGTGAGCCATTTTTATCAGGCTCTTTATATGGAGGGAGGCAAGAATTTCTACTGTTATAACGGTGCCACACCTGTCACGTCAGCCATGCTTTCGGTCAGATATATGGTTACAAAATCAATACAGCCACAGAATGAGCTGACTACACTTGTGGAAAAATGCGGAAATCACTATCTGTATCGGAATAATTACACACTTCCGCTTGGTTTTATGATGGATGAGGGAGTGATTGATGAGTGGAAGCCATCCTCGTCGTCGAAAATCTATTCGATTAATTCCCTTGGCAGGCTCCTTGGTGCAGCAGATGATACGCTGACCCTGACAGAGTGCACTCAGGACGAAAATCCGGGAACTACGACTCTCACCTTTGACCATGACGGATATTATTATGCGGCATACGATTCGTGCAGCACTGACAGTCTGACATTCAGCCACGGAGAGTATGAGACCACATACTCGAAGACCACTCACAGGTATCTGTTTGACCTGGGATATGTGAAGGCGGGGGAGACAGTTTCCGTCACAAACACTGATGCCGATGCTGTACGATTTAATGTATACGAGCTTTCCATTGCTGCAGTTGAGAGTGCTTACAATACACTCAATGAGCAGACAATCTCGGTGGATGATTTTTCAGATACACACATAAGAGGACACATTGATGTGAAGCAGGCAGGACAGCTTGTACTTTCTATTCCGAGTGAAAAGGGATGGACTATGAAGGTGGATGGGAAGGATGTAGAGTATGAGGATTTTTCAGATACCTTTGTGAGCATTCATCTGGATGAGGGAGAGCATGAGATAGAGCTTTATTATGAGACACCGGGGCTTAAGGCAGGTGCAGCTATAAGCGCAGGCTGTGTGTGTATTTTTCTACTGCTTTTATTGTTTCGTCAAATAGTTAAGAGACGCAGTCGTTTAAAGTTTAAAGAGAACAGTGACAGATAGCGAATGCACTGACAGACAACGCATACTTGTCATTTTTGCGAAACACAGAATGTTCAAATTGTAATAGTATAATTCAATAATAAAAATAAAACAGGAGATTAACAAAATGAACAAACAAAACAAAAAAATCGCACAGGAAAAAAGAAGAATCGAGAGAGAGAAGGCAGAAAAGAAGGCAAAGGTTGTGAATCTGCTGAAATTCTGGGTGCCGGTAGTGGCAGTCGTTGTGATAGTCATAGTACTCATCTGGGCAGTTGCGACATCGGGTGGTTCATCGTCAAAGGGCACTGACGGTACGCAAGCTGCATCACAGACCACAGAATCTCAGGCATCCGAGACACAAAGCAGTGATTCACAGACCGAGGCAGCAACACTGAATACAGAGACTGATACGGTTGCGGAAAACGGAGATAAGGTAAATATTGACTACACCGGATATATGGACGGTGAAAAATTCGAGGGTGGAAGCACTGATGGACAGGGCACAGACCTGGTGCTTGGCTCAGGCAGCTATATAGATGGCTTTGAGGACGGAGTGGTAGGTCACAAGGTGGGAGAAACCTTTGATTTAAACCTGAAATTCCCGGATGATTATAAGACAAATACAGAACTAGCCGGAAAGGATGTTACGTTTGAGGTGACTCTTAACGGTGTATACAAATAAAGAGGATAACACACATATATGGAAAAATCGTTTGAAGAGGTACTGGTACAGTTTTATGTTGACCAGTACAGGGAGAATGCGAAGAGAAGTACAGGTAAGCCTGTAAAGCTGGCACACTATATTCACAGGCTCAATAGTAAAGCAAAATCAATTAAATATGCGCGATTTTCAAAAAATGAGACTGTGGCACTTGACAAGCTGCATCAGGAAATAAAAAGGCTTGCATTGATTACCTACTATTCCAACAATAAGAATGCAAGGCAGATTTTAAATAGAGAAATACTTCCGCAGCTCGTCAGGGTGGATATGGAGCAGTTTGATGAGAATGAGACAGAGTATCTCACAGAGGATTTTCTAAAGCTTTTGCGCAAGGAGTATATAGGTGCGATATGTACAAGGAGCATGAAGGCGCTTTACAATGAGTACCGCAGCAAGGAGCTTAGAAGAGAGATTGTCACGCTGGTTCCGGCACGGCCGGAGCTTGAGTTTCCAAAAGCACAGAGCATGAAAAGGCACTTCATACTCCATATAGGCCCGACTAACAGCGGTAAGACATATCAGGCGCTTGAGAGGCTTAAGCTGGCGCAAAACGGAGTTTATCTGGGACCGCTTCGCCTTCTGGCACTTGAGGTATATGAGAAGATGAATGATGCAGGCATACCATGCACCATGCTTACAGGCCAGGAGTGTCTTGAGGTATCAGACAGCAGAATTATAGCATCGACAGTGGAGATGCTTGACTGTGACAAGGAATATGATATCGCAGTGATTGATGAGGCACAGATGGTTGCAGATGATGACAGGGGACATTCGTGGACCAGGGCAATTCTTGGTACACTTGCAGGAGAGATTCATATATGCATGAGTCCGGTGGCAAAGGATGTTGTCGTCCATCTGATTAATCTGTGCCATGACGAGTATGAGATAAGGGAGTATGAGAGAAAGACTGCGCTAAAGCTGGAGGATAAGCCTTTTTCATTTCCACAGGACGTAAGAGAGGGCGATGCCTTTATCGTCTTTTCAAAGAAGTCGGTACTCAATATAGCAGGGCGTCTGGAGGAAAACGGCATAAAGCCAAGTGTCATATACGGAAGTCTGCCACCGGAAATAAGGCGCAGGCAGATGACGCTTTTTAATGAGAAAAAGACACAGGTTGTCGTGTCAACAGATGCGATAGGAATGGGACTCAATCTGCCGGTCAGAAGAATTGTATTTCTGGAGGTGGAAAAGTTTGATGGAGTATCAAGACGTCCGCTTGTCATCTCTGAGATAAAACAGATAGCGGGCCGTGCAGGCAGATTTGGTCTGTATGATACAGGCTATGTGACAGCTTTAGGACAAAAGAATCTGAATTATCTGAAGAATACGCTAACTATACCGGAGCAGGATATTGATATAGTAAGTCTTGGCTTCCCGCAGGTGCTCCTTACAATGGATGCGCCGCTTGATGCGATAATTAAGCTCTGGCATGAGGCAGAGCCATCAGCACCGTTTAAGAAAATCAATGTCGATGAGATATTGTTTTTGTATGGATATGCGTATAAGGAGCGATACTTTATCGCAGATTTTGATGACAAATATCTGCTTTATAAGATGATTACATGTCCTATAGATATAAAGGACAGGGAGCTTGTCAGACAATGGCTGCGCTACTGCATGTCGTATACATCTGATATCTCTCTAGACAAGCCTGATAAGCATTCAAAGTATCAGGGGCTCATGAAATACGAATCCTATTACAAAAAGCTTGATTTGTACTATCAGTTTTCAGTCCGCATGGGCAAAATTGTGGATGAGGACTGGCTTGAAAACGAGCGCGACAAAACACAGGCAAAGATTATGCAGCTTCTATCAAAGAGCAAGGATGAGTATATTATCAGATGCCGGTATTGCGGCAGAATACTTCCGATTGGAAATTCACGCAATATATGCAGAGACTGCTACAGCATGATACGCAGGTAGCAGCCGGTTTATATTTTACGGTCAAGTCGTTGAATTTAGCTGTCCAATGTGGCATAATAGAAATAAGACCAAAATATGAATGGAGGAAGTTTTTATGGCAAACAATGAGTTACAGATTGCCGGCTCACAAGGTGAACTTAGAATCCGTCCTTACGAGCACCACGCAAAATATTATGAAACAGATCAGATGGGTATAATCCACCATTCAAACTATGTCAAGTGGATGGAAGAAGCAAGACTTGATTTGATGGATCAGATAGGACTCAACTACAGGCAGATGGAGGATATGGAAATCATAAGTCCGGTGCTGTCGATATCGGTAGAGTATCACAGTATGGTACATTTCGATGATACGGTCGTCATCTACACAAAGCTGCTTAAGTATAACGGAATCAAGATGGAGCTTGAGTATGTCATGAAGGACAAAGAGACAGGCGAGCTTCGCACCACTGCAAAAAGCAGCCATTGCTTTTTGAACAAATCCGGCAAACCAATCTCATTAAAGAGAATGTATCCGGAATTAGATACAAAATTTTTTGAATTTAAAGAGGCATAATAAAATGATACAGGATAGATTAAAAGCATTGAGAAGCGAGATGGCAAAGAGGGGCATCTCGCTGTATGTGGTACCTACTGCTGATTTTCATGAGTCAGAGTATGTAGGAGAGCATTTTAAGGCACGCAAATATATTACAGGCTTCACGGGCTCAGCAGGTACCGCAGTCATCACTATGGATGAGGCCGGACTATGGACAGACGGCAGGTATTTTGTGCAGGCGGCTGCGCAGCTTAAGGATACCACTGTAAAGCTCTTTAAGATTGGCGAGGAGGGCGTACCGACAGTTGATGAGTATATAAAGGATACTCTTTCGGATGGCGGTGTAATAGGCTTTGACGGCAGAGTGGTAAATGCCGCATGGGGCAAAAGGCTTTCTGAAATTGCAAAAGAAAAGCACGGCAGCATGTACGTAAATGAGGATCTGATTGACCTTATATGGACAGACAGACCACCTATGTCAAAGGAAGCTGTCATGATTTTTGACAATAAATATACCGGTGAGGATATAAGCTCAAAGCTTAAAAGAGTCAGAGAGCAGATGGCACAAAAGGGTGCAACACTTCATCTGATGTCATCACTTTACGATATCGCCTGGCTTTTAAATGTCAGGGGAGGCGACATAAGCTATGTGCCTGTAGTGCTTTCATACCTGGCACTGTCACAGGACAGCTGCATATGGTTTTTGCAGGAAGAGGTTGTGACAGAGACTCTTAAGGCATACCTCGATAAGAATGGTATACAGACAAGACCTTACGATGATTTTTATGAATATGTGAAGCATATTGATGAAAAAGAGACAGTGCTTTTAAATACATCGATTGTAAATTATCGCATCTGCGACAGCCTGCCGGATGGTGTTAAGGTGATTGATGCGGAGGATCCTACAGTTGTCATGAAGGCCGTAAAGAATGAAGTACAGCTTGAAAATCTGCGCAAGGCGCATTTAAAGGATGCAGTTGCGATGTGCAAGTTCATGTACTGGCTTAAGACAAATATAGGTAAGATACCTATGACAGAGATTTCGGCTTCAGATTATCTTGCATCGCTTAGAGCTGAGCAGGAGGGCTTTCTTGATTTGAGCTTTGCCACAATATGCGGATATGCTGATCATGGTGCTATTGTGCATTACTCTGCAACAGAGGAGTCTGACAGGCAGCTTAAGCCTGAGAGTCTTCTTTTGGTTGATTCAGGCGGACATTATCTGGAGGGAACCACAGATATCACGAGGACCTTTGCACTAGGCCCTGTGACTGACGAGATGAAGGATATGTTTACGAGAGTTTGCCGCTCAAATATGAACCTGGCAAATGCAAGGTTTAAGGAGGGCTGCTCGGGACTAAACTTTGATATTCTGGCAAGAGAGCCTTTATGGGAGATTGGCATGGACTACAATCACGGCACCGGACACGGTGTGGGCTATGTGCTCAATGTGCATGAGGGACCAAACAGCTTTCACTGGAAGCAGTACCCGGGCAGAACCGCAGAGCGTGTGATAGAAGAGGGTATGGTCACTACAGATGAGCCGGGCATCTATTTAGAGGGTAAATTCGGTATTCGTACAGAGAATGAGCTTATCTGCCGAAAGGGTGAGAAAAATGAGTATGGCCAGTTCATGTATTTTGAGAATCTGACCTATGTACCGATAGATCTCGATGCGATTGATCCAAATCAGATGACAGACAGGGAAAAAGGATACCTGAATGCTTATCATGCGAGAGTTTATGAGCTTGTTTCACCATTTTTGAATGATGAGGAGGCTCAGTGGCTTAAGAAATATACAAGAGCTATTTAACATTACTGCCTGCACTGCAGTGTGACCGGCAGCGATTACAACAATATTAAGTAATAAGGAAAGTATAAAATGAGTGAAAAGCTTGTACTTATAGACGGACACAGTATTTTAAACAGGGCATATCACGCACTTCCTGATCTGACCAATTCAGAGGGGCTTCACACAAATGCAGTCTATGGATTTTTGAATATCATGTTCAAGATTCTTGACGAGGAAAAGCCAGACTATCTGACGGTGGCATTTGATGTGCATGCGCCGACGTTTCGCCACAGAATGTTTGATGCGTACAAGGGCACGAGAAAGCCTATGGACGAGGAGCTCAGACAGCAGGTGCCTATGATAAAGGAAATGCTTACTGCCATGGGCATTAAAATCGTGGAAAAGGAAGGCTATGAGGCCGACGATATACTTGGAACCTTATCTGTCAGGGCAGAAAAGGCCGGTATGGATGTCGCCATCATTTCCGGAGACAGAGACCTTTTGCAGCTTGCGACTGACCATGTCATGGTAAGGATTCCAAAGACCAAAAAGACAGGAACCGAGATAGAAAACTACAATACAGCAGATGTTATCGAAAAGTACGGCGTCACTCCAAAGGAGTTTATCGATGTAAAGGCTCTGCAGGGAGATACGTCTGATAATATTCCCGGGGTACCCGGTATCGGCGAAAAGACAGCAGGCGCACTTATAGCAAAATATCACTGTATAGAGGCAGTACATGAGGACGCTGAGAATGTAAAGCCGCCAAGGGCTTCAAAGAATATAGTGGAGTACTGGGAGCAGGCGCTTATGAGCAAGGAGCTTGCGACAATCATACTTGATGCGCCGGTTGACTATGAATTTTCTGATGCAAAGCTTAGTGGCGGAGTAGAGTCACTCTACACTGAGGAAGCCTTTTTACTGTGCAAAAGATACGAATTCAAAAACATGCTGTCGCGGTTTAACGTGGAGGCTCCTAAAAACAATGCCGAGGAGCATTTTGTGGTAGTAAGGGACTTGAAGACTGCAGAGAGTGTGTTTGAGAAGGCAAAGGACAAGGAGGTCGCTTTTGCGGTAGTACCGGGAGAGTCTTTGGGAAACAGCGAAAGTGATGGACAGCTAAGTCTGTTTTCGGAGCCGGCTTCGAACGATTATCTTGCTGTTTCGATTTGTTTTTCAGAGGAGGACATTTATTTTATCTGTACAGGTGATGAGATTTCAAGCAGCTTCCTCGATGAAAAACTAAATACTCTGGAAGTAAAGTCATGGATATCACCGGATTTAAAGAGTAATCTGCACAGATTTAAGAGCAAAGAGATAAAGGCAGATGACAGAGGCAGATATTTTGACATGATGGTGGCTGCATACCTTATCAATCCGCTTGTCGGGGAGTATCCCTATGATGCGGTTGCAAAGGACTATCTGGGGCTTATGATCTCATCTAAAAAGGATTATCTGGGAAAGCTTGATTTCACCCGGATGATAAAGGAGGATGAGAAAAAGGCAGTGGACTGTGCCTGCTACGAGGTTTATACTGCCTGGAAATCAAAGCCGGTTCTTTTGCAGAAGCTAAAGGAAATGGATATGCTCACTCTTTATAAAGATATCGAGCTGCCACTCGTTTTCGTACTGTATGATATGGAAAATGAGGGTATAAGGGCTGATGGAATAAAGCTTAGAGAGTATGGAGACAAGCTTGCTGTTTCGATAACTGAGCTTGAAAAGAAAATATATGAGGCAGCAGGTGAAGAGTTTAATATAAATTCGCCAAAGCAGCTTGGAGTCATTCTCTTTGAAAAGCTTGGACTGCCAAATGAAAAGAAGACAAAGACCGGTTATTCTACTGCGGCAGATGTGCTTGAAAAGCTGGCACCGGAGTATCCGATTGTCGCGGATATATTGGAATACAGACAGCTCACAAAGCTAAAGAGCACATATGCTGACGGACTTTCGGGATATATTGCATCCGATGGCAAAATCCATACTACCTTAAATCAGACAATCACTGCGACAGGCCGTCTTTCAAGCACAGAGCCTAATCTGCAGAACATCCCGATAAGGATTGAGCTGGGAAAGCTGATCAGAAAGGTTTTTCTGCCTGAGGAGGGAGATCTGTTTGTTGATTCAGACTATTCGCAGATCGAGCTTCGAGTGCTTGCGGCGCTTTCAGGGGATGAAAGGATGATAGAGGCCTTTAAGAATGGTCAGGATATCCACAGAAGTACAGCATCCCTTGTGTTTGACACACCGTTTGATGAGGTCACAGACCTTCAAAGACGAAATGCAAAGGCTGTAAATTTTGGTATCGTATATGGTATCAGCGCGTTTGGTCTGTCTAACGACCTGGGGATTTCAAGGAAAGAGGCACAGGGCTATATAGACAGCTATTTTGTCAAATATCCAAAGATTAAGGAGTTTTTGGATCAGACGGTTTTGGATGCCAAGAAAAATGGCTATACAAAGACCATGTTTGGGCGTATCAGACCGATTCCCGAGCTGAACTCGAGCAATTTCATGCAGAGACAGTTTGGAGAGAGAGTTGCAATGAATTCACCTATTCAGGGTACAGCAGCCGATATCATAAAGATTGCCATGATACGTGTGCATGACAGGCTTCTTGACGAGGGCTTAAAGTCAAGACTTATCCTTCAGGTGCATGATGAGCTTTTAATTGAGACAAAGGAAGCTGAGAAGGATAAAGTGATTAAGCTTCTGGAGAAAGAGATGCGTGGTGCGGTGAACATGAAGGTATCCATGGAGGTGGGCACCGAGTGTGGCTATGACTGGTATGATGCGCATTGATGACAGAAAAGGAAATAGTATGATTTTTATAGGAATAACAGGTGGTGTAGGTGCCGGAAAATCGGCAGTGCTTAGCTATCTTAAGGAACTTGATGGCATAAGGGTCATGCTCTCCGATGAGATAGCACATGAGCTGATGGAGCCGGGAAGCGACTGCTACAACAGATTAAAGGAATTGTTTGCAGAGGAACCGATATGGCTTGAGGACGGGCATTTTGACAGAACGGCACTTGCCGGAGTGATTTTTTCGGATGATAAAAAAAGAGAGCTTCTAAATGAAGTAGTGCATCCTGCAGTAAAGGAATATGTGCTTAATGCAGTTAAAGAGGCAAAAAAAGAAGGTCTTTTCATGCTTGTGCTTGAAGCAGCACTCCTTATAGAGGAGGGATATGGTGAAATCTGCGACGAGCTGTGGTATATTTATGCAAGTGAAGAAGTCAGAAGAAAAAGACTTAAGTCATCACGCGGATATTCAGATGAGAAGATAGATAGTATCTTTGCAAGCCAGCTTAAAGAAGCTGAGTACAGAAGGCACTGCAAGGAGGTTATCGATAATGACGGAGATATCGAAAATACGATAGCTTCAATAAATAAAGCGCTTAGCAAATACAAGGAGTAGTGGAAATGAACAATGTATTCGGTTTGGATATTGGTACAAGAAATGTCGTAGGAACTGTTGGTTATCAGACTGATGATAAGGAATTTGTGGTTGCAGCACAGTATGTCAGGGAGCATGAGACCAGAGCCATGCTTGACGGACAGATACATGATATAGGCAGGGTGGCAAAAACCATTAAGGAAGTAAAGGATGAGCTTGAAAAACAGATAGGACAGCCTCTTGAAGAGGTGTGTATAGCGGCCGCAGGACGAGTATTAAAGACTGTCACGACACATGTGGAGTATGAGTATGCGCAGGAGTCTGTGGTGACAGGCGAGGATATACATACGCTTAATCTGCTTGGCATAGAAAAGGCACAGGAGGCACTCAAGGAGGTTAACGATACAAGCTATAAGTTTTACTGTGTGGGATATTCTACAGTAAAATTCTTTTTAAATGATGAGGTGTTTATCAGCCTTGAGGGTCATAAGGCAAACAAAATAGGCGAGGATATCATAGTTACATTTCTGCCTGAGGATGTGGTAGATGGACTGTATGCGGCAGTGGGACAGGCCGGGCTTAGTGTAGCCAATATGACATTGGAGCCTATCGCCGCTATCAATGTGGCAATTCCAGAGAACTATCGTATGCTTAATATCGCACTTGTCGATGTGGGGGCCGGAACAAGTGATATATCAATCACAAGGGACGGAAGTATTATTGCCTACGGCATGATACCGCATGCAGGAGATGAGCTGACAGAGGTTATCGTGCAGCATTTTCTCGTGGATTTCAACATGGCTGAGCACATAAAGCTTCAGTCTACGACCGGGGATACGATTACATACAAGGATATCATGAGTATCGAGCACACGATTCCGTCAGAGGATGTGTGGGAGGTGGTGGCACCTGTTGTTGACAATATTGCTCATGAGGTATCGGCTAAAATAATAGAGCTAAACGGTGATAAGACAGTAAGCGCCTGCTTTGTAGTCGGAGGCGGAGGCAAGATACACGGCTTCACGGAAAAGCTTGCGGAAGACCTTGACCTGCCACAGGAGAGAGTTGCCCTAAGAGGCGAGGAAGTGCTTGGCGAGGTAATCTTTGAGCAGGAGGATATCACGAAGGATCCGCTTCTTGTCACTCCGATTGGCATATGCCTGAATTATTATGACCAGAGAAATAATTTTATCATGGTCAGATTCAACGGTGAGAGAATAAAGCTCTATGACAATAACAGGCTTACAATAGTCGATGCGGCGCTTCAGGCGGGATTTCCAAACGATGAGCTGTTTCCAAAGCGCGGCACACCGATAAACTTTACAGTAAACGGCGTGGCAAGGCTTGTAAGAGGCGAGGCCGGAGAGGGCGCAGTGGTGACCATGAACGGAAAGCCAGCAAGCATCAACACACCACTTGAGCCAAACAGTGAGATAATTATCGAGCCGTCCACAGCAGGAGAGGCAGCAGTGTATAAGATCTCGCAGCTTGATGAGTACAATCATTCTGTCATTACATTTGTTATAAATGGCAGAAAGGTATCATGTCCAAGGTTTGTCCAGGTAAACGGAAGGCTTGAGCCGGAGGATTACAGCATCAAGGAAAACGATGTGATTGAGACAAGGAATTACTATACAGTGCGCCAGATTGCGCAGTTTATGGATCTTGTTATTGACACAGACCAGATGATATTTGTAAACAATGAAGAGGCTGATCTCGACACTCTTGTATATGAAAATTTCTCTGTTGAGTGGAAAACAGATGAATATGGTGTTGCAAGAATCGACAATAACACTTATAATGACACACAAGAGTCTGATACAGATGAGGCTTCGGTCACGGCTGAACATGATGAAAATGCTGACTCAGTTCATGAAAAAGCGGATGCAGATACAAATGATGATTCGGTCTTAGCAGAGCCGGATGCAAACAGCACAGAGTCAGACAACACAGTGGCCAGAACATCAGAGCAGATGATGAATCAGGTACTCGATGAGCTGCATGATGATTTCGCTAAAGAAGCTGAAGCATCTGCTGTGCCGGAAAACGAACTGCCGGAAAATGAATTGCCAAAAAATGATATACAGGAAGAAATACACGAAGAAGACTCATCAGAAAATACAGTTACAGTAATTGTAAACGGTGAGCCTGTAGAGCTGTCCGGCAAGGATACATATATATTTGTCGATATATTTACCCATATCTCATTTGATTTACAGGCAGGAAAGGGCAGGGCAATAGCCACTGTAATAAATGGCAGAGATGCCCGGTTTTCCGAGGAGCTTCATGAGGGAGACAAAATAGAATTATACTGGAAAGAGAATTAACATGTTAGAATTATGCAGCATTGCCAGCGGCAGCAGTGGAAACTGTATATGCGTGGGTACGGATGATTGTCATGTGCTCATAGACGCGGGCATCAGCGGTAAGAAAATAGAAAACGGACTGAATGAATTTGATATGACTGCCACAGATATGCATGGGATTCTCGTGACACATGAGCATATAGACCATATCGCAGGGCTTGGTGTCATGGCAAGACGCTATCATATGCCGATTTATGCAACAAAGGCCACAATCGGGGCCATAAAATGCACAAAATCCGTTGGAAATATAGATGATGAGCTGTTTCATCCTATTGAGGCAGGCGTCGATTTTATAATAGGTGATATAGAGTTTGAGCCGCTTCACATATCACATGATGCGGCTGATCCTGTCGCGTACAGATTTAAAAACGAAAATCATGCGATGGCAGTCGTGACAGACCTTGGCACGTATGATGATGCACTGGTTTCAAAGCTTCAGAACCTGGATGGGCTGCTGCTTGAAGCCAATCATGATATAAATATGCTCCAGACAGGGGCATATCCGTATCCGCTCAAGCGTAGAATCATGGGTGACAGCGGACATTTGTCGAATGAGAGAAGCGGGCAGTTGTTATGCGAGCTTCTTCATGATAAATTTGGCTCAGTAATACTGGGACACCTTAGTAAAGAAAATAACTACGAAAAGCTGGCGTATGAAGCCGTCAGGCTTGAGGTCACAATGGGAGACAATCCATATAAGGCAAGTGATTTCCCTATGTATGTGGCTAAGAGAGACAGGGCATCAGACCGCATAGCCGTAGAATAAGAGAACAGGAGAATAAGTTGTTATGGATAACACAAAGAACAAAGTAATCATCACAGTTGTCGGAAAAGACACAGTAGGAATCATCGCAAAGGTATGTACATATCTGTCAGAGGGCAGTGTAAACGTGCTTGATATCTCACAGACTATCGTTTCAGGTTATTTCAACATGATGATGATTGTTGATATGGCAAATGCTACAGCTTCATTTGCAGAGATTTCTGACCAGCTTGATGCACTTGGAGAAGAAATTGGTGTAACAATAAAGTGTCAGAAGGAAGAAATCTTTGAGATGATGCATCGAATCTAGTTTAGCATAAAAATGTCATACACAGTTAAAGGAGAACAGCAAAATGATAAATATTGGTGAAGTAATTGAGACCAATGACATGGTGGAGAAGGAAAATCTTGACGTGCGTACAATCACACTCGGTATCAGCCTGCTCGACTGTATAGACTCAGACCTTGCAAAGGTAAATGAGAATATCTACAACAAGATTACAACACTTGCAAAGAATCTTGTATCAACAGGAAAAGAGATAGAGAACAACTACTGTATCCCTATCGTAAACAAACGTATTTCAGTTACACCTATCGCCCTTGTCGGCGGTGCGGCCTGCAAGAGCTCAGAGGATTTTGTTACCATAGCAAAGACACTTGACAGAGCTGCCAAAGAGGTAGGTGTCAACTTCATCGGTGGATACTCAGCACTTGTATCAAAGGGCATGACAAAGGCGGATGAGCTTTTAATCAAATCCATCCCTCAGGCAATGCTTGAGACAGACCTGGTATGCAGCTCTGTAAATGTTGGCTCTACAAAAACCGGAATCAACATGGATGCAGTAAAGCTGATTGGCGAGATGATAAAGGAGACAGCAGAGGTGACAAAACACCTTCCTGTATCAGGCTGTGCCAAGTTTGTAGTATTCTGCAACGCTCCTGATGACAATCCGTTTATGGCAGGAGCCTTCCATGGTGTGACAGAGGCTGATGCCATCATCAATGTAGGTGTCAGCGGACCCGGAGTAGTAAAGACTGCTCTTGAAAAGGTAAGAGGCGAGAACTTTGAGGTGCTCTGTGAGACAATCAAGAAGACAGCTTTCAAGGTTACACGAGTAGGACAGCTTGTGGCAAAGGAGGCTTCAAAGAAGCTTGGAGTGCCATTTGGAATCATAGACCTCTCACTTGCACCTACACCGGCTATCGGAGACTCTGTAGCTGATATTCTCTGTGAGATAGGCTTAGAGAGAGCCGGAGCTCCGGGAACAACAGCAGCACTTGCACTCTTAAACGATCAGGTGAAAAAGGGCGGTATCATGGCATCCTCATATGTCGGCGGACTTTCAGGTGCCTTTATTCCTGTATCAGAGGATCAGGGAATGATAGATGCCGTAAACGATGGTGCACTCACTCTCGAAAAGCTTGAGGCTATGACCTGTGTGTGCTCAGTGGGACTTGACATGATTGCAATCCCGGGCGATACAAAGGCCACCACAATTTCAGGAATTATCGCAGATGAGATGGCTATCGGTATGATAAATCAAAAGACAACAGCCTGCAGACTGCTTCCGGCAATCGGAAAGGATGTAGGTGATGTGGTAGAAATCGGAGGACTCCTTGGAAGTGCACCGGTTATGCCGGTAAACAGATTCTCTTGCGATGCATTTGTAAACCGCGGTGGAAGAATCCCGGCACCTATTCACAGCTTTAAAAATTAGTAAATAATGGCATTGTTTACAAGCATGTACTTATAAGAATAACTTATAAGTACATGCTTATTTTAAAGTGGTACTTGACAATGACAAAAATACATGATTAAATAAAGACAGTTATATGACTGACGGAAGTGGATAACCACATGGAGTATAACAGTTGATTGCCGACCGTCTGGGCGCACATTTATATAAGTTTCCTGCAGAGCTTTATATTATTATGTGTGTTCAGACGGTCTTTTTTATTCCGGCAGGCCCGAGTAATTTGGGAATGCAGACCACATTATCAGAAAACATGGAGGATGACATGGAAAGAGTATCATTAGCAAAGGAATTATCAAGCACAACATACCCTGGCAGAGGTATCGTAATCGGCCGCACAAAGGATGGTAAGAAGGCTGTAACAGCATACTTTATCATGGGCAGAAGCGAAAACAGCCGCAACAGAGTATTTGTAGAGGATGGCGAGGGCATCAGAACACAGGCATTTGACCCTTCAAAGCTTGAGGATCCAAGTCTTATCATTTACGCACCTGTAAGAGTGCTTGGCAACAAGACAATTGTCACAAACGGTGACCAGACAGATACTATCTATGAGCTGATGGACAAGCAGCAGACATTTGAGCAGGCATTAAGGACAAGAGAGTTTGAGCCTGACGCTCCTAACTATACACCAAGAATTTCAGGAATCATGCATATTGACAATGGCGAGTTCAACTACGCTATGTCAATCTTAAAGAGCAACAACGGCAATCCTGATGCATGCAACAGATACACATTTGCATACTCAGCACCGGTTGCGGGAGAGGGACATTTCATCCATACATATATGGGCGATGGAAATCCACTGCCAAGCTTTGAGGGTGAGCCTACATGGGTAGACATCGATGGAGATATTGACAAGTTTACCAATATGGTATGGGAGAACCTTAACGAGGACAATAAGGTATCACTTTTTGTAAGATATATTGATATCGCAACAGGCGAGTATGAGAGCAGAATCGTAAACAAAAACAAATAAAACACTATATAAACGGTCAAATATATAACATAAGCAGATAAAAACAGGAGAACAGAAAAATGCAGGAATATGAATTAAAATACGGATGTAACCCAAATCAGAAACCGGCCAGAATATTTATGAAGGAGGGAGAACTTCCTATAAAAGTGCTTAACGGCAGAGCCGGATATATCAACTTCCTTGATGCCTTTAACGGATGGCAGCTTGTAAGAGAGCTTAAGAAGGCTACAGGTCTTCCGGCCGCAACATCCTTCAAGCATGTTTCACCTGCAGGTGCAGCAGTTGGACAGCCACTTTCAGATGTGGAGAAAAAGATTTACTGGGTTGATGACATGGATATCGAGTTTACACCGCTTGCAAATGCATATATCAGAGCAAGAGGCGCTGACAGAATGTCATCATTTGGTGATTTTATTTCACTTTCAGATGTATGTGACAAGAGCACTGCACTTGTAATCAAGAGAGAGGTATCAGACGGTGTTATCGCACCGGGCTACACAGACGAGGCTCTTGAGATTTTAAAGGCTAAGAAAAACGGCAATTACTGTGTTATCGAGATTGACCCGTCATATGAGCCGGCACCTATCGAGAGAAAGGATGTATTTGGCATCACATTCGAGCAGGGCAGAAACGAGCTTCATATTGATGATGATTTCTTCTCAAATATCGTGACAGAGAACAAGGAGCTCACAGAGCAGGCTAAGATTGATCTGGCAATATCTATGATTACATTAAAGTATACACAGTCCAACTCTGTATGCTATGTAAAGGGCGGCCAGGCAATCGGTATCGGAGCAGGCCAGCAGTCTCGTATCCACTGTACCAGACTTGCAGGCTCAAAGGCAGACAACTGGTGGCTTCGTCAGTCTCCACAGGTGCTTGGACTTCAGTTCGTGGATGGTATCAGACGTGCAGACCGCGACAATACTATTGACCTTTATATCGGTGAGGATTATATGGATGTGCTTGCAGAGGGCGAGTGGCAGAAGTTCTTCAAGGTAAAGCCGGACGTATTTACAGCAGAGGAGAAGAGAGCATGGCTTGACAGAAATACAGATGTAGCACTTGGCTCTGATGCATTCTTTCCATTTGGTGACAACATTGAGCGTGCTCACAAGAGTGGCGTGAAGTATGTAGCCCAGCCGGGTGGATCTGTGAGAGATGACCATGTTATTGATACATGTAATAAGTATGGTATGGTAATGAGCTTTACAGGAATCAGACTTTTCCATCACTAATCACAAGGTATAGCGGTTATTAAGCTGAATTTAAGCACAATAAGTAATTCAATAATAGAGGACTTCATGATATAATTACAGTATACATTTTACACAGTAGTTAATCATGGAGTCTTTTTATGTCATTACAGTTTATCACAGGTAATTCAGGAAACGGAAAAACGAAATATCTCTTTAACAGGATAGTGAAAGAGGCAAAGGCAAACCCAAGGGACAATTATCTTGTAATAGTGCCTGAGCAGTTTACAATGCAGACGCAGAGACAGCTTGTAGATTTGTCGGAGAATAAAGCTATCATGAATATAGATGTGCTAAGTTTTAAGCGCTTAGCCTACAGAGTGTTTGATGAGCTTGGAATCACAAATCTCACGGTGCTTGAGGAGACAGGTAAGAACCTTGTACTCAGAAAGCTTGCGGCACAGGAGGCGGATAAGCTTGGCGTAATAGGCAGAAACTTAAACCGCATCGGCTATATAAGTGAGGTAAAGTCACTGCTTTCGGAGCTTGTGCAGTACAATATATCACCTGAGGAGCTCGGAAGATATATTGCCTCAGGCAGGCTATCGGATACACTTTCAGATAAGCTCAAGGATGTGCTCGTGCTCTACGAAGCATTTGAGAAGTTTATGCAGGACAAATATATCACTGCAGAGGAAATACTTAATGTGCTTAGCAATGTGGCGGAGGAGTCTGCCATTCTTAGAAATTCAGTCATTGCATTTGATGAATTTACCGGATTTACACCTATACAGAACCAGCTCATCAAAAAGCTCTTTGTCATTTCAAAGAAAATATATGTAACGCTCACAATAGACTGTCGTGAGGATATCTTTAAGAGCAGAGGCATGCAGGAACTGTTTGACATGCCAAAAAGGACAGTGAAATCACTCACCGAAATGGCAGCGTTTTATGGCATAGAAGTCGAGGAACCTATTATCCTTGATAAAAACTACCGGCTTGCAGAAAACGAAGAGCTAAGCTTTATGGAACAGCAGTTTTTCAGAAAACGAAGATGCTCCTTTAAAAAAGTACCAAAGCACATTCATATAGATTGTCTGCGTGATCCAAAGCAGGAGCTGACAAAGATAGCCAGAACTATAAATGAGCTTGTCAGAAACGAAAACTTGCGTTATCGTGATATTGCGATAGTCACGGGAGATGTGAATACATATGCCGGTTATGTGCGGGAGATATTTGACAAATACAATATTCCATACTTTATCGATGCTACACAGGAGATACTTTTTCATCCGTTTATTGAGTTTATCAGATCCATTCCGGATATTGCGGCACAGAATTTTTCCGCTGATTCGGTGTTTAGATTTTTGCGGTGCGGGTTTTGTGAGCTTTCGGACAGTGAAATAGACATACTTGAAAACTACGTGCTCGCCTGTGGTGTGAGAGGCAAAAGAGCATGGGACAAAAAGTGGGTCAGGCTGCCAAAGAATAAGGCATGCTATGACCTTGAGCTTTTAAACAAAAGCAGGGAGTATATAATTGAGCTTCTAAAGCCAGTATATCAAGTGTTTTCCGATAAAAACTCAAAGGTTAAGGACTATGTGCTGGGGATATATAATCTGACAGTTTCACTTGATATACCTGATAAGCTTGCAAAAAAGGAACAGACACTGCTTGAAGCAGGAAATCAGACCGCATCAAAGGAATACGGACAGATATACAAAATAGTCATGCAGCTCTTTGAAAAATATGTGGCGGTGCTTGGTGACGAGTGCATGGATGCTGAGGAATTTACACAGATATTGGATGCAGGGCTTGATGCAGCAGAGGTGGCAGTCATACCGCCGGGATACGACACAGTGACCATTGGAGATATTGAGAGAACGCGTCTGACCAACATAAAGGTCATGTTTTTTGCAGGTGTGAATGATGGGATTGTGCCAAAGGCTGCAGGAAGAGGCGGCATCATATCACAGTATGAGAGAGAGGCACTTAAGGAGATGGATATAGAGCTGGCGCCGGGTGCCAGGGAGCAGGCGTTTATACAGAGGTTTTATCTGTATCTGAACATGACGAAGCCATCTAAGGAGCTTTATATCAGCTACACCAGGCTTGACAGTGAAAAAAAGGCTGCCCAGCCATCGTATCTCATAGGTATATTAAAGGGGATGTTTCCGGAGCTTGTCGTGACTGAGACAGAGGATGTAGAACAGCTTTTGGATATATCAAGCAGGCAGAGTGCTCTGGATTATCTGCTGTCAAATGAGGTGGATGACAGATGGTGCGAGATTGCAGCAGCGGTGATGCTCTATGACGCAGCAGTCAGTGATGCAGGGGAATGTAATGAAGTAGACGATAAAGAATTTACTCAAAAAAATTCCGTGGAGCGGCTCATAAATGCAAGGTTTGAGCATTATTCAAAGGATCCGATTAGCCGAAATGTGGCAAGAAGCATATACGGCAGACACATGGAGGGCAGTATCACGCGCTTTGAGCAGTTTGCCAGATGTGCATATGCGCATTTTTTAAATTATGGATTGAGGCTTACAGAGCGTGAGGAGAGCGGCTTTACATCCCTTGATATGGGTAATATATACCATGAAGCACTGGAAAGATACAGTAAGAAGCTTGATAGGGAGAGTACTGACTGGTTTAGCGTGACAGATGCAAAAAGAGATGAGCTTGCGATGGAAGCAATAAATGAGGTGATTGATGAGTATGCAGGCTTTGGCATATTTGATACAGCGGAAAGCCAACATTCGATATCACATATGAAGGCGGTCTTTAAGCAGACAGTATGGGCACTCACAACCCAGATACGAAGAGGCAGCTTTGTGCCTGAGAGGTTTGAGTTTTCCTTTTACGAGAGCCTTGATATGGCAAATGATGTGACGGTTGATATAAAGGGACGCGTGGACAGGACTGACACATATACGGATGAGGGCAGGCTTTTTGTGAAGGTACTGGATTACAAGTCGGGAAATACAGTTTTTGACCTGGTGAAGCTGTATTATGGCACGCAGCTTCAGCTTGCAGTGTACATGGACGCTGTCATGGAACAAAAGAAAGAGGCACTAAAGCAGGTAAGTGTGGAGCCGGGCGGTATGCTGTACTATCACATCGACGATCCTGTAATTGATTTAAAGGATGTGACACCGGGCACTGAGCTGTCTGAGAAAGAAATCAATCAGATGATATTAAAGAAGCTCAAGCCTGACGGGCTTATCAACTCTGACGAAAAGGCATACAGAGGCATGGACAGGGACTTTGAGAAAAGCTCTGACGTAATCCCTGTCACCTTAAAAAAGGATCAGACACCGGCTGCAGGCTCAAAGGTGGCAAACGCCGAAGAGTTTGATGTGATAACAAGGTTTGCGCGAGAGAAGCTTCGCGAGATAGGAAGAGAAATATACGATGGAAATGTTGACGTCAATCCTATCAAGAACAAGAAAATAGACAGCTGCGCATATTGCGCTTTTCAGGCCATATGCAGGTATGATTCAAGGATACCGGGCTTTAGCGAAAGAAGCTTTAACGGTGACAATAAGGAAGATGTACTTGATAAAATGCGTACACAGATTGCAGCGGCAGAGCATAAAGCATGCTATGGAGATAATAATATAAAGCCATAATCGGGAGACATAATATGGATGTTAAATGGACCAGTGAACAGAAAAAGGTTATAGATTTAAGAGACAGGGATATACTTGTATCGGCGGCAGCGGGCTCAGGAAAGACAGCTGTACTCGTTGAGCGTATAGTAAACAGAATATGTGTGGATAATCCGCCGGTGGATATCGACAGGATGCTTGTGGTGACGTTTACCAAGGCTGCAGCTGCTGAGATGAGGGAGCGTGTCAGTCGTGCGATAGACAGCTTGAAGGAGCAAAAGCCGGACGATGAGAACCTGCAGAGGCAGTCGACACTGGTTCACAATGCGCTTATCACGACAATCGATTCGTTTTGTCTGTTTGTGGTGCAGAATAATTTCGCACAGCTTAATCTGGATCCTGATTTCAGAATCGGTGACCAGGCAGAGCTTAAGCTTATGCTAAAGGATGCTTTGGCACAGGTATTTGAGGACAATTATGCAAGAGAAGACAACGAGGCATTTATCAACCTTATAGACACCTACAGCAAGGGGAGAAATGACTCTGCCGTCAGGCAGATGGTGGAGGATATCTACTATAAGGCGGGCAGCTCATCATGGCCGAGAAAGTGGATGAACAGTCTCCTAAGGCTCTATGATATAAAGTCAGCTAAACAGCTTGAGGACTCAGAAATCATTAAGGAGATAGTGGATTACAGCAGGGTGCTTTTGGAGGAGGCTGTTCAGGAGCTTACAATGGCGAAAGACCTGGCATCAGCTACACCAGGGCTTGAAAAGTATGCGCTTACACTTTCAGAGGATATAGCATTGTTTGATGGAATGGCGGATGTGACAGGCTATGTCGGCATGCAGGAGTTCTTAAACAAAATATCCTTTGGCAGAATTGCTGTCATCAGGAAATTTGACGGAGACGAGAAGAAAAAGGAGCGCGTGAAAAGTATGCGCGATGCTACCAAGAAGAAGGTAGACGGAATAAAGCAGAAATACTTTGGCATGTCAATTGAGCTTATGTATGAGCAGCTGGGGCGTCAAAGACCATTTGTTAAAGAGCTGATAAGGCTCTCACTTGAGTTTTATGATGCGATGGAGGCTGTAAAGACAAGAAAAAGAGTATTTGATTTTTCTGATATAGAGCATTTTGCGCTTCGCATACTGGTGGATGAACAGACACTGGAGCCCACAGAGACGGCGCGTGAGTTTTCAAAACATTTTGAGGAAATCATGATTGACGAGTATCAGGACTCAAACCAGGTGCAGGAGGATATACTTACCGCTATTTCAAGAGAGCATCAGGGAGTCGGCAACATGTTTATGGTGGGCGATGTAAAGCAGAGCATATACAGGTTTCGAATGGCGCGCCCTGAGCTGTTTATGGAAAAATACAACACATATACATCAGATGACAGTGCACACCAGAGAATAGACCTGCATAAAAATTTCAGAAGCAGGAATGAGGTGTTAGACTTTACTAACGACATATTCTACAAAATCATGGCAGCAGATTTGGGCAATGTGCAGTATGATGACGATGCGGCACTGTATCCCGGTGCAAGCTATCCAAAGGAGACGATGCGTCCTGAGCTTTTGCTTGTTGACTATAAGGATGAGGATCTGTCTGAAATTATAGAGGATGAGGATGGAGATAAGGTGCAGATAGAGGCACTTTTGATTGCAAACCGTATCAGGAGTTTGATGGAAAACGGCATGGTGACCGATAAAAAGACAGTGCAGCTAAGAGACGTGCAGTACAGGGATATAGTGATACTTTCGAGAAGTGTTGCAACCTGGGGCAATACAGTGGCAGCAGTATTAAAGGACTGTGATATTCCGGCGCATGTAGAGTCGAATACAGGCTACTTTTCATCGTATGAGATACAGGTTATTCTGTCGATGCTTCGCATACTCGATAATCCGCTGCAGGATATTCCGATGGCAGCAGTGCTTGCCTCGCCTATCGTGGGCATGGATGATGAGGAGCTGGCACAGATTAGGTCTGCCTTTAAGGGGGTAAGCTTTGCACAGGCTGCACTTAGCGCCATGGCAGGTGAGGATGGCTATGAGGACGAGAAGCTTAAAGCCTTCGCTTTGGTATTTGAGAGACTAAGAGGTGCTGTAGCTGATACGCCAATCCATGAGCTTTTGTACAGGATGCTTGATGAGACAGGCTTTTACAGGTATGCATCGGCCATGCCGGCAGGAAAACGGCGCAGACAGAATATAGATATGCTGATTGAGATGGCCGCAGCCTATGAAAAGACCAGCTACAAGGGGCTGTTTCACTTTGTCAGGTACATAGATATACAGCAGAAATACGAGATAGACTACGGAGAGGCCGATACCGCAGGCGAGAATGACGATGTGGTGCGCATTATGACAATCCATAAGAGCAAGGGTCTTGAGTTTCCTGTAGTGTTTGTTTCAGGGCTTGGCAAGGGCTTTAACACGCAGGACACAAAATCAGACCTGGTGATACATGAAAAGCTTGGGCTTGGCCTTGTGGAAAAAACAAAAAGCCCAAGGACAAAGCGACCATCACTAATCAGAAATGAGATAGAAAGCCGCATTAAAAGGGAAAATCTGGGAGAGGAGCTGCGTGTGCTGTATGTAGCGCTCACCAGGGCGAAGGAAAAGATTATCCTGACAGGGGGACTTTCAAATGCCCAAAAATCCTTTGAGAAGTATAGAGGCAATGTAAATGCGAACCAGCCAATAAGCTTTGGACAAAGGGAGGGAGCAGGGTGTTACCTGGACTGGATTATACCTGCCATGCTGTCGTACCCGGATAAGTATACGGTATCCACAGTTGATGCAACAGAGTTCGCTGCACGAACTGCGATGGATATGGCGGCAAACGATATATCAAAAGCGCAGCTTATTGGGCACATAAGTGCAGCGGATGAAACAAAAGCCAAAGAGCTCGCAGAGGAATTTGATTTTGAGTATGCATATGCTTCTGATATAACTAAAAAAAGCAAATATTCGGTATCTGAGCTGAAGCATGACTCTATGGTTGAAAAGTACGACAGCACAGAGAGGGAGGCAGAGCGTCCTAAGTTCCTATTGGAGGAGAAGGAGACGTATGTGCCGGACTTTGCGAGGGATGATGAGGCAGGCGGTGCTTCTAATGAAAGCAAAGAGCCTAAAAATGCAGCAGGTGTGAATCAGGGAGCATTGCGCGGAACTGCAGTGCACCGTGTCATGGAGTGTCTGGATTTCAAGAGCCTGTGTGATATAGATACAAAAGACCATGTGGCAGTCAGTGCATTTGTGAAGAAAAGCATGGATGAAATGTTAAAAAAGGGGCTTATCACAGATGACATGTACAGGCTGACCAGACCAAAGCTTATAGAGCAGTTTATATCATCAGATGTGGCAGCTCGTATGGCACAGGCGGATAAGAGAGGCGATTTGTATAAAGAGAAGCCTTTTGTGATGGACTATGAGGGAGTATTGGTTCAGGGAATTATTGATGTTTTCTGGCTGGAGAATGATAAAATAGTGCTGCTTGATTACAAGACAGACAGGGTAAATGTTGCTAAAGAGCTTATCGACAGATACAGCACACAGCTAAAACTGTATGCTGATGCACTTGGAAGGATTTTTTCTACAGATGGGAAAAGCATACAGGCGGATGAGCGGCTCATATATTCATTCCGTTTACAGCAGACAATTGTTACCTGTTGTGAATATAAAAAATAGTGGCATGTCACAGCAATCTATTATATAATGTCTAACAGGCGGTACATAAATATACAATACATTAATATATCAGACATAATTGCTGTATGAACAGCTGTATATAAAGCCAAAGAAAAGAGATAATTTACATGGAGGAATACACAATATGTACGAATACGATGACGAGGTTTTAGACACATTTTTAAAGAAACAGACACAGCTTTTTAGTGAGGAGGTCGCAGATACTCCGGAGGCTGCAGAGGAATTTTTAGAGGACTGCATGGCTGTGGTATGTAAGAATATAAAAGAAGTAAGAGATTATTTTGATGAGGCAGGCTCAGATATTTCGGGCATGTCAGATGATGAGCTTATGGACCAGAGTGAGGTCTTTGCCATTGCGGATGGCAGATTCCTTGTTGTGGAAGGATAGCAGGTATGAAGTATTTTAAGAAAACGATGTGTATGCTGCTTGCATCAGCGACACTTCTCACCGGCTGCAGTATTGGCGGCAAGAAGATAGTGCTTGATATAAATACCACGAACAGCCATACAGTTTTTTCCGTGGACAATATGAAGTGCGATAAGACGGAGGCACTCATATATTTAGCCAATTACAAAAATCTGTATGGCACTATGTATGATGTAAACCTGCTTGAGACAGATGATGGGTCGAACGTGGAAAAATATATCAGGGATGTCACTGTTGATGAGCTGACGCGCATATACTGCATGGTTTCAATTGCAAAGCAGAAGAAGATTACACTTACGGACAAGGAGAAGAGTAGTGTGTCAAAGGCTGCAAAGGAATACTATGACTCATTAAACGAAGCTGAAAAGAAATTCACAAAGGCTGATTTATCAGACATTGAGAGCGCATACGAGCATTATGCGATTGCGCAAAAGCTGTATAATTCTCTATCGAAGGGCGTTGATACAGAGGTGAGTGATGAGGATGCAAGAGTTATCCATATACAGAAAATCTTTGTAAAGAGCAAGGAGAGTGCAGATGCTGTGAGCCAGAAGCTCTCGTCAAAGGAGGATTTTGCAGCAGTTGCATCAGGCAGCAGTGAGGACAGCCAGACAGAGCTGTATGCTGCAAAGGGTACTCTGCCACAGGAGGTTGAGACTGTAGCATTTGAGCTTGGCGATGGAGAGACATCTGATATGATAAGCACAGATGACGGCTACTATTTCATCAAGTGTATATCCAAGCTGGATCGGGAAAAAACAGAGCAGAACAAGGTCACTATACTGCAAAAGAGACAACAGGAGCAGTTTAATGATGACTACGAGCACTTTGTAAAAAAAGCAGGCTTTAGTTTAAACAATGACCTGTGGGATTCAATCAGTATAAAGGGTGAAAAGGATGTGAAAACAAGCTCCTTTTTTACTGTGTACAATAAATACTTTCAGGCCGACAATTGAACAGGCCGATAATAATTAATAATAGACAGGAGCATATAATATGGACTGGGAATTTGACATCCTGTATGCAATTCAGAGCATCAGAACACCGTTTTTAGACAAGCTAATGGCGTTTTTATCCACCATCGGAAATGCAGGCGCATTGTGGATTGTGATAGGTGTAGTGCTTTGTATTTCAAAAAAATACCGCTGTGGAGGCTTGCAGATGCTTTTGGCAGAGCTTTTGAGCTTTATAGTGGGCAATCTGATAATAAAAAATATGGTCGACAGATTGAGACCATGTCAGATAGATGAGACAGTCAGTCTTATTGTAAATATACCGTTTGACTCATCATTTCCTTCGGGACACACGTTAAACGGTATAACAGCGGCAGTGACACTTATGTTTATAGATAAAAGAATGGGAATACCGGCGATTGTACTTGCGGTACTTATAGCGTTTTCACGTATGTACAACTTCATGCATTTCCCAACGGATGTCCTGGCAGGAGCAGTGCTTGGAGTGGTATCGGCTGTGTTTGTGAACTTTTTGTTTAAGAGAGCCGGTAATTAATAAAAAGCTGTACACATGCAGGTCTATGAAACCTGCATAGTGTACAGCTTTTTTATGTGATGTTAACAGTAAAATTACTTTGTTAGATTACTTTGTGAGAAGAAGCATGATATCATTACTTCTCTTTACAAATTTAGTCATCTGGTCAACTGAAAGCGGCTGGTTAGAAAGCATTGCAAGATCGTAAAGCTGCTCAGCAAACATTGGAACGTGCTCAGAATCCTTATTGTCTAAGATGTACTTCACAAGCTCGTTGTTGGCATTTAATGTGAGTGTCTGGTCAGCGGCAAACATGCTTGGATCCATTCCACCCATGCCTCCGGCTGCGTACATCTTCATCATATCCTGCATACGTCTGCCCTGCTCTGAGAGTGTGAGCACAGATGCTACATCTGCGTTCTTAAGGTTTTCTACCTTTACAGTAAGCTTGTCATTGTTCAAAGCCTTCTTGAATACCTCTGAGAGAGTAGTGGTTGCCTCTGTGAGGTCTGCACCGGATTCATCCTTGAGAGACTCTGTGAGGTCTGCATCTATTCTCATGAACTTGTAGTGGTCATTTCTCTGCTCAAGCTGTGTGATGAATGAGGTATCGATATTGTGGTCAAGGATAACAGCGTTCATTCCCTGCTCCTTGAACAGCTTGATATACTGACCCTGCTGTACTACATCTGTGACATAGTAAACTGTATTCTTCTCAGGCTCCTTGTTTTCATCAGAGGCATTTGCATCAGTATTGTCAGCTTTCTTTGTATCATCAGAAGCATCGGCACTTTCTGCATCTGATTTTTCATCTTCCGCAACAGGTGCGAGCAGCTCCGGAAGAGTCTGATACTTGTCATTGATGTCCTTGAAAAGAATATAGTCGTTTATCTTGTCACAGAACTTCTCGTCCTTTAAGCAGCCAAACTTGATGAATGGGCTGATGTCATCCCAGTATTTCTCATAGGCTTCCTTATCTGTCTTGCACATACCGATGAGCTTGTCAGCTACTTTCTTGGTGATGTACTCAGAAATCTTCTTTACGAAGCCATCATTCTGGAGAGCAGAACGTGATACGTTAAGCGGTAAATCAGGACAATCGATAACACCCTTAAGGAGCATCAAAAACTCAGGAATGACCTCTTTGATATTGTCTGCGATAAATACCTGGTTGTTGTAAAGCTTAATAGTTCCCTCGATTGAGTCGTACTCTGTGTTGATCTTAGGGAAGTAGAGGATACCCTTTAAGTTGAAAGGATAGTCCATATTCAGGTGAATCCAGAAAAGAGGCTCCTTGTAGTCTAAGAATACCTTTCTGTAAAACTCCTTGTATTCCTCGTCGGTACACTCATTCGGGCTCTTGGTCCAGAGTGGGGTTGTATCATTGAGCGGAACAGGGCGCTTAACGATTTTGAGCTGATCCTTTGCAGGAGATACCTCTACCTGCTCCTTCTCGCCCTTGTCATTTTCTTTTTCCTCGTACTTGGCGTCTTCATGGATTTCCTCGATGACAGTGTCAGTGTCACGCTTGTCGGCCTTGTCTATTGTCTCGTACTCCTCAGGAGCATTTTCCTTTGCAAGGTAAATCTCAGTAGGCATGAAAGAACAGTACTTCTCGATGACCTCACGTGCGCGGTACTCGTTTGCGAACTCAAGACAGTCGTCGTTTAAGTAGAGAGTAATCTCTGTTCCGACGTCGTCCATGTCGCCATCCTCCATGTTGTACTCTGTGCCACCGTCACATGACCAGTGTACAGGTGTAGAGCCTTCTTTATAAGAGAGAGTATCGATTGTTACCTCGTCGGCTACCATGAATGCTGAGTAGAAGCCGAGACCGAAATGACCGATAATCTGGTCATCGTTTGACTTGTCCTTGTATTTCTCGATGAAGTCTGTAGCACCTGAAAAAGCGATACGGCTTATGTATTCCTCAACCTCATCAGCTGTCATACCAAGACCGTTATCTATAATCTTTATTGTTTTTTCGTCAGGGTTTACGAGCACCTGAATCTTGCCCTTGTAGTCTGCAGGAAGGGAATATTCACCCATCATGTCGAGCTTTTTGAGCTTAGTGATGGCATCGCAGCCGTTTGAGATGAGCTCACGATAGAAGATATCGTGGTCTGAATATAACCATTTCTTTATAATAGGGAACAGGTTGTCGCTGTCAATTGAAAGATTGCCGTGTTTTTCTGTCATTTTTACACACTCCTTGTTTTTTATTTTACATTTACGCCGCGGTTATGAGCTGTGAAGTTGCGGTGTAGCAGCCAATAATTCCTCAGAGAAAATATGAAGTCAGCCACAGGATTTTGTATGGATAGTTTGTGGCATGATTTTGGTTGCGCCGCTTTGTCCGGTAATGGAACCCTATGGCAGTTCATATTTTATCTTCGGAACAACTGTCTGCTACCCGCAAATTTAGCTTATTTCCGCGAGTGTAGGTCATTTAATATTTGCAGTAAATCAGCTTGTTTTATAAGCATAATAAAATAATAGTTCGCATTATCGGAAAAGTCAATAGAAAATTAGCACTCAAAAATAGTGAGTGCTAACAAAATAACAAAAAACCGCATGAATTGGGCATTTTTGGAATTGTGAAAAGTTTATAAACTTATTTTTCACTGGACATTGTGGCGTAAAAATGCTAGGATTTATTTTATAATATAATTATAAGGAGACTAATATGTTACAGGCAGGTATTAAAGGTAAGAAAGAGATTACAGTGACTATTGATAAGACAGCGAAGGCTATGGGAAGCGGCACGATGGATGTGTTTGCTACTCCGGCTATGATTGCGCTGATGGAAAATACAGCTTTTGAGAGTGTTGCGTCTGAGCTTGAGGAGGGAAGTGGTACTGTCGGTACTGCGCTTGATATTAAGCATGTTTCGGCTACACCGGTTGGCATGAAGGTGACCTGTGAGTCGGAGCTTGTGAAGGTGGATGGTAGAGCGCTCACTTTTTCTGTAAAGGCTTTTGATGAGGCAGGACTCATTGGTGAGGGTACTCATGAGCGTTTTATAGTATTTGAGGAGAAATTCCAGAAGAAGGCAGATGACAAAGCAAAGTAGACCGGATTTAGATAGTAAAACACCGGAAATCAAAACGGAGAAACGTAAGGCCGTAGGTGGTGATTGTAAAGAATCTAACATCGAAGAAAAAAGTGCGAGGAAATACAGCAGAAGATGGGATATCATTGTGACAGCCTTTGATTTTGTGACCAATTTTTCAGAGAGCTCTATTTCTGCATACGCAGGGCAGGCAGCCTTCTTTTTGATGCTGTCGTTTTTCCCGTTTTTATTGTTTTTCTTTTCGCTGCTGAGCTGGACACCGCTTACAGAGGCTGATTTTTTGATGTGGGCGAGCTCGTTTATTCCTGAGTCGTTTGGCGACATCATGAAGGATCTGGCAAGTGAGGTGTATGCCAGCGGCACAGGCAGGCTTTCTATTACGATGATTACAGCCGTGTACTTAAGCTCAAAGGCTTTTATTTCGTTTCAGCTTGGGCTTGATGATATGTACCATGTGAAGGAAAACAGAAATTTTATTTTGCGGCGAATATATTCGGTGCTTTACAGTATCGTTTTTGCACTGGCACTCATTTTTTTACTGGGTATCATGGTGTTTGGAAATATGCTCAGGAAGATGTATTTTTCGAATGTTCATCATATAATTGGAAGTATAATAGGCAGTGTGGTCGATTATCGTCTGGTAATCTGCCTGCCGGTGCTTATTTTATTTTTCTGGGTGATTTATGTGTTTCTGCCAAACAAGAAGCAGAGGGCAAAGTACCAGCTGCCGGGAGCGGTATTTGCGGCGGCTGCATGGATGATTTTTTCGGGAATCTTTTCTGTGTACGTGGATAAATACAATAATTATTCTTCATTTTATGGCACAATGACCACTATTGCGCTTATAATGGTATGGTTATATGGCTGTATGTATGTGCTTTTCATAGGCGGTATAATAAACCGCACATGGGAGGAGCGTATGGAGGCAAAAAAATATTATAAATAGTAAATTCGGAGGCTTCGAATATATGGATAATAATAAAGAAATGATAGAAGGGCTTGTATCACAGATACTTGACGATTATCATGATGACAAAATCATAAATCAGCAGGCACTATTTTCACAGCCAGACAAGGAGGCTGTTTGTGATCTGCTCTCAAAGCTTATTAAGATAATGTATCCGGGATATTTCAAGGGCACGAGCTTCAGATATTACAACCTGGACAGCCAGATTGCCGTTCTTTTGGAGGATATCATGTACAATCTGCGCAAGCAGGTGGTGCTTGCCCTGCCGCAGAATCCTAAATACAGGAGCTTATCACATCACGAGCTCGTCAATATGTCTGAGAAAATCAGCAATGATTTCTTTAAAAGGATTCCAAAAATCAGGGCTTTGGTGGAGACTGATGTGGCTGCGTTTTTTGACGGAGACCCTGCAGCCTACAATTACAATGAGATTATCCTTTGCTATCCGGGACTGCTTGCAATCACTACAAACCGTATAGCCCACGAGCTGCATCTGCTTGGAGTACCACTCATCCCGCGTATGATGACAGAGCATGCACACAGCAAAACCGGTATTGATATCCATCCGGGTGCCACTATTGGCAAGAATTTCTTTATAGACCACGGAACGGGCATCGTGGTAGGTGAGACCACTATTATCGGTGACAATGTCAAGGTATATCAGGGTGTGACTATCGGAGCACTTTCTACCAGAGGCGGTCAGAAGCTAAAGGGCGTGAAGAGACATCCTACTATTGAGGATAATGTCATCATCTATGCCGGAGCTTCTATACTTGGTGGTGAGACTGTCATCGGAAGAGGTGCTGTCATCGGAAGTAATGCATTTATTACCTCATCTATCGAGCCGGGGGCCCGTGTGAGCATCAAAAACCAGGAGCTTTCCATCAGAACAGGAGAGCGAAAGGAGCTTGTGGCCAGCGAGATGGAGACGGATTCGAGCTGGTTTTACGTAATATAATATTATAATATACTTTTTTGACTGAGGTCGGTACGCGCGCCCCGGGCACTAGGTGTCGCACACGTACTCTCCTGCAGGCTACGCTTCACAGTTAAGATACTGTATGAATTATGTTTTTTAGGGTTTCTATGCTTGACGAAACCGTCAAAACGCGCCGTTCATGGCGCGGTTCTCCTCGCTCCTGCGTCCTTGCAGGAGCGTTTCTGCGTTTCGTGGGCAAATTCTAACAGTATCTAAACTGTTTCGCTATGCGCCTGCAGGAGAGTACGTGTGCGCCACCGGTGCCCGGGGCGCGCGTACTTTATGTTGAGATGGAAGTTATTATGGGCGTATTGCACCGGTTTCCCGGTGCTCACTTGGGGCCCACCCTATTAGCCACAACTGAAAAAAGTAAGAAAAATCTAAAAAATATTATTGACATCTAAGCCACGTTAGAGTATACTAACAGCCGTAAGAGCTACCAAATGATGTTTTTTATCATTAAAGTCATGAAGAAAAGACGTGAAAAGAGGTAAATATGATGCCATTATCAATGAGTGGTGCCGGGGAGGCACAGATAATCAAGAAAATCGGCGGAAAGGAAGAGGTGAGATCTTTCCTTGAGAAGCTGGGCTTTGTAGTAGGCGGAGAGGTGACTGTCATCTCAGAGATAGCCGGCAATATGATAGTCAATGTAAAGGGCGCCAGAGTAGCAATCGGCAAGGACATGGCAAATAAGATCATGGTCTGATATAACATATGTAACAGGCATGGATATAGCATGTATGACATATATAACATATATAACACATACAACACATGCAGCAATGTGCTGTATAAGCAGTAATCATTTAAGATTTAAACGACTTTGTATATGATATTATGCAAACGTTTATATAAATTTTTTAAACAACAATAAAATTAAAAAAGGAGTAGTCAGCATGAAGACATTAAAGCAAGCCAAAGTAGGCGAGACAGTCAAAGTTGTCAAGCTCACAGGCCAGGGCGCAGTCAAGAGACGTATCATGGATATGGGAATTACTAAGGGTGTTGAGATATTTATCCGCAAGGTGGCACCGCTTGGAGATCCGGTAGAGGTGACAGTGAGAGGCTATGAGCTATCACTTCGTAAGGACGATGCCTCTATGATAGAAGTAGAGTAAATTTTTTTTGACTATAGGTTAGCAAATACAAACTATAGGCAGAATGAGCAAACAAAAATAAGGAGATTAAAACATGGCAGTAAAAATTGCTCTCGCAGGAAACCCGAACTGCGGAAAAACAACACTGTTCAATGCCTTAACAGGTGCCAATCAGTATGTTGGTAACTGGCCTGGTGTTACAGTTGAGAAAAAAGAGGGAAAGCTTATCGGTCACAAGGATGTAGACCTGGTGGATTTACCGGGTATCTACTCACTTTCTCCATATACTCTCGAGGAGGTTGTTGCAAGAAATTACTTAATCGGAGAGCAGCCTGATGCGATTATCAATATCGTGGACGGAACAAATATCGAGCGTAATCTGTATCTGACAACACAGATTATCGAGCTTGGTATTCCGGTGCTTATGGCTGTCAATATGATGGACATTGTAAAGAAAAACGGAGACAAAATCAATATCAAAGCACTTGGAGAGAAGCTCGGCTGTGAGGTTGTTGAGATTTCAGCTTTAAAGAAGACAGGAATCAAGGAGACTGCAGAGAAGGCAATCCAGATTGCAAAGTCAGGTAAATCCGTTCAGAGGGTACATCACTTCGCAGATGATGTGGAGAGTACAATCGCAGGCATCGAGGATAAGCTTGGTCTTGCAGTAGCAGAGAACCAGAAGAGATTCTTTGCAATCAAGCTTTTAGAGCGTGACTCAAAGATTTCTGAGGTATTAAAGAGTGCTCCAAATGTAGACGCAGAGATTAAAGCTCTCGAGGACAAATACGATGATGACACAGAGAGTATCATCACAAACGAGAGATATCAGTACATATCTTCAATCATCGGCTCATGCGTAAAGAAGGCACGCGCCGGAAAAGAGACAGTATCAGACAAAATTGATAAGATTGTTACAAACAGATTTTTGGCACTGCCTATTTTCGCACTCATTATGTGGGCTGTATATTATGTTGCAGTATCATCACTTGGTGGAATTGTAACAGATTGGACAAACGACACACTCTTTGGTGAGTGGATTCAGCCGGCAGTACAGACATTCATGGAAAATGTAGGCTGCTCTGAATGGCTCGTATCACTTGTAGTTGACGGTATCATCGGAGGTCTTGGTGCACCTATCGGATTTGCACCACAGATGGCTATCGTATTCTTATTCCTCTCAATCCTTGAGGACTGCGGATACATGGCACGAGTAGCTTTCATCATGGACAGAATCTTCCGTAGATTCGGTCTCTCAGGAAAGTCCTTCATCCCATTCCTCATCGGATCAGGATGTGGTGTACCTGGAATCATGGCAACACGTACTATCGAGAACGAAAAAGACCGTCGTATGACAATGATGACAGTAACAAATATCCCATGTGGAGCAAAGCTTCCTGTTATCGCACTTATCGCAGGCTTTATCATGGGTGACGGCTGCTGGTGGATGGCACCTCTTATGTACTTTGCAGGAATCGGCCTCACAATCATCTACTGTATCATTTTAAAGAAGACAAGAGCATTTGCAGGAGAGCCTGCACCGTTCGTAATGGAGCTCCCACAGTATCATATCCCTTCAGTAAAGGGTGTGCTGTTACACGTATGGGAGAGAGTATGGGCATTCCTCAAGAAGGCCGGAACAATCCTCTTCCTCTGCTGTGCAGTTATGTGGTTCCTTTCAAGCTTCGGCATTCAGGATGGCGCATTCGGACTTGTTGACAAAGAAAACAGCTTACTTGCAGTAATCGGATCTGCTATCGCAGTTATCTTTGCACCGCTCGGATTCGATACATGGCAGGCAGTAGCATCATCACTCTCAGGCTTTGTAGCAAAAGAGGGTATTGTTTCGACAATGGGTGTGCTCTCAGGACTTGGAGAGGTAGAAGAGTATGCAGTGAGTATGCATGATCAGTTTGCAGCATTCTTCCCAACAACAATGGTAGCAGTATCATTCTTGCTGTTCAACCTGTTTGACTCACCATGTCTTGCAGCTATCTCAACAACCGCAAAGGAGCTTAACAACCGTAAGTTCTTCTGGTTTACAATCATATTCCAGAACGTATCAGCTTACTGTGTAACACTTATGTTTTACCAGATTGTGGGACTTTGTATAGGTGAGGTAGCCTTCAACTTCTGGACAGTAGTTGCATTTGTACTCCTTGCAGGTGTATTATACTTATTGTTCAGAAAGGACCCTAATAAGGCAACAGTAAAGAACACTTCATTTGCGGCATCAAACGTGTAACGGGTTTTTAAATGAGAATCAATCTGGAATTTAACACAGCAGACCTCATAGCAGTCATAGTTCTTCTGTGCCTGCTGGGGCTTGCCGTAAAGATAATAATAGGATTTTTCAAGGAAAAGAAATAATGCAGTAGTATATTTAGTAGCATTTGTAGTGAATAGGAGATGATGACATGCTGGCTGATATCATTGTAATTGCAATTCTCGTAGTGATAGTTGCACTTGTAATCAGGACAATAATCAAATCAAAGAAAGCAGGCAAGAGCCTGCAGTGTGGAATGGACTGCAGCCATTGCAAGGGCTGTCATTAATCCACGGCATGGTGTGTATGAAGCACAGGATGGGCATTTCATGGAAAGAACTCATCTGCCGCTTAAGCTGCATCTGCCGGCATCGGTAACGATAGGAGGATGTATGTCGAAAGAAGCAATAGAGCAAAAAGAGGTAATCGTTGGCAAGCTAAAGGACAGCGGATGCAGGATTACAAAGCAGAGACTTATTTTACTTGATGTAATCCTCGAGGGCGAGTGCGGTAGCTGCAAAGAGATTTATTACCGGGCATCGAAGATAGACCGCTCTATCGGGACTGCTACGGTGTATCGGATGATCAATACACTCGAAGAGATTGGAGCGATTGACCGCAAAAATATGTATAGAGTGCAGGTGTCATAAGCCTGATTTTATAGGAATTGTAATTTTTAGAAAAATCCGCTATACTAGAATGAGTATAGTGGATTTTTTTAGTGGAGGCTTTTATGATGAACACGATGAAGTTACCGGTCGGAATCGATGATTTCAGAAAACTGCGGGAATCAGATTTTTATTATGTGGACAAGACAAGGCTCATAGAGCAGATATTACAAAGCTGGAGCGAGGTGACTCTTTTTACAAGACCGCGCCGCTTTGGAAAAACTCTCAATATGAGCATGCTTAAGAGCTTTTTTGAGATTGGTACTGATAAATCGTTGTTCGATGGTCTGTATATTTCTGGGAATAAAGAGCTTTGTGAAGAATATATGGGAAAGTATCCGGTCGTTTTTCTTTCACTGAAAAGTGTTGAGGGTACATCATTTGATGAGGCAAGATACAGGATTATTGAGCTTATCAGCAGGGAAGCAGAGCGATTTAAGTTTCTTAAGGATAGTGAAGGGCTTTCTGAAAATGATAAAAATCGCTATAATGCAATTATTTCAGTGAATGACGGAAAATATGCCATGGACGAAAAGCTCCTTATATCCAGTCTGCAGGTTCTGTCGCAATTGCTGTTTACACACTTTGGACGTAAAGCAATTATCATTGTAGATGAGTATGATGTCCCTTTGGACAAGGCATTTCAGAATGGATACTATAATGAAATGGTCTCACTTATCAGGGGAATTTTTGGAATGGCCCTTAAAACCAATGAATTTCTGCAGTTTGCAGTCCTTACGGGCTGCCTGCGCATATCCAAGGAGAGTATTTTTACAGGTCTTAATAATTTTAGGGTCATGTCTATTACAGATGCGAGGTTTGACGAGCAGTTTGGTTTTACGGACAATGAAGTGAGAAAGCTGCTCGAGGATTATAATATGTCCATGCATTATAATGATATAAAGGAGTGGTATGATGGGTATCACTTTGGCAAGGCTGATGTTTACTGTCCATGGGATGTGATCAATCATGTGGATCGTCTGTGTGATGACAGCGATATAAGACCACAGACATATTGGATAAATAGCAGTGGAAACAGTCTGGTGAGAAGGCTCATCAGTAAAGCTGACTCATCAACAAAGGATGAAATAGAGCGCCTTATTGCAGGCGAGACAATTGTAAAGAGCATTCGACTCGACCTAACCTATGATGAAATAGAAAGCACTATAGACAATATGTGGAGTGTACTGTTCACCACAGGATATCTTACAAAGGCAGGAGATGTAAAGCTGCCGGATAGCGAAAGCTATGCATATAAGCTTGTAATTCCAAACAAAGAGGTGAGAGAGGTATTTATCCTTCAGATACAGGAATGGTTCAAGAGTGTGGTGGCAAATGATAATGATACTATGAAGCTTTTATCAAAGGCAATTATTGATAAGGATGAGACAAAGATTGCAAAGCAGCTCAATATTGTGATGGGACGTATGATAATCATACTTGATACGAAGGCACCTGATGATATGAAGGAGAACTTCTACCATGGACTGCTTCTTGGCTTGCTGCGAGGAAGTAATCCGGACTGGCTAATTAAGTCAAATCGTGAGTCGGGAGACGGTTTTAGTGACATAATGATTATGCCGGAAAATCCGGATGCAGGAATTGTAATCGAGGTGAAGTATGCAAGGAATATAAAGGAGCTTGATACGGCATGTGAGATTGCCATGGCACAGATTAAGGAAAAGAGATATGATGAGGCTCTTCGTAATGAAGGCAGATGTGATATTATAGCGTATGGCATTGCTTTTAGCAGAAAGCGTTGCAAAGCAGTGGGGGAGAGGCTGTGATATATCAATAGGTACAATTGTTATAATAAGTGAATTAATGAATTGTATAAAAAGAAGAACGGCAATAAGGAAAGCACACTGAGAATTAAAGATTCTTAGTGTGTTTTTTGTTGCAATTAATTGAGAATAAAAAGTGTAAAAATAGCAAAAAAATACTTGACATATAGGTGCAAGTAAGATATATTTAACTCAGGTTAGAGATAACTAACGCGAAAGGAGCCAAAATGTGTCAGGAAGTATTTCAGATTGCTATGAGCATGGATTTAAAGAGCGTGGAAATGCAGCTTGCCCTCCAGTGTGCCCCACTAATTACAGGAGCGAGAATTTCAAATATGCTCATGATAGACAGCGCTGATGAGAGTGCCATGAGAGTGATTCTGAGGGCTTCCGGGATATCGCATTTCAGGCTCGCAGCAAGGAATGAGAAAACCGCCTTCCTCTTATTCCGCAGGAGCCTCTTAGAAGCATATCTGAATAATTCAGAGGCTTTGGACATACTAAAGAAAGCGGGATATGAGGATTTTTCATTCGGCAAGATATTACTTAGATTCAAAAAACACTACGAAGCATATCTGAATGACGAACACAAGCAGTTTCCGCATGAGATGGGGCTTTTGCTTGGATATCCAATAGAGGATGTGAGAGGCTTTATAGAGCATAACGGATGCGGCTGCCTGTATTCAGGATACTGGAAGGTGTACCGCAACGTACCACTCAAAAAGAAGATGTTTGAGGATTTTGAAAAGGCGAAGGAAAGTGTCATACAGCTATTGGCCGAGGATATAGATATGAGGCTGATACTGGAAATATATAAAGAAGAACCGCAGCAGATAGCGGTATAGGAGGATTTAAAATGAGCAAAATCAGTGTAGTTTATTGGTCTCAGTCAGGCAATACAGCAGCAATGGCAGAGGCAGTTGCAAAGGGCGTCACAGATGCCGGAAAGGAAGCAGAAATCGTATTCGTAAGCAGTGCTTCAATAGATGAGCTTAAATCAGAGACAGCATTCGCACTCGGATGCCCTGCAATGGGTGCAGAGGTACTTGAGGAGGGAGAGATGGACCCGTTTGTCACAGAGCTTGAGGGCTGCGTGGCAGGCAAGACAATCGGTCTGTTCGGTTCATACGGATGGGGCGATGGTGAGTGGATGCGCGACTGGGTAGAGCGAATGACAGCAGCCGGAGCTACAGTGGTAGGCGGCGAGGGTGTTATCTGTCAGGATGCACCGGACGATGATGCAAAGACAGCCTGCGAGGAGCTTGGAAAGCAGCTGGCAGCGGTATAAGTAAATCAGAACTATAGCGTGGCCGCGACAACAGGAATGGCCACAAAACAAAATGATAGATCACCAAATATTTGGTTTTCTATAAATATATTTTATCTCCGCAAAGTATAAACTTTGCTCCTAGTGTAAATCTGGGCCGGCGAACTTCCCATTCGCCGGCCCGCTCTCTTTTTAATGACATTTGGGCTATTGCATTGGATGGAGCTATTATTATATAATATATATGTCATAGGTTATAAATATAAGAGTATTAGGGAGGAGGAAGAAAATAATACCTATAACCTTTCTGCCTGGGAGAACAGAAAGGAGAATATAATGGCTGACAAAAAAGCAATTATAGATGAAACGCAATTTGAAGCTCAGTATGATGCAGAAGCGAAATTGCTATTAGCACAGAAACCATTTCTAGCAAATATTTTAGTGCGTACAGTAAAGGATTATATGGGATTAAATCCATGTGATGTTGAGGAGCTTATAGAAGGAGAACCTTATATAAGCACAATACCGGTCGAGCCAGGATTTACAAATTCAGTGCAGATTAAGGGGATGAATTCTGAAAATAAAGTTCGAAATGAAGGGGTTGCATATTTTGATATCTTATTTTATGTGCGTACATCAGATGGATTATCAAAGGTAATAATCAATATTGAGGCACAAAAGTCTGAACCAATAGATTATGATGTTGAAATGAGAGGTCTGTATTATGCGATTAGAGAGGTTTCATCGCAGTTGGACAGAGAGTTTGATTCTCAGAATTATAATGATATCAAGAAAGTATATTCGATTTGGATTTGTATGAATGAAAAGGATAATATGCTGGAAAAGATATATCTAACAAAGAATGATATTATAGGAATATCACGATGGAAAGATATGTATGAGATTGTTAATGTTGTCATTATTAGACTGGCTAAAACATTGGACTTGCAAACAGAACATGAACTTCATCGGTTTCTGGGTGCTTTGTTTCTGCCAGAACTAAGTGCTGAGGAAAAAAACGATATGCTGGAGAATGAGTTTGATATCAAAATGGAAGGTGACAGAAAGGAGTTGTTGAAATCTATGTGTAATCTCAGTCAAGGAATAAAAGAACAAGGAATCGAACAAGGAATCGAACAAGGACGAAGAGAAGAGCGAATTTCTACATTGGTGACCTTCTTCAAAAATGATGGTACTGTAGCTGCAGCAAAACAAATGCTTAATTCGTCAGATGAGGACATTAAGATTGCTAAGGAACGTCTTTCGATGATTGAAGAGTAAAGATACAAGAAAACACCTCTATTGCAGTGCAATGGAGGTGTTTTTTTGCTAATGCCTAATCAGAAAGAATGTAATAAAAAATTCGCAGATTATTACAATCTGCGAAATCCAACCTCCCTTATGTATAAAATAAGCATTTTATATAAATATGACCATTTTTCTGACCATTTATGGGATAACTATAGAATTGATTGCGGAGCGCTTGGTCTCCAGATTTGGATGCACATAGTGATTCAATGTAATATTTACATTGGAATGTCCAAGAATCTCACTTACACTCTTAGCGTCGGCGCCGCAGCTGATACAGTTTGTGGCAAAGGTGTGGCGCAATGCATGAAAGTGAGTATTCCCGATACCTGCTTCTCTTATATAGATATGAAATCTATTCTGATAAGTGCGGGGATCCATAGGCTGATTTTTCTTTAGAAAATAAGAGTCACCTTTCATTGAAGTGTTATAATAATCTGACAGCTTGTCATATATAAAGTCCGGGATAGGAATCTCACGAAGTGAATTTGAAGTCTTTGGTGAATCTATATATAAAGAAGTCTTTCTCGTGGCTGTGTGGTTATTTTGTGATGAACCGGATGTGTGTACCGTATCTACCGGAAGTCTCTGCACTGTGCGATTGACATGCAGAGTGCGACTAATCATGTCGATATCTTCCCATTTCAGGGCACAAATTTCTCCTAAACGCAGCCCCATAAAAAGGCACAATAAAATACCGAGCTTATAGATATCAAGCTCGGTAAGAAGATACTCGGTTAGCTTTTGCTGGTCTGTTGTATTGATTGTATTTATGTTGTTTGAGGATGTGACGGATGAACGTTTTGCCCTGTACGACAGATGAATTTCTCCGGTGCCATATGTGGCAGCTCCATATGCAAGGATAGAATTGAATATACAAAGTATGCTCTTTGTAATGCTCTCACCGGCTGTCTCAGGCAACTCCTTGAGTATTTCATTCTGATTTAACTCATCTATGACGCTTTCTCCCCAGTTCGGTTTGATATATTTGTTGTATATAGTAGAATACTTTTGAATGGTAGAGCACTTCCGGCTTGTTGCGATGCTTTCAAGCCATTTCTCCGCGACTGCTTTTACGGTGATAGCGGGCTGCTTTGGAGCTGCTGTTTGATTAAGTGAAGCAGCTTTCGCTGTAAGCAGCCTTTCTGTTACTTCCTTATAGCTGTGGCCGTATACCGATTTGCACTTTTTACTGCCGGCTGTGTCTACTATGTAGTAGCGCCCCTCCCAGCGTCCGTCGGTTCTCTTTCTGATGTTGGTTCCTCTTCTTGACATAATGTATGCCTCCTTGTGATTATTTATTTCAATAGAAGAGGAATGAAATACTTAATATTTATCTGTTTTCCATATATCTTTACCATTTTGGAATGCTCTCAGCTTTGTGAGTTTCTTTTCATATAATGCTTGTAGCCTTGGGATACGCATATGACGTTCGATTAAATCTTTTTTATACAAACTAAAATCCATTTCTGCTTTATCAATATTTACAATATTTCTATCCTTTACATATGATAAAAGCCGTACTTCTTTAGAAATAAAAGAATGTGTCTTTATCTCATCAATACGAATTGAACCAAGATGCTCGTATGGAATATTATAGAACATAGAATTACCGGAATCATATATAGGTGCAAATCCAAGTATTTCTAATGTGTCAGGATTTCTGACTATAGAAATATTATTCATGTGTCTGTCGGTATTTGAAATGAGATAGTCAGTCATTATTTCATAATCCATAAAATAATCAAACTCTTCTTCTTTTATTCCCAAACCAAGACAGACCTTTTTCAATGGATAATAATATGATTCATTTTGCTTAAGCTTGACTGATTGCAATAATTCCCATGCACTGATACATTCCAGATTTTCTGAGCAAAAATCATATGAAAGACATCCAAGTCCTTCAATTCCACCTTCTACTGTTAACAATGTGGGAGTGTATACTGTGAAATTTTCAAATTTTTGTTTTCTATGAAGTTCTGTTGCAAATAGTTCGTTTATACTTTGCTGGTATGATTCTCCATAATTACCTTTAATCATATATCTGCGGCCTGAAGTGTCAATACACCATTTTTTCTGAAGTTCTCCCTGTGAAGCAGCGCAGTTAAATTTTGTTTTCTTCCTTAAATCAAGTAAATTGTCCTTGTTTAGTGTTATTTCACCAAATGTATCTACGAAATCATTTGTAAACAGATTTACATCTTTCCATTCGATATCTTCACCACGAGGTTTAATCCAATAACAATCCGACAAACTTAAGGCCAAATTATCTACCAAAGCACTGTTTGTTGAAGAATATCCAAGTCTTTGCAGGGCAGTCTTAGCTCCGTGCCTCGTCTTAGGAATAGCCCTGTCCTTCCACCAATCATGAAATTTCATATCATTCATCTGTCCACCTATAGGAAAGTGGGCAAGAGCTGCTTCATTTTTTCTGTAATTTCCGAGAGTTCCACCTTCTGTCAGCTCCATCAGGCAAACAGGTATATCTTTATGCATTAAATAGTATTCTTTAGCTATTTTCTTCGCCATATATTAACTCCATATAATATCTTCTGTTTTATCAAGTCTACAGTCACGATTAAATTTATCAACTATTTCATAATAGGATTCAAATAAATCAGCCACATATAATGAAAGATTTTTTTCCTTAACACCATCAAGATCTTCACCTATCTTGATTTTTGTACCTATTGAATCAATTAAATACCCAGCGTCTCTGTTATAATAATAAATCTTACCGTTATTATCTTCAATTTTACACATATTATCATTATCTATCGGTAACTGGTTGGCAATCAATTTTATAATATACGGCGTTGGCGAGCTTTCTCCCTGCTCCCATTTTTGCAATGTACTTATTGGTATATTGAACATCTTTGAAAAACTACGTTGCGAAAGGCCGGTAGTATTTCGTATTTCCTTAATGTTCATAATAACAAACCTCCCATAAAAAATATATCCAATTTGGTTACTCTTTTTGTTATTATACCCAAATCGGATATATAATGTCAATATAATTTAATTTATTTCTGACCACAATTTTGACCATCTAAAAATAAAAAATATATAAAATACATCCCAATATTCCCTTAAAAATGTGAAAAGATACAAAAAAAGATACAGCAGTTGACATAAAATGACTAAAGTTTTATTATATATCTAGTGTTTTTTAACAGAGGTGATTTTCGCAGATTGTAATAATCTGCGAAATCCAACCTCCCTTTTAATGTAGTGTTTCACTCGGAGGCAGCAAATGAGCATACATCTTTACAAACACAACGAAGATGCATACAGAGCAGTCGAAACCATGCTGGAGGAAAAGCAGATGGCAGCCGTCATCCATCCGACAGGCACGGGCAAGTCGATGATAGCCTTCAAGCTCGTGGAGCAGCATCCACACAAACACTTTCTATGGCTATCGCCAAGTGAATACATCTACAAGACACAGCTTGAGAACATAGACACACAGTTCTCAAACATAGAATACATGTCATACAGCAGGCTCATGAAGCATGAGGACAGCATAGACACCCTGCACCCTGACTATATCATACTCGATGAGTTCCACCGTTGTGGAGCCGCAGAGTGGGGCAAGAGTGTGAGAAAGCTTCTGGAGGCATATCCGAAGGCAAAGCGCCTGGGGCTCTCAGCAACAAACATACGCTATCTGGACAACCAGCGCAATATGGCAGAGGAGCTCTTTGAGGGCAACATAGCCTCAGAGATGACACTCGGAGAAGCAATCGTGAGGGAAATACTTCCGGAGCCTAAATATGTCATAGCCATGTATTCATACAAGAAAGAGCTCGAACAACTGAAAAAACGAATCGAGGGCTTATCAAACCCGGGACTTGTATCGGAAAACGAAAAGCTTCTAGAGCAGCTAAAGCGTGCACTCGAGCAGGCAGACGGCCTCACAGAGGTCTTTGCCAGACAGATGACGAAGCCTGATGGCAAATACATAGTATTCTGCTCGGGCAGAGAGCATATGGATGAGATGAAGGCGCAGGCAGGTGACTGGTTTAGCAAGGTGGACAAAAAGCCACACATATACACAGCGTACTACAACGAAGCGTCGACCAGCAAAGCCTTTGCCGAATTCAAAAAGGACACAGGAAGCCATTTAAAACTCCTCTACTGCATAGACATGCTGAACGAGGGTATACATGTGGACGATGTGGACGGAGTAATACTGCTTCGCCCTACGGTGTCACCAATCATCTATCTGCAGCAGATAGGCAGAGCACTGTCAGCAGGAAACAAAAATCAGCCGGTCATATTTGACCTGGTAAACAACTTTGACAGCCTGTACTGCATAGACTGTTTGAAAAACGAGATGCAGGAAGCATTTTTGCTGTATCCGGACACTCACTCGCCAAGAGAACACTTTGACGACAGATTCCGCATCATAGACGAGACCAAGGACAGCAGGGAGATATTCATGCGCCTGCAGGAAAATCTGGGAAGTGCCTGGGACACATACTATGAGGCAGCAAAGCAGTGGTATGAGGAAAATGGCAATCTCAAGATACCAAAGAGCTATGTCACTGAGTCAGGACTCACACTGGGAGCATGGATAAACACCCAGAGGCGTGTGAAGTCAGGCAATATATCCGGAAACCTCACCTGGGAAAAGATACAAAAGCTAAACGACATAGGCATGATATGGGATGTTACGGATTCAAGCTGGCAGGAGGTAATTGAAGAGCTGAAATGCTACCGCAATACTTACGGCAATCTGGACATCAAGGCCAAATACGTATCGCCTACAGGCTTCAGGCTCGGCTCATGGATCAATAACATGCGCTTCAAGGTAAAAAAGTATGGCATAGAGCAGGCACTCACCGATGAGCAGAGAAAAGCGCTCGAGGAGCTTGGCATGATATGGGACCACAACAAGCAGAAGTGGGAAGAGTACTACAGTGCAGCAAAGGCCTACTACAAGGAGCATGGAAACCTCGAAGTACCTGCAAAGTATGTCACAGCAGACGGCATACCGCTTGGACGGTGGCTGTCCAACCAGACCAACAGCCGCTCAATGACAGACGAGCAGCTAAAGCGCCTTAAGAGCATAGGCTACAGGTCAGAAAGCAGGACGGCCATACAGTGGAACAGAAAGTTTGAGCTTGCAAAAACATATTATGAGAAAAACGGCAATCTGGACATACCGGTATCATACTCCACAGACGGGGTGAAGCTGGGACGCTGGATATCAAATATCAGATGTAAAAGAAAAAACCCGAAGGCCAGCGGAATGGTGCTCGACACAGAGCGCATAGCAAGGCTTGACAGCATAGGGATGAACTGGAAATAGGGTAATCAGGAAATACAGGGAGACATAGAAAAAATGTACAGAAAGAAAGGAAGAGGCTGGACCAAGCATATAGATTTTATGCTCTTAGATGTCCTGTGCATGCAGATAGCATTCATAGTTTCATACATATGGCGCTTTGGACCTGGCAATCCATACACAGATAAGGACTACAGGATATTGGCAGCAGCATTTCTGCTCATAGATTTCTTCGTGGAAATAGTATCCGATGCCTTCAAAAATGTATTGAAGCGCGGCTATCTCGATGAGCTCATAGCTACATGTAAGCATGTGGTGCTTGTAGAAATATTAACAACCTTCTTCCTGTTCACTACACAGATGGGCGAGATATATTCGCGTATGTCTTACTACATCATGATTCCAATATATATTCTCGTGTCGTACTTAGGCAGAGTGGTGTTAAAGAAAATTATCAAAAAAAGAAGCTTTGCTTCATCGAAAAAATCACTCTTTGTCATAGCACCGGAAAAGCTCCTTGAGGAGACACTTCAGGGAATAAAGGATAATAGCTTTGGATACACACAGATAGTGGCAGCGGCAACAGATGCCGATTTGAAGGGCAAAACAATATGCGAAATACCAATAGTAGCAAATCACGATGGGATAGTGGACTACGCCTGTGAGGAATGGGTGGATGAGGTGCTTATCCCACCATGTGCGGAGAGCGAATATCCCTATGAAATGGCAGACATATTTCTTGAGATGGGAATAGCTGTTCACAGAGGCATCACCAAAAACAAGGTTATGGCAGGCAGCTTTAATCAGATAGAAAAAATCGGTGACTACACAGTCATCACCGCCAGTATGAATTATGCAAGCACCACACAGCTTCTTGCAAAAAGAGGCATGGACATACTCGGAGGACTGGTCGGATGCATCATCACTTTGATAGTGACGATATTTGTGGGACCGGCAATCTATATAGCATCACCGGGACCGATTTTCTTCGCACAGGAGCGAATCGGCAGAAACGGAAGAAAGTTCAGGATGTACAAATTCAGAAGTATGTACATGGATGCCGAGGAGCGAAAGAAGGAGCTTGCGGCACAAAACAAGGTGAGCGACGGAATGATGTTCAAGATGGACTTCGATCCGAGAATCATAGGCAACAGGATACTGCCGGATGGAACAAAGAAAACCGGCATAGGACAGTTTATCAGGAAGACATCTATAGATGAACTGCCACAGTTTTGGAACATCCTCAAAGGAGATATGAGTCTGGTGGGAACACGACCACCGACACTCGATGAGTGGGAGAAGTATGAACCACACCACAGAGCCAGGATGTCATTCAGACCGGGACTGACCGGACTGTGGCAGGTGAGTGGTAGGAGCAATATCACGGACTTTGAGGAAGTGGTGAGGCTGGATACCCAGTATATTGGGGAGTGGAGTGTGAAGGGGGATATAAAGATTATTTGGCAGACTGCCGTAGGAGTATTAAGGAATGATGGAGCAATGTAAGGAAAAACTTAGTATTGCAAGGTTGACACGAGCGATATTTTCCAGCGTGACTAAGAAAATGCACAGAAGATGAGGAAATTATTATGGATATTAAAAAGAAATATGAGCGTTGGCTGGCAAATGCAACTGCTGATGCGGATGTTGCTGTCGAACTTAAAACGCTGGATGATACAAAAATTGAAGATGCTTTTTACCGTGATCTTGCCTTTGGAACGGGCGGTCTGCGCGGCGTTATTGGCGCAGGAACCAACCGTATGAACATCTACACGGTTGCAAAGGCATCTCAGGGTCTGGCGGACTATTTAAAGAAGAATTTTGAAACTCCGTCTGTAGTCATCGGCTATGACAGTCGCATCAAGAGCGATGTATTTGCAAAGGTGGCTGCCGGTGTGTTTGGTGCGAATGGTGTCAAGGTCAATATCTGGCCTGTTTTGATGCCGGTCCCGACTGTGTCTTTTGCGACCCGTTATCTGCATACCTCTGCAGGTGTCATGGTGACCGCATCCCACAATCCTAGCAAGTACAATGGCTATAAGGTCTATGGTGCTGATGGCTGCCAGATTACGACCGAGGCTGCTGCGGAGATTCTAGCCGAAATTGAAAAGCTGGATATTTTTGCAGATGTTAAGACTAGCGATTTTGAAGCAGGTGTGGCAGACGGCAGTATCCAGTACATTCCGGATGAAGTCTACATCGCCTTTGTGGAGCAGGTCAAGAGCCAGTCCGTTCTGTTTGGTGAAGAAGTTAATAAGAACGTAGCTATCGTGTACAGCCCACTGAACGGTACCGGCTTAAAGCCTGTAACTCGTACTCTAAAAGAAATGGGCTATACCAACATTACCGTGGTCAAGGAGCAGGAGCAGCCAGACGGCAACTTCCCGACCTGTCCATATCCTAATCCGGAGATTAAGGAAGCAATGGCACTGGGTATGGAATACGCCAAGAAGTGCAATGCTGACCTGCTGCTTGCAACTGACCCGGACTGTGATCGTGTGGGCATTGCTGTCAAGAACAAGGCAGGTGAGTATGAACTGCTATCCGGTAACCAGACTGGTATGTTGCTGTTGGACTACATTTGCAGCCAGAGAGTAAAGCATGGAAAGATGCCTGCTGACCCTGTCATGGTCAAGACCATTGTTACGATGGACATGGGTGAGCAGATTGCTTCTCACTATGGCCTGTGCACTATCAATGTGCTGACTGGATTCAAGTTTATCGGTGAGCAGATCGGCAAGTTGGAGCAGCAGGGCAAGGTCGACAGCTATGTGTTCGGCTTTGAGGAAAGCTATGGTTATCTGACCGGTTCTTACGTTCGTGATAAGGACGGTGTGGACGGTGCTTACATGATTTGCGAGATGTTCAGCTATTATGCTGCCAAAGGTATCAGCTTGCTGGATAAGCTGGACGAGCTATACAAGACATATGGTTATTGTCTGAATACCCTGCACAGCTATGAATTTGATGGTAGTGCTGGTTTCGCAAAGATGCAGAGCATTATGCAGGTATTCCGTGGAGATATTAAGGAGTTCGGAGGCAAGAAAGTCGTAAAACTGCTGGACTACGCACCAGGTCTGGATGGCCTGCCGAAGTCTGATGTGCTGAAGTTCCTGCTGGAAGATAACTGCTCTATCGTGGTACGTCCTTCTGGTACAGAGCCGAAGCTCAAGACCTATATTTCTGTCAGTGCAGAGAACAAGGAAGCTGCAGAAAAGATTGAAGCGGAAATTTGCGAGAGTGCTGAAGAGTACTTGAAGTAATAGATGGGAGAAAAAACAATGAATATTATTTTACTTTCTGGTGGTTCTGGTAAGCGTCTGTGGCCATTGTCTAACGATGTAAGAAGCAAGCAGTTTATCAAACTGTTTAAGGATGAAAATGGAAATTATGAATCCATGGTACAGCGCGTATATCGCCAGGTTACGACAGTAGACGCAAATGCGAAAATCACAATTGCCACAAGTAAATCACAGGCAAGTGCTATCAAGAATCAGCTTGGGGAGAAGGTTGCTATTTGTGTAGAACCTTGCCGTCGCGATACATTTCCGGCAATTGCTCTGGCAGCATCCTATCTTCATGATGAACTTGGCGTCGGAGAGAATGAGGCAGTTGTTGTCTGCCCGGTAGATCCATATGTTGATAATACATATTACGAGGCGGTTGGAAAGCTTCAGAAGCTGGCAGAAGAAGGAAAGTCAAATCTGACATTGCTGGGAATTGAGCCGACATATCCTAGTGAAAAGTATGGTTATATCATTCCGGTGTCTGGCGAGAATGTCAGTGTAGTTTCAGAATTTAAGGAAAAACCAAATACGGAAACAGCTAAGAAGTATATGACACAGAAAGCTTTGTGGAATGCAGGTATTTTTGCTTTTAAGCTCGGATATCTGCTTAACACAGCCCATAAGATGATTGAATTTGAGGATTACCGTGATCTTTTCAACAAGTATGACACACTGACAAAGATCAGTTTCGATTATGCTGTTGTGGAGAAGGAACAGAGTATTCAAGTTTTCAGGTACCGTGGGGACTGGAAGGATGTAGGAACCTGGAACATGATGGCTGAGGTAATGGCTGATCAAACGAAGGGAAGAGCTATTCTCGATGAAACCTGTGTTAACACAAATATTGTGAACGAGCTGAACATTCCAATCCTCTGCATGGGCTGCAAAGACATGATTGTTGCCGCCAGTGGTGATGGCATCCTGATTTCGGATAAGGAACGTAGCGGTTATATGAAACCCTATGTTGAGAAGATAGAAATAGATGCTATGTATGCAGAGAAATCCTGGGGCAGCTATACGGTTATTGATGTACAGCCCGGTTCCATGACTGTGAAGCTCTCCATGAGAGTTGGTGAGAGCTTAAGTTATCATTACCACAATCACCGTGAAGAAGTATGGACAGTTGTTTCTGGTAAGGGTAAAGCAATGGTGGACGGAATGGAGCAGATTCTTCGCACAGGTGATGTGATCACAATCTCAGCAGGATGTAAACACACCGTTCAGGCTCTTACAACACTTGATATCATCGAGGTTCAGTTGGGCGAAGAGATTAGTGCCCATGACAAGATAAAGGTTGAGATGTAAGAAGAAATACGGGTTCAAAAAGTTTAGGAGTTCATAAATGGAAATTTTAAGGCTTTCCCCAGTAGGGAAGGATTATCTCTGGGGCGGAACACGTCTCAGGGATGAGTATGGTAAAAAAATTGATCTCACACCGCTTGCGGAAACGTGGGAATGCTCCGTCCATCCGGATGGTCCGAGCGTTGTACCAAGCGGCAAGTTCAAAGGAAAGACGCTTGCTGATGTACTGAAGCTCCATCCGGAGTATCTTGGGACAAAAGTAAAAAATGGTGAGTTGCCTGTTCTGGTGAAGTTTATAGATGCAAAGAAAGATTTGTCTGTCCAGGTACATCCGAATGATGCATATGCAAGAGAACACGAGCATCAGAACGGAAAAACGGAGATGTGGTACATCATCGATGCGGAAGAAGGTGCAAGTCTCATCTACGGTTTTAGACACAAGGTTACCAAAGAAAAGCTGAGAATGGCTGTAGAAACAGGAACTCTCGATAAGCATCTGCAGAAAGTATCGGTTCATAAAGGCGATTTGTTCTTCGTCCCGGCTGGCACAGTTCATGGCATCGGCGCAGGAATCCTTTTGGCGGAAATTCAGGAAAGCTCAAATTTAACGTACCGTGTATATGATTACAACAGAGTGGACAAAAACGGAAAGAAGCGTGAGTTGCATTTTGATAAGGCTGTTCAGGTCATGAACATGAATGCAGAAGAAGATATAACACAGAAAAGCCGTGTTGTGAGGTATTATTCTGGATGTTCAAGAGAATTGATCTGTCGTTGCAAATACTTTGAGGCAGAAAGAATACACGCCACAAAGGGTTTTTCCTTTTCCGTCTTAGAAGAATCATTCCAAATTATGATGTGTATTGATGGAGATGGAGAAATAGCAACAACCAAGCCAGATCAGAAGCCGGTACGGTTCAATAAAGGAGAGACAATGTTTCTTCCGGCAGGACTGGGAAGATGCCAGGTGATTGGAGAAACAACATTACTGAAGATTAGATGTTAATGCATCTGATTAAATAATTTAAAACAAGGAGAAAACTATTATGAAAAAAGCACTGATTACAGGAATTACAGGACAGGATGGTTCTTATCTTGCAGAACTTCTGCTTGAAAAAGGCTATGAAGTTCATGGTATTATCCGCCGTGCATCTGTATCAACGACAGCACGCATAGATCATATTATGGATAAAATTACGATTCATGAGGGCGATCTTTCAGATTCATCCAGTATCATCAGAATTGTTTTACAGGTGAAACCGGATGAAATCTATAATCTTGCAGCGCAGTCACATGTGCAGGTGTCCTTTGACGCGGCTGAATACACAGGTGATGTAGATGCTCTAGGAGTTTTACGTATTCTGGAAGCAGTTCATATCGCAGGACTGGAAAAGACCTGCCGTATTTATCAGGCATCTACTTCAGAGCTTTATGGTAAGGTAGAGGAATGTCCGCAGAGTGAAACTACTCCATTTCATCCGTATAGTCCGTATGCGGTTGCAAAGCAGTATGGTTTCTGGATGATTAAGGAATACCGCGAGGCTTATGGAATGTTCGCCTGCAACGGTATTTTGTTCAATCATGAGTCCGAACGTCGCGGAGATAATTTTGTTACAAGAAAAATTACTCTTGCAGCCGGACGTATTGCGTGTGGCCTTCAGGATCATTTGGAACTGGGCAATCTGGATTCTCTCCGCGATTGGGGATATGCAAAGGATTATGTAGAGTGTATGTGGCTGATTCTTCAGCAGGATGAGCCGGATGATTTTGTTATTGCAACCGGTGTGCAGCACACAGTTAGGGAATTTACCACACTTGCCTTCGCAAATGATGGCATCGAACTGGAATGGAAGGGTGTTGGCATGGATGAGAAGGGCTATGACAAAAAAACAGGTAAGATGCTTGTTTGCGTAAATCCCCAGTGGTTCCGTCCTACAGATGTTGTCAATCTGTGGGGTAATCCGACTAAAGCAAAGACTGTGCTTGGCTGGAATCCTCAGAAAACAAGCTATGAGCAGCTGTGCTCAATTATGGCTGAACACGATTTGCAACTTGCGAAGAAGGAAGCAGAACAGAAAAAATAAATATTAAGTGGTGCAGGCATAATGCATGTATGGCATAGATATAACAGAAAAAGTCATGTCTGTACCTTTTTGATTTATGGAGAGGGGTTTGAACGTATGAAGAAAGTATTCATTTTTGGTATAGGAGGATTTGCAGGAAGCTATCTGGCACAGGAATTTATAGATAATGGCTATGTCGTTGCTGGCTCTGATAAGGTTAAGAGTGAAAGCCTAAATAAGTTAGTCGATTTTGTGGAAGCGGATTTGTTGAATGCAGAGAACATAGAAAAGATTGTTTCTGAAAAGAAGCCTGATATGATCATTAATCTTGCGGCAATAAGTAGTGTAGGTGCTTCTTGGGGTATTCCCCAAATCACGATGTCTGTGAACGTGATTGGGGCACTTAATATCATGGAAGCAGCAAGAAAAATAGATAACCGGCCCAAAGTGATGTTTATTGGTTCAAGCGAGGAATATGCAGTCTCAGACAAGCCAATGAACGAACAGACAATATTAAATGCTAATAATCCATATGGTATTTCTAAAATGGCTCAGGAGAAGTTTGCTGAAGTCTACAGGGAAAGGTATGGAATGCAAATTTATTGTGTAAGGCCATTTAACCACACAGGTATAGGCCAGAGGGATTCCTTCGTTCTGCCAAGCTTTTGTAAACAAGCAGCGGTAATTGAGAGGTCTGGTAAACCAGGAACAATTAAGGTTGGAAATTTGGCTGCAGAGCGTGATTTCAGCGACGTTAGAGATATTGTAAGAGCCTATAGGATGATTATAGAAAATTCAGATTGTACCAGAATTTATAATGTTGGTTCAGGAAAAGCCTATAAGCTAAGTGAGCTGTTGAACTATATTGTATCGCTTAGTAAGCAGAAAATTACTGTAGAAATTGATCCAGAAAGATTCAGACCGGTTGATACACAGGTGATCTGTTGCAATCATGAGTTAATAAGCAAAGAATTGGGATGGAAACCTAAGTACAGTATTTTTGATACATTAAAAGGAATGTTCGACAGTTACCTCTGTAATATTTAATGGAGAGAAATCATGGATAGAATTAGTTTTTTAAACACATATATAGATAATCTTACTATGGCAGAAGCTGTAGAAGAGGCTCAACATTTGATAGAAAAAAAGGAAAATTCGTATATTGTCACTCCAAATTTGGATCATATTGTTATTTTGGAAAAGGACAAAGAATTTGCAGAAATATACGCAAATGCTGATCTGATACTCGCAGATGGGAAACCATTAATATGGATTTCTAAAATGTTGAAGAATCCAATTAAAGAAAAGATATCAGGTTCTGATTTCTTTCCACAATTATGCAGTATGTGTGCCAAAAATGGGTATAGTATCTTCATATTAGGGGCGGGAAAGGGAATTGCAGAAATTGCTGCAAACAATCTTTGTCAAAAATTTCATGGACTGCGCATAGTAGGGACATACTCACCTCCAATTGGGTTTGAAAAGGATAGAAAAGAGTTGTTAAAAATAGCCGGAATGGTAAAGAAAGCATCCCCGGATATTTTTGCAGTTTCTTTAGGGTCGCCTAAAGGAGAAAAATTTATATACAGACATCTAAAAGAATATGGAGTCTCTCTTGGAATTTCGATTGGGGCAACAATTGATTTTGAGGCTGGTAACGTAAAGAGAGCTCCAAAATGGATGGCAGACCATGGATTGGAGTGGCTGTTTCGTATAACTCAAGATCCGAAAAGATTGATTAAGAGATACTGGAATGATGCTGTAAATATTGTTCCGATAATAAGAAAATATAAAAACAAAGGATAAAAAATGGTATGGAACTCCGATTAAGGAAAAAAATCAGGGTCGGATTTGTTCCCACGTATTTGTGAATTGGCAGCAAAAAGTGGATATACCATGTTCTTTTGGGCGCAACAGAGGCAAAGAATCTTATTAAAAAATTTTCAGGATTAAACGTTGTAGGTACATATTCTCCACCGTATGGATTTGAAAAAGATGAAATGAAATGAAGAAAATTGAGGATATGATTAAGAGTGCAAATCCGCATATTCTTATTGTAGGGCTAGGATGTCCAAAACAAGAGAAATTTAAATATCATAATTGTGAGAAGCTGGGTGTTCCTCTATCTTTGGGACTTGGAGCAAGTCTTGACTTTGAGGCAGGAAATATTAAAAGAGCTCCTAAATGGATGGCAAATCATGGGTTGGAGTGGTTGTTTAGAATAACGCAGGATCCCAAAAGACTTGCTAAGAGATATCTAGTCGACGATAGAAAAATTCTTAGATTGGCATATAAGTACAAAGGAAAATAGTTTTAAGTGTAAGTGATAATTATTAAGAGGCACAATAAATTTAAAGAGTAATAGCTAGGTTTGAATAAAGTATAATTGGATTATATAACTCTAAAAGAAAACATTAAGAAAATCATTTTGTTTCACATTAAAATATTAAAGTTACTAGGGGACGAAGGAATGTATAAAACCAAAATATATGAGCTGATAGATAAGCATAAAATAATATCGTTTGATGTTTTTGATACATTAATTTGTAGAGATGTAAATAATTACAAGATAGTATTTGAAGTAATTGAAAAAAAATTAATTAAAAAATATGGTGACTTGTTTGTAGGATTTGCTGAAAAAAGAATTGACGCAGAGAGAAAAACAAGGGAATTGATAAATAGAGAAGTAACCTTAGATGAAATATATGCGAATCTAAATTATACAAACAATGATATAATTAAGAAGATAGAAGAAGAGACAGAAATTGGTTTAACAAGTCCTAATCCAGTTATTATTCCAATATATAATTATTGTGTTAAAAATAATAAAACCGTGGTTGTTACATCGGATATGTATTTAAGCGAAGATATAATCAGAAGAATATTAACTAAAAATGGTTTTGAAGGGTATACTAATATATTTGTTTCATCTGAATTTGGTGAAAAAAAAAGAAATGGGAAACTTTTTAAAAGAGTAGTGGATGAACTAAGAGTAAAGCCAAAAGAAATTTTGCATATTGGAGATAATATAAGATCTGATGTGATATTTGCAAACTTAAGTGGCATTAAAGGGGTTCAGATTAAGAATAAAAAGAATACTAAGTATGTAGTAGATAAAAGAAAGACATATAATTTTATAAATAATCGAATTCAAAAGCTAAATGATCCATATGAAAGAATAGGATATGAAATATATGGAGTATTAATTGTAGGTTTTTTGAACTGGTGTAATGAAGAATTAGAAAGAAAAGGTATCAAAAAAGTTTTTTTTGCTGCTCGGGATAGTTTTGTTTTGAAAGAAGCATTTGAGATAATGTATCCTGATTATGACAGTACTTATTTTAAAGTTTCTAGAAGAGCAGTTCAGGTTCCGGCAATTAATTTTAATAATCAAAGGTACAATTTATTTCTAAAAATTGCATCATTTGATGCAATATCTGATGTGACAAGTATATATAAGAGGATAGGCCTTGAGGAAGTTTCATCTTCTAAAGCAGAGGTTTTTCAATCTAATATAAAAAGCTTTTTTGAACAGGATTACGTTATAAGAAAAAATGAAAAATTAATATTTTCACGTGCGGAAGAAGAACGTAAAGCTATGCTAAAATATTTGAAAAACATTAATTTCAACGGTTCTGTTGCATTCATTGATGTTGGCTGGAAGTGTTCGACTCAAAATGCATTATCGCATTTTGGAAATGTAGATATCTGGGGATTGTACCTAGGCATACATCCACATGCAAAGGAAGATGTTCATGGAAAGGGGTATTTGTTTGACAAGGAATACTCAAACTATTTTTATACTGTCATGGGCGGGATGTCGCTTTTAGAAGCTTTTTTTACAGCACCTGAGAAATCATTAAAAAAATATGAAATGAATGATAGTGACGATGATGTGTGTTTTGAATATGAAATAGGTGATAGTATAGATACTGATAGTGTTATTTTCAAAATGCATAAAGGTGCGATTAAATTTGTTAATGACTATTGTAACTCATTACTTCAAAGCATTGATTTTATAGATTTCGATGAAGCTTTTACATCATTAAAATCGATTATAGATATACCAACAAAAGAAAATCTTGATGTATTTGGAGCTTTTCCGATGGAAAATGAAGGAAAAATATCACCTATTATTCCAAGAAATGCATTAAAAGGAATAAAAGAAAAAGTTAAAGGTTATGGAAAATCAGGTTGGAAAATAGGATACTTGAAAAAACTATTGAAGTTTCCGTTGCCATATAAAACTTTATTTGAACTTTCATATAATCTGTATAAAAAGAACAGATGATTATTGTAACGAATGGAGTGAAAAGATACTTATGAAAAAAATTTTAGTTATCGGAATGTCGGATACACTAGGAGGCGTCGAAACATATATATACAATTTGATTAAAATGATTGATAAGAAAAAGTTTACATTTGATTTTTTAGTAATTGGACAAGATAATAAATCTGTATTTGAAAAAGAGATTAATGATATTTTAGGGAATGATAAAAATCATTTTTATTATTCTCCTAATCTAAAAAAACATTATGTAGAAACACAGAAATGGCTTACTCAGTTTTATAAGAAAAATCAATATGATATTATTTATTTAAATACATGTACTGCAGCTAGAATATCATATTGTGTTAAAGGCTTAAAAAATAATAGAACGAAGCTGATCACGCATAGTCATAATGGAAAAGCAGATAACTGGAAAGGTAGTCTAACTAATAAGTTAATCAAAAAATATACGACAAAAAGGAGTGCATATAGATTGGCATGCTCTGATTTGGCATATTCTTACTTATTCTCTGATAGTATGAGTGGAAAGTGGTTTGTACCTAATGGAGTTGAAATAGATAGATTTAAATTTAATGAAGTGGAAAGACGAATAATCAGAGTTCAAAATAATATCAGTAAAGATAATATTGTTATTGGAAATGTTGGACGTTTTTCAGCACAAAAGAATCACAGATATTTTCTTGATTTGGCAGAAAAACTTGATAATAAGTTTGTTTTCTTATTACTTGGAAATGGTGAATTAAAAGAAGAATTTATTGAAAAAGTGAAAGAATGTGGTTTAGAAGATAAATTTAGAGTTGTGTCAGCTAAAACTGATGTGGAAAGATATTATAGTGCTATGGATGTTTTTGTAATGCCATCAATATTTGAAGGATTACCAATTACTGCTATTGAGGCACAATGTAATGGCTTACCGTGTGTATTTTCAACGTACATAACTCAGCAAGTCAAGTTGTCATCAAATTGCGAATTTGTCGATCTAGAGGACAAAGGCAAGTGGATTGAGGTCATAAGTAATTTTTCAAAATCACGTTATGATGGAGTTAAAGTGATAACGGATAATAAGTTTGACATCGATTCAACAGTGAAAATGATGGAAATGATTTTTGAAGAGCTTTGATAGAAATACTGTAAATATGGAGGTTACGGATGGATTATAAGGTTAGTGTTGTGGTACCTATTTTTAATATCTTTCCTTATTTAGAAGATTGTATAAATAGTATCTTAGAACAAACATATGATAATATTGAAATTGTTTTGGTAGATGACGGTTCAACTGATGATAGTGGAAGATTATGTGAGGAATATTCTGAGAAATATGAAAACATAATTGTAGTTCATCAGGTGAATGCTGGTTTAGGGATGGCTAGAAACACAGGTATAAGAAATGCAAAAGGCGATTATATTTGTTTTGTTGATGGGGATGATTATATTTCTAAAGATCATGTTTCTAATTTAATGTCAAGAATAATACAAGAAGGTACAGATGCTTGTTATGGTGGTTATCAGCAACAGAAGGGTGAAGTTTTTATAGAACAAAAAAATCCACTGTCAGGATTATATCTAGATAAGCAAAGAATATTGCATGAGTTTATTCCACGAATGTGTGGAAAATTAGATTATCATTGCGTTGATGAAGTTCCTATGTCAGTATGCATGAGCATTTATTCCATGCAAATATTAAAAGATAATTGTTTGCTGTTTAATTCTGAAAGAAAACTCATTAGTGAAGATTTTGTTTTTAATTTGGACTTCTTAGAGCATTCTAATAGCATAAGTGTTTCAGAATCATGTGGTTATTTTTATAGAAATAATGAAGGTTCATTAACAAAGAAATATTTGGGAGATAGATTAATGAAACAAATAGATTTTACCAAATATATCATTGCTAGAACAAAAAAATTAGGTGTTTATGAAGAAAGCTATCAGAGAATATATTCTACTTTTTTATCTTGGGTAAGAAATATTGTGAAAAGCGAACAATCAAATTATCAAGTTGTTGGAATAAGAACTTCAATTAATAAAATAAAAGAAACATGTTTGAATGAATTTGTTATTGAATCATTAGAAATATACGATGAAAAATATTTAACTAGGATGCCAGCGTTTTTGAACTTTCTAATACGAAAGAGATTATGTAGTATTATATGGATAATGTCTTACATCAAATCAAAAATTGAGCACCAGTAGTTATTGAATAAAGGTGGGAATGTATAGATGAAACTTACAAGAAAAAAATCTTGTTTAATAATATATGCGCTTTTCTTCGCAATTTTTAAACCATATTTTTTGCCAACGAATATGCAACAGGGAATAAAAATACTAATAATAATGTGGTGTTTGTTTTTAATAGCAATTAAAATGAAACCCATTAGATGGATAAATATTTCGTTGCTGTATTCAGGCATTATAGCGATATCTTCATATATTGCATATAAAAACAATTATGTTTCACAATCTACATTGCTAGATGGAATATTTTATTCTATATGTATATATGTCGTATATACGATTTTTGAGTATTTATGCAAAAAGGAAAATATTGAGTATATAATGGCATGTATTCTAGATGTCAGTGGATTATATGCTGTTTTAACAATTTTATCACTGTTTAAGCCATTGTATATAGATGATTCTGGTTTAAGTGTATATTTATTTGGAAACAAATTTTTATCATCGTATTACTTGTTGTTTTTTTTGATGACATTTTATTCAGTATACAATATAAAAATTAAAAATAATTATACGTGGAGAATACGTTTTTTGTTTTTGGCGTTAATATGTCTGCTATTTACCGTTGGAGCAAAATGTTCTACTGGAGCAATTGCTACAATATTAATTATTATTAGCTTATTTGTTCCGGATAAAATAAAAAGAGTACTCAAATCTCCGTGGATAGTAATGGGTTCTATGGTAGCATCGGCATTATTTCCTACATTCATGACAGTTATTATGAACAATAGTATAGTAAGATATATTGTTGTTCAAGTGTTCCATGAATCTGTTGATTTAAATTTTAGAAATGTCATTTATAATAATCATATATTTCAGTTGATTAGTAAAAGTTTTTGGTATGGATATGGTTATAATAATACAATGATGCTTGATAAAACAAATCAAGTATTTAGTAATGCCCAAAATGCTTTATTAGAGATTATACTTAGATTTGGGTCTATTGGAGCAATAATACTTGTCATTACTGTATTATATTGCTTTTGCAAAGGTGCTAAGTCTGATTGTATAGAAGGCTATGTATGGTTAACTTATATATATATTATTATTGGGACGGTTGAAGTATCATATAGTTGGTGTTTTATACTGTCGATATTCTTGGTTAGATGGGGCAGTAAGACAAGAAATAACAGTGTTATAGAATATGATTAATGAGGGAATCTTTTTCGTACGCGATATTCTTAAGGAAGGAGAATAGTGCACTATCGTTAGGAACTAACTGGATTATGTGCAATAATAAAGAATGAAAGTTGGAATTATGAGCATGCATAGAATACCAAATTATGGATCTTTTATGCAAGCATATTCATTAAAGAAGATGATTGAAAGTTTAGATCATGAAGTATGTTTTGTTGATTATCAGGTAGAACCAAGTATCACAAAAAGAAAACGACCAGATGAATGGATAAAATGTTTTATAAAAAATAAAAAAAGGGAATGGTTTAATAGAGGAATTATAGATCAAATTCTTCATAAGGAAGAAAAAGAAAAAGATATAATGAGATCATGTAATGGTTTGCTTGAAATAGATGAAAACTATGCATTCCATTGCAAAGTGGATGTGTTAGTTATAGGCAGTGATGAGGTGTTCAATTGTACGCAGGCGGGTGAGAACGTTGGATATTCACCAGAATTATTTGGAAAAAATGCCCGAGCAAAAAAAATAATAACATATGCGGCTTCATTTGGTGATACCACTTACGACAAGCTCCAAAGATATGGGGTGACTGATGATTTGATGAAATGGGTATCTAGAATTAATAATATTTCTGTACGGGATAATAATTCAAAGGAAATCATAACATCTCTTTGTAAAAAAACACCTATAATTAATTTAGATCCTGTGCTTGTTGGAAACATTGAAAAATTAAAATGGAAAAAGCCGGATTTAGAATATGAATACATTGTCTTGTATGGATATGAGTATAGATTTTCAAAAGAAGAATGTGATAAAATATTACATTTTGCAAAATCAGAAAATTGTAAAGTAATTGCACTAGGAGAAAGACAATTTAAAAGTGATATTTTTATTAAATGTAGACCGGATGAAGTATTGGGATACTTTTCAGAAGCAAAATATATTATAACCGATACATTTCATGGAAGTATTTTTTCTATTATTAATCATAAAAAATTTGTTTCACTTATTAGAAAGGCTACTCCACAATCAAGTGGAAATAGACAAAAGTTGGGATTTTTACTCGAACAACTTTACTTACAGGAACGTTTGATAAATTCAATAGATGAGTTGTCTGAGAAGATGCATAAGAACATTGACTATGTGAATGTAGATAAAATAAGAGAGGAAGAGCGTAATAAAACGATGAAATACCTTGAAAATTGTATTGGCGAAAGGTGAGAAATATGCGACGAGGAAAATACTTAGCTAAAAATACAGCAATATTTGCATTAGGGAATATTGGAACTAAAGCTATTAGTTTTTTTATGGTTCCTTTATACACTCAATGGTTAGTTCCTAGTGATTACGGAGTGGTAGATCTGATTGCTACAGTAGCATTCGTTCTTATGCCAGTTTTTACCCTTAATATTGGGGAATCAGTAATGAGATTTGATTTAGATGAGGGCGCGGATTATGACAGGATAATGAGTGTTGGAATTGTTTTCTTACTTCTTAGCGTGGCTTTAACTTTTTTAGTGTATCCTTTTTCGCTATTTTTTTCAGAGCTAGCCGCTTATAAAAGTTATTTGTATTTATATTGTCTTACTTATGGTTTTTCAACAATTTTAATATGTAATCTCAGAGGACTGGAGAGATTGTTAAGTTATGCCATTGCAAATATAATTTTAACATTTGGAATAGCTGTATTTAATATGCTATTTTTAGGTGTATTTAGAATGGGGGTTAAAGGATATTTATTATCATATATAGTAGCTCAATTTGTAGTGATATTATTTGCTTTCATAACTGGAAGTGTAAAACACACTGTTGACAATTTTAGTTTAAATTTTGACCTTTTAAAAGAGATGGTAAAATATTCTTTTCTACTAATTCCTACTTCATTAATGTGGTGGATAATGAATTCATCCGATAGACTTATGGTAACTGCAATGATAGGTGTTTCTGCAAATGGAATATATGCTATTTCCTATAAAATACCTTCATTTTTAACAACATTATCAACGGTATTTAATCAGGCTTGGTCATATTCAGCTATTAAAGAAAATGAGAGTACTGATAAAGTTTGCTATACAAATAAGGTATACTTTCAATTATTGGATAATTTAATTATTATAACTGCAGTTTTGTTGTTTCTTATGAAGCCATTTATGAAAGTTTATGTATCTAAAGAGTATTATCTTGCGTGGAAATATACTCCATACTTATTAATCGGGATGTTATTTTGCACTTTAGGAACATTTTTATCGACTGCATATACAGTTAACAAAGATAGCAAAGGATTTTTGTGGTCAGGAACAATCGGTGCAATAGTAAATATCGTGTTAAACTTAATTCTTATACCAATTATGCAATGTCATGGAGCAGCACTTGCAACATGTATCAGTTATATTTCGGTCTTTATCTTTAGAGCTATTCACACAAGAAAGTATTTAAAGTTAAGATTGTTTATAAAAAATCACTATTTGTCTATAGGAATCTTGATTATTATGGCTTTCTCTATGTATATAAATAATATGATCCTTTCAGAGATGGTGCTTGCAATTGAATTGTTATTAATAATGATATTGAAGAGAGATACATTGATGTTATATTTCTATAGTTTAAAAAATCTGGTATATAAAATGAAGAGAAAAAAATAACATCAATTTCAAAAAAGCAAATGTTTTAAATTAAGATGAATTATATAGCGAATTAACAGAGGAGTGTGAGTGATGAACATAAAGACCGTATGTGAAAGAAATATGTGCACAGGCTGTGGAGCTTGTGTAGAAATATGCAAGAAAGGTTCGATATCAATAGTAGATAATTTAGATTCGATGAATGCTGTTATAAATTTAGATCAATGTGTTGACTGTGGCGTTTGTTTTAAAGTTTGTCCAAATAAAAACCACGTTGAATTGCGAAATCAGTTATCATGGCATCAAGGATGGACGACTAAGAAAAGTGAAAGGAAAAAAAGTTCGTCTGGTGGATTTGCAACAGCTTTATCCAAAGCATTCGTTAAAAATGGTGGTATAGTATGTAGTTGCACATTCCTAGAGGGAGATTTCGTTTTTAAAGCTGTAAGTACAGAAGAGGAAGTAGAATGCTTTAGAGGTTCAAAGTATGTAAAAAGTAATCCTAAAGGCATTTACAGAAAGGTAAAAAAATTACTACAAGAAAAAAATAAAGTTCTATTTATTGGATTACCATGTCAAATAGCAGCAGTAAAAAATTTTGTTGGAGAACAAAACAAGGACAATTTGTATACAGTAGACTTAATATGTCATGGGACACCATCGGTCAAAATATTGGAAAAATACATGAGTCAGTATGGTGTCAGTCTTAGTGAAATTAAAGATATTTCATTTAGAACCAAAAATGCATTTATTTTAAAAAAAGATGGTAAACCAATTACTGGACATCATATTCAAGATAGATATACGATGTCATTCTTATCTTCCTTGAATTATACAGAAAATTGTTATTATTGTAGGTATGCAACTGACAAGCGTGTTGGTGATATTACTATTGGTGATGCTTGGGGGAGTGATTTGAAAGAGGAGATTGATAATGGAATCTCTCTTATTATGTGCCAGACAGAAAAAGGCGAAGAGCTATTAGAATTAACACCATTTCATCTTGATAACATTAATATTGATGAAGCATTAAAAAACAATCATCAATTAAGGCATCCGGCGATTATGCCTCCTAAAAGAGAACAATTTTTTAAAGAGATAAAAAAAGGAAGAAATTATAACGCAGTTATAGCAAGAATATATCCTAAAATATGTTTAAAACAAAAAATAAAGAATATGATATTTGTTTTTAGAAATAGCAAAAAGATGTCTTGACATCTATTATTACATGATTCAACCGGTTTGAAAAATCTTATTGGTGTTTTATTGTCCGACGGCACACTGTGGGAGTTGCAAACCGCACTTTAAATTCTGTGGAAATACCTCCCAGACTGTGCAGTCCTGTAGGTGACCGCAGGCTGTCGCCGGTATGCACATTGGTACCAGACACCAATGTGGTCAACCTACCTCGGGGGATATAATGAAGTAATTTCTTGAATCACAGGTCTAAATTTCTAAGCAATTATTGTAATTGACAAGAAGGTGCTTTCATTGTTATAATATTAAATTTCACCAAGATGGTGAAAAGAGGAATAAAAATGAAAAATAAAGCTTATGAAAATTTTTTGGATATAATTTTGAAAGTACCGACGGTAGAAAAATGCGATTTGATAAACAAATTAGATAAGGAAATTACCGTTGACATTGAACTTCAGGATGGCTTTTCATTCATTACCACTATTCATTTATTAAAAAATGGATATCCGAAACAGATCAGTGAACTGTCAACTCACTTAAACGATGTTGGATATCATATTGTAGCGGCACCATTTATCTCAAATGGCGCAGAAGATGTATGTCGGAGCATGAACATTGGGTATATTGACACTGCCGGAAACTGCCTGTTTCAATATCATTCGCTTTATATAAATATTTCAGGTAATAAGAATAAAGAGGTTCCAAAACGTGCTCTTAAATCAATATTTGAACGGTCATCCATCGTATCATCCAAAATATTGAGAGAGATGTACCAAGATATTGATAAAAGCATTGTTGGGGTCAGGCACCAATGTGGTCAACCTAATGTCAACTTAAGACAAGTGCCAGCTCAGGTTAATGACTAACGGTGCGAAATTGAGAAAAGAGGAAGGTAGATTTGAAAAGAAGACGCACCTTAATAGAGTTTCACAGAAAAAGCCCTATTAATAGCTATTGATATTAGAATGCAACTTTTTTATTGTTAAAATGTGTTCTGCCTATTGCTTTATTCTTCTTTCGTCGGAATGTTCTTCCAGGCATAATCTGTGAACATTGGGATCAGACCCCAATGTAGTCATATTCGTATATATAAATAGAAGGACAAAGAAAAATGATTAAATGAAACTGGAGATATACATATGTACAATCCTGATGAGGACTATCAAGTCATGCTTGCCAAGTTGAAGACAATTTGTCAAAATAAAAATATTACACAATATGCTTTGGCAAAGGCCACAGGGATGTCAACTTCCAGTATAAGTTGCCTAATGAGGGGAGAAACGAAACCATATATTTATACAGTACTGACAATTTGTGATGCCTTGAATGTGACGATAGCGGATTTGCTGGAGAGGCAAGGGTACGATGAGAACTGTGAAGAAGATGAGGACGTGAGAGAGATGATTGAAGCATACCAATGTTTATCGCCGGAGAAGAAGCGGATGCTAAAAGTTTATATGGACATGCTATTGCAATATGGCGGGGAATTATAAAGAACTATGTCGATATTTAGCTATACTACCTCTGCATAACGAAAGAGAAAAGACGCATTTCCTGTGTTAGAATGTAGACAGAAAAGTTTATAAACCGTGTCCCGATAATAAAGGCAGCCTGCTATGAGGCGGCACTGGGAAAGGTGTTTCAGATAGGTTTAGTAGGTTTGGACGGATAAGTTTGTCTGAGCAGACAAGTTCGGGATGGACATTATTGTAGATTTTGCTCTGTCAAACTTAATTCCGTAAGAGGGTATAGTGCGGGGATAAGGGTGATGGGGCTTTTTTGATTAGGATTTATTATTCTTAAATTCAGAATTTTGTGTGTACAGCATGATAAGGCATAGGAGGATTATCTTATGGCACAAAAGTTTATGCATTATAATATTGTTGTATCATGCCCTTCAGATATGGTGGGTGATAGAGAAAAACTTCAAAATGCTGTGGCAATTGTGAATGAGCAGAATGCGCATTTTCGACAAATGCACTTTGATATTAAATATTGGCAAAAGGATGTCCTTTTTGGAGTGGGTGATCCACAGCTTATTATCAACAATAGCATTATCAAAAATGCTGACATGGTTATTGCTCTTTTTGGAAGTAGATTGGGAACTCCTACTGCCAGGGCGACTTCTGGTACGATAGAAGAAATAGAAGAAATGATAAAGGCAGGGAAGCAGGTATTTGTTTGTTTTTCGGAAAAAGATATAACGATAACGGCTTCTGATTCTGAAGAAAAGTTAAGGGACATCTTAAAAGTAAGGGAATTTCAAAAGAATTATAAGGGACTTTACATCACTTATAGAACCGATGAGGAACTTGAAGAAAAGATAACAAATCAACTTAGATTATTTGTCGGAAGCATTGAGGAAGATAGAGAAATATATATTTGTGACGTACCATTCACTTATCAGGAGGTTCGTGGGAATCGACCAGGCTTGGAGAATGCGAAAGAACTTATCTTTATTGCACGAACTGGAAAAATATTTCTTGGAAAACACTATAACCACATTAATCAGATGATTAAAAACGGTGGCAAGATTACATATGTAACATCTGAAGATTTTAACACGGTTAGGGATACCACCGAATATAAAGATAATCAGGACACTGCTCTTACCATTTTGAAGAGATTAAAGGACATATATCCTGATAGAGTAAACATTGGATTTCTTCCAACACCAGTTAATATATCGATGTACTATCTGAAATTGCATGATGGAACAGAGTATATTAATGTTAAGTTTAACTTCCAGACGTATCACGGGAATGATAAACATCCTATGTTTGATTTGTTTCCTAACAATCCTATGTTTCCTATTTTCCAACATGAGATTGTTGGATTGCAAAAATTGATTATTCCGATAGAATGAGGAGGATTATATGAGTGGATTTCATGAATGTGAATTGAAGGTAAAGATTGATAATGAGTTGAGAACTGAACTTCGGGAAATGGTGGTTAAAAAAGGATATGTTTTAACTGATAGTCGAATTGAAACTGATTATATTATGGATACTCCAGAGACGGCTTTCGGTAAAAATTTATTTCGAGTGCGCGATATGAATAATGCTGAAGGAAAGACAATTCTTTATACAATTAAGCTTAAAGGGACTTCTACTGATTTCCAAGATTACACAGAGTATGAGATTACTCCGAAAGAAGATGGCGCTGACATTTTGGCGCGATTAATTAAAAGTGTGTGTGGGGTAGAACTTGATGAGAGCATATTCAAAATTACAGATGTGAATAAAGCTTTGAACAAGTTGCTCTGTGAAGGTTTCATCATTAAACGAGCCTACCAAAAGAAGCGTGAGGCGTATTCCGATAAAGATACAAAGGTGTTGTTTGATATTTTTCCTGATCCGGTTGGAATGTTTGTTGAAATAGAAGCAGGTGGCGAAGAAAACTTAAAATCTACAGTGGAGAAACTTGGATTAATGAATTGTCCTTTGGAATCAAGAAATTATGGGCAAATTATTAGAGAGACTACAGCAGGTAATAATCGCTTGATGTTCAAGTAAATATTTCGATATGGATATAGTGGGAAAATTTTTGGAAGGTTATGAGGATTCGATATGAGGATAATTATTGACGGTACTGTCGGGTGCGGAAAGACTTCTGTTATTTTGGGTGAATCGCAGAGAGACTCTGAACATAAGAGGTTTTTAGGGTTGGCAGATCTTGGGTATCCCGTTTTCACTGATCTCGTTATAAATGTGATTAAGCATATGAGGAATAGTGGTATTAACGATCCAAGTCAGAATTGGGACATTTTTTTCAAGATAGCTGTGCAGCATTGTATAAATAACTACAATAATGCAAATGTGGGAACAATCAATTTTTATGATAGAGGCATCTACTATCTTGAAATTATGGCGAAACGCTACGGGTGTACGATGCCATCGGAATATGATGATTTCTGCTCTAGGTTTCACTATGATAATCCTGTTTTCATATTTGAGCCAATCAAAAGTCTTGATATGACACATCCACATAGTACTGACAATAAGCAGAAAGTATATACATGGGAAGATCGAGTTAGGCAGCACCATGAGATCGTGAAACTATACGAGAAAAAAGGGTATGAGACGGTTATTGTTCCATTAAAAAGCGATGATCCATACCGAAGTAATGATTATAGAGTACGATTCATTAAAGAGCGACTTGGAATTTGATTTTGTGAGGTTATATGCATTTTATTCTTAGAGTACGTTATTAGAACGTAAGCGATGAATAACCACACGGGTATCCGAACCAGGGAACCCTAAATTGGCAGGTTCCCACGATTCTCTGGAAGTTCCAGGCTATCATCTATGATTCCGGAACACTTATCCTGTACAAATATACTCCACGGTAGCAGCTGTTCTATGCCTGAGGGCTCATTTTTGTAGTCCGGCATATACAGAAGCAGGGTGTAAAGATACTTGTAAGCATTCAGGTTGTTTGCTTTTGCTGTCTCGACAAGACTCATAACGATTGCAGTTGCTTTCGCACCGTCAACAGAGTCATGAAACAGGAAGTTTTTACGCCCGGTGGCGTAAACCTTTGCTTTTCGCTCAGCGGAATTGTTTGAGATTTCACATCTTCCATCCAGAAGATAATTCATTAACGATTCCTTATGATTCAAGGCATACTTAACCGCTTTCTCCAGTTTGCTTCCTCCGGATGGATCCAGCGTGTCAATCCAGGACCAGAATTCATCCCAGATTGGTGTTTCTTCTTCAAGACGTTTTGCTTTTCTTTCTTCCGGAGATAACTCCTTATACAAACGTTCCTTGAAGAACAGACGATTGCAGAAGGCGACTCCTTTTTCAGCAGGAAGCAGATTTTATCTTCCTCTGTAGAAATGGGTTCATCCAGTGCCTGCTCCGAGTTGATATCCAGAAGCCGGATTCTTTTTTGCCTTCCTTTTGGAACGGCATCAAAAAATTTACGGCGTGCATGAGCCAGACAGCAGATAAGAATTACATCTTCAATGCATCCGTATGCTGCATAACCATCGCACTGTATCATTCCATGAAAGCCTTTCAGGAATTCAATCGGATAGACGCTTGCCCGGCCTGGCTGATATTCATACAGTGCCACCGGAGGCTTCCCATCGCTTCCACTTTGATAAATCCACATGTAGGATTTCTGAGTTGCCTTTCGGCCATCCTCATGCAATACCTGACATGGAACTTCGTCTGCGTGAATAAGGTCTCTTCTTAAGAGTTCCTCATGCAGCCGGCTGTAAATCGGCTCCAGATATTCAAGAGCTCCTTTGATAAACCAGCGAGCCTGCGTTTCACGGGGAATGGGAACACCACTCATGCCAAAATCCATCTCCTGCCGGTAAAACGGAAGATAAAGTCCCGCTTTCCGGTACATACTCATTGCTACAAGGGATGGTGATGCCGGACTGTGTGGAAACAGAGACGCTGGAGCAGGTGCTGCAACAATCGTTGTTTCATCTTCTTCATGACAGCCGGGACAGCGCATCTTCTGCTGAAGGTAACGGACCCGGAACAGTTTTGCAGGGATTACTCTTAATTCCTCCCTGACAAATGTGTATCCCATAGGTTCTAACGGGGTACCACAGTCCGGACAAAACTTCTGATCATCCGGCAGTGGACATTTGACTTCACAGATTGGAAGCGAAGCATAAAGTTCTTCTCGGGAAGCCTTTGGCTTGCGAGGTTTTGAACTCTTTTTGGTTTTGGCCGGCGGCGCCTTTGCATCATCCTCTGATATATCTTCAGCTATATCAGACTCCTTGTCTGCTGGCAAAGAGATATTTTTGGAATGCTCGCTTGAAATACCAAAGAATCTCCGGTTTAACTCGGCAATGGTTTCTTCCAGATTTGCAATGGTCTGGCGCAGATCCCGGATGGTATTCTGCATGTCCTCGCCGTTTTTTGTGAGGAGCGCAATCGTATTATTCTGTTGTTCAATGATTGTCAGAAAAGTGTTGATATCACTTTGCCGGTTGCTGCTGTTTGACATGATTTACCACCTGTTTATTTCTACTGTTATTATAAAAATAAATCAGGTTTTTCGCAAACCGGCTGATTTTATGCATGGTCATTTTGACCAATAAAATCCTGTGGATATCTAACCTGAGAGCCTGTAATTCAATGGATAATTCCGGATTTTCAGGTTAGATATCCACCGTGGAATAAGAAAACGGGAGGAATCCGTCCGGTATTCCACAGGTGGAGCAAAAATAGAAAAAATGCTGTTGATAAGCCTGGTATGAGTCGCTTTATGACCGGAAAAAAGTTTTTATTTTTCTCTGTTTTGTACAAACATCAGAAGTCTTTTTTCCGGCTTCCAGCTTTGATTGCCTTGGGCTGATCGATTGCCAGCCCCTCCATGAGCCATCGGAATTCCTGTCTTGTAAGCTGGCGTGCTTCCGAGGCATTGCGTGGCCACTGGAAACGACCGCTGCCATCTAATCTTTTTTGCATCAGGACAAAACCATCCTTGTCGAAGTGTAAAGCCTTGATTTTCCGGCAGTCTCTTCCGCAAAAGAGAAACAGGGCATTGGAGTATGGGTCAAGGTCGTAGCTGTCCCGCACGATAGCCATGAGTCCATCAAAACTCTTTCTCATATCAGTGCGGCCGGTGATTACAAAAATCTTGGAAACACCGGACAGATCGCCTAACATAACTTTTGCAGAGCCGTTAGCGTTTGAACAATTGTAGACTCTGCCGCAGCATTGGTGATTTCAATCTGAATCCCATGCATTGAGATTTTAATCGCAGTTGCAGTAATCTCCTCTGAACTACAATTCATTGGTAATTCAGATACAGGATTGAAATTCAGTTCCACAACTTCCTGCTTCTGACAGGGAATCACGGCACCGACCGTAGCTGGTGGAATACTGCATGCTTTATTGCGAAGTCGTTTGACATGGTAATAAAAAGTACTGATACCGATTTGGTGCTCCATGCACCAGTCCTTATCAGAGAGCCCGCTTGACCGGCATTCGCTAATCAGGTCCAGCCACTTTTCATCAGAGTAGTGCAGTCTTTTTGAACTCATAGTAATTCACTCCTAAAGGTTATTCAGAGTGAATTCAACCGGAATCAATCACAGTTAGAGCAAACGGCTCCAACTACAAATGCAGCTGATCCAGAGAGATACTCACTCCTGAAGTGATTATCTCATGAAAAGTTGGTGGCGACAAACCGTGCGATTATACATCGCTTACATTAGAACTATACAAATTTCTTTGTGGTGAGTAGCAAGTAATGTTAACGTTTATGTAATTAGTCACACAATTTGTAGGCTAATTATTATAACAGAAAATACGGCTGTTATTTTATTGTACACATTCGGTTCGCACGCCGTGTTATACAATAATTTTGTCACAAATTGATAATAGGAACTAAATTGGAGGAATGTCTTTGTGATAGGTATAGTGGCTCAGTTGTCAAGACAAAAATCTAAGATTTTTATAATGAACTGATATTGTGGATAAGTTACAAAGGAACATGGGGAGGATAGTGTAACTCTCCCCTGAACCATTTATGCTAAGCTACATATGGCAGCAGCATTGCTGGATAGTAGCATTCAGCCGGTGTCTGATAGTCAAGTGCGGAGTGTCTCCGCTCAAAGTTGTAGGTGTGGATATACTGTCCAATGGCGGTTCTGGCTTCCCTGATGTTGTTGTACTGTGTCAGATAAGCTTCCTCATATTTGAAGCTGCGGAACCAGCGCTCAATCATGATGTTGTCCGCCCAGCGGCTTTTTCCATCCATGCTTTGACGGATTCCATTATCCTTTACAAAGTCAATGTACTGCTGGCTTGTAAACTGGCATCCCTGATCAGAATTCAGAATCTGTGGTTTTGCCACTCTGAAAGCTTTTTTAAGAGCGTTGATAACCATTCTGGTATCAAGTGTGTCATCTACTTCCAAACCAACGATACAGCGGCTGTACCAGTCAATCACAGCGGTCAGGTACAGAAATCCACGCTTGATTGGAATATATGTAATGTCAATTGACCATGCCTGATTCGGCTTGTCAATGACAGCATTACGAAGAAGATAAGGACACACCTTCGCCTGTTGCATCCGCTTGGAAAGGTTCATCTTTGGATAAATCGGATAAATATCCATTTCATTCATGTAACGTCTGGTTTTGCGTCGACCGACATGATAACCATGTGCCTTCAGCTGTGCGGACATCTGTCTTGCACCCCATGCAGGGTTATAGGTATGAAGATGATCAATAATCTCTTTGCAGGCAAGTTCGGCTTCTGATACAGGCATCCCCTTGTAGTAAATGCTTGTACGGTTGATATCAAGCAGCTTTGCTCCGACAGAAATGGGTAATTCCTTAGTCGTCAAAAGGTTTTGGACTAAATTTACTCTCGTAGTCAGATCCGCAAATTTCTTCAGATTTTTTTTTGAGCCAGTCGACCTGCATGGTTAACTGACCAACCTTTTTGGCATACTCCGATTTTTCCTTGCGCTCTTCGGCAAGCTTTTCTTTAAGGTTTTCCTCACGCTTGTCATCAAACACAACGGATGCATTATCGAGGAACTCTTTCTTCCAATTTCGGAGCAGATTTGGCTGAATATTATTTTCAACTGCCAGGGTATTGAGATCCTTCTCACCCTTTAACAGTTCGATCACAAGGTCTGATTTGAATTTTGCACTAAAATTTCTTCTTTGTCTAGACATGATAATGAATCCTCTCTTTCATACTGGTTTTAGTATATCAGATTCATTAAAATCTGTCCTGAAAAGTGTCTTAATTTATGAGACCATTATACAGGAAATATAATTGTTGGTAACAACAAGAAAGTGTAAAAATGCAAAGCTGATTCATATGAAAATGCCGCAAAAACCACAATATATAGAGGCATGTGATGGATTGCACTGGATATATAGAAAATTAGATTTGATAAAAAGTTATTTTTATGATATGATATGAATTGCCTTACAAGTAGTTGTAAGGGTTGGAGATTGTTGTCAACAGTTCTTCCACCAGCTCAGCTGAGCGGGTCTGAAGCTGTCTGTTAGTACATATGACCAGATTGGTCAGGACTAATAATAAGATGATAGTTAAGAACATAATGTTGTCCTCCTGCTTGATTGTAACACAATTAAGTATTGCATCCACAGGATAGCTGGCAATCAAATATAGGTCGTGACCTATCATACAGATTACTAAGAATGAACGTATACCCATTGACTAAGGAACGCTATCCTCCGTGTCAATGGGTATTGCAAATTTAGGGGTGAAGATGATGGATATTAAAGCATGGATTTCAAATCCAAAAGTAATTGCAAATAGCAAAAAAGGGTATGCTCATTTTGACTTAAGAACTGACATTACAAAGGTTTCTGAATATATTTCAAATCCAGAAAAAGTAGCAAGGCACAGTTTTTATCCGTTTATACATTATGTTATGAGAATGGACAAATATAATAAAAAGACGGGTGTCAAGCCTAAAACGCGAGAAATCTGTTATGCAGCTCATATGGATCGTTGTATTTATCAATATTACAGTGCAATACTAAATGAGAATTATAATAAGTACTTGATAGAGCAAAATATAGAATCGGTTCCCGTTGCATACAGAACAAATCTGAAAAAGAGCAATATTCATATTGCGCATGAAGCATTTCAATTTATTCGAGAAAATAAGAATTGTCTTGTTTTGATAGGTGACTTTACAGGTTTTTTTGATTCTCTTGACCATCAGTATTTGAAACAACAATGGTGTAAGGTTATGGGATTTGATTTTTTGCCACAAGATCATTATGCTGTTTTCAAGAATGTAACAAAATATAGTATGTGGGAATTAGATGATTTGTTATCAATAACAGGACTGAGCCAAAAGGAATTTAACAAGAGGAGATTGGCTCTTTCCAAAGAAGAGTATCGTAACAACAGGAGCCATATATCGAGGAATAATAAAACCAAACAGATACCACAGGGGTCGCCTATCAGTGCAGTGTTGGCAAATATTTATATGATTAATGCTGATAAAGAAATTCATGACTACGTTAAAGCGTTAGGTGGAATGTACATGAGATACAGCGATGATTTTATTGTCATTGTACCAGCTAATAGATCTGAGATAGCTTGCTTCAAAAATGTATTAAGTATTTTGAAGGGAATTCCGAATCTGGAACTTGAGCCGAGTAAAACACAGATTTTTGCGGTTGCGGAATCAAGAGTGGAGAATATTGGGCGAGATTTATTAGAAAAGGCAGATGTGAGTAAGAAGGTGATTAATTTTCTTGGCTTTACATTTGATGGACAAAGTGTGTCTGTTCGGTCAAAAACGATAAGCAAATATTACTATCGTATGTACAGAAAAGCAAAATCAATTTCTAAGAATCCAACATTGTCCGGAGCGGATAATTTATATAAAAGCTATTCGATACACGGTGCTAAAGCAAAACCAGGGAATTTTTTTACATATATTAATCACGCAAAGGAAGTCTTCGGTGAAGATGAACTGATAGACAGGGATTTGAAAAACCACATTCCTAAAATACGTAAAGCATTAAAAGGAAAGAAATAATGACGAAGGTTTTTCTTTCTCTTAAACAAATGTATTATTTTAAGCCGTAAAAAAACGGCAAGCCCATTTTTCGGACTTGCTGTTTTTGGTTTTCTTCGTATTAATGTTAGATTAACTAAAACCTTTATTGCAAAATATCATTGATATAATGCTTAATTCCAGATTCGTAAGAAAAGTCATATTTTTCATTCATTGCCTGAAAATATGATTTGATATTTTCGTCAGGAATCGGCTCGTGAGAAGGAATACCATCACTATAACCAGCTCTGGCAGCTTTCCAAGGAGATTCTGAATGAGTAATTCTTTCAAGTACCTTTCCGCTATATTCGCCAAACGTATTGACCACTAAATCAATAATTAAGTGTTCATCAGCAGTGAGGTTGTCTTCAATACCATTAAAGATTGCGAAACGGGCATCCTCAATCGGATTGTATTTGAAATCCCGGAACAGATCATATACAACAGGGTATACTGGTCCATGTACCCAAGCCTGACAGGTTTCGGGAAACATCGGTGTTCTGTTGAGTGCATAAGATATTCCCTGAATAAAATAAAGTAATTTCTGTAACATAAGGGGAGTAACTTCTTCAAGCTGATCAAATACACAAGATATAACTCGTAACATTTTATCAGAAACAGAAAAAAGGTTTTCAAGTTGTGTAGCTGCTTCCATAGATTTGTTATAAGCAGCAGATGCTATTTTCCCTTTATTTTCTAGCAGTTTCTGTTTCATATACGATGGGGAAGAGATGGCTGCTCTAATAATGTCAGAGTATTCTTTGGAAGGAATTTGTCCGGAAAGGTATCTCGTAATGGTAACCTCTCCAAATCCCAGTGCCAATGACAACGGAGCCTTTCCAATTTTATATATTTTCATTAATTTCTCAATTTCATCAATGGATACTAAATTCTCATAAGCTCGGTATTGTTCATCTATTTCCTGAATATTTTTGTCAATCAGGCCAGGTACAGCCATTGCTTCGCCACATTCATCGCATACCGCAGCAGTAATGCTGAAGTTGTATTCTTTATCTTTTATGATTTTATTAATGTTGATTTTTTCTAATGTGTATGTGGTGTCTTTCCTGCATGTCGTGCAAAAATCCATCCGTTTTTTTTCTGCCATGATGATTTCCTCCTATCAACTTTCTATTTGAAATAGTATTTAAGTGGATATTTCTGCTCATGTAGAGATACGACAATTACATAGCAGTTTTCCAACTTGTTAAATTTTATGTAAAGTGAAACTAACTTATCAGAATTTCCAAATCTTTCTACAAGCTTAACATCTTTACCAAAAATATATAGTAACTCATGTTCAAATCCTCTATGCTCGTTGTGACGCACTTCTGAGAAATCAGTTGCTGTTAGACCAAGCAATATATCTTTAGCCATTGATTCATCTATAATGTAGTCTAAGAATAGATTGGCATTATCCTGTCTACGAGGATTTTGTTCAATTCGATATCTGTTATTTCTGATTGACTCCTTTACTTCTGATAAGTAAATGTCAATATCATTTTTCGTAACGTCCAAAATTATGAATCCCTCCCCAATTAATGATTGCTTTTTTGAAATTCCCTATCATCATTATACTATATGATTGGATTTTGTCAATATCCTATCATTGTACGCTCGTAGATGAGTATGTATTTTTACAGAAAAAGTCATCGATGGACTGGCAATGGATCCGAAAGGAACTGGAAAAGACCGGATTGACAGAACAAGAGATTGTAAAGAAGATCACGGATCAGTATGAGGTGGAGCAGGAGAGCGCGGCACATGATGTACGACAGATGATTCAGAAGATGTATGAGGTGGGGGGTATCGAAGCGTGAATCAGCCACTGCATATCGAAGAGGTATTTGAAAAGGAAGGAGTCTTCGTCAGTACTACTGCCGGAGTAAGCATGTACCCGATGTTGAGACACCGAAGAGATACAATTGTGATTCGACCGGTGACCGGCCGATTGAAAAAATATGATATTCCTTTATATAAACGGGGAAAGGATTATGTTCTTCATCGGATCGTAAAAGTAGGACCGGACAGTTATGTGATCTGTGGAGATAATTGCCTGAAACGGGAGTATGGTATTACAGATGAACAGATCATTGGGGTGCTTTCTGAGGTGATACGTGGAGAACGAAGGATTGATCTGGAAGGCTGGCCATACCGTTTGTATTGCAGGGGATCTGCTTTCTTCAAAGAGGCAGTCAGAATGAAATCCGCAGGCTTACACCTTCGGAAGCAATGCCGTTACTGATGCGCCAGGTGTATTATCCGTCGGATCCGCAGACGGCCGGGAAGATACTGGAATTACTGGACAAAATGTTTGGAAATGTTTCATTTTATGCGATGAAATGTGACATCTCAGAGGAAGCAGTCCGGTGTAGTTTTGAGACAATGACAGGGGAAGAGAGCAGGAAAGAGTAATGAAACAGGGAAAAGAATCTGATCGTGCAACGCTTCAATGGCTTGGCAGGGTATCCGGAAAAAACAAAAAATATATTGTATTACTGGTGATTGTCCAGACAGCATTGAGTCTCGGCAGTATTTCATACGCACTGATTTTCCGGGGGATCGTGGATGCGGCAATGGCAGGAAGCCGAAGCAATCTGAATCGTTGGATTTTACTGTTTATAGCTTTGGTTATCTTTCAGGTTTCCATGGGAGCATGTAACCGTTTTCTCCGGGAATATACACAGGCATTACTGGAAAATTGTTTTAAGAACCGCCTGTTTTCTTTTTTTGTTCAAATGTGATTATGAAAAAATATCCGGCAGACATTCCGGGGAATGGATGAACCGCCTGACTTCGGATACGGTTGTTGTTGCTGAGGGAATGACACAGATGACACCTGGGATTACGGGTATGCTGATCCGTCTGCTCGGAGCATTGATTTTGCTGATCATGATGTATCCGATGTTTGGGTATCTGATTTTGCCTGTCGGTCTGTTATTGCTTGGTGTCAATGCGGTATTCAGGAAAATTCTTAAAAAACTGCATAAACAGGTACAGGAAGCAGATGGAAATCTGCGGATTTTTTTGCAGGAGAGCCTGGCAGGTATGCTGGTGATCCGCGTTTTTGGAAAGGAAAAGCAGATCGTAGAGAATGCGAATGAAAAGATGGCCGGACATAAGAAGGCCCGGATGCGTCGGAATCATATATCAAATCTTTGTAACAGCGGATTTAACGGAGCTATGAACGTAGCTTATGTGGTCGGAACAGCTGTCGGTGGTTATGGAATTCTGACAGGAACAATCACATATGGAACGTTGATGGCGATGATTCAATTGATTGGTCAGCTGCAGTCTCCGTTTGCCAGTCTTACCGGATTTTTCCCGCAGTACTATGGCATGCTTGCAAGTGCGGAGCGTATCCGGGAGATAGAAGAGTATCCGGTGGATCAGATAGGTGGAGAGAAGAAAACAGCAGAACAGATACAGGAATTTTACAGAAAAAAACTGAAAGGTCTGGTGCTGAAAGATGCAAAATTCTCGTATATTTCTTCAGAGAGTGATCAAAAGGACACGCGCCCGGTGGTGCTGGAACATATCAATCTTGAGATTCCCAAAGGCGTTTATGTCGCTCTGACAGGACCCTCGGGCTGCGGGAAAAGTACGTTACTAAAGGTTTTGATGTGTCTGTATCATCTGGATCAGGGAGAGTATCAGCTGAAGGTGGAGACACAAACGGAACCGATGACTTCAAAGTGGCGCAGTTTATTTGCTTATGTACCGTAGGGAAATGCACTGATGAGCGGAACAATCAGGAAAGTTGTGACGTTTGGAATGCAAACAAAAAAGAAAGAAGAGCGGATCTGGCATGCCCTTCAGATCGCAGAAGCCCGGGATTTTGTGATGAAACTCCCGCAGGGGCTGGACACCTTTCTTGGTGAAAGGGGTGCAGGACTTTCAGAAGGTCAGATGCAAAGAATCGCCATAGCTCGTGCCATATACGCAAACCGCCCGATCCTGGTGCTGGATGAATCTACCAGTGCATTGGATGAAGAGACGGAGAAAAAGGTGTTGTCAAATCTGCGCGAGATGACAGAAAAGACGGTCCTGATCGTAACCCACAGAAAGGCCGCACTGGAGATCTGCGACATGGAACTGCGGTTTTCGGAGGGGAGTATCAGGGAAATACCATCCCTAAAACTTCTAAAACAGCACCCTAAACTCAGCCAAACAGCCGGAAAAATCCCCAAAAAAGTAGCTGAAACCGCTAAAAATTACAGCTTGTTTCTATATTGTAAGTAGGTAATCCGTACCTTGATTTTCAAAATAAGCCGCCCATCAGGGCGGCATATTTTATTTCTTCTCTTTAGTGCGAAATCCTTCCAGTGTAAACGTACTTACCTTCAAATAACAATTGGACATTTTTTGTGAAAAAAAGTTGCATAAAAAATAATTGATGATATAATAATGATAAAGAGAAAAGTGACTTGGAGGAATGAGCCATGATTATAGAAGTAAGAGCAAAAAACTGCTATGCTTTTGAGGATGAGATTACATTTTCTATGAAAGCGGATATGCGAAACAAAAAGTTTGGAGCTAATGTTCATAAAGAGAATAATTTTAATGTGCTTAAAACAGTGGGAATCTATGGTCCGAATAATGCGGGTAAAACTTGTCTTGTTAAGTGCATTAGAGCCGTAAAGAGAGTACTTCTAAATAAGAAGAGTGGACTGATGCCTAATATATTTACAGATAGTGGTGTATGTGAGTTGGGTGTGACATTTATGGCATCAGGAAGAAAGTTTTCTTATGATTTTAAATACGATGTTCAAAAAGAAGAATATATATATGAAGAGTTTTCAGAAATTTTTAAAGATCATTATAACAATGAAAAAGAAGTATGCTGGCTGAAAAAAGATAGTGTTGAAGATATATATGAGTGCGTTGATGAAGATGTACAGGCGATGATTCCTATTGTATCAAAGAACAACTTGTTATGCTATTTAATAGATACAAGTAAATTTGATTACATAGATGAGATGAAGCAGATTCTTATTGGTTTTGCAGAAAAAATTGATATTATCAATATGAATAATATACCAATGAAACATACCATTGAACTTATGAAGAATAAGAATCAGTTGCAGCAGAAAGTTGTTGAGTTCATAAAGAATGCGGACTTATATATGGATAACTTTGAATATGTAGATATGGATAAGATTCAGGTCAAAGCCGGAGAAGGTGACGAGAAACCAGAAGAGAAGGTGCTTGATATACCTGAGAATATCATGGATCAAATCAGACTGGTTTCCACATATAAGGGAGTCCATGTTCCAAGTATGTTATTTGATTCTACAGGAACAAAGAAGATTGCGGCTATTGCAAGTTATGTCATTGAGGCACTTGAACAAGGCAGAATTCTTGTTGTAGATGAATTGGATAGCAGTATTCATTTTAAGCTTACCAGAGCCATTGTAGCGATGTTTAATAACGAATTGAATACGAATGCACAGATGATATTTACAGTTCATGATATTAATCTTATGGATTGCAAGAGAATGTTCAGGAAGGAACAGATTTGGTTTGTTCATAAGGATGAGGATGGTGTATATGTTTATTCGCTTGCTGATTTTACAGCACAGCAGGGAGTGAGAGATACGACGGACATTATGGAAAAATATAGGAAAGGTGCTCTTGGAGCACTGCCTGATCCAGAGTTAATTAATTCCTTGCTTAGTATAAAAGGTGATGTAAAGGGGGATGATACTGTTACTGGAAGCAGTAATTTTGGAAAGTTTATTAAACTGTTTGAGAGTGATGACAGCGGGTGGATAGAGGAAATTAATAGAAAATTAGAGGAGTAGGTGATTAGGAATAAAAAGGGGTGCGGCAGCAGAGAGTATGAAAATCAGCAAGAGACGGATTGAACTTTTGAAGAAGTATGATATTCTATAGGTGAAATGTGTTGGATGCTGGACTGCCGGGGTTGTAGCTAGAAAACGATATTATGTAGGGGAATAAATACTATGAATATTATATGTAAAGAATGTGGCAAAGAATTTGATTTTTCTTCTAAAGAACAAAATTTCTATACATCGATGAATTACGAAATGCCCAAAAGGTGTCCGGAATGCAGAAAAGCAAGAAAGGCAGCAAAAAAAGAAGCCGAGGCACAAAAGAAATGGGAAGAGGCTGAAAGAAAACTATCTATTCTTTTGAAGTCTCTTCCATACCAGAAAATATCGCTTGGGGAATTGAAATTCGAAAATCCGGAGCATTCACTTGTTATTATTGGAAATGGATTCGATATCATGCATGGTGTGAAATCTTCCTACTGGGATTTTCAAAAGACTATTGGAAAGAACAGTTCGCTCCGTTATGAAATGGAGACGTATTTGGATGTGCCGGGGGATTTGTGGTCAAATTTAGAGGATCCCCTTGGCAGACTCAATTATAGTATGTTCTTAAATCCCACCGTCTTGGATATGTGGCTTGATGATTTTGGTGCATATGATCCGGATGCACAAGCTGCTGATTTTTTTGCGATTGTCGAAACTGCAATAGGACCAACATTCAATATTCCAAGAGAATTAAATCAGAGATTTAAAAAGTGGATAAAGACTTTGACTGTAGAGTGGATAAGCAGATCATTTTCTGTATTACATGGTAATTATAAAGTGCTTTCTTTGAAGGCTTGAGTGACGTAGAGGAAGTATATGTAATTGGCCACTCCTTATCTGAGGTCGATTATCCATATTTTGATGAAGTAAATAAACACTGTAATGCAAAATGGATTATAGGTTATCACAGCTATGAGGACATGAAACGCCTGGTTGAATTAGTAAAACGCTTGAAATTAAAAGATGTTACTGTGTTTAGAACGTGATATAAGGTAGAAGAGGTTAGGCATCTGCCAATAAATTTTTAATGCTATATTAAATTGCAATATTTATTTTCGCCGCACAACCTGTGCGGTAGTCATCCAAGTCAACAGCCTCTGCGTGGCGGGTGATAGACGGCTTAAAGAAGCTGATCTATGTTGACAGTGTGTGGAAATAGAATTTCAACATGCCGAAAGAAGGCAAAGATGTATAGATAAAAAAGAATAAACTTTCTTAAAAAAGGATAAAGGTGAATTGAGTGTTTATTGATGAAATATGGGATTTTAAAAGTATTAATATGGCACACGAATTAGGAATCGCAGGTGAGTTCATTTATGATTCTGCGAGAAAAGCGATGGCACTGCGCAACCTCTATAATGACTACGAACTGAATTCGATTCTTTATAATGGTGCAGTGGGAATAGAACGTCTACAGAAAATTTATCTGTGTTTATCTATCCCAAATCCTATGGATAAAAGTACAGTTCCCGAGTGCTTAAAAAAACATAATCACAATGAACTGGAAAAGCATGTAAAAGAATATTCAGGAAAATGTATATCGGCAAATGGAAGGAGCCTCTTAGGATTATTTAGTGAATATTATAACAATTATCGATATGCGAACTATGTACCTGGATATAATAGTAAAAAACTGAAATCATTATTTATCGGTTTCTTGAAGAAACAAAATGGAAAGTTTGATTTTGAAGAACTATGTACTGCGGTTCAGTTTGAACCATTCAAGCGTTATTACATAAACGAATTAGGAAAAACTGCGAATTATTATTATAGTCTCATTGACGAAAAAGCTAGGGAGATAGGCACTTATACTTACGAACTTGATTCATACTCAAATGCATCAAGGGTTTTCTGGTCTACTCAAAGGAGAAGTTTATATAAACAGTTGATTTTAGAACAGGAAGCTGTAAAAGAATTGCTAATTCATTTATATAAAGACCATGGTGATAGTGGTGTTTTAAAACTATTCAATGAAATGCATTCATTAGAATTTGATGATGCACTTATAAATGATTATCTGGCGGATTTATGTGAGGGTAACGTGAATGATTCTCTTATTGATTGGATTGATGACTTACACGAAGAGATAGAGGATAATGACGAAAGAAAAGAGCGTCATGAATTGTTATCTCTAATTGGTAATGTGTCTGTTTTATTTGACGATTGGGATGATGCGGACTTTTAAGATATAAGGTGTCAGACCCTGGTAAAACATGAGATGACAAGTGTGCGACAACTATGGGGATGACTCCGGAAAGTTAGGAGAAACGACACAGTTAGTAGGCTGTGCAAGAGATGCTCATGCAGTGGAAAATTTGAAGGAAGGAGACTGGCAAAATGATAGTATCTGAATTGAAGCTTTATAATTTTAGAAAATTCAAGTCAAATGATAATGAACCGGGTTTATCAATTACCTTTCACAAAGGCTTAAACGCATTGATTGGTGAAAATGATTCTGGAAAGACGGCTGTAATTGATGCTATAAAGCTTGTTCTGCTAACCCAGAGTAATGAGTATATACGGCCAACAGATGAAGATTTCTTCATTGATAGCGACGGTCAATCAGTTACAGAGTTTAGGATAGAATGCTTACTTGAAGATTTCACAAACAATGAAGCAAAGAATTTTATTGAATATTTGGATTTTTGTAAAGTTGGAGATAAAATTATCTATTCAATGCATTTGTATTACAAGGCTTGGAAAGAGAAAAATAGAATATTCTCAGAGTTGCGGATAGGCGATGCTGTAGATGGAGTTGTTATGGATGGCAGAGCAAGAGAATTGTTAAAAGCTGTATATCTGAAACCTCTCCGTGATGCAGAACGTGAGATGAGCTCTGGTCGTAACTCAAGAATTTCTCAAATATTATTAGGTCATCCGATTTTCTCAAAACAAGACGGTCATAAACTGATTGATATATTAAAAGATGCAAATCAGAATGTCGAGAAATATTTTTCCGAAGATGATGGAAAGGTAATTCTGAGATCAATTAAGAGCACTTTGGATGCATTTAATGAATCGGATAATACGAGTGATGCACGATTTGAAACGTCAGATTATCAGCTGAAGGCCATCCTAGAGAGCTTATCTTTGACTGTTCCAGAAACACATCCCGGCTTGGGCGAATTGAATCTGTTATTTATGGCAGCCGAATTATTATTACTAAAACATGACGATAATGGCTGTTTAAAACTTGCGTTAATAGAGGAATTAGAAGCACATTTACATCCGCAAGCGCAGCTGAGATTAATTAGTTATTTGCAAAATGAATATAATGAATCAGGCGCCCAGATAATTGTCTCTACCCATAGCACAATGCTGGCATCAAAGATAAATCTTAAAAACATCGTTTTGTTGAAAAATGGTGTTGGATATGATTTATCTTATGGAAAAACAGGCCTTGAAAAGGGTGACTATCTTTTCCTTCAAAGATTTTTAGATACTTCTAAGGCAAATCTGTTTTTTGCTAGAGGTATAATCATGGTTGAAGGGGATGCTGAGAATATTTTGATTCCCACATTGGCAGAGATTATTGGATTACCTTTAGAGAAACACGGTGTCTCCGTAGTGAATGTGGGCAGCACAGCCTTTTTAAGATACTCGAGGATTCTCACAAGAGCTGATCATTCCAGTGTTAGTATTCCGGTAGCTATTATTACTGACTGTGATGTACGTCCGGAATATAAAGAGGATGGAAGTTTTGACAAAAAGCTCATGGAGACTACAACTAAAGTAGGAGATAAGGAAAGTTATTATTCTGTTGATACTATTAAAGGTTTTATAGCGCCAAGATGGACACTAGAATACTGTCTGGCATTAAGCGCCTTGGCTTCGGATTTTCATAAGGCTATTCATTATGCAAAGAAGATAAAGAATAGTGACAAGTATTCATTAACTGTGGATAAGATTCAGTCCGAAAATAGAATGGTTGAAACAGAGCAAAGTGAATGGAAACAGTTTTCTAATGAAGAAAAAGCCTATAAGATTTTTCAATTGATGCTTGATGAGAGTAATAAGAGTGGATTAAAGGCAATTGTTGCTCAGTGTTTGGCATCAATGTTAAAGTGGAAATATGTAGAAAAAACTGATGATCTTACTGAAGAAAATATGTTTGATTTGGATTTGTATCAGTACAGAATACTTGAAGATGAAAGAATAAAATTGAAAGAGATCATAGAGAACGATCCGTACATAAACTATTTGGCAAAAGCAATCAGATATGCAGTTGGGTTAGAAGTATAGAAAGGTGTGAAGCGGATGGAATCAATAGTTGTTAGCGAACAGGAAATCAACAATATTGAGGCTCTTTTGCTTTCGAACAATCATCAATTTGCAAGTGATGCACGGGAAGTGATTCGTTGTTGGGAATCGAAAGATGTAGCAGCATGTCCAGGTAGCGGAAAAACAACGATTCTTCTTGCAAAACTGAAGATTTTATATGATAGAATGCCGTTAGAGAATAATGCAGGTGTTTGTGTTCTATCTCATACAAACGTTGCAGTAGATGAAATAAAGACCAGGCTTTCGGACTGCGCGGATAAACTGATGGGATATCCAAACTATGTTGGGACTATCCAGTCTTTTATTGACAGATTTGTTGTTACCCCGTATTTGAAGAAACTTACGAATACAGCGATACAGGTGGTTGATAATGAAATCTATACACAGCACTTGTTGAGTATTATTGCAAAGCAGAGAAAATACAATAAGCTTTTATTTTTCTTCCGGAAACAATATGAAAATAGTCATTACGATAATCTGTTTGATTTCTGTAAGGATGTTCAATTAAAAAGTGGAGCATTGTATGTAGGAAAACAAAGGCGGGCAATGGCAGGAAAAGCATCTGATTCTGCAAAATTATATACTCAGGCCATTGATGAGCTATTGCAAACCGAGGGGATGATTCGGTATAAAGATGCATATACATATACACACGAGGCAATTGAAGCATTAACTACTGAATATACTGATCTGTTTTGTAAGCGTTTCTCGTATGTTTTCATTGATGAATACCAAGATTGTAATAAGAATCAAAGGGATGCATTGGATAAGATTTTTAATCCAAGCAAGTGTTGCGTAATGCATATTGGTGATCCGGATCAGGCAATATACAATTCCGAGATTGATGGTCTGGAAGATTGGGTGCCTGCAGATGATCATCTGTCTATAGCTTTTTCTTGCAGATATGGTCAGGAGATAGCAGATGTTTTGAAAGCATTGCGTTCAGGTCAGAAAAGCATTTATGCAGCAGCTGGGAATACAGGATTTCACCCCACGCTAATTGTTTATGATGATGAATCTAGAGGACAGGTTGTAGGTAAATTTATTGCAGCGTTGGATAACAATCAACTTGATAATCCGGCTGGAATATATAAAGTCATTGGGGCAGTAAAAAACAAAGAACTGAAGGGACTCAAGATAAGTGATTATTGGGCAGAATTTGATGACAGGGGTTCTAATAAAAAAGATTATCGTTATTGGTCATATATAGATGCCGTAGCCCAAGCTTGTTGTGAGGGAAGATTGTTTATTGCAGAACAAAATATCAGAAAACTTTTATGCAAGATTTTCCATTATATTGGCGCTAAAAATAAGGATACATGCAAAGAGTTTACCGTAAGTAGTATAAAACAAACTTTGGATAAAGAGTATTTTGATGTATATAGGGATGCTTTGATAACGCTTTCGACATTAGAGGATTTTTCTAGGGGAAGTATTGATTCGCTTATTCAGGATCTTCTTCAGAATTTGTGTGAAAAGAAGATAGAGGAAATTCTTGTAGCATTACCAGCGTACTTTTTGGAAGATAAGGATGCTCCTATAATAGACAAAGATTCTAATTCATTTATTGAACCATTGTGCGGGCGGCGAATTCAGTTTGATACTATTCATGGTGTTAAAGGTGAGACACATGATGCGACTTTGATTTTGGAAACGGAAAGAAGCCGTAGCTCTGATGTCAAAAGTATTTTCACATACTTTGGGGTCGGAAATATTCAAAGCTCGTCTAATTACAACAGAAAATGTTTATATGTTGCAATGAGTAGACCAAGGAAATTGTTGTGTTTGGCGATACAAGATAAATCGTATGAAGCAAGTAAGGATATTTTCAGTAATTGGAAATTGATAGACTGCAGGAAGAAGTGAAAATATGAATCTGGAAAATGATTTAGTTGTTCAATGTGAGGTATGTGGTCACGTTCAACTCATAGAAAAAGATTCATTGGATATGGATTCGTACTCTTATGAAAGAAATATGGGAGAAGAAATAGAGTACGTGTTTTCCGGTGAATGTCAATGTGAATATTGTAGAAATCGAATGATTTATAGAATAAGTGGCTATGAATATCCAGTAGGTGCATATAATTATCATTCACACGAGGAACAGGGGTGCCATTTCGTGTGGGAACCTTCTGTAGAAATAGAGTATTATGACTTCGATTTGCCGGTTTATGTTGAGAATAGAATAGCAGATAAGGTCGATTATATAGAAGGACTTATCGAAGGGATGCTTATGGATTCAAGAGCGGCATATACCATGAAGTCTGATGAGTTTGAGGATGTAGTGGCTAATATTTTTTCTAAAAATGGGTTTGATGTACAGGTAACTCAAAGATCCCATGATGGCGGCAAGGATATAATTGCGACATATGATATGGGAGGTATTCCATGTGTTCTGTATATCGAATGTAAAAAGTATGATAAGAGAAGACCTGTTGGTGTGAAAATCGTCCGAGAAGTATTCGGTACGCTAACGGCGGATAGAGTGAATAAGGCAGTTATTGTTTCAACTTCCTCTTTTTCTAGAGAGGCACGTAAATTTGCAGGTGATCAAAATTCTATGATTGAACTTGTGGATTTAAATGATTTACTGAGAATGATACGAAAGTAGAATAAGTATCAGGTACCGTGAACATGGAAATCAATGGGGAGAGTACAGTAAGGATAATGCATTGACAAACAGAAAATGGTAATATCGAAAGAAAATCAAAGGCAACGAGGAAAAAGTGATGCAATATTATGATGAAGTACAAGAGGTCAATGAAAGAAGAAAAAGGCGAATATTAGCATATTATGAATATATAGATGCCAGAACAAGGGATCAGATAGCAGAAGTAGTTCATAAGTTGACTGAGCAGAGTCGGGAGAGAATGCGTTTACGCTGACACCGCAACAATGGATAAAAGCAACGGACGCAATCGGTATCATATCAAAATCAGGACGATATGGTGGCACTTATGCTCATTCGGATATTGCTTTTGAGTTTGCTTCATGGATTTCTCCAGAATTTAAGCTTTATATTATCAAGGATTATCAGCGATTAAAGAAAGATGAAGCATATCGGCAGCTAGAACTTTTAAAAAGAAATCAGGCAACAATAGAAACATTGAAACAAAATCTTATTGAAAATAGGTAATGTTTGTTGAAAGAATGAAAGCAGCAGGGTATGAGATTACTAAGAACAGATAATCAAGAAAGTCAGATTTCTTGACACTTTTGAAAACGTAGTCCAAAATATAAGTAGTTCTTTCATGTTATCGAGATTTGATTGCATATCGAAATAATCAAGAGGAGTTGATTTATATGTTTTCAGATACTTTATATGAGATGGATCGTAACACAGAACGATATATGGTAGAAGAATTGAATAAACACGTTGATACGAGGGGGAGATAAAATGTTGCAATGGATAAGTGCATTGCCAGATAACGTGGTGAATAATATTTTTACAACAATTAATACATTGATTTGTGGGTTGATCGTAGCATTTTTTACTTCTACGTTTTTGAAGAAGAAAGAGGAGCGAACAAGAATCGCAGGAGTTATTGTTGAAAAGCGAATAAATAGTGAACAGGATATTTTACACTATTTGGAACAAGAATTATTCAAGATGGAAATGACAATAGAAAATAGTAGCAAATATGATGTGGGGATGGTGCATTTGTTAGAAGCATATGGTTTGCCAGATCCTTACCATGGTCAAATCCAATATGCAAGGGTATTTCAGAACCGCAAACAATTTGATCAGTTCTTTCATGGCTTGGAAGATAAATATGCGTTCCACAAATTGTGGTTGGATACCAAGGTACGTGAACATTTGGCATTTATGTTGATATATTTTGGGTATTTCAATACGATTCCACTTATGGTGAAGCGTATACCTTTGCCAGTTGGACAAGAACTGACGGATGAGGAAATGGAGACAGTCTGCAATCAAATATTATTTATTCTGGGGGCAAGTTTTGACGGCGAGATGAATCAATTGATGTCTGAATTAGACGAGAGAATTGTAGATTCTGTATATAAACTGGACTTGAATAGACCAAAGAAAAGTATGATGCGAAAAAATATGGACAATATGGATATGAAGTATTGTATGAAACGACTTTCCACAAGGACAGTTTTAGGAAAAAGTCAGGAAAATATTTTCCGATTGATTATGGATATCGTGTATAAAGAGAAAAATATCGATGAATCAAAGATGTCGGATCAGGAGTATGATGATTTTATCAAATCTGCTGCACCGAAAGTTTATGATGAAATAAAATCAGATATTGAGGCATTTGATCAAAAACTTCAACAATTTGCAAAAGACAATGGTATAAAAAAAGGAAAACTCTCAGAGGGAGATTTACCGGATGAAGGCTACTCAATCACGTTGCGAGAGTTGTTGGAAGGAAAAGAGCCAATATCCAATACAGAGCGAAAGAAAAGGATGGGGCAGTAAAATGCTGGCACACGGCCTGTGATCTTCAAGATTGAACGGATCGATATTACGGAGAATGATGAAGAGCGCGAGTGGCTGGCAAAGCAGAACTTTAAGAACAACGTCGATGATACATATACAGGATAATAAACTATGGCAAGAATTGCTTTATTCCAAAATAAAAATAAAGGAAGCGTGAATGAAAATCTGAATGCCGGGATCTCAGCAATCAAAGAGGCAGCAGAAAATGGTGCGGACCTGATCCTTTTTCCAGAAGTGCAACTGACAGAGTTCTTCCCGCAATATCCCGGACAGGACGTTTCAGGATATGCCTGTGAACTTGACGGCGAGATTATACAGGCATTTCAGGCAGCCTGCAGGGAAAATCATATCATGGCAGTTCCAAATGTTTATCTGCGTGAAGGCGAGATCATTGGTATCCAGAAGATGGTACATGTCGCGCAGGCGGAGCATTTCTACGAGCAGGACTACTATACGCCATCCGATGACGGATTCCATGTGTTCGATACGGACATAGGCAGGATAGGAATCGTGGTTTGCTTTGATCGGCATTATCCGGAGAGTATCAGGACAGAAGCGCTGATGGGGGCCGACCTGATCCTTGTGCCGACCGTTAACGAAAAGGCAGAGCCACTCACGATTTTTGAGTGGGAGATCAGGGTACAGGCGTTTCAGAATTCTGTAGCCATCGCTATGTGCAATAGGGTAGGCACAGAGGACGACATGCAGTTTGCCGGTGAATCTTTGGTAACCGATGCTTATGGGAATCTAATCTGTAAGGCCGGTGACGAAGAAGGGGTTCTCTACGTAGAAGTGGATCTGAAGGAATCGTCCGATTTGCGGAATAAGAAGCCATATACCCAGCTGAGACGCACAGAAGACTATCTATGATTGTGCAACACCTATGAAAAACACATTGGGGTCAGGCACCAATGTGGTCAACCTAGTGGGGGAAGGATAATACATTGACCCTGGAAAGACAGTGTCTTTAAAATACGTTGACAAATAGCATTACGTTGTATTGACGGTAATCAGTGAACGCAGTATAATAATTATATGAAAGAATATAATGTTATTGTTAGTATTTGAAAAGGAGCTGAACAATATGTCAATGACAAGTGCTACGTTTCGTATGGATTCTACGTTGAAGGATGAATTAAGAGAACTATTGGATAACTTGGGCCTGGATATGTCAACATTTTTTGTGATGACGGCAAAGCAGGCGGTACGTGAGCAGGGAATCCCATTTAAAATTACAATGGATGTTCCTAATGCTGAAACAATTCAGGCGATGAAAGATACTAAAAACAAGATTGGCTTAAGTAAGGGATTTTCATCCGTTTCAGAGTTGATGGAGGATCTTGATGCTGACGATTAAATACCAAACTGCTTTTAAAAAAGACTTTGAGGATAAAGCGTGTTCACAGTTTTTATTACAGATCATTTTAGATAAAAATGGTTTAAATGTTCAAAAGCATGAGACCACATTGGGGTCAGGCACCAATGTGGTCAACCTATGTTAAATATTATTTGGTTATCTTTCTTGTAAGGTAATTGGCAGTGGGATATAATAATTACAGAGCATAGAAACAGTGGAATAAACAGAGGAGAATGGATTGTTATGAATTATGAAGGTATTTTAGAATTTAAGGGAACATGGAGAAAGTATCAGGCAAGAGTTTTGGAACATGCTGACAGGTACATATCAGATGGAAAAATACATATTGTTGCGGCACCCGGTTCCGGAAAAACGACCCTGGGAATTGAAATGATCCGCAGGCTGAACGGAAAAGCACTGATTTTAGCACCATCTATTACAATTAGAGAGCAGTGGATTGCAAGGATAGAGGAAGCCTTTTTATGTGAGGGTATCAAAGGGGAAGAATATCTTTCACAGAATTTAAAACAGCCAAAGGCAATCACTGTGGCAACATATCAGGCATTGCACAGTGCCATGACAAGATTTCAGGGAATGCAGGAAGATGCAGGTGAGGAGAGTGGCACAGGCACAGACGAGTGCCTGGCGGAAACGGAGACAGAAGAAGTAGATTACAGCGGTTTTGATCTGGTCGAGACGATGAAAGAGGCAGGAATCGAAGTGCTCTGTCTGGATGAATGCCACCACTTGCGAAGTGAATGGTGGAAAGCATTAGAAGAATTCAAAAAACAGTTGAATTACCTTAAGATTATAGCGCTGACAGCAACACCGCCGTATGATTCCACACCGGCTATGTGGACACGTTACATGAATATGTGTGGAGAGATTGATGAAGAAATTACGATACCGGAACTCGTAAAAGAGGGAAGCCTCTGTCCACATCAGGATTATGTTTACTTCAACTATCCAACAAAAGAGGAAGAGCAGGAAGTCAGACATTTTGAAGAACGCAGTAAAGCAATGACAGAAAAAATCATGCAGGATACACAGTTTCTTACATATGTGAGAAGCCATAAGGGGCTGAGTGGGCAGCTCTCTGATGACCTGCTACTGGATAATCCGGCATATCTGGCATCATTGTTGATTTATTTACAGAGCAAAAATATTGCATTTCCGTCCAGATTACAAAGGCTTTTAGGGGCAAAAAAATTACCATCCATGAACGCACAGTGGATGGAACGTCTGTTACAGGGATTTTTGTATGATGATGAGGATTCATATTTGTGTGACAAGAGATATCGTGAATTATTAATTGCTGATTTAAAATCTAACGGTCTGATAGAAAAGAAAAAAGTTGTCATGACGAAAAGTGCGGCAGTGGAAAAAATGCTCACGAATTCTCTGGGAAAATGTAACAGCATCCGTGATATTGTATTCCATGAATACGAGACATCCGGTCAGAATCTGCGACTGCTGGTTTTGACAGATTATATCCGGAAAGAATATGAAAAAACAATTGGAAATACAGAATACGATGTAAACTCACTAGGGGTGCTCCCGTTTTTTGAAATGCTCCGACGTGAAAATGAAAAGAAATACAAACAAATTCGTTTTGGTGTACTTTGCGGGACGATTGTGATTATTCCGGCGGAGGCAAAAGATGCGCTGGAACAGGAGATTGGAACAAGTGGAAAAGTTACGTTCAGTAGGATCGGCAATCTTTCGGAAACAGATTATCTTAAAGTAACAGCTGTTGGAAATGTACATTTTCTGACAGGGGCGGTAACTGCTGTTTTTTCAAAAGGCTATATGCAGGTTTTGATCGGTACAAAATCGTTGTTAGGGGAAGGATGGGATTCTCCTTGTATCAATTCCCTAATCCTTGCAAGCTTTGTCGGTTCATTTATGTTAAGCAACCAGATGCGTGGACGCGCTATACGTGTGATGAAAGAACAGCCGGAAAAAACAAGTAACATCTGGCATTTAGTGTGTCTGAGACCATGGAACGAAGTGCTGAAGGCAGATGACAATCAGATTAGTGACGATTACAGTATGCTCGAACGAAGGATGGAACATTTTCTTGGTCTGCATTACTCAGAAAATACAATTGAAAATGGAATAAAACGGTTGTCAATTATTAAAACTCCATTTAATAAAACTAATGTTGACAGGATTAACAGACAAATGTTGAAAATGTCAGGACAACGTGATGCGTTAAAAGAACGTTGGAATAGTGCACTTGCAATCTATGACAAAATGGATATTGTGGATGAGACAGAGGTAAAAGACAAATTTGTTACGAGTGTTGTTTTCTGGGATGCGATTCTTACAATGATTCTGTCAGGAATTTTGTGTCTGATTGGCATGATTGGGGCAGGTGTTGTGGCGGCAGCATCCAAATCGGGAAGCTTAGCCGGAGTATGTTACTTCTTCATTGTTGTTGGATTGACTGGAATTATAATGCGTTTTCCGAAAATATTCATGCTGGGCAGTCCACTAAAAAGATTAAAGGCATTTGGAAATGGAATCCGTAAAGCATTGGAGGAGCAACGGCTTCTGGAAGAAACACATTGTAAAGTAGTAGCAGAATCGCTGGGACCGGATCACCATATTATTTATTTGTCAGGTGGAAGTGGCAGGGATAAAGCGTTGTTTGCACAGTGTGTCAATGAATTTTTTGATGTTATAGACAACCAGCGTTATATACTTGTAAAAAGGAAAAATCGAAAAGGACTGAATGGTTTCTATGCCATTCCAAATTGTTTTTCTAAAAAGAAAGAGGATGCAGAACGTTTTGCAAAATGCATGCATCCGTATATCGGAAACTATGACTGCATATATACAAGAAATGAAAAAGGAAGAGAGCTTCTGTTAGAAGGCAGAGTTAAGGCACTTGCCAATCGGGAAGAACGTTGTATTTCACACAAAAAAGTAAAAGGGGCATTAGAGTAGCAGATTATTTTTATGCAATTTTACCACTTTACCGCATTAAAATTTAATATTTTTTTTATAAAATATGCAAAATATGACAAAAAGTACTGGACAAAATGTCCTATATAAGGTAAAATGCATATATGCAATCAAGCAGCACTTTTGAAGGTTGTGCAGATAGTATTGGGTATATTTTACGAATTGGAGGGATTTTTCATGAGAATATATAATGCTAAGGATTATGCAGATATGAGCAGAAAGGCTGCAAATATCATATCGGCACAGGTGATTATGAAGCCTAATTGTGTATTGGGACTGGCTACAGGCTCTACACCTGTCGGTTTATATAAGCAGCTCGTTGAGTGGTTCAAGAAGGGGGATTTGGACTTCTCAGAGGTTATGACGGTGAACCTTGATGAGTACAAGGGATTAAGCCGTGAGAATGATCAGAGCTACTATTATTTTATGCATCAGAATTTGTTTGATCATGTGAATATTCCGATTGAGAATACTCACCTGCCAAACGGCATGGAGCCGGATCCACAGAAGGAGTGCAAGCGCTATACCGAGCTGATTCAGTCTCTTGGCGGTGTTGATTTACAGCTTCTTGGTATCGGGCACAATGGTCATATCGGTTTTAATGAGCCGGGCGAGTCTTTTGACAAGCAGGTACACTGTGTGGATCTGACAGAGTCTACTATTGAGGCCAATAAGCGCTTCTTTGCATCGGCTGATGATGTTCCGAAGCAGGCTTATACAATGGGCATCAAGACCATCATGCAGGCTAAAAAGATTCTTATTATTGCAAGTGGTGAGGATAAGGCAGAGATTGTGCACAAGGCTTTCTTTGGACCGATTACACCACAGGTGCCGGCTTCTGTATTACAGCTGCACAATGATGTTACGCTTGTAGCGGATGAGGCTGCACTGAGCAGACTGTAGATGTTTTTTAGTTGAGAAGGTACATGTATATGATAATAAAAAATGCAAGGGTATTTACAGAGGATGGCAGCTTTATGCAAGGTGATGTTGTCGTTAAGGATGGCCGTTTTGACAGTGTTTTGGAGAGAACAGCTGACACGGATGCGGCTGCTGACAGCACACAGCAGGAGAGTATAGATGCATCAGGTCTTATCATGATACCGGGTCTTGTGGATATTCATTTTCATGGATGCAAGGGAGCTGATATGTGTGACGGCACCAAAGAGGCACTTGATGTGATTACAGCATACGAGGCTTCTATCGGAGTGACGAGCGTGTGTCCGGCTACTATGACCATTCAAAAGGATGAGCTTTTGAGTGTCATGAAAAATGCCGGTGATTATAATTATCATGGTGGTGCACATCTTGTAGGTATCAATATGGAGGGACCTTTTATCAGTCCTTCTAAAAAGGGCGCACAGGCGGCAGAGAATATCATGCGATGTGATTATGATTATTTCTGTGAGCTTCAGGATGCGGCCCATGGCTTGATAAAGCTTGTAGATATCGCTCCGGAGGAGCCGGGCGCGATTGATTTTATAGACAGGGTAAGAGGAAGTGTTGTGGTTTCAATAGCACACACAGCGGCGGATTATGACACCGCAGTAGAGGCTATTGAGCATGGTGCAAGCCATGCTACACATTTGTATAATGCGATGCCACCGCTTCATCACAGAAATCCGGGAGTTATCGGGGCTGTGAGAGATTCAAAAAAATGTCATGCAGAGCTCATTTGTGACGGAGTGCATATTCATCCGTCGGTTATCAGGGCAACATTTGCCATGTTTGGTGCGAAGCGCATGATTTTAATAAGTGACAGCATGAGAGCCACAGGGCTTGAGGATGGCGAGTATACACTCGGTGGACAGGCAGTGACGGTCAGAGGTCCGCTTGCTACACTCCATGATGGGACAATTGCAGGCTCGGCAACCAATCTGATGGATTGTATGCGTTTCACAGTAAGGCAGGCAGGTATTCCGCTTGAGGAGGCTATTATGTGTGCTACAGCCAATCCGGCTAAGGAGATTGGCATCTATGATGAAGCAGGCAGCATTTCTGCAGGAAAGAGAGCAGATTTTGTGCTTCTCAATGATGATTTGGATATTGTGAGTGTGTATATCGACGGAAAGGAGATATCATGTTAGGTTTTTTTAAGAATAAGTCAAAGGGAAAGGTGATCTGTTCTCCGTGCAACGGCAGAGTGGTTCCTATTACAGAGGTTCCGGATCCTACTTTTTCTGAGAAGATATTGGGAGACGGCGTGGCCGTGATTCCTTCTGAGGGCAGGTTTTACGCTCCGGCGGATGGTGAGGTGACAGCTGTATTTGATACGCTTCATGCTTTTACCATGACGACCACTCAGGGAGTCGAGTTGCTTTTGCACATTGGTCTGGATACAGTGATACTAAAGGGTGCTCCTTTTAAATCACATATTTCCGTTGGTGATCAGGTGAAGAAGGGTGACCTTTTGATGGAGGCTGACCTGGAGCAGATTAAGGCAGCAGATCTTAATGTCATTACTCCGGTTTTAATTGGCAACACTGCTGATTATAGTGAGATAAAGATACTCAAAGAGGGGAATGTATCCGCCGGTGATGAGATTTTAAGTCTCGCGTAGATTTGAATATAATTATATAATAATAACGAACTTTATTGGAGTATCTCCAGTTTAGTATACATAATGTAAAGGAGGGGAAATTTATGAAATTTCTTCAAAAACTGGGTAAAGCTTTAATGCTTCCCGTAGCAGTACTTCCTATCTGTGGTATCCTCATGGGTATTGGATATTATTTATGTCCTGCAACCATGCAGGGTGGTGACATCGAGGGTGTACGTAATTTAATAGGTCTGTTTTTAGTTAAAGCAGGGGGCGCTTTGATTGACAACATGGCCATCCTTTTTGTAATCGGCGTTGGTGTCGGTATGTCGGAAAAGAACGACGGTACCGGCGGTATTGCAGCTTTAGCTTCATGGCTGATGATGACAACACTCCTGTCTACAGACTTTGTTACAAAAATCATGCCATCTATCGCTGACAGCGCTACAAAGACACTTGCATTCGACAAGATTGCAAACCCATTTATCGGTATCTTAGCCGGTGTTATTGGTTCTTTGTGTTACAACAGATTTAAGGATACAAAGCTTCCTGACTGGCTGTCATTCTTCAGCGGCAAGCGTTGCGTAGCAATTATCGCAGGTGTTGTTTCAATCCTTGTATCTGTAGTATTACTGTTTGTATGGCCATTACTTTTCGGTGCTCTTGTAGCTATCGGTAAAGCAATCGTTGGTTTTGACGTAGTCGGCGCAGGTATCTATGCATTCCTGAACCGTCTGTTAATCCCTACAGGTTTACACCATGCATTAAACAACGTATTCTGGTTCGATACTATCGGACTTGGAGACCTCTCTCATTTCTGGAATGGCGAGACATCAAAGGATGTTTCATGGAGCCTCGGAATGTACATGTCAGGTTTCTTCCCATGTATGATGTTTGGTATTCCTGGTGCAGCACTTGCCATGGTTAAGTGTGCAAAGCCTGCTAAGAAAAAGGCTGCCATCGGTATCCTTGCTTCTGCAGCTATCTGTGCATTCATCTGTGGTGTTACAGAGCCTTTCGAGTTTGCATTTATGTTCCTTGCTCCTGTTCTCTATGTGATTTATGCTTTACTTTATGGTATTTTCACAATGATTACAGTAGCTCTTGGATTTAGAGCAGGCTTCTCATTCTCAGCCGGCGCGATGGATTTATTATTCTCATCTTCACTTCCGGCTGCAGCAAGGACATGGCTCATCATTCCTCTTGGAATCGCAGCTTTTATCGTATTCTACATTGTATTCTATTTCGCTATCAAGAAATGGGATCTTAAGACCCCTGGTAGAGAGGACGATGATGTCGAGGCAGAGAAGAAGGCAGTGCTTTCTAACAATGACTACACAGCAGTTGCAAAGACTATTCTTGAGGGCTGCGGTGGCAAAGACAATATTGCAAGCATTGACAACTGCATCACAAGACTCAGACTTGAGGTTAAGGATATCACTCAGGTTGATGACAAGAAGATTAAATCTGCAGGTGTTGCAGGCGTTATGAAGCCTGGCAAGAATTCTGTTCAGGTTATTATCGGAACCAAGGTTCAGTTTGTTGCGGATGAGTTTTCTAAGCTTTGCGAGTAGATTTGTTCTGCAATATAGCAGTGTTGATTCACATTAGGTGATTCATATAATTTCATAATACATGATTAAAAGCCACACCGGGTGTTATGTGGTGTGCTACCTGTCAATAGGACAATAAAAAATAATAAATTTTTGTATCGTCAG
>OIDA01000088.1_pt1 | contig 55595 bp, 49 predicted proteins | sample 1581451 | NCBI WGS metagenome assembly OIDA01 (sample SAMEA3882552, study PRJEB24775) | human gut metagenome | biome: human-associated habitat; feature: intestine environment; material: feces | place: Netherlands | collected 2009/2010
GTAATATCGGTCAGAAGCTCACCTTTCTCACAGTGCATACTGTCGCAGAGTTCTTTCGTGGAAATATATTCCTTTGTGCCGAGCAGCGTACAGATCTGGCGGAAATGGCGGACCAGACGCCGGTTTTTACTTCCCTTTTTCAGAAGAATGCCGCCGCCGATGGTAAATGCGGCAAAAATAAGAGAAGGAATCAGCGCGCTGTTGTCTGGACCTGCAAATAAGGAATACAGACTAAGCGCTCTGAAATCCGCCGACAAGTGCAAGATCGGTGGATGGCATAAAGCGCTCGCGCAGTACACGGCGTTCTTGTATGCGGCTGTTCCATTCCGTATTCTGGGAGGGCTGCCAGGTATGGGAAGGTTTGGGAACCGGGTTCGCGCTCTTACCCGGCATCGTGCCTCCCGGCCCGTAGGAATAGTGATGCGGTCCGGTCTGCTGCGCTGTATTATTATGGGAAGAATGCTGGCTGCTGTAGGAAGTATCTGCGGAATAGCCGCGGGACGGCTCCTGTGTGCCATTTGCACGGAATGGTCCCTTCCGGTTTGGGTAGACAAACTGGTTGATGGTGTCTGAAATCTTCCGGTTTAATTCCTGAAAATCCTGAGAATTTACAGCGTTATCCACAAGCTTTCCAATACTGTCGCCGACATCCTTTAAATCATCTTCAAAACTCATGACAGTTCCTTTCTGATGAGGTACTTTTTCTGTGTACCGTTTTCCATTTATTATACAATGCGATTGGAAATCTTACAAGCATACAGTGCTTAATTTTCTATGAAGCTGGAGCTGACGGGAATGGTTACAGTTCACAGGAAATGATTTTGTTTTTGGAATTTACATTCCTGCTAACTGTTTGCCTAAGCTTTCGCATGCAGCGACTGCATCGTCATCCGGTGCTTCCTGACAAATCACACCTTCGCCATTTATAACGGTTGCTCCTGCGCTTGTCATACGGTCTACCCAGTCACGCATCCACTGTCCATCGCCCCATCCGTAAGAACCGAATAATGCGATTTTCTTTCCTGCTGCAAAGCCTTCTACTTCTTCAACGAATGGCTCCATCTCGCCTTCTTCTAAGACTTCTGCACCCATTGCAGGACATCCCATTGCAAATACGGAAGAAGCTTTTAATGCATCCATATCAGCTGTACTTACATCAACAACCTCTGCTTCTTTGCCAGCTGCTTCAATTCCTCTTCCAACAGCCTCAGCCATTGCCTGTGTGTTTCCTGACTGTGTCCAATAAACTACCTGAATCTTACTCATTTTTTCTACCTCCTAAACAGCCGCTTTCTGCGGCATGCTGTCATTATAAATACCAATGATGTCCCGCATTCCCACTCCATTGGAGAGAAGCTGGATGATGGTCTCTTTTTCCATGTCATAGCGTGCGAAAAGACGTTTCTTTTCCGGAACGTGTGCATACACTTTCCAATAACCCTGATAGAGTGCATTCTGTCCATTCTGTTCCATAAATCCTCTTACATCTTCTACCGGATAGCCAAGCAGCACTCCCATTTCATGAGGAAAACCAGGTTCTCCGCACATATAACCCTGGTAACGTTTCTGAAACGTACTGAGAATATTTCCGAGCGTAAAGTCCTGATAACCGGACTCCTGCAGCAGCTCTCGTATCTCTTTACGCATCAGATACGCCTCCAACGGTTTCTTCCGAAAAAGAAGGTAACGAGCTTTTTCCCTGGTCCTGAGCAGTAGTAGGAATGAAATTCCGGATTTTCTCAGGCACTGTTTTACCGCATCTTCCATGCCTGTTGAAACGACTAAGAGATTGGATATCTTTACTCCTGCGATCAATGGGGCACATTGTAACGCTAACTGCGTCTCTGCATTGTGTAAATCCATCTGTTGTACAATTTCCAGAATCTCTGTACTCATAGCTTCTTTTCCTTTCGTTCTAGTTAGTTATTTCTAACTTGTGTTTATCATAACTAATTGCGTTTCTGTTGTCAACACAAAATGTGCGTGGTGAGAATTCTTTATCATATTGAGACTTTCGGGTAGTCTGATATGGTTTAGTTTGGCTGGATGGGGAGAAATTATACTTGTATAAAGATAGCAATATTTTCATAATGTCAATAATATAAAAAAAAACAGCAGTTTCGCTGAAAAAGGGCGGCACCATATCTATAAGAGCTGCTAAGAATTTCCATTTTATATATTGGTCTTTCCGGCAAGCGGTGCAAAGTCGCATCCATGCTCCATTGCACCTCGCCGGTACATCCCTGCACCGGCGTTGCCAGTCTGTGATGAAATTCTAAGCAGCTCTAATTGATATGGTTGATGCCCTCTCTTCAGTGAAACTGCTGGTTTTGTTAATATTCTCTAATTTCTTATTGTTACAATATTTAAGTTTCGCTTTATGCGAGTAATGAAAAACTTTTCCGATTCTACTCTACATTCTTCAAAGCTTCGTCCATCGGTATCTTCCGAATCTTCCGAAGGCAGAACAATGCCACTACGAAGTATGCTGCCAGTACCATAAGCAGTATTTTCCAGTAGATGTTCGGGTCATAGTAGATGCTCAGCCAGCCGGAGTAATCACTCATCATTGCCCGGTAGATGACATTAATGGTCTCGGTAGCAATTGCTTCACCCAGGATAACGGATATCACCACAATCCAGGTGGTGGCTGTCAGATATAATTTCCCGATTTCCCGGGTGTTGTAGCCCAATATCTTAACCATGGATATGGATGAAGCATTCCGCTCGATAATCAGCTTTGTCATCAGGTAAATAAGGATTGCTGCCAGTGCAACAGAAAATACATTCATCAGATAAAACATGCCGCCCATAGATACATCAAGCTGTCTTGATACCTTGGTGAGGTCATCTTCTGTAATGGTCGTCATGATATAGGCATCCTCAATATCGGTAATCTTCTTATGGGAGAAATATCCATTGAAATAATCCTCCTCTTTGTCAAATACATCCCGATATTCCTCTTCCGGCATAAAAATTGCCACTGCTGCCGGATACTCATAGATTCCAGCCACCTTAAACTTGTATTTCTTATCTCCATAAGTTTCCTTTAACTCAATGGTATCGCCTTCTGCAAGCCGGTATTTTTCTGCATAACTATCCGAAATGTAAACACCTTCTTTTGGGAAATCAATATCAACATAAGCACTGTCTTTTTCAACTCCATAGACGCTGACCTCTTCGCTGCTGAATTCTGTCGGCATTGTCTTTAAACTACCGGCAAGATAAGCCTCTGCGCCATCTGTTTCCGTTGGAACCGGTGCTTTTAATACATACTGATAATCTGCAAGCATGTGGGACAGCACTTCATCCTGATAATGCTCTAAAAGTGGTGACATCATCATGCCGAAAACCAGCAGAATTTCTGCAAAAGCAATACCGATAAATAAAGTCAGGTAGCCCGCACGGTTCTGTAAAATAATACGGATACGGAACCGGTTAAAGAATTTGAAATGCGGCAGTTTTACTGCTTTTTTCCGCTTTCTTCTGCTCAAATCCCTGCGCAGGAAATTCAGTGATGAAATACGCAGTTTGGAAGAAATCAAAAGCAGATTTATAACAATCATTATGATTGCCGGAATCACCGTTGTCAGGATAAACGCATCCCCATTCCAGATGGTATGGTAGGTCGGCAGACTATAGCTTCCATAGTACAAATCTGCTACCATATTTTTAAATACGGTATAGCCAAGTATATTTCCAATAATTGCTGCTACGATTGTCACCAGTACCGGAAGATGCAGATAATGCCGTAGCAGTTCTCCTCTGGTATAGCCGGATGCACGCAGCGTTCCGATGACTGCCGCTTCTTTTGTAATCGTATTATTGGTGGTAACTGCAAAGACAAATGCCATAATCGCTATCAGGATATATAACAACGTCATTACCATTGTTTTGTCTCCACCCATATCATCTCCCGTAAAATGAATTGCCTGATTGGAAAATGCCGGTATGTATGCTGCTATTACCGCCTTACTGCCCAGCACTTTCATAAAATCTTCTGCTTTCTCTTTTGCTTCCGTATCATCAGCCGGAGTTTTTTCATATTTCCAGGAATAGCTGTAATGGAGATTGCCGGTACCATAAGCATCAAAGGCATCCTCTGTGGCAATGGCAACGCCAAATTTTATGGCATCAAACATCAGATCCTTGCTATCGGAAAACAGCGCACTGTAATCCGATAATGCCACCAGACCACTGATGGTCTTTTTCTCACCACCTACTTTAATGGTGTCTCCTACTTTTAAGGAATTATTGTCCGCATACATCCGGTCAATTGCAATTTCATCTTCCTGCTGCGGCATTTTTCCATCCATCAGACATACTTTATCCACTTCATTTCTCGGTTTAAAAATACGGAGGGTACTGTCTGACTTGCCATTTTCCACCGCTTCTTCCAGATAGTAATTCTCATAAATTGTTACGCCTTCTTTTTCCAGTTCTGTAAGCAGGGTATCGTCAGCTTCTTCCATCAGTTCGAAATTACCGTCTTCAATATTGTACTTTTCAAAACTCTCATTATAGGCAGTTATCATACTGCTTCCTGCCACCAGAAATCCCGATACAAATCCGATAGTAGCTGTCAGGAACAGGAAAATCACAAGATATTTTCCAAAATCTGTTTTCAATTCCCTTGGAATTCGTTTTCTTAATGGACTCTTCACTTTCATCACCGCCTTTACCAGTCAAGTTCCTGTGCAGGAATCTTCACTTCATTGGTGTAATCCTTTCGAATCTGTCCATCACGCAGCTTAATGACACGGTCTGCCATGTTTTTGATGGCATCATTATGGGTAACCATAATAACGGTATTTCCATATTTCTGATTTACATCCTCAATCAGCTTCAAAATCTCTTTGGATGTATTGTAATCCAGTGCTCCGGTCGGCTCATCACAGAGCAGAATATCCGGGTTCTTTACAATGGCACGGCCAATGGCTGTACGCTGCTGCTGTCCACCAGATAACTGGTTTGGCAGCTTATGACGATGCTCATAAAGTCCCAGTGTCTTAAGCAATTCGTCAATGTCTAATGATTTATCACTCAGATATGCTCCTACCTCGATATTTTCCTTCACATTGAGGTTTGGAATCAGATTATACATCTGAAATACATATCCTAAATGGCGGCGGCGGTAATTCGTCAGCGCCTTTTCGTTCATATCTGCTGTTTTCTCTCCATTGATGGAAATATAGCCGCTGTCTGCGCTGTCAATTCCTCCGATAATATTCAAAAGTGTTGATTTACCGGAACCGGACGGTCCTAACAATACGCAAATCTCACCTTTTTCAACAGAGAAATTAATTCCCTTCAAAACTTCTGTTTTTGCCTCTCCCTGTCCAAAACTTTTTTTCAAATCCTGAATCTCCAGAAACATATTCATCCTCCTCTTTCTTTTCTGACTCTTTTTTCAGTTCTTATATTTTGTTACTCCTGCTTCCCTCTTTCCCAATGTTGTACTATTTCCAACTTCACGTTAGCTATTTGTAACTTTTGTTAGTATAGCCTATCCATTTGGTAAAAGAAAGGCGTTTACTGATTCTTTTTCTCAATAAACGCCTTTATACTATTTCTTTGCAATGTGCAGTGTCCGCATGGAATTTAAAATTGCAATGACAGATACACCTACATCTGCAAATACTGCTTCCCACATATTGGCAATACCAAATGCACCGAGTATCAGCACAATTGCTTTTACGCCAAGTGCAAATACGATATTCTGGTGCACGATGGAAAGTGTCTTTCTTGCAATCTTCACAAGAGATGCAATCTTTCGCACATCATCATCCATAAGAACTACATCTGCAGCTTCGATTGCCGCATCAGACCCCATACTTCCCATTGCAATTCCAATGTCTGCTCTGGTCAGTACTGGTGCATCGTTGATGCCATCACCCACAAATGCAAGTTTTTCTTTCTCATGCTGTTCTTTCAGAAGTGCCTCAACCTGACTTACCTTGTCACCCGGCAGTAATTCTGCATGCACTTCATCCAGTCCCAGTTCATCTGCTACTGCCTGTGCTGCTGCCTTACGGTCTCCGGTCAGCATAACGCATTTCTTCACGCCTACCTTCTTCATGCTATGGATAGCTTCTTTTACGCCTTCCTTAATGGAATCGGAAATTACAATGGTTCCGGCAAACGCTCCATCTACTGCAACATAAATTACAGTTCCGGCACTGCTGTTTTCGGTATAGGAAATATTCCGGGCTGCCATCATTTTGGCATTTCCAAGCCATACTTCTTTTCCATCTACAAATGTATGAATTCCATGTCCGGCAATTTCTTCCGTTCCATTTACCCGGTTCATATCCAGTTCTTTGCCATAGGCTTCACGCACGGAATTAGCAATCGGATGATTAGAATATCCTTCTACATGGGCTGCAAGCTCTAAGAGTTCCTCTTTACTTCCATTTACCGGAAGTACCTCAGATACCTTGAACTCGCCTTTGGTCAGTGTACCGGTTTTATCAAATACGATAGTGGTCATCTCAGCCACTGCCTCTAAATAGTTACTTCCTTTTACAAGAACACCTAAGTTAGAAGATGCTCCGATACCACCGAAGAATCCCAATGGGACTGAGATTACAAGGGCACACGGGCAGGAAATAACAAGGAAAATGCAGGCTCTCTGAATCCACTCAGCCCAGCCGCCGCCTAAAATAATCGGTGGCAGGATTGCAAGAATTACTGCTCCAATGGTAACAACCGGAGTGTAATATTTTGCAAATCTGGTGATAAAGTTCTCCACTCTTGCTTTCTTGCTGCTGGCATTCTCCACCAGTTCCAGAATCTTGGATACTGTAGAATCTTCGAATGCTTTTGTTACTTTTACCTTTAAAGTACCGCTTCCATTGACACAGCCGCTGATGATTTCATCACCTTCTGCTGCTCTTCTTGGAACAGATTCTCCGGTCAGTGCCGCGGTATCGACCATGGACTCACCTTCTACTACAATTCCATCCAATGGAATACGCTCGCCCGGTTTTACCACAATGACAGTGCCGATTTCCACATCATCCGGATCTACCTGGACTAATTTGCCATCCTCTTCCACATTGGCATATTCCGGACAAATGTCCATCATATCTGCAATGGACTGTCTGGATTTTCCAACTGCATAACCCTGGAAAAGTTCTCCAATCTGATAGAACAGCATAACTGCAACACCCTCGGAATACTCCCGTACTCCAAATGCTCCAAACGTTGCAATCATCATCAGAAAGTTCTCATCAAATACCTGTCCATGACTGATATTCCGAAATGCCTTAAATATAATATCATAGCCAATCAGAAGATACGGCACAAGATAAATAATAAAAATCAGGACTGGCTGTGTAATCTGTTCTAAGATACCAACGTGTTCCAATACCAGAAGTGCTACAAACAGCACTGCAGTAACCAGAATACGCTCCAGCATTTTTTTCTGATTCTTTGTCATAAGCTATCTCCTATCGCAGAATCCGGCAGTCCGGTTCTACCTTTGCACATACTTTGGCTACTTCATCCATAATTTCTTCAAAACGCTCATCTTCTGCATCGATGGTCATTTTCTGTGTCATGAAGCTTACTACTGCATCATTGACTCCCGGGATTTTCTTGATTGCTTCTTCCATTTTTGCTGCACAGTTTGCACAGTCTAAGTCTTCCAATTTAAATTTTTTCTTCATTATAATATCCTCCTCATTCTTCAATATGTTCTCTGCCCTGGTCGATAATGGTTCTTACATGTTCATCTGCCAGTGAATAAAATACGGATTTACCTTCCCGCCTGCTGCTTACCAGCTTCGCCTGTTTTAAAATCTTAAGCTGATGGGATACTGCTGACTGCGTCATGTTCAACGTCTCTGCCAGATCACACACACATACTTCCGAGCCAAATAATACAAACAGGATCCGGATTCTGGTAGAATCACCAAATACTTTAAAAAGCTCTGCCAGATCATATAATTCATCTTCATCCGGCATCTTCTCCCGTGCCTTCTTAAGAAGCTCTGCATGAATGCAGTTTTCTTCGCAGCATTCTACATCGTTCATTGCCATCTTCTCACCTCCAGGTCGTTTTAACATATGAGCATTTGTTCATATGTTCATAATACGCTTAGGATATCAACTTGTCAATATGAAGTTGGAAATTTTTATAAAAAATTTTTCTATGATATACTCTTATATCTATATTCAGGCAGGACAGCCTCCTGCCACATACAAAGGAGTATTTATTATGCATGATTTTAACGTTGAAATGAACCAGTATTTAACCTACTGCCGCACCCAGAAACGCCTTGATGGTAAAACCTTAAAAGCATACCGCATCGACCTTACACAGTTTGGTGTCAGCCTTGCGGCTGCTTTTCCTTCTCTCTCCAGCATATCCGAACTTTCTCCCGCCATATTAGAATCCTATATTGCAACTCTTCATGAACAATTCAAACCGAAAACTGTGAAACGAAAGCTTGCCTCCCTCAAAGCCTTTTTCCACTACCTCGACTACCGCGACCGCATTGTCTCCAATCCTTTTAACAAATTGCATATCAAATTCCGGGAACCGGTGATTCTGCCCAAAACCATCCCGCTTCCTACGATTGAACTGCTTTTATCTTCTATCTATCACCAATACTCCTACGCTGCCACCGATTTCCAGCGTAAAAATGCGCTCCGGGATGCTGCTGTTATCGAGCTGCTCTTCGCCACCGGCATCCGAATCTCTGAGCTGTGTTCCATCACACCGGATGACATCAACCTTTCCAACCGGACTCTGCTTATCTTCGGCAAAGGTTCCAAAGAGCGGCTCCTCCAGATTGGCAATGACGATGTTGTCCACACCCTGCTGGAATACCGGAAATGTTACCTTCCTGATATTAAGCGTACCAACCGCTTCTTCGTCAACCAGGCAGGACGTCCGCTCTCCGACCAGTACGTCCGCCGAACCATCCGGAAATACTGCAGCCTTGCTTCCATTGATATGCACATCACTCCGCACATGTTCCGCCACACCTTTGCCACCAGCCTCTTAGAAGCCGATGTGGATATCCGCTACATCCAGGAAATGCTGGGGCACAGTTCTATCCACATCACAGAAATCTACACCCATGTTTCCACAGCAAAGCAGCGGGACATTCTGATGAACAAGCATCCGAGGAAGGATTTCAGGGTGGGGTAAAAGTTGAAAAGGACTGTTAGAATCGGCAGCATTTTTACGGTATTTTTGCCTTTCTAACAGTCCTTTTAGGGGGGGATATTTATTCTATATTATATTTCTATTTTATTCTTTGCAGGAGTGCTTTTACTTCTCTTACGTCTGTATCTGTCATCTCTGCAATCTGCTCTGGTGAATAACCATTTCTGCTCATGCGTGCAAAGATTTCTGCCATCCCATCTTCTTTTATTCCCTGACTCAAATTACACATGATGTTCACATCCTCTCATGTGGATTTTTCTGTGCGAAATTATTGTAACACGAAATGACAGATGAGGATAGCAGAATTTAAACGAGCGCTGTTTGGAATTGTTAATTATGGATTATTATGGCTTGAAATGATGGATAATCCGGTATTATCCGTTGGAAAGAAGTTATAAAATCAAAGATTATTATATTTGGGCAAAGTATCGGGAATTTCATATTCGTTATACAAGACTATAATTTCCATTTAACATTAATATAAGGAGCAACTATGAATTATGAATCGAAAGATATTATAGAACTTTTTTGCGCTATTTTTGGTGTATTAGCAACTGTCGCTGGAACAATGTGGGCGACTATTAAGGCTACCAAACGCTATTTTGAAAATAAAAAAATAGAATTAAATACATATTATATTGCAAGAGGAGTGTTTTCAGATCGATTAGGCAGCTTAAATGAACTCCAGCGTGCAGTCAATAGTAACGCACGCATAATCAATGTCTATGGGAAAAGAGGTATTGGTAAAAGTGCTTTTTTAAGATTTTTTTGTGATTCAGTTAATCATAAATTAAATCGTTTGAATAAAAAAACGAGGAAAAAATTAAAAATTGGCAAAGGAATAGCCACATACATTGAATTAGCAAGTTACGGAAACGCTTCTATAGTAGAGCAAATACTAAATACTGTAGCTACCAAAGATGTAACATTCGCACAATATATCGATGAACTGCTATCAAAGACACTACGCAAGAAAAAGATATATATTGTATTAGATAATGTAAATACGAATGCACTGGGTAAAGAAATTGAAACAGTTGTGGATATTTTATTTAGCCATTCACCTAAATTTTGTGTTATTGTTGGTTCAATTGAAAAACAGCCGTTTATAAATTCAATAAATGAAAATATTATCAAATATGTGCAATTAAATACATTTGATGAGAATGATATTTTTGATTTTGCCGAGAACAATAATTGTGACATACCTCCTAATATGATTCAGAAAGTTTTATCTTTTTCCGAAGGTCTTCCGATTTTTGTAAGCCTATTTTTGAAAAACAATGAAGAATATCTGAGTTTTAGCGGTGAACGAATAGATAAATATTTGGAAAGAATCTTTGATGATTTGTCATCTCAAAGTAAACAAATTGCCCTTTTTATAGCATTTTTAAGTATTACAAATGCTATTATTAAATTTCAACTATTGCAACATTTTATGTGTTCAATTTCCGAAAATGATCTGGAAGAATTAGAAAATAGTTCTCTTATAGAATATGATAAAGCAAATGCAAATATAAAAATGCATGAGCTATTCAGAAATTATATAGTCAAGAAATGCAATAATGAAAAGGACATCATAGGATTGATATATAATTATTATAATAACGACAATAAAATATTTGAAAAAACGTATTATCTATTAATGCTGAATTATGAGAATAGAAATTCTGAAATCATTAGAGTAATTGAAAAGGCAATTGATGGAGAAAAGTATTCGTTTCTTTTGCTTTTAGGGGAGCACTATAAATTATTATACGATTGGAACAATCAACGTTCTGGAATTGAGTCAAAGACATTTTTATATGTGATTTATGGTTATGTATCAGGACTAATAGGAGTTGGTAATTATCCGGCAGCAAGGGAGGTAATTGATACATGTCGTATTTCCGCAAATAATCCTGAAACAATATTGCAATTTAAATTTTCACTTTTAACAGCACAACTTTATCATTTACAAAATGAATATGATTTGTCAATAGAAACCTATAATATCTTATTAAATAATATTGGAGAAAATGAATTATTTCAAAAATATGAAGCCAAATGTTTATGGGGGATTGCGCATTCTTTGAGACATAAGGGTTACGACTTGGATGGCGCTATTGATTATTATGATAGATCTATTGAAGCCGCAATAAGACTTGGAAGAGAAAGTGAAGTTTTAAAAAGCATGATGGAAAAATTGAATATTTATATGCTGCAAAACAAGGTCGAAAATGCAAGGGAACTCCATAATAAAATAGTAAGAAGAATTCATAATTTACCCTCTGGAATGTATAAAGGAACCAAAAATTCTTTCAACAAATTAGAATCACGATATGTTAGAATAATGTTAAACACGAATATTGAATTGCAATTTAATTTACTACAAAAGGCACTAAATGAATATAAGGTTCAAAAAAAGAGGTTACAATATAATACATATTTTGAACTTGGAGAATATTATAGGAAACTCGAAAAATATGAAGAAGCAAAGGAACATTACAATAAAGCCTTAGCTTTTTCAAAACAAAATAACGACTATAACTTAAAAACACTTTCTCAAATTGCATTAATTGTTCTTAATATTTCAATCGGGAACTACGTATCTGAGCAATTAATTTCTGCAATAATTGAAACATTTCGAGAAAGTGAGACTAATAACTTGTATACCAACAAGTTATTAGCCGAAATGATATTAAGTTTTTTGCAAAATGAAACCCCAGATGCAAGTGTGCTATCAGAATTTGTTCGACTAGAATATATGTCCGCTGTAGATGTATGTATCGAAAATTCTTATATAGCATACAAGAGTTTAAATTTATTCCTTATGTAGATGTAGCTTAAAGTTATCAATTACGTCATCAGGAAACGTATACATAATTTTTTTTGGTGGAAGTTTTTGCTTTATATGGTCAATAAAAGGTGCATTAGGCGTGGTTGTTCTTAATTCATTTAGGATATCTCCAATCAATTCTAATGCGTCTTCCTTCCAGCCATAACGAGCTATTTCTTGTGTACCCAGACGTATACCTGTATTATCAAATAATTTTTTTCCTTTGGTATTTAATGTTACTCCATACTTTAAAGCATTATAATATATCTGATTCATTTCATCAGAGGCACACTTTATAAATAACTGATGCGTATTTGAGTAATATTCTTGCGGATGCAACATTTGAAAGCCTTTTTTCTCTAAAATTTCCCCTAAAATGTTAGCTGTCAATATTATATTTTTGGCATACTCCTGCCCGTATACTTCGTTCTCTATAAGAGCAAGCAGCAGACTTATTACTTGATGCATTTGCGTGTGTCGCAAATACTTTGGGTTTATGTTCCTTTCAATTGTTTGATGGATTTCTTCATTATTTGTCATAATAAGTCCTGACGCAGGTCCCGGTAATGTTTTATGCGTTCCACCCAATAAAACAACATTAGATGATATTTTAAGAGGATTACTAATTTGTTTTCCGGCAATCAATCCCATAATTTGGCTTATGTCATACAACAGAATGCTGTTATCAAGCATTAAGTTTTGTATATCCATAGGTTTAATTATATCTGATGGAGCCAATAAAATATAGTGTATATTTTCAGCCTCTATAATGTAGTTTGCTTCTTCGTAATTTAAATCAAAATTGATATAATCATAAGGTAATTCATATACATGCAAACCTAATCTTTCACAAACAGGCAGAATAGAGGGGTGTCCGCCACTTGCAGGGGATAAAATAGCAATCTTGTCACCACTATTGGTAAGCGACATAAGCAGCGTTGTTACACAATTCATACCACTTAACGTCCTCGCATCTGTATATTTTGTATCAAATAGCAACTTGCATACATTATGAATTTGTTCATATATTGGAACAAGATATTGGCTTCCAATAAAATTATTTTTTTCAGAATATGTATAGTAATTTCCCATAATATATCGTTCCTGAATATCTCCATCTAGTGGTAATTTGCAAAAATTTGAAATAACATTTTCAGCAGCACATAGTGGAATTCTTGATTTTTGAAAGTTACTTAAATTATCTAACAAGGAAAATATTTTCTCAAAATTGTATAACTCACCCATAATTCAATTCTATTTTAACCTTTCCATTCACTAAGACTTTATATACTTTTGGCATGATTTCATCATTAGAAACAATAATTATATCTGCTCTTTTTCCAATAACAATAGAACCATATTCATCCTGAATTCCTAATGCAATGGCAGGATTAAGAGTTGAATATTTCACAGCTTCATATAGTGGTATATTTGTTTTTTGAGCAATTGTGTATATACTTTGCAATAAGGCAGGGGTATAGTAATCTGAACATATTATATGTGCATATCCTGCCTTAATTAAATCTAACGCTGAAACATTTTTATTGTGAGAACCGTTTTTCATAATATTGGGAGCACCGACAAGATTATAGAATCCTTGTTCATGAGCTTTTTTGGCAATATCAAAATTTAAAGGAAATTCGCAAATACGGATTCCATTTTCTTTCATAAATTTAAGTTGTGATTCTTGTTCAACATCATGAAATGCTATTGGAATATTGTTTTTTTGCGCAGTCTTTAAAAGATTTTGTATTTGACATTGAGACAATAAAGGCTTATTTTGACATTCGCATATAATTTCATTTACTTTTTTAGGGGATATGTCTCCATATTGTTTTCTTATTTCAACTTTAAAAACCTCCAAACTGGAATATTGTCCTTGACCAGGAGTGTGATTCATCAATGATAACTCGTGTATTACCCCACTTTTTAAACGTTCCAATATTGGGGAATACGCTTCAATGGTATTTAGTTCAAGGCGAGCATGAAAACGATGATTTATTAGCATTTCTTTATGGTATTTAAATATGTCATCACCTATATCAATCATTTGTTTTACAGATAAAGTACGTTTTCTATTGCAAATAGTTGAATTTGCGATTGAAATTGAATGATACATAGTCGTAATTCCTTGACTAGCAAGTTCTTTATCAACTTCGCTAAGAGCTGTATAATTGTTGAAAACTATGCCTTTACGTGGAACTATAATATTTTCAACAACATCAGAATGAATATCTATTAAACCTGGCATAATAAATTTACCGGCACAATCAATAACTTCACCATATTCTATATTTTCATTACAATCTACAATTTTATCAATATACCCTGATTTGATTCGTAAAACGCTGTTTTCTAAAATGGTATCTTCTGTTATGATTTTGCCATTTATCAGTGTAGTATATTTGGAGTTCATAATAATTCCCCCGTATTCTTATTTGTCTATGAATGAATGGTAAAAATTTAAATAATTTCTTTTCTGATGAATAATACCGGATTATCCATCATTTTCATATCAACCAGACTCCTCAAAGATTTCTCTCCACTCATCTGGCTATTGTTTAATACAAATTTTCCAAATACACAAATAAACACTGAACTATATTTCACAGCATCAGTTACACTACCTATGTATTTTAGTTTAGTCTCAAATGGGGATTACCGCTGGAGAATTCCAACATATCTGAATTATGTGATATTTGTACTAGCTATCGCTTATAACTCATACTCCCATTCATCAAATTACTTTTTCTGTTAATAGATTACTCTCTTTGTCATTTCTTGTCAATTATTTTGTTGGAAATCTTTCTCGAAGGACTGCATTTCCCGGAACATTTCCTTATCGACATAGCAGCCGGCTTTCTCATGCTCCGTCAGATTGATGGCACAATCAAACTGTTCAATGATTCCTTCTATCGGCTGTACCATTCCTTTCCAGCCATCTCCCATAGCATCCTGCAGCCGCTTCCAGTCCGTATACATTCTGACCGCTGCATTATTGTGCTTTCCTTCTATGGTCGGAAGTGAAATCTGCATATCCTTTTTCAGTACTGTCATGCCATTTTCATCCGGCTCCGGAAAATCTTCTGACGTTTTAGTTGGAATAATAAATCTAGCTTTTGTCATTTCTATGGACAGAAATCTAAAATATAATTTGTAAATAAGTTTCTGCTCGTCTGTTGCCGGCTGCCCAAGCTGGGCAATCAGAAGCATCCATCTTACCAGGTCAGGGTTGGTAACCGGAACGCTAATTTCCGGTATATTGCTGTAGTCCGGCTCCGGAACAAATTCCGGCGCTGCTATTGCCGTATTTTCATTTACCACTTTGACTCCACAGGCACCGTTCATATAAAAACAGTATCCAAGGAAATTGTAAATTGCCTTATGGGAATCATCGTTTTTAATCTCTCTGATTTCATACCGTTCTTCCGGAAATCTGACTTTAAATATATCCTTATATGCCTTAGTCAGAATCCAGATATCAGGTGGTGTACACATATATGTGCCATCCTGTCGGTCTACTGTCTGGGAAAAAAGTGCCGGCTCTCCTGTGATTTTACTGTATACGCAATAAATAGCAGGTGCTTCCAATACCTTTTGAACAAGGGCTTTCGCAATTACACCAATCCGCTTTCGGACTTCTTCTTTCTCAGCATCATCCTTTGCCGGAATTACTTTCGTTTTATACCACGCATACAAACGCCAGATTTCTGAGCAATCTGTAATGCTTAATTCATCAAGTTCTTTCTGTGAAAGTACCAGTTGTTTTGACGATACATAAGTATCTCCCAAACCGGAAATATAGGCATCATGTACTTCTGCAACTGTTGTGGTTCTTGAATATACCATTGTTCCGCATTTTATCGGATACGTTCCTGCCTGCTCCAGTTTCAATCCTACCCGGCAGTTTTCTGCTTCACGCACAGCTTTTCCCTGACCAACTTCTATTCCGAGCACTACTGTCACCAGTATTTCTCCATCATCATCCGAAAAATTACTCATGTAGACAGCATCACCTACCTGTATTTTTCCCTTCAGTTCACCTACAACCACGATATCATCTGTATTTCTAAGGCGAAACTTATCCTGTACTTTTAATACACACTTTCTTGCTGCCTCTTTGGAACTATTTTCCTCCGCATTATCTTTATTCTTAAAAAGATGCAACTTTTCCCTGATTCCCATCGCAATCTGCTCCTTTTCGTTCTTCTAATTGTTCTGCTGTCTATCTATGATATATTCCAGCATTTTTCTCGCATTAGCTTTTTTCATTTGAAGTTCAAACAGTCTTTCCTTTTTTTCGTTAAAAAACAGATATGCCACATTTCCCGGCATTGCACTAACCCCGTTGATTTGCCCGATTGGGATATTTTTTAGTTTTCTTTCCGCATAGTAAAATACCTCATTTTCCTTTATAAATACTGCCGAATATGTAAAATGCTGACACAAAAATGTTGCAAAACCAAGTTGAACCATACAGCAGCAAAAAAGAAACAGAAATAGTGACGCTATTCCTATTGAAAATAACAGAATCACCCATTCCAAAACGCTAATTATATAAAACAGAATTCCAAATATCCATATTATTTTTTTATCCCCTACATAGATAAATGCTTCTGCTTTATTATTTTTCTGCTCTTTCTTACATTCAAGCATAAACTTTAAATCAAAAATTCCTATCACAAATGCTAAAATTATTAATATAATTAAAAAATATTTCATGCTATCACCTCGTCTAAAATAATCCTATAAAATCCGCCAGTATTAAATATAATGCATACCATATTCCAAAAGCTAAAACTGAAAAACAACTAAAATACAGTAGAATTTTTTCTCTTTTCTCTTCTGCATTTTTTGCCATATCAAATATTCCAATTCCAGCAGCCCAAAACAGAACTCCCAAAAGAAACTTTAACCAATAAATGCATATTATTTCTCTATTTAATGGCATCAATAAATAAAAAACGACTCCAATAATATCAACTACCTGTACACCTATCGCATACATCAACCCCATAATCGAAATTTCTCCATAAGAATGCCACAACCAGGTAAATACATATAAGAATCGATTATCTATCCAAATTTTTCTTCTGCCTGACGGTTTTTCTGAAAACCTAACTATAAACCACATCCAGACAGAAAACATAATACATTTTATGAATAAGTGCATTTTCTTTATCACCTCGTCTGTAAAAACTCTACTACCTTATTCCTTTTTTCTAAAAAGAATCGATATTCTGTTCCATTTCTTTTAACTATGTTTATCTGATTTGTAAAAATACCAAACAACTTTTCCTCTTCTAATTCTCTCCTCCCGTATCCGGAATAATATATATCACCTTTGATCCAAATAATTTCTTCATTTCTTCCTCAAAATTTAAATATATGGTTTTAGCTATATATACCTCTCCGGTAAAATTCATTAAAAACTTGTCCATATTATTTTTATAAATGAAACCATATTTAGAACAATTCTTGTATAATTGATGTTCAACCTTCAGTGTATTTAGTTCTTTTCTATCTTTAACCAATAATCCCGCATCAATTTCTTCAAAAAAGAGTGTTATCCACGGACAATGAACGAATTTGCCATTTTTATATATATTTACTCTTAAATTTCGTCGATAAAGATAGGTATTGGATATTATAACTGACTTCACTTCAGATAAATCTTTCTTTCGTCTTTTAAAATTATGATAATAAACTATTTTCTCATCCTGAATGTAATATCCATCTATGAAGAACCCGATTCCATAAACTAATAAGAACGCAATCCCTACGTATTCAAGCAGGACAAGAATTGACACAATTCCATATCTGTCACCAGTAAGTTTTAATATAACAATTATTCCTAAAATTAGACCACAATATATTGCCAGCCCTCTCATTACATTGTGATATACTACTGAAATATAATATTTTTGTTTATTCATCATCTGCTTTTCGCCAGCTCTAATCCAATTCCAATATCTCTTTCACATTTTTACATCTTGTCATTATTTCCTGTGTTATATCATCATTCATTGCATATGAAAATAAATGCTCCTTCTTTCGGTCAAAAACATCTGTAAATGCACCATAATCTCTGCGTAACTTTTCAGGTGTCTTTCCAAAAATAGTCCTATGAGGGCAATTATCGCCAGTCATTATGTAGCCTATCTTTGAATATTCTATTTTTTCACTAACAAATGCCGTCCCTTTATATCCCGTTACCAGCATATAATCCCTGTTAAAAATGATATAAAAGGATTTATCATATGTTCTTTTTATCATCAGAAGTGCCGGATAATATAATAATGCCCAAAGCCACATCACAATCATTACAACTTTACTTGCAAAAAAAACATAAAATAAGACTCCAAGTAAAACAAGTGCTGCTCCTACTGAAATTGCGATTGTTCTGCATGTCCGTTCATTTCTCTTAGTACTTTTCATATAATGAATTTTCTTTCCAGTCACTTTTGCATCTGATTTCACTTCCTCATCATTCTTTTTTCCATAGTTTTTCAGTAACTGATCAATATTAAAAAATGCCGTCTCTAATACTTCTTCACCATCTACATATAATCTTGCTTTATTCGCTTTCTTATGGTCTTTTTCAAAATAAAATTTATTGCCGTATCCCCGTTTTAATAATGTAGAATATGTTACTGTTCCATTCTGGTATATACAAATTTTCTCACTGTAAAACAATTTTTCAAATGCAATCAATATTACCTTCCCTACAATTCCGGCTTTCCATTCATTTAAGACAGCCGGATGTATATTCCCTGTCATAACACACAATATTGCCTGTAGTAAATATATATCAAAGACCGTGCTTATCGTTAAAGTTAATACTACACCACGACCATTTGTTAATATACTTTGGGCAAATTCGTTTTTTATTACTTCTGTTTTCAGATGTATCAAAATTCTTTTTATATTGCACCCTACATTAATTATTAAAATACCAATAATGACTATTCTGCACAGACATTTGCCCCACACCAATTTTTCCGAATTATCAAATAGTTTCCAAAGATTAAATATATCATCTTTCCATGCCCACAAACCTATCATGATACTAAACAAAGCGCATATACTTAGCAGTCTTGCATATATTAATGCCCAACCGCCTACTACTCCCACGCCTTGGTTAAAATTTGTTCTAACCCCAAATAAATTTGCAAAACACTCTCTAAATAATATTCGAATTCCATATATAAATAGCAAAATAAAAAATAATGTGTATATGTATATCATCTATTCCATTCCTTAACTTTAAAATGAACTATGCTCCTGTCTGGCTAATATATATATTTCCTTTGTATTTTTCCATTATTTCAGCAATTACATCTTTCTGGTAGATAAAGCCCACTTTTTGTTTACTCTTTTGCATTTGTTCTCCTAACCTCTCTGCATGCAATTTTTCAGTTTACCGGCTCTAATTATTCACAAATTTCCATTACTAAATAAGCAATGGATGCAATCATAAAACAAATGGACAATATAAAGTATTTGATTTTTTCTTTCATTTCTTCTTGTTTTTTCCACTCTGCAAAGCATTCCACTGTCGCAGCCACACATGCAAAAAATATTTGAAAAGCTCCCCAATAAAAGCATACAGTTGATGCTTTTTCATTAAGCAAATAGATAGAAAATAATGCCACACCAATTAGCATTTCATAACTCACACAAACAACCATGGAAAAAATTGTCGTTTGATTGTAAACTGCTACTGGAAATAGAAACAAATTCCTTATTTTCCCATTAATCACTATCCTTCTAAATCTCTCATCACAGTTTCTCACTCTACATGCTAAAATCATTACAATTGTTGTAATTATTAACATAATAATATATCTGTTCTGCATTGCTTAATTTTTCTCCCTTGAATTTATACACCTTTATACTCCCTTTGAATATCGTCCAAATATTTATATAGATACTTAATAGGCTCTATATTAAAAGTCTTATTCACTATATAGCATTAAAAAATACACAAAGAATCTATTACTAAAGCCATACAAACAAATAATGCTTTCTCCGTAAAAACCATATCCTGACTAAAAAGTGCAACTATCCCCAACATCATTGCCAATACTGCAATTATGATATAACCTGTCATAAAGGAGATATAGAATGCTTGAGCAAATGTAATTTTTTTCTTAAAATTTAAAGTATTACCATTACTCTCTATACTCCATTTTGCACTCTTTATATACCATTTTACCCTCATTGAGTATACAATCTCATATGTTCTTTCTGTTCTTCTGATAAAGCATGTTCCTCATCCATCATGCATACCTCCATATATTTTAAATCTCCTTGTATATAAAATAAAATATATACCTGATAATCCCCGCGTTCTCCCTCTTCCATTGAAGAAAAATAATACATGGTATAGGATGGCTTTTCTATACTTCCCGTAACTACATCTCCCCACAGAAATCCTACTCCATCCTGGATTCCCTCTAATATCTGACTAAATGTATTTGCTGACTTTAACTTTTTTACAGTGTTTTCGTCTGTTGGAAGTTCCATACTGTTTTCATCTATATTTGATAATTCAATTCCATAAATCAGATAAGAATCATCCTTTGATTTTATCAAAAATTTATAATCTTTTTGGTAACATTCTGACTCTTCACCATCTATATATTCTTTGGGTATACTTGCATCAATCTGTGACAATTCCACATAATTATACTGTGCAAAACGTTTACCTATTAAAATGTATATTAAAACAATTGTCCAAATAATTGCTATTTCTATTGAAAAACAACAAAGTCCCTTCAAGATTTGTTCTTTCTTATATTTCACTCTAAACATCCTTGTTCTTCTCCTTTGACTTCATTCTGCACTATACTTTTCTTCCACATGCAATTTTATATACTCTGTTTTTTTATCAAAATAGAATATTTCTACTTTTTATTAGCCTGTTCATATTTTCTGAAATAATAATATATCATACCAGCATCGACCCACAAAGAGGTGAACATTGCAAGTGCAAAAAGTAGTACAACTACAATTGCATATGTCTCATTTTGACCCATGCTTTCCAGTTTCGACCCGGTTTGGTTTCTGCATAATCTTAGTGTCATAAAAGTCATTATTGCAACTGATGCTGCAATTTCTTTACCATTTGATCCATTTTTCTTTCCGTTTTCATACCATCCATCATGTATTCGTTTTCTTACTAACCAAAAGCGTCCAAAATAACACAATGCAATCAGTATTGTTCCCACTATTTCTATTATCAAATAATTATTTGGTTTTCTCATTAACCCAATAAAGCACCATCCATCTACTAAAAAAATCAGTCCCAAAATTTCTCCATGAACAAAACTGCAAAATACACTTCCATATTTTTTCCTCTCCATCCTCCAACAAAGAATCAGAAGACAAATTTCTATTATGGTACAGACTGCCAATACCTTCCATGAATTCAATATTTGCACCCTTAAAAAGATAATTGTTATTAGGAAAAATCCCATCTGATCATCCCATAATGTTGCCTCGTATTTCTTTTTTGTTTCTAAAAAGTCCTGTAATTTTTCCATTGTATTCCGCCCTCTTGGCGATGCCTCTATCTTCTTTTGAATATTTTATATTACTCTTTATTTGCTTCCATATATTCAATTATGTATGTTCCAATTTTTTCCGAATACCATGGTATATCTATCCCTTCTTCAGGTTTTCTTTTCCCTTTTTGATTCAAATATCCCATATATGTCAAGTTATTTGCTGCCCTATGATTTCTAAACCCAACTCTCATCGTAGCATCTATATCTGTTAACATCTTAAACGTTATTTGGGGATTCTGCACCATTGAGGCTATTTCTTTTCCATTATAATTCCAATCAGTTTCTGATGCTATACACAAAACCGGATTTTTTATTTCCAACATATTTGAAATCCAAAATTCTGCTCTCTTATTAAATAATTCTTTATCTGCTACAACCACATTTCCTTCTTCTAATAACTTTTCTACTTTTTCATATTCTCCTTCTATATCTCTTTCCTTAACTTTTCTACTTCTACCCCACTTATCCATTTTTCTTCTAGCTATAATCCGTTGTTTTCCCGTCTCTCCACCACCAAATAACAAAATTAGTCCCTGTGGCTTTATCTTTTTTTGTAGCAATAATAAAATATTACATGTAATACTATGACCAATAAAATAAATTGGGTGTTCTCCTGTTTCACTTTGAATTTCATTAATCACATCCACTATTTTATTTAACAATTCTTCAAGTGTCATATTTCTGTTGGCTATTATTTTAGTTTCAAAACGAATAACCTGATATCCTTCATTCGTCAACTGCTCTGCCAAACTTTTATACGCACCCACATTAGATAAATATTCTATTCCATTTGATGTCTTTCTAAATATATTCCCATCTACATCAATTGTAGTAAACACGGTTGCCGGAAAAATATACACCGTTCCTTTTATATCCTTCTTACATTTGTTAGATAATATAACATATTTTGAAAACAGTTCGCATACAATTTCTTTTTCTTTGTGCGATATATAAACCGTTTCATGTACATGCACCTGTTTTGTTTCATTTCTTTTTTCTCTATATGCCGCTGATACAATGATAAAAATTTCTACAAATAAAATACCTAGAACTGCTCCACTTAGTGTATATTGCAAATGAACCTTTAGCTTATAATTTGCAAACAGATAAATACCTACTACCCCGACCGTAAACAACAAATACATAATTGTTCCAATTAATATTACCATATCTACCTTATGTACATTTTCTCCAATCAGTAAAACTTTTTTCAATCCTCGTGGAATATTTTTGATTGTAGTTTTGGTATCGCTATCTTCACTATTAAAACCCCTTATGCCAATTCCTATGCCTATGAGCGTTATAATCATGAAAATATAAATAAAATTTGTCACTTTTTTCTCCTACCTAACAAACCAGACTATCTTATTTCAATAGTCAATCCTTCATTCCAGTATCTATTTCACATTTTTACCCTTTATCATCGACCTGTATATAACCACATATGTTTCTTCTGTTTTTCTGATAAAGCATGTTCCTCATCCATTACACATATCTCCATATATTTTAAATCTTCCTGTATATAAAATATAATATATACTTGATAATCCCCATCATGTCCTTCTTCTATTGAAGAAAAATAATAACATGTATAAGATGATTTTTTTGTATTTCCTGTAACCACATCTCCCCACAGGAATCCTACTCCATCCTGGATTCCCTCTAATATCTGACTGAATGAATTTGCTGACTTTAACTTTTTTAAATCCTCTTCATCCAGGAAAGTTATCAGACTGCTTTCATCAACATTGGACAATTCAATTCCATAAATCATATAAGCATTTTCCTTTGATTGTATCAGAAATTCATTATCCGTTTTGTAATGTTCAGACTCTTCACTATTCATATATTCCTTCGGTATACTTGCAACAACCTGTGACAAATGTATACCAGAATACTTCCCATAATATGTGCTTATTAAAGTATCTATTAAAATAATTGTCCATAAAATTGCTATTTCTATTGAAAAATAACGAAGTCCCTTCAGGATTTGTTCTTTCTTATATTTCACTCTAAACATCCTTGTCCTTCTCCCTTGAATTCATTCCGCGCTATACTCCTGTTCCACATGCAATTTTATATACTCTGTCATTTGCATCAAAATAGAATGATGTTGAATAAATACCATTTTGAACCGCATATTCATTTTCTTCCTCATTGCTTAAAGTTTTCTTTAATCCATATGCCAGCATAACTTCTTTTTTTGATGAGCCTACCCCAATTTGCAGTATTCCAAATCGAATATCAGGATCCGTAATTCTAACACTTTCCGGATAATTTCCAATAAAGGTATATTCTATATCTTCAAATTTAATATCCTCGCAACTTCCATATAATTTTTCTCTGCTAACAGGGTCACCTTCTTTTTCTAAAATTTCCTGTTTGCTTTGACGAAAAAAACAATTAAAATCGTGTAATCCATATGTACCGTATTTCATTTTAAGAAATATAACTAATACTATAAAAATAAGAATAATAATACCTATAACTACCTTTGCTCTTCTTTTACTCTTTACCATCTTTTTTCCCCCATTCTATAGAAGTAATGTTTTAATTACTATTTTCATTTCTGGATTTATAAAAGTCTGGTCTTACAATTATATCTACTCTTACAAATGCACTCATAAATGCAAAAAGCATCGTTGCAACCATAATACAACACCAAAAAAATACTGAACTTTTTTGTTTTCCTAATGCATTAAATAATACTGCTCCTCTGCGTCCAAAAAATCGTCTTCCTGACACACACAAACACGTTAATAAAAATAAACTCATTGTTTCTATAATTTTTAACGTACTTCTTACATTTTTATTTTTTATTACTATTTTTCCAGTTGTTAATAATGCCCCCAAAATTCCCAATATTATAGAAATCACATAACTTATAATACAAATTGCTGTGCTTTTTTCAGGTGGCAAATTTCCCTGCACCATTATTTGTATCGTAAGTCCCAGTGAAACAAATAAGCATATATGTGCATTGTATTTTCTATAATCATATTCTTTTCTTATAAATGAAACTACTGCCCCCAAAATAATAAAAGCTATTACACACGCTGCTATACATGCTGTAAAGCCCATATTGGCTCCACGATAATAGCTATCAAATGCTCCCAGTAACCCCAACACACTATATACAAAAATTCCTGCTCCTGTTTGTTTTAAAATTGCTTTACCCTTTTTCACCATAGCCTCATCTCCATATTGAAGTCTGCAACTGACCAAGTCACCTTTTAACATCATCGGGTAAACAATGCCATATGCTCTTTTTGTTTTTCTGATAGAGCATACCTCGCGTCTGTCATGCATATCTCCATATATTTTAAATCTCCCTTTATATAAAACATAATATATACCTGATAATTCTTGCCATACCATTCTTCCACCGAAGAGAAGTAATAAACTGTATAAGAAGTTTTCTCCATATTTCCTGTAGTCACATCCCCCCGCAGGAATCCTGTTTCATTCTGAATTTCCTCTAATACCTGACTGCATGTGTTTGCCGACTTTAACTTTTTTATTGCATCTTCATCTCTGAATTTCAACAGACTGCTTTCATCGACATTGGACAATTCGATTCCATAAATCAGATAAGAGTTTTCCTTTGATTTTATCAGAAATTCGTTACCTATTTTGCCGCGTTCAGCCCCTTCATCATCCATATATACCTTAGGTATGCTTGCATCGACCTGTGACAAATGTATACGATAATACTCCGCATAATGTTCACTTATTAAAATATATATTAAAAAAATTGTCCAAAAAATCGCTAGTCCTATTGAAAAACAGCGAAATCCTTTCAAAATTTTTTCTTTCTTATATTTACTTTCAGGCATGTTTGATTTTCTCCTTTGAATTTGTTCTGCACGCTGCACATCTTTTACATGCAATTTTTCAGTTTACTGGCTCTAAATATTCACAAATTTCCATTATCAAATAAGCAATGGATGCAATCATAAAACAAATGGATAATATAAAGTATTTGATTTTTTCTTTCATTTCTTCTTGTTTTTTCCACTCTGCAAAGCATTCCACTGTCGCAGCCACACATGCAAAAAATATTTGAAAAGCTCCCCAATAAAAGCATACAGTTGATGCTTTTTCATTAAGCAAATAGATAGAAAATAATGCCACACCAATTAGCATTTCATAACTCACACAAACAACCATGGAAAAAATTGTCGTTTGATTGTAAACTGCTACTGGAAATAGAAACAAATTCCTTATTTTCCCATTAATCACTATTCTCCTAAATCTCTCATCACAGTTTCTCACTCTACATGCTAAAATCATTCCAATTGTTGTAATTGTTAACATAATAATATATCTGTTCGGCATTACTTAATTTTTCTCCTCTATGCACAACTTTCTTTACTTTGACTTGTCAAAACATTTTTCAACATAATACCTGCTGTTGCTATACCAGTTTTTATGGTACCAATTTTAAAATTGCTATTCAGCATATTTTTATATGAACCATAAAAACACTGCTTTACTGTTCCAGAACTTCCAAGTACCTGATTTCCATCAAACAATACAGATGTTATGGTCGTGCTTTTATAACTTCCATACTGTGCTCCTGTCCCTCCAAACCAACCTGCTATGCCACCAATAATGCCATTTTTAGCTGCGTTCTTCACAATTTCTTTTGATGAAATATCCTCTCCTCTATTATAATCAACCATATCTGATGCTACAGATCCGCTTGCAGATATTAATCCATTTCCTGCAATAGATGTAATCATCCCTGCATTTGAACCCATCAGTGCTCCTGAAATAGAACCTGTTGCTGCTGATATGATAACTTTATCAACATCAACATTTTCCCATCCGCCTTCTGCAACCTGTTCCGCTACTGTCCCAGTAGCACTAATTCCTGCACCAACAACCGCTCCTGCAATTACAGGTGCCGCCAACCCGCCTGTTGCAACAGTGACTGCCGCTATTGCAGCTACCGCAACCACAGCAGTTGCTGTCGCTATTATCGCTTCTTTATGATCAGAAACAAATTCACAAACACTATTAGCTGCATTTTTAATCCCATTTCCTATATCTTTCAAACTTGGCCACATTCCATTCAAATCAACCAAATCCAACGGTCTGTTCCAGCAATAGCTATAATGGTTCATTGTATATGGTGCAGCAATATGCCCCTTTATAAAGTCTTCGCTGATAAATCTGCCAACTCCGGCATCATATCGTCTTGCCTGTGCAAAGTATAGTGCACCAACGCTGTCCATCTGATAACCGGTAAATCCGAAGCTTTGTAAAGAATCTTTAAAGATATCTTTTGCAGTCCGAATATCATTACCAAATTCGTCAAATCCATAGACTTCCTCGCTTCTTCCATCTTCATCTGTAAGGCGCATCGGGCTTCCCAAATCATCCTGGAAATAGAAATGGTCTCTTCCATTCTCTTCCATTCCTGTGACATTACCATCCCAGAAATAAATCTGGTCTAATCCATTTCCGGTTTTCTGTAAGAGGTTATGATACTGACGGGTAAGATCGAGTGTATAGCGGATGGTCTGAGTTACATCTGCATTTCCTGATGCAATGGTTTGACCCACACGATGCCCCAGACCATTGTACTGATAGTATGCCTTCGTGATTTCTCCGGCTGTCCGGTCAACAGAACTGCTCATCCGGTTCGCCGCATCAAATCCGTATGCTTTTAAAACCTCTTCTCCGCTTGTTACGGATAACAGGTTTCCTCTGTGGTCATAATTATAATTCCTGGTTCCGCTTGCATTTGTTTCCTGCGTCAACTGATTCTTTGTATTGTAATGATAGGTTGTTACAAGTTCCCCTGCTGTCTGGTACTCTGTCCTGGTATTTCTGTTTCCAAAGGCATCATATCCATAGGTACGAAGGGTCTTTCCGTTACATGCTACACTGGTCAGTCGATTTAATGCATCATAATCATAGGAAAAGTTTCCACTGTCTTCCGGCAGTCCCGGTCTCTCTTTTTCAGCCAAGACCTTATTTCCCATAACATCATAATCATAGTGATAACGTTCTGTAAAGTCTGCTCCGGTATGTAAAATCTCTTTGATTTTTCCTGCCCCATTGTAGCTATAGTCTGTACGATTTCCTCCCGGGAATTGCTTTCCAGTCAGTCTTCCAGCTTCATCGTAGCTATAGAGAATTATTTTCTCCTGTGCATCATCTGAAAGGAGTTTTAAAGCCGACAACTGCATGGCTTCGTTATATTCGTATGCTGTCCTTCTTCCATCCGGATAACAAATTGCCGTTCTCTCACCCATACTGCCCCATTCATAACCTACGGTTTTTCCATATGGGTCTGTAACAGAGGCAATGCGTCCTGCCTCATCCATGGCAATCTTAGTTGTGCCAAGCCAATCTCTTACTTCTTCTAACTGGCGGATTGCATTATAAGTCAAAGATACTGTTCGTCCATCTGCATAACAGATTTCCTCTACCTGTCCATCTTTTCCGTAGTGGAAGGATGTCTCATAACCATCTTTATCTATCTTTGCTTTCATTCTTCCAGACGGATCATAGGTATAGCACTCCACATCTCCCAGCGGGTCTGCCACTGCTGTGACATGTCCTTCCTTATCCCAGGTATATACCGTGTTCTGTGGTTCTTCCCCCTCTGCTCCGGTGCAACTGCTCTGTGTCAGATGTCCCATTGCATCATACTGGTAGAAAGTCTCATTTCCCATGGCATCCGTAACTTTTGCAAGATTACCGTTTGGAGTATATTCATAGCAGGTCTGATTTCCACTTTCATTTTCTGCCTTTATTACTCGTCCCAATGCATCATATGTAAAATAGGATATACCTCCTGCCGGATTTTGAACAGATATCATACGATCAAGGCTGTCATAGTTATAACGATAACTTTCTCCTGCCGTGGTAGTACGCTCTGTAAGATTTCCCTTTGCATCATAGCCATAATGCTCTCCGGCACCATCCGGATAACGTACACTTTTTAATCTGCCACCCTTTTCATATTCATAAACAGTACTGCTTCCATTTGGATAACAGATGCGTTCTGCTTTTCCAAGTTCGTTATAGAACACACTTGTAGTTGCCCCGGCTGGATTAGTGACGCTGGTTCGCCTTCCCAAATCGTCATAAGTGTAGCTTGTTACCTGACCGGCTGCATTGGTTTCTTTGATAAGATTTCCCTCTCTGTCATATTCATATGCAGTCCTTGCGCCGTCTGCCTCTAAAACCTCTGTCAGGCGGTTTACGTCATCATAACAATAACGGGTTGTATTTCCCGCAGGATCTGTCATTTCTGTCCGGTTTCCTGCTGCATCATAAGCATACGTCACCACTCCGCCCATCGGAAGTGTCTGTTTTACAAGCCGGTTATTGCTGTCATAGATATATTCCTGTCTGCCCTGATCCGGAGCTGTAACACTACTGATATTCCACATCTTATCATAGGTAAAATGTACTGTCTGTCCTTCTTTGTCTGTATATGTCTCTACTTTTCCAAGTGGATTATAAGTAAATCCTGCTTCATTTCCATCAAAATCCCGGATTGCCATAATCTTTCCACCCGGATTATAGGTATATGCCCTCTGATTTCCCAGAGCATCTGTTACTGCTGTGATACGGTTTGCCGCATCATAAGCATAACGTGTCACGTTGCTGTTGGCATCTACTGTTTCTGTCACCCGGTTTAATGCATCATAGCCATAAGTCGTTACACTTCCGCTGACATCCTTTAACTTTACAATGTTTCCTCTTTCATCGTAACTGATTTCTAAGAAGCTGCCATCCGCATAAGTAACTGCCTGTGGTCTTCCTGCTTCATCATTTTTGACTGCAACTCTGTTTCCATACAGGTTTTCCGTCCCTGTCAGATTTCCTTTTGCATCATAATGATTTTTCAGACGTTCTTTTCCATTGATGCTTACACTAAGCAAATGACAGTCTGCATCATAAGTATAATTCACTCTGCGCTTCATGGCATCTACTGTCTGGGTAAGATTGCCACGGTTATCATATGCCATCCTGGTGGTTCTTCCTAACCGGTCAGTTTTACTGATACACTGGTTTTTATCATTATAAAGATATTTCTCTTTTGTACCATCTTCATAAATTGTCTCTATGTTCCGGTAACGATCATCATGCACATGGATAATTTTGCTTCCATTTCGTTCTGTCAATGTCACACGACGATTTTTATCATCATAGGCAAAAGTCATTGTTCCACCATCCGGGAATTCCTGTTGAATGATTCGGAATCTTCTGTCATAGAGATTCTTAACAGATGTAACCTGACGGGCATTTTCCACCTCAGTAATTCTTCCGTTCTCTCCATAGCGATATGCATACTCTGCCCCTGATGCCGTTATCACTTTTTTCAGTTCTTTCTCCTGATACTGCAGCAAAACTGTTCTTCCGGTGTGGTCAGTTACTTTTTCAAGCTGTTCCTCTTTATTATAATTATATGTCAGACTGCTGCCATTGTCTGCTTCTGCTTTTTCCAGCTTTCCATCCTCAAGGTAGGAAAAAGAAATGCCCCTTCCATTCATATTTTCTTTTCGAAGCATCTTTCCCTCCCGGTCAAAAGATATTCTCTCCTGCCCCGGATGTATAAGGATATATCCCTCTTCTGTTTCTTTCAGGAATTCCAATGCAGTATTTCTTCCAACATACTCTCCCTGCTCATTTTTATCATAGTAATTTATCTGCCCATCCGCAAGACGCACTCCGACGGTTCCGTTCTTTTCTTTCTCCAATGAAATCTGGTAATTATGTAAAAAGCAATTTCCCAGAACTCCCCTCCGGCTGTCTTTTGAATTATAATAGCGATGAAAAGAAAGCGGTATCTCTCCGCCTATCTTTAAATCTTCATGTTCATAAATGAAATTTCCTGTGCTTAAATTAACCGGATCTTCACTGTTCATACAGCCTTCTGCATCCGTTCCAAGCATCTTTTCCTCTATGGTCTTCTCTACCGTTGCTTTGGAATTTCGAATATCCTCTACGTCTGCCTCTAAGACACCTTTCATCCTGCTCATATCCATATTTCCGCCATTCGGATTTATCGTATCTGCAAGATCATTTATCAATTTTATGATATTGTTGCCACAGGAAATCTGCTGACTTACTACACTGATATATTTTGTATCAACTGCCTGTACATCCGTGAAAATAGTCTCTATCTGCTGTGTTGTCGTATCATTTTTATCTAATATTTTCTTATGATATGCATCTACATCATTCACATAATTTTGAATGTCAAGTTTTCCAAACCATCCCTGTACCGTTAATCCAATATCTCCAAAAAAATCGGTTATCGTATCCCAGATCGTTGTTGATGTTACATCTTTTACATATTGTAATAGCTTCTGCTTCGCTTCATCTGAAAAATCTCTTAACATTTCTTCTTTTCCCCCATGCACGCTTATTCACTTACTGTTGCTGTTGCATTGCTTTCTTTGGTATCTAATGATTCTTTTCGATTCGTCATATAAGAAATTGTCTGTGCCAGTAATGTCACATATGCATCCTGCATCCGCTGAAACATATTTCCCATTTCTTCTATCTGTATAATTGTACTACCGCCGCACTCTCCTATATCCACCGCTGTATATGTCTTATCTGCCCATGTATCATGCAAAGTCTGTAATTCACTGATTTTATTTCCTAGTGCTTCTGTATTCGTTACTGTTGTTGCCATGATAAATCCCCCTTAAAATAAATACTGATCCTTCTCATCTATTTCTGCCAGAAAATTATTGCAGGTATCTTTTGCCGTTTTTCCAAGTTCACTTATAATCCCTTTTAAACTGGAAGCGTATTCAATAAAAGCATCTAACGCTTCTGCTGTATCGCCTTCCTGTATTGCCTCTTCTCTGATTGCTGATAATATCGTCAAATAGCTGTCCACACCTTCCTGTAAATCCTGACTGCGGGTTTCAAAAAGACTTGCCATTCCATTTATATACTCATCATCAATTTTTAATTCTATTCCTGCCATTCTGCTTCTCCTCTGTATTCTTTATATCCCTATTTTCCTTTTCTTGTTGTTCCTGCTCTTGTAGTATTTGTATTCATTGTTCTTGCTACTTCCGCTCTCGCTGCCTCTTCAGCTTCCAGTCTTGCAATAGTACTATTCATTTCCTGAATTGTATTACTACAAGCTGCAATCTTGTTCTGACATTCCACTATTTTATTTGCTATATTTGATATTTCCACATCAACCCGCACTTTTGCATTATCCAGACCACCATATACATTCTGATATTGCTGCCCGGTGAATATATCTGACATTCCAGCATAAAAACCGGCTACTATCTTACTGTTAATTTTGTTCAGCGACTCTGTTTCCGCCAATTTTGTATTGCTCGCTGTCTTGCTGTCAGACAACCTCGCCTGCAACACTCCCAGCTTTGTTTTTGTTTCCTGTAATTCACTTATTTGTTGCTGATATCCACGTATCTCACTCTCATATTGTGCGATTAATGTCTGATTCCGTACAATTTCATTACTACACTGTGATTTCGTCATTTGCATCTTCCTTTCCCACTCTATCCAATTTTTATGCCTTCTATTACACTTCTAAAAACAGGATGCCACTGTGGTATCTCTTCATATCTGCAAACACCACTTAATAAATGAATCTCCTCTTCTGTTCTCCAAATTGCTAAAATCGTATAAATGTCATCTTCCTGTGCATATGATGTATACTGAATTACATATATTTCCTGTCCATCTATATTCTTTCTATAAGTGCCTATATTCTTATATCCCGGAACGGTTCTGGTATAGAGATAATTTAAAGCTTTTACCAGTTCTATATTGCTTTCTTTCTGCTCCTTTAACTCCTGTGAAAATGTGCTGATGATAACATGCTTGTCTCTTACTATGTACATCTTATCCGGCAGTTTTTTCCCCATTCCATATGTTTTTCTCTTTTCCCCTACAGTAGCCTCTTCAAACCCTTCCGGTAATTGAATCTCTGCTTTTTCTTCCCATATCTTCATCTTCTGTGCTCCCTTCTGTATCTACAGGTTGTCCCAGGTTTCAATAGATAAGTTATAATCTTCCTCTGGGAACTTTATATTTTCCAGTTCCTTTCCAGTTTCCATATCAGTTACAATAATCTGTAATGACCAGTTTTTGGTTCCATTCAATACATGATATATTTCTGAATCATATGTCAAAGTCATAAGTGAGCTCATCTTTGCCGTAAAGGTACTTTGACTGTTTAATATTTCTTTTGATACATCCAGATAAAGTATTTTGTAATCATCACTAATTTTAAAATGATATAATTCTTCATCCTTATTTTGTTCTATTACTCTTTTTATATCCTTTTCTGTTAACTCCAGCCAATTTTTTCGCTGCTGTTCTGTTATCTCTGCAACCAGTCCCTCTTCTTTGCTTTCATATCCATATTGGCAATATCCGGATTCTCTCATCTCAGCAATATACGTCCTTTTATCTGTAAAAATAACTGGAATGATATACTTTTGTAATCCTGTATTGTCATAATTTTTATAATAATTTCTTGTCAAATCATAGTCTTCATTTATCTTTTTTATCTCTATTCCGAACGGATTCTCATCTGCACTTAATATTACTGTCTCCGGTTCTTCTCCTATCTGTGATTTCTCCGGCATCGTCTGCACCTTTTTATATACTATCAGTGCAGCTATAATTCCTATGATAAATAATGCCACTACTATAATTCCTGTTATACTTTTCTTTTTCATTTTATTTTCTCCACTTCTCTATATAAGCGCAAGCATCATCATTACCAAAACTACGCATATAAGTGCTTCTCCCACAGCTCTAAGTACCACAGTCACACCCTCCATAAATTCGTTAACCATTTCCCAATCAGGCATCCACGACTCATTATATGATGATTCATAAGAATAAGTCGCTTCTTCTACCGGTATATCTACCGCTTCCCATTCCGGCATATCTGTGTTATTGGATTTTTCAATTTCAATGGATGATGCCACTTTTAAGTTATCATTAAGTGCCGTTTCCACTTCATACTTTACACTTGTTTTTTCTAATGATATACCATGCTCTAAAGATACTTCCGTATCTCCCATTGTTACTGTCTCACCTAATCCGATTTTTCCATCTCGCTGTACTGACATATTTTCCGAAACAGAATACTTATCATTTTCAAATAGTGCATCACTTGACACCTTAAAAGATTGTAAAACTATTTTCTGCTGTTCAATTGTTAACCCAACTGTTGACTGGTTTCCAAAATTTGTTGTTCCCTTCACGCTGACACAATAGGTTGCCGTCATATCTACCCCTAGTGGAACTGTAACCTCATATAATCCATCCTCTAATTCTACTTCCGGAATGATTGATAGTACCCATGCTGCAATACGGTTTATATACTCTAATTGCTCCTTTTTAGAAAGTGCTTCAAATTCATCATACGTCAGATTTAATCTTGAAACGGAAATAATATACTCTGCTGCTTCTTCTGCCTTTCCATCTTTAATTAAATTTCTTACAACACTCTGCTGCATCTGGTCTAATCGTTCCCTGTCAGCCTCCAGTGTTGTTCTTAATTTTTCTATATCAAGATTTCCACCATTCGGATTAATATTATCTGCTAAGTCTGTAAAATATGTAATTATTGCATTTCCTGCTGTTACCAGTCCTGCAACTGTTCCGATATATCTGGTATCAACCTGCTGCACATCTGAAAAAATCTGCTCAATCTCTTCTTTCGTTGTACTATGCTTACTTATAATATTCTGGTAATATCCTTCCATATTATCCAGATAACCCGAAATACCAAGTTTGTTCAACCAGTCCTGTCCCGACTGATTAAACTCTCCTTTTCCATTCTCAATTGTTTCCCATACACCGGAAGCAATAACATCATCAACATATTGCATTAACAGTTCTTTTGCCCCAGGTGAAAAATCTCTCATCATATTTTTCTCTCCCGTTCAATTTCATTTTTTACAGGTTGTCCCAGGTTTCTTCTGTTATAGAAAACACCTCTTTCGGATAATCAATGTTTACCAACTCTCCTCCTGTAGATAAATCCTTTGCAACAACATGAATTGACCACTCTGCATTCCCATTTAATATCTGATACATTTCTGAATTAAAAAATATAATCATTAGTTCTGCCGTAAATGTAAGTCCGTTTGCCTTCTGAGCTACCTGACAATTAACTTCGGTATAATCATCCGAAACCGATATTTTATACAATTCATCTTCATCTGTTTTTTCTAATTCATTACTAATATTTTCTTCGGCTTTCTTTATCCATTTTTCCTTTTGTTTTTCATTCAACTCTATAATAATGTTCTTTTCTTCATCCAAATATATATATTGGCAATACTCAGTTGCTCCACGTATTTCTTTTATAAAATCAGTTGCATTCGTATATATAGCTGTAATTTCAAATTTCTGTAATCCTGTGTTATCGTAATTTTTGTAATAATTCTTCGTCAAATCATAATTTTCATTTATTTTTTTTATTTCCATTCCAAACGGATTTTCATCTGCACTTAATATAATTGTATCCTCTTCTTCTCCTGTTTCTGTTTTCTCCGGTATTGCCTGCTCCTTTTTATACATTACAAGCGCTGCCACAATTCCTATCACTAATATTGCTATCACTATAATTCCTATTATGTTTTTCTTCTTCATTCTTATTTCCTCCATTTTCTTATGGTAATACAGCAGCAGTTGCAATTGATGCTCCACCGGTTTTTACAAGTTGTCCCAGGTTTCAATTGATAAGTTATAATCCTCATCTGGGAACTTTATATTTTCCAGTTCCTTTCCTGTTTCCATATCAGTTACGATAATCTGTAATGACCAGTCTTTGGTTCCATTCAGCACCTGATATATTTCTGAATCATATGTTAATGTCATAAGTAAACCAGAATGTATCGTGGCGATATTTTGATGGTTTAATATTTCTTTTGACACTTCCATATATAGTGTTTTACAATCATCACTAATATTAAAACGATATAACTCTTCATCCTGACTTTGCTCTATTACTCTTTTTATATCCTTTTCTGTTAACTCCAGCCAATTTTTTCGCTGCTGTTCTGTTATCTCTGCAACCAGTCCCTCTTCTTTGCTTTCATATCCATATTGGCAATATCCGGATTCTCTCATCTCAGCAATATACGTCCTTTTATCTGTAAAAATAACTGGAATGATATACTTTTGTAATCCTGTATTGTCATAATTTTTATAATAATTTCTTGTCAAATCATAGTCTTCATTTATCTTTTTTATCTCTATTCCGAACGGATTCTCATCTGCACTTAATATTACTGTCTCCGGTTCTTCTCCTATCTGTGATTTCTCCGGCATCGTCTGCACCTTTTTATATACTATCAGTGCAGCTATAATTCCTATGATAAATAATGCCACTACTATAATTCCTGTTATACTTTTCTTTTTCATTTTATTTTCTCCACTTCTCTATATAAGCGCAAGCATCATCATTACCAAAACTACGCATATAAGTGCTTCTCCCACAGCTCTAAGTACCACAGTCACACCCTCCATAAATTCGTTAACCATTTCCCAATCAGGCATCCACGACTCATTATATGATGATTCATAAGAATAAGTCGCTTCTTCTACCGGTATATCTACCGCTTCCCATTCCGGCATATCTGTGTTATTGGATTTTTCAATTTCAATGGATGATGCCACTTTTAAGTTATCATTAAGTGCCGTTTCCACTTCATACTTTACACTTGTTTTTTCTAATGATATACCATGCTCTAAAGATACTTCCGTATCTCCCATTGTTACTGTCTCACCTAATCCGATTTTTCCATCTCGCTGTACTGACATATTTTCCGAAACAGAATACTTATCATTTTCAAATAGTGCATCACTTGACACCTTAAAAGATTGTAAAACTATTTTCTGCTGTTCAATTGTTAACCCAACTGTTGACTGGTTTCCAAAATTTGTTGTTCCCTTCACGCTGACACAATAGGTTGCCGTCATATCTACCCCTAGTGGAACTGTAACCTCATATAATCCATCCTCTAATTCTACTTCCGGAATGATTGATAGTACCCATGCTGCAATACGGTTTATATACTCTAATTGCTCCTTTTTAGAAAGTGCTTCAAATTCATCATACGTCAGATTTAATCTTGAAACGGAAATAATATACTCTGCTGCTTCTTCTGCCTTTCCATCTTTAATTAAATTTCTTACAACACTCTGCTGCATCTGGTCTAATCGTTCCCTGTCAGCCTCCAGTGTTGTTCTTAATTTTTCTATATCAAGATTTCCACCATTCGGATTAATATTATCTGCTAAGTCTGTAAAATATGTAATTATTGCATTTCCTGCTGTTACCAGTCCTGCAACTGTTCCGATATATCTGGTATCAACCTGCTGCACATCTGAAAAAATCTGCTCAATCTCTTCTTTCGTTGTACTATGCTTACTTATAATATTCTGGTAATATCCTTCCATATTATCCAGATAACCCGAAATACCAAGTTTGTTCAACCAGTCCTGTCCCGACTGATTAAACTCTCCTTTTCCATTCTCAATTGTTTCCCATACACCGGAAGCAATAACATCATCAACATATTGCATTAACAGTTCTTTTGCCCCTGGCGAAAAATCTCTCGTCATATTTTTCTTTCCTCTTATATCAAAACATTCTTAATATCATACTAAGCAATTTATATATTTTCCCAATTTTCATCCGATAAACGGAATCCTTCATCCGGATATTCTATATTAATTAATTCTTTTCCGGTGTCCCAATCCTCTGTAATAACCTGAACTGCCCAATCTGTATTTCCATTAAGGACCTGATATATCTCCGAATGATATAACAATGCTGTAAGATAAGACATAAAAGAAGTCATTTTCTCTTGGTCTAATACTTCTTTTGTAACATCAATTTGCAAAGTTTTATAATCTTTCTCAAAATTAAAATTGTATACTTTACTTTCTTTTTGTTGCTGTAATATATCATCTATTTTTTCTTTTAACTTACTTATCCATTTTTCCCTTTGCTCCTTAGTCATTTCTACTACTATATCCTGACTATCATCTATATAAACATACTGGCAATACTTTGTTTCTCTTATTCCAAATATGTATGATTCTTCATCCATAAACGCAATTGGAATAACATACTTTTCCAATCCTGCGTTATCATAATTCTCATAATAATCCTTGGTAATATCATAATTTTCCGGTGCATCTGTTGTTGTCATTCCAAACAAATTCTCATCTGCACTCAATACTACTTTTTCTGACGCCAGAACATTTTTCTGTTCATCCGAATATGTCTGCTCTCTTTTATACTGCGTCAATGCTGCAGCTATTCCGATTACAAATAATGCTATAACAATTAACCCTGCCACATTCCTTTTCTTCATGTTTAAGCTCCTCTTTTATCAGGAGAACTGCCTGTTTTTTACAGGCAATCCTCCCAACTTATTTTTGCAATTATCCTCTAACTGCTGCTGCACCCTGTGCATCATCATCCTGTCTGTTCTGCATGTAACTCTGGATGAAATCAGAAATGCTCTGGATAGCATCTCTTGCATTTTCAAGTGCCGGTTTGTACTCATCTTCGAATCTTTCGATAAATGCATCTGCTGTCTGGTTAGTCCAGCCACCCTGTAATTCCCCATTCATCTTTACCAAAGCCTGAATTACCTCATCCAGTGCTTCTGCCTGATTCGCATAAACACTAACTCCTGATGTAAGTACCTCATAATCCACTTTGTTTACTGCCATTTTTCTTTTCCTCCTTAAATTTTTTATGGTTAACTGCTTTGCAGTATCCATCAACTTAGTTTTACGGTTTTTAATTTTGTCAGTTCATTCTCACAAATATAGAATGCATCACATGGTTCAATTGGTTTTGCGTATTTCTTTGCCACACTGATTGAAATATCACACATTTTAATATTCGCTGCATCTTCAAATATAAGATATCTTCGATTATCTTTCACTACTTTTAACAGCTCCGGTGCATTAAATGCAATATTGGCATTTTCTACATTTGTCATCAAAATAAATATTTTCATGGTGCGGTATTTTCCTAACCAGCTTCTGATAGCGGCAATTTCCTGCTTATTTCCGCTTATATCTGCAATGGCATCTGCACTCTCAATGATAAGTACAATCCATGGCTCATCCTCCAGTACATCAAGTTGTCCTTCCGAGAACTGCTCATAGCGCATCTGTACTCTCTGATCAATCTCATCAATTACTGTCTGCAATGTTTCTGATGTATTCACATACAGTGCCGTCTTAGGATGAAACTCATACTCACCCCATTTACGGGTCATATCATCTAAGATATATAATTCTGCCTCGCCAAAGCCATTTTGTAATACAGACTCTATAAAATATTTTGCAAAAATGTCCTTGCCCTTTTCTTTTTTACCGGAAAGGGTCAACATTCCACCGGAAGTAAAATCGATTGCATCCGGTAATACCGTGTTATAATCCAATCCCAATACCACACTGCCCTGCTTCTGATAGGATGGATATACCTTCTGTATATATTCGGCATTCAGTTTCTTTGGTATCTCCGGAATCACCCGTGCCTTCTGACCGGCATATTTTCCATTCTGCATTTCTACAAATTTCCGGATTTCCTGTACTCGTTCAAATTCTTTCTCTCCTTCAAAGGATAAGTACATCTGACATTCAAATATATTTTTATTTATCTGAACCAGACTGCGTCCCGGTATATCCGGAAGTTTCATTCTGCAGCCCTCAAACATCATTCCATATTCGGATGTCTCATTACAGAACAGCGTAATTCTTCCTTCAAAGTTATTTAAATAGCGATATCCTATGCCCGAAGTCTGTGCGTTCGCAACAACAAATGAAATTCCTACTGCAATACCATCTCTGCACAATGGAAGCAGATAATCCTGATCCTGAAGATACATTTCCTTTAAAGCGGTCAGATTATCTATGAAAACAATAATCTGCGATAAATCTGTTTTTCCCGTTTCCTTATATGCAACAAAGGAGCTGACTCCTGCCTCTGCAAATCTCTCTTTTCTGTTCTTTACTTCTGTATTTAACAACTTAAAAAGATTTTTTAGCTTCTCATCATCGGAAACACATACCACACCACCGCAATGATTTAATTCTGCAAAATTCTTAAGAATCATCGAGCCAAAATCAATCATATACATATTTACTTCTGATGGTGCGTAATTATCTGCTATACTTCGAATAATGGTCTGCAATACATTGGTCTTTCCACATTGTGCTGAACCGATAATCATATAATTCTGTGATGTAACATTCAGATTCAACGCCTCCTGCAACTGTCTGTCCGGGTCGTCCAGCAGACCGACTGTCGCATAAATTTCCTCAGTATCTCTTCTTGCAGAATCTGTATAATACAGAATTTCCGGCAATGGCGGCATACAGATATCCGGCAGCTTTGTAATATGTTCTTTTTCACAATAAGCGGCAATATATTCTACAATTGCTTCTAACTGATTCTTATTATGTGCATCCTTCCGTTTCTCTTTTTTCTTCTGATATACCACTTTACGCATTCCGGCAAAATTAAGCTGACTGATTTGAAACTCTTTGCTTCCCTCTGTATCTTCCATCGTAGCCGGTGCCCCGCTATAGGCAGATTGAAACAATTCAAAAATTTCATTGTTTCCAACCTGAAGATATGCCCGTCCTGGCTCCTTAATCTCTGCTGCCAGCGGTGTCTTTAAAACCTCATTACTATCTTCTTTCGACTGCACTTTCAGGCACAGCTTGAATTTAGAGTTTGACCAAATCTGTCCGTCCACTACTCCACTCGGTTTCTGTGTTGCAAGAATCAGATGGACACCAAGACTTCGTCCGATTCGTGCCGCACTGATTAATTCCTTCATAAAATCCGGCTCTTCCGCCTTTAATTCTGCAAACTCATCCACAATTATTACAAGATGCGGTAAAGCAACGGTAACTCTCTTTTCTTTATACAGTTCTATGTATTTATCAATATGATTTACGCCTGCTTCTGCAAAAAGGTTCTGTCTTTTCATCAATTCTGCCTTGATGGATTTTAAGGAACGCTGTACCTCATTTCCATCAATATTGGTAATTGCGCCAATTAAATGAGGCAGATTTCGGAACTGATTTACCATTCCACCACCTTTAAAATCAATTATGACAAACCCAATTTCATAGGGATGAAAAATTGTTGCTGCTGACAAAATATAACTTTGTAAAATCTCACTCTTACCGGAACCTGTTGTTCCTGCCACCAGACCATGCGGTCCATGAGCTTTCTCATGCAAATTAAGTGTAACGATTTCATCCTTGGCATTTACACCTAATGGGGCTGCCATAGATTTAAATATCTGTGATTCCTGCCAGCGCTGTGCCAGATTTAAATCTTCAACCGTAAATATATGCAGCAATTCATATAATGTAATATTTTTTCTAAGTGAATTCTCAAGGCTTATTTCTTCGCAATAAACCGGGGCAAGCTTTTCTACCACATCTGCTGCCTGCCTATCAGTTATGGTATGATATTCAAATTGTTTTATCTGATTTCCATCCTCTGCCTTGCAGATGACTCCTTCACTTTCTGAATGTAATTCTATAATTTCATCACAATGCAGCGGCAGTTCCTCTGCACTGTTTTCAAAAAATACAAAGGTCATTCCAAGCTCTGATGCCCGCTCGATGTAGCGGGATATCGGATGATTCTTTATGCCGAATTCATTTTCCACAAGTATAATTCCATAGTATGGGATTTCTTCTGTCTGCTCCCGATAAGTCAGTTCCCGGAACAGACTCTCAAAAATATTATTTTTACTTTCATTATCGAAAACAATATTTCTTATTCCACCGGCATTCAAAAGATGTGGCAGGAAACGTGCCCACTGATACCTTTTTTCATCATCCACCAGCATATAGAGCCGGACATCTCCATAGTAATGACGAACCGCAATATCTATTACGATATTCTTAAACATTCCATACAAAGCTTCTTTCGTGCCAACAATACCAATTGCATTAGAATCTTTCATATCTGAGCAAATCGGTGCTCCGTCAATATGTTCAAAAAGCTGATAGATTTTTTCAGGCATTTCCGTCAGCTCATCTCCAACCTCCAACCGCTCCTGCTTCTTATAGTCAATCGGACGGCTGGATGCAATGGTTCCCTGTCCCAGATATATATGTAAAAAGTCTTCATCCTCCCTGGTCTTTTCAAACAGCCTTCTGTCAAAATGCATTGCCATATCTATATCCTGCTGCACATTACAATACATTTCATTTAAGCTATCCAGTTCTTCCTGTCTTTCTGTTGCTACTTCTAACTTTTTCTTTTCAATATAATTGGTATATTTACGAATACGTTCTGCGCATTCCCGTTTATATTGTTTTCTTCCTGAAACAAATCCCAGAATTGAAGTTACAATACCAAGTCCCATAGAACATATACTGAAAATAATATAAGAACCTCCGGAAGTATTCATAACTCCGCGGACAACAATCATCAGCGCCAGCATTGCCACTGTTGGCATTAATGTCAAAACAATATTATTCTCCGGTTTTTTCGGAATTGCCGGTGCATCTAGGATTTCAATCTTTTCATCGGATAACTGTTTTTTTATTCTGGTATTCCGGTTAAACAGCGGATAATGGAAATTATTCGTATGTGTACTGACTTCCTTCATCTCACCATTTGCGACCTTCAGATTTTCCCTGTCAAAAAATATCTTTCTGTCCTTATAATAAAAATGAAATTCTGCAACGGAAAAGAAATCACTGTCTTTCAATTCTGTCTTGTCCATCAGCTTTCTGCCATTCAGATATACACCATATTCTGAAACAATCTCTTCCAATTGACACTGTGTACCATTTAAGGTAAGTCTTATCTTGCTGTCGCTGCTGAATTTGCTGTTCAGAATAATATCCGCTGTCGCGTCAGTCGCAATATCTATCGTTCCGGTAATTTCCAGATAATAGTTATAGTCCGGCACTCTGGCTTCAAAATCAATTAAAAAGCGTAATTCAAATGCTTCATTTCCCGTTGATGCATAACAGACAGAAAGCACATCCCCATGCCTTACCTCTGTTGACAAAAGCTTTCGCATATCACCCCTGCTAAAATAAACATCATCTGAGCACTCTAAGTTCCAGCTTTTTCCATTTTTTCTAAATTCCATTTCGATTCCGGTAAAAAACGCTTCCGGATTCAATCGAAATTCACAGGATGAACCTGTTCCCAATTTAACCCGGTCCATATCCGGCTGAATCTCAAATTCCTTATACACTGTTCTGTTGCTGATAATTACTTTGTATTGATATTCCATCTTTAGTCTCTCCGATAAATAATATGTGAACCGTTTCGAATTCCAAATTCTTTCAGTGTTTTATTTCCACGTAAGAATACAATTGGATTCTCTGCTGCCAGATAACAGTTAAAAATATCATCTGTATCAATTCCCAGATCATATGCTTCATTTAATGCAAGCACCAGATCATTTGCTGTGATTCCCAGTGGAATTTCCAAATCAACATGTATCTTTTTATCCTGACTAATAAATTCAACAACTGCCTTCTCGTCCATATTTCACTACCCCTAAATAAACATATAGGAAAGTTTTTTTATTCCTTCCAATGCTGCCAATTGTTCCGCTGTACCAAGCGGTGTTTCTGTCTCATATACCTTTTCCTTAACCGGAAACTGTGCCTGCAATTCTGACTGCATATAATAATTCATCTCATCTCCACGATAGCGGTTCATGATAACCAGATACTTTTCATGATCCCGGAAATCGAGATTTTGCATAATATATTCCATTTTGCAGGTTGAAATTGCATCCTGCATGGTAATCAGCAATACTTTATCTGCTTCCTGAAGCAATTGCACTCTGTTTGCTTCATATCCTGCCTCAATATCCACAATAATAAAATCGTATTCTTTACTTTCCCTGGCTCCACGAATTAAATTCAGATATATATCGTATGATAAATTTCTGGCATCCAATGTTGATAAAAATGGCGGTATATAAGAAAATCCTTCTTTTCTGATAAAGGAACGGATATTCTGGTATATGTGTCCCGCATCTTCTTTTATTGCACGATATCCTTCATTCGGCATTCCGCTCTTATCACTCAGGTAAAAGAAAAATGCCTGTATTGCTTCTGTATTTACATATAAAATTCTTTTATGCTTCTTTGCCAGGCACTCCGCTAATCCGACGGAAAGACTTGTCTTTCCCGTTCCTCCGATTGCCGAATACAGCGCGATAATTGTAGTCTCTCTTTTTCCGGACTCTTTTCCTTCTAACCGCTCCTGACTCTTATAAGTCAGTTCATTGTATAACTCTTTGATGCCATAATACTTATAAACTCTTGATACCGATAATTCTTCGGTTCTGCCCTGTTCCTGATGTTCTGATAAAATAAACAGATTCTGAATATCCTGTCTTTGCAGCGCATTGGTATATAAATTTTCATTTACCGCTACAATTTCTGCTGTGACAGGGTTTGAAAAAAACTGTTCAAAATATTCCGGGTCAGAAATTATCTCAAGCTCTGCTCTGTCTCCCAGTTCCACCAGAAACTTATTTTCTAATTCTGCCAGATATGCTGTATCCATATCTGCAATTACAATCAATGGTTTACTCATCTTTTTATCCTCGTGCCACAAATTCCAGATTTGCTATTCGAATTCTGCTTCCATCCTGAATTTCAAGAGGCTCTGTCATCGTAACTTTCTTTCCATTCAAAAATGTTCCATTTGAGCTTCCCAAATCCTGAATATAATAACTTCTATTTCGAACCAGAATCTTGCAGTGTACCCGGCTGACTGCAGGATTTCCGGTTATTTCACCATCCACTTTATCCCTGCTTTTACCCAGTACAAAATCCTTATCTGTTATATGAAAAACAAATCTACCATCTAAGGACTGAATAGTGAGCTGCTTTGGTGTTTCGGTATTTTCTATTACCGCCGGATTCTGTATTGCTGCTTTTGGTATTGTAAGATTCGGTATTTCAAACTGTGCTTTCAGTTCATTCTCAAAAGTATTTTTATTCTTGGTCACTCCCGGAATCTGAATCGGCAAATAAATAATCTTTACTTCTTCTGTAGCCGGATCCACATAAATGTTATCCAGCCGGTTATCTACATAAGCAATATCCAAAAAACCTAAATTAATAATCTGTGTAAACGCATCCAGAATCCGTGCTATCATACGTTCCTTCACTTCCGGCATTGCATTTGCAAGTACCGTTTCTGCTGTCACATATTCTTTCGTAAAATATACCAGTTTTATTTTTCCGTTATATTTCAACCGATGGCATTTTAACAGATATGTCTCTTCCAGATTCTGCATTACTTTATAACCGATATCGTAGAATAATTCATTATTCTCCAACAGGTACGCAATTCCCATTCCATGTTCTTCTTCTGTTACCTGTTTTCCTAAAAATTCTTTCACTTTATTCTTTCTTGCCTTTCCTAATCTTCTAACTTAAATTCAAATTCTTCATCTGCAAGCCGTATGATATCTCCGTCACACAGTTCCACTTTGCAATCCGGTTCTAACATTTCTCCTTTTAAGAAGCTGTGATTTGTAGACCTCTGATCTACTATTACAAAGTTTCCATTTTGTTTATAGATAACTGCATGTTTCCGGCTGATTGCTTTATTGTCACTCAATACCAAGTCATTCTCTGCTGACTTTCCAATGGAAAATATCGTTCCGGGAATCGAAAAATATTCTCCCGTTTTCAGCCGGATAATTCCTGCCGCTATACTTCCTTCATTTAAGAGAACCGTTCCATCCTCCTCATCTAAAAGTGTGGTTCCATCTTCTTCTATTAAAACTGTAGTTTCCGGTTCATAAGCAGGTTCTATTTGTGCGGAAGGCGCATAATGCTGTCGGTTTGCGAGCTGCGAACTTGCAATAAATCCGCTTTTCCCACTCTCTGTCCGCTTTATCTCCTGATATATCTGCGGATATCTTTTTAATATATACTGCTCAATATCTTCTATCCGATAATTTGCAGTATCAGCAATAAAGTCTAAAAATGCTCTGGATTCCTTTCCCAGTTCCAGGTCATCTGATTTTATTTCTTTCACCATTTTTTCCAGAAAATTATATACATTAATGTTGCTCTCTCTGCTTAATAATGGCTCATATAGGAAAAACAGTTCTCCTGTTGTTTCTTTCACAAAAATAATTTCTGTATCCAGTACAAGATTAGGCAGATAAAATTTATATAATTCTATCTTCTTTATCATTTCTACAACCTGGGCAATAATACTGTAAAAACGATGAACATTTAATCCTTTTCTGATATAGCGACTCAATGAAACAGACTGTGGCGCAGTATATATAATTCGATGCTTTCCCTCCATTGCAGGACGGAATAGCCCCGGTAATAAATTCTCCTGAAAAACCGCCAGTTCTCTTTCATTTACCGGAATCTTTTTCATGCTCTTTTGTGTTATTTTTATCAAATTCTTATGTGCTGAAATGCTATACTTTGCCACTGTCTATCCCTCTATTCTGTTTCAGTTTTTACGTTTAATATGAACTATCCGCTTTCTGCGAAGTCCTGCAAATACTCCGGTTCCAACACCAACAACGGCAACTCCGCATACAATAGCGATAACCGCCGGTGTATTATTCAATAACCTTATCAGGGAATTGGTTGATACCAGCAAATCGGCTATCTCACAGTCCACCTCATTGCCTGCTGCATCCTTTGCACTTATGGCTACTGTCTGCCGCTTATCGGATTCCGGAATCGAAAAACTAATATCATCCCCATCCTGTGTATAGGAAAGTGTCTGTCCGTTTAATGTAACCTTAATATCCTGCAATACCAGATTATCAATAACCGATACTGTTGCTTCATAATTCTGCGTATTGTAACTCTGTCCCTCTTCTATATTAATTGGCACAATCACCGGTGCTGTTCCATCCACGCCAAATCCAATCTCTGCCTTCTTGGATTCATTAATATTCTCGTTGATATTACCGGCATTATCCTCTGAGTAAACCGTAACCAGGTAAGAACCGTCTCCCTGAAAAACTGATTTGTCTATCTTATAGGTATACTGGCTCCAGCTTCCATTTCCACCCACTGAAGTAATGGTATAATCCGTTCCTTCTTCCAGATTTTTCGGCTCTCCATTTGCAGAAACCGTAATTTTAATGGTATCCATGGAAAGACTGTCCACATTTGTCTCTGTCAGCACAATATCGATTGGTTCCTTAATATAAGTACCTTCTATTTCTTTCAAAGAATCATCCAATACATAAACCGAGCCAAATCTGTTTACCGAAAATGTAATACTCTGTTCTGTCTCATTTCCTGCAAAATCAGTCTCTCTTGCGGTCAACGTATAAATATCGTCTACATCCTGTTCATGTGCAAAATCAGAGAAAGTAAAGGTCTGTCCATTTTCTGTCTGAGCAAAGGTGCCATCATAATGAACAATTCCATGATTTGCACCTGATAATTCTATGGTTGCAGCGCCTTCATTATAATTTGTATCTGAAAATTGAACGACCGGCATAACTACGTCATTATTCGCAGAATCATTTTCGATACCGGAGATTTCAATTACAGGCTCTGTCTTATCAATGACAAACTCTGATGTACTGCTTTGAACCGCTGCATTTCCGGCTTCATCCATTGCATCAACTGTAAATGCGTAATTTCCATCTACTGCAAAGGATATGGTTGCCATATGCACATCACCATCCGTTGTCCAACCGGACAATGCCGGGAAAACTGTTGTCTGTCCATTATCGGCAGCTGTTCCATGCACTTCAATTCGTCCTGCATCAAAATTATGCTCCGTTACTTTAATCGTAGCCGTTCTATCCTGTGCATAATAATTTCCATTGGCTGCCTGCCCATCCATTGTCACTTCAATTACAGGATTCGTCCGGTCAATGGTAAATGTCTGCTCCGGGAAAGTTGTTGCATTATTTCCTGCCCGGTCCCTGCCACTCATCGAAAATCTGTAATCATCATCTGCTGCAAATGTTACCGTTGCCATATGCACACTGTTATCCGGATTTCCTTCCTCTGTATATTCTGTCCACCCTGAAATCTGTGCCTCTGCGCCATGGGTGCTTATAAGATTCCATGTAATATCATTCTCATCAAAATTTCTTTCTCTCACGGTAACTGTTGCAACTCTTACATCCTTATATACCGATGTATATATGCTGTCCGGTGCAATATCATTGTAGGATATACTTATCTCCGGAGCTGTTTTATCAATACTTATAGTTACTGCTTTTTCCGTCACATTTCCCGCACAGTCTGTCACCTTTACATTTACAACAATATCATTGCTGTTATGAAATACCGGAATCTGTCCGCTCACACCTGTAATTAGATTTCTGTCTGCTGATGTAATCTTCCATGCTTCATCCGATATTGCTCCGTTATTATCAACTGTCACTATGCCATTTCTGTTGTTTCCTGTATCATATGATGCATTTACTGACCATTCTATGGATCGAATTCCAGCATAAGGATCTTCTATACTTACTGCAACTGATGTATCAGATGCATACAATGGATTCCCTTTTCCATCTGTTGTATCTGTCTTCTCCGGCTCTATTACTACATTACGATTGCTTTCATGTGCTTCCGACCGTTCCAGTAAAATACCCACTGATTTATAATAATCCAAAGACACATTTCCCACATTGTCCGTTGCCTTTAAATAAATGTATCCCTTAAATTCAGCCTGAATTGGAATTCTGATAACAGCATCTTCTCCGGGTCTTTTTCTGCATTCTACCGTTACTTCTTTCTCTTCCGTTCCATCCGCATCTGTCAGATGATATGAAATACTTTGGATTCCTGCACCGGTATTTCCATCACTTACTGTTATTTCCGCAGTAACATCTGTATTGGCATAATATCCATAATTTCCGGTATCACTTACTGTTTCCTTTGATGCACCAATCACCTGAAAATCCGTAACAACCGGTACTTGATTTTCTTTATGCACATGAATTGTTTTCGTATAGACATCTTTCTCATCTACATTTGCGGTTACCGCAATTTTAATTTCATAATCACCATCTCCAACGGCAGAAACCTGAGACGTGGAAATTGCAAATGTATCCTTTGTTGTCATTTCCTGCTGAACATCTTTATAGATTCTGTTAGCATCTGTTAAGCTTTTTCCATTCTTATCTTCTGTCAACGACGTTCCATTGATGGTAACATTTACTGAATTCAATCCTGATTTTTTCTGTTCTATCGAAAAATTTATGGTTTCATCCTGCTTCTCGTAATATGTAGTAACTCCTTCCATATTGGTATCCACATAAAAATGTGCAAGGTCTGCCTTTATTTCCGGCACTGTAATATCATGTACTAATTTCGCACCATTTGCGAAGCTGCCATAATTTTCCGGTGCCATTGTATTTCCAACCTTATCCGTTGCAGATGCTGTTATCTTATTTTCTGCCGTATCGGAAAGTGTTATTGTAAATGTGGCACTGTTACTGCTGTCCACATTCTTAGTTGCTTTTGCTATGCCATCCTGATATATGGTAATCGATTTTACGCCGGACTGTTCATCCGCTGTCTTTACTGTAAATGTGACTTTTGCATCTCTCGTATAATATACATTTCTCTTTTCAATCAATGACGGTGCCTGAATATCTGTAATAACAGGTGCACTTTTGTCCACTTGATATCCTCTGATCACCGGCTCGTCCACATTTACATTGGATGCTTTATCTACACCATAGAGATAAACCTCCGTATCTTCCTGCGGCACTGCATCTATCTGAATGGAAAATGTTCCATCCTCTGTTACGGCTGCCACATGTTCTTCCTCTGCCAGTATTTTATCTTCTGTCAGTGGTTCTGTTGACCATACCACCCGGTCTGCTCCCGAAAGATAATTGGAGCCTTCCGTTCCTGCATCTGTTACATTTCCGGTAATAACAATATTATCTTCCTTGCCTGTAATCCATGTTTTATATCCGTTCTCTACTGCTTTTCCATTTTCTGTAACAGTTACTGTCGGCGGAACTGTATCAAAAATAAATGTAACCGGTTTCTTTAGTTCATAGCCTATCTGGTTGGCAAAAATATTCCACGGACTCTCTAATTCCCAGATATTGTTTATAGTCTTTTCTGAATCCAGTATCTTATTCTGCTCATAATCTCTTACCCAGAAAGCTCCCAATACTGACTTCTTCTCGTTATTAAAAGAAATTGATTTTCCGCTTTTGCTTTTTATCGTAACTGTCTGTCCTTTTGAGATGCTGTAGGTTATCCCATCCTCTGATACTTCTCTGGTATTTTCATCCTGCGCATTAGAAAAGACAATCTCTATATCATCCGGGAATTGCGCTTCCTGTTCCACTTCTGCCTGTTCAAAACTTACTGTCAGTGCTGCATCCTCTTTTAATGACGGAAGAGATACTTTTCCTACTGTATCTTCATCCTGTAAAATCGTCAGTTCACCGTCATTCCAGGTTGCTGATTTTATAATATATCCTGGTTTTGGAATAATTTTTACATTTTCAAAGGTATCTCCATATTTGCAGTCTATTTCTTCTGATTTGTTATAAGCTGTATTACCAATCTGAATTCCGCCACCTTCTGAAAGTTCCAACTTTATTTTCACTTTCTTAAGTGTAAAAGAAATCTGCTCGGAATAAGATAATTTTTCCGTGGTGCAGGAAAATGTTTTATAATAAATATCTTTTTCTTCATCATAGGTATAATCATCCGGTTTCTGGTTATTTTGAAATTCATATCCGGCATCTCTGTCCGGTTTAACCTCTATGCGGTAATCATTTTCTGCATTTACATTATATTTTTTTACACCCTGTGCCGACTCAGATGGTGTACATTCTTCTTCCCCATCCTCTTTGATTTTATATACGGTTACGCTTCCACCGGAAAAATCACTCTTTCCATCCGTAACTATATTCAAAGTCATTTCCCCTGTTGTTTTCTGTGCTTCTGCTTTAAATCTGAAAAAATTATTATCTTCCGTGCAGGAAAAAGCATACTGATATCCTTCCCCTTTTTCTTCGAAATCATTTTCTTCATCTAAAACAATTTTATAATCTTCCTTCGGCTGTATCTCAATCAAATAATCCTTTCCAGCTTCCAGTTCATCGGTATAAAAAATCTTTGTATCCTTCTCTGTATCACTGTTCTGTGTATCTTCCTCTAACTCTTCCCATGGCAGTTCAACATTCTCTGTGCCATCCTTAGATACTTCCCTTACTGTAATTTCAGCTCCATCCGCATTTACAATCTCACCTACAATTGCATACTCTGTCGGTTCTTCCACTGCTGCTCTTGCATCTCCCACCGGTACTACACTCAATGTGACTACAACCGCAAGTGTCAATGCTAATATCTGCTTCCATTTCTTCATAAGTCTTCCCTCTTTCGTTCTCTTTCCTATAAGTTTTTCATTTACTTATATTGTCTCATTCGTATGAATTTCCATAACATCCTCTAACAAAATCAGTCCATCATTCTCCGATATATTCTGTTCTTCGTTACTCAGCAATACTGTACCTTCTTCCAACAGAGTTGTCTCATCTTCCAGTACTGTTGTTTTCTCATCCTCTACTGCAGGAATTGTTCTAGATACCGCTTCCTCTTTTACCGGATATTCATTTTTTATCGGCACTCTTCTTCTGTTTGCTTCCTTCCGATTCTGCTCACGAATTTCTTTCATCTGCTTTGCTGCTGTTTTTCCACTTACTTCACCATGCAGAGAAATAATGTCAAAACTGAAAAACAAAATAATTGCAATCAGCAAAAAAATCGCTGCCAGTCCAAATCCTATCCATGAAATAATCTGATATATCATTGTATTCATGCTCCTATTGTTCACTATATGCATTTTTTATTGCATCCTGCGCCGCATCTTTACGTTCTAATATCTGCTGCTTTATTTCATCAGTCTTATCCGTTGTTGTATCCACGGCATCGGTTCTGTCAAGGACATCCTGATAAAACGCTTGTATCCGGCTCTCTTCGATTCCATCTGATTTAAACTTTCTGGCATAATTTTCGATTGAATTCAAACACAGTTTGTATACTTCAAGATTTACAATCTCGCTGTCTTCACCATCTACAATCTCCAGTAAATCTTCCAAATTCTGAAAGTACGGTGCATAGGTTCCCTTATCCGATGCTTCCTCAACATTCAATGTCACATCTCTTGTAAACTGACCAATTTCTTTATATACCTGTGTAATCAGATGATAATCCGATTCTTCGCTTCCATAATCATACGCATCTGAAAACCACTGAACAGAACTCTTTATTCTTGTTATCTGGTTATCACTGGTATCTGTTTTCCCATAATCATAGTAATACCAGTACAATCTTCCTATTTCATAGGCTAAATCTGCATAATCATCCTGTTCCCGAAGTCCGCTCAAATTATTATTGATTTTCTTTTTAAATTCATTCTCTTCTTCTACCGTAAAAACCGCATCATCTTTAAACGCAGCAATAAGACCTAAATAGGCCTTTGTATCTGTCGGTTTGATATCAACCGCTTCTAAATATATTTCTATTTTTTCTTCATCTGTTGCTGATTTTTCTGCCTGTAACAGCAAATTATCGTAATCATTATTTTTTACATGTCTTTGTAGAAGCTGCCCGGTAATACCAATTCCCAGACTCACTACTGCAGCCAGCAGCATTCCATAGAATGTATATAACTTTTTCTTCTGCTTCTTCTGATATGTCTCATCCGCTTCCTCATAATGCAAAATTGCATATAGAAGTTCTGCACATGACTGATATCTTTCTTCCGGGTTAATTCTGGTACATTTTAAAATAATACTTTCCAGTCCTGATGACAGATTCGGATTCCAATAACGAATCGGATAAATCTCATAAGGCGGCTCACAGGGATTCTTTCCGGTCACCAGATGATACAATGTCACTCCCAGACAATAAATGTCGGTTCTCTGGTCTGTCTGTCCCTTTCCTCCGAACTGCTCCGGAGCTGCATATCCTTTTGTTCCAAGGCTGACGGTATCCTCCAGATTGTGTTCCTTATATTCTCTTGCAATCCCAAAATCAATCAGCTTTATATTTCCGTTTGGCTGCAGCATGATATTTGCCGGTTTCATGTCTCTATATATAATTGGCGGATTCTGCATATGTAAGTAATCCAATACTCCGCACAATTCTTCTGCCCACTCAATTACAGTTTCCTGTGGCTGAGCACCATCTCTCTCCAGCACCTTATTCAGTGGTTCGCCTTCTATATAGTCCATTACAACATAGATAACATCCTCTTTATCTATGATATCTACAATTCTAGGTAGGCAGGGATGATCCAGTTTTTTCATCATATTAGCTTCCGCAATGGCTGACTGTACGACTACTTCATTATTCTTATCCCGTGCTCGTTTTTTAATTTCTTTTACCGCCCATTGCTTATTCAGATTCTTATCCATTGCAAGATAAACCTCTGACATACCGCCTTTTCCAATCAGCTTTAATATTTCATACTTCCCCTCAATCAATGTACCTATTATTGCCACAATAATTTTTCCTCTTTAATCTTCTGTACTTTTACCTATATAAATAACCGTGATATTATCCGTTTCTCCACGCTTCATATTTAATTGAATTAACTGATGAAGTTTTTCTTCTATCTGACCTTTAGAATTCCATTTCGAATTACTCAGTGCCTGATATATTTCTAGTTCCGTTATCTTATGCCAAAAACCATCTGAGCATAATAAGAAGCTGCTTTCATTTTCCACTTTGCCTTCCACAAACTCCGGCTTCACATTTTGCGATGCTCCGATACACTGTAACAGCACATTTCTCCGTGGGTCTGTTAATGCTTCCTCTTCTGTCATGTTTCCTCGTTTTATCTCTCTTGCCACAAAGGACTGATCCTCTGTCAGCTGCACAAGTGCCGAATCTATTCTGTATGTCCTGGAATCTCCCACCTGCGCAATTATATACTGTTTATAATCAATTAACAGAATTACGGTCAGGGTTGTCCCCAATTCTACCTCATGTTTTTTCCCGTAATTCCATATTTTTCCATTCAAATTTACAATCAGATTTTCCCACTGTTCTTTTATCAAAGATACCTTCCCGTCTGTATATGGCAATGTTTTCATAAACCAGTCAGAAAACCCCTGCACTACAGTTGCACTGGCAAGTTCTCCCTTGCTTAAGCCTCCCATGCCATCACACAGCACTGCCATGCAGACTGTCTTATCCTTTACCACTGCTATCTTCACACATAAACTGTCCTGATTGACCTTTTTCTTCGTTCCAATATCAGTTCCGTAAGCTGTAATATATGTATTCATCCTTCAGTCCTTCCAGAAACAGACAAATAAATGCTTTCTCTCATTGTCCTATATTAAATTGTTTTATAAATTGTTTGGGATATCTGCCGGAGAATTCCGACATATATGAACTTTCTTACTCTAAAATAAGATAAATATTATTTTCATAGCTCATACTCCCGCTGTTTCTTCAACAACCACCTAATAGCTTAATCATTTTACCTTTTTCTGTCAATAAGCATTTTGTATAAAACATCTCATCATATTTGTATAATTTTCACAAAAGCGAATTATATAACTTTTACATTTCATTATGTACTTCCGGAAATATATGCTATAATGGACGCATATTTGATTCATTTACTAAGGAGAGGTATTTTACAATGAAAGAAAAATTTAAAAATCTGTCAGCACCCGTTGGAATTGTGCTGTCTATTGTAGCGGTTATTCTTTTTACCGGGTTATTGTTGGGACTTGGCTTTGTTTTAGGAAAAATTCCAGGATTAAATGAACAAAACGACTACCTGCTTCAGGCAATCGCAGAATTTATCATTCTGATTGTTTTCCTGATTATAACCTTTGTGATTGGTTATACCCGCATCTTTACGGAAAATGTTGCCGGCTGGCTCAGAAGTTTATATACCGGCGGTTTCTTTGTGGTTTACTGTCTGTTCAGCCTTATTGCACAGATTTATCTTTGCAGTATGTCAAAAGTGGGAAATGTAAGAACTGCTTTGGAAATTATATTCTATATAGTTGCTATTTTTCTGGTTGGACTGGTAGAAGAACTGGTTTTTCGAGGTGTCATTTTTAATCTGTTACTGAACAGTTTTCCAAAAACAAGAAAAGGCATTACTGGTGCCATTGTTTTAGGCGGCGTCCTCTTTGGTCTGATGCATTTTGTAAATATCCTTTCCGGAGTGAAATTTACAAGTGCACTGATTCAGGTTATCTCCGCTGCTCTGATGGGTATTTTATTCTGTACAATATATGCATCTACCCGCAATTTCTGGATGCTTGTCATTTTCCATGCCCTTGTTGATTTTGCCAGCCTGCTTTCCACCGGAATTTTCGATGCCGGAAATATTGTGTCCCAGATCAATACTTTCTCCGCAATTAATTCCCTGTCATTTATCATGCTGGCGATTCCGATGTTTGTCATGCTGCGTAAATCCAGACGCATCCGCTTAGAGATGCTCTACAACAACGTTCCGATTTATGATGATGAACACGAAGCTAAGATGCTTTCCATTGTATCTCTTGTTCTTGGTATTATCAGTCTGGTACTTTCCTGCATCGGCTATCTGATTGGGCTTGGTATTGTGGGCATTTTTGCAGCAATTCTTTCCAAGAAAGCCAAGCCTTATAACAACTCTATGGCTACTGCCGGAATGATTACTTCCATCATAGGAATTATCCTTTCTGCCATTGCTGTGGTTCTTCTCAGCGTGGTCTACTCCAGCGATATGATGGCACAGTTTATGTAAAAGTTCAACATGAAAAGCCCGGATTACTCCGGGCTTTTCTTCTACATTGTCTACATTGTTTAAATTTTTTCGGGTTATAGGACAAAACGTGTTGATGGCTAATCCCATTCTGTAAAAGATTTATCCGTCTTATGGAGGTCACTCCACACAATGGCATCACCCCAAAGTGAAAGACTCTTTTCCAACCGGGATTTATCATTCATCCTTTGATATATTGCTGCAATACTTCTATCTGTAGGCATAGTT
>OIDA01000095.1_pt1 | contig 54399 bp, 53 predicted proteins | sample 1581451 | NCBI WGS metagenome assembly OIDA01 (sample SAMEA3882552, study PRJEB24775) | human gut metagenome | biome: human-associated habitat; feature: intestine environment; material: feces | place: Netherlands | collected 2009/2010
GGAACAGCCGCCTGTGCCCTGCATCTGTGCCCGGTGCAACCAGCCTATCAAGAGGGTCAAGCTGAAGGATGGCCCCATCATGCAGGCGGCAGAGTTTGCAGCCACCCATGAGGGAATGTGCGCTGACTGCTATAAAGCCACCAGATTGAACGTAGCATAATAAAACTGCTCTATTTCGATGTCACTTGATTCTTGTATGATTCTATATTTCATGGTACACTTACAGTAGTGAGTTCTGAAAGCTCTCCTCTGTGAGCGGAAAGGAGCATTGCATGAAAGATTTGCAGTTTCCTGTTGGAATCTCGAATTTTGAAAAGATTCGAGAAGGCGGGTATTATTATATCGACAAGACCAATCTGATTTCTGAACTTCTTAGCGGTGGTATCGCTGAAGTAACATTGATCACTCGTCCTCGCCGTTTCGGAAAATCCCTTGGTATGAGCACTCTCGCAAATTTTCTGGATATCCGCAAAGACAGCAAGCAACTGTTTGAGGGATTGGCAATCTCCAAAAATACAGAGCTTTGCAAAAAATGGATGAACCAGTGTCCTGTGGTATTTTTCTCTTTCAAGGACACGGACGGTCTGACCTTTGAAAGTGCCTATGGAATGCTGTGCATGAAACTGGCATTTGCGTTTCAGGATTATCAGTTTCTTTTGGATGACGATGCTATTTCTGACGATGACAAAGGCATCTTTAAGCGAATTCTGGGACGCACTGCATCCATAGATGAAACCAAAAGCTGCTTTTTGCTATTGACCCGGATGCTGGAAATCCACTTCAAAAAATCGGCGGTCGTCATTCTGGATGAGTATGATGTTCCCATTGCAAAAGCCAGCAGCAACGGATATTATTCGCAGATGCTGGACGTGATGCGGGCTATGATGAGCACCACGCTCAAAGACAATACTTCGCTTGACTTTGCTGTTATTACCGGCTGCCTGAAAATTGCAAAAGAAAGCATTTTTACCGGGACGAACAATTTTGTTTCGGATACGATTCTTTCTCCCCGGTTGAGCGAATCCTTTGGTTTCACACAGGCAGATGTAGATCAAATGCTGAAAGATGCTGGTCTTGAATCGCAGTCTGCTGAAATCAAGGCATGGTACGACGGCTATCATTTTGGCGATGCAGACATTTATTGTCCGTGGGACGTAATCAGTTATCTGCGGGATTTCCAGTATGGTGTAGCACAGAAGCCGAAAAGCTATTGGAAAAACACCAGCGATAACGCTATCATTCGCTCTTTCATCGACTATGCAGGTGACAATATCACCACAAAGCTTGAAACGCTGATGGCTGGCGGCTCTATTGTTCAGCATATTGAAGAAAACCTGACCTACGATTATCTGCACTCCTCTGAGGAAAATCTTTGGAGTGTGCTGTATCTGACAGGCTATCTAACCAAGGTACGGGATAAGGATCCGACGGATTCGCTGCCGGATGGCTGCTCTGCGTTGATGATTCCCAATGCAGAGATTCGGGAAATTTTTGAAACCACTGTAAGCAAATGGTTTGACGACAGCGCTAAGGCATGGAACCGCAGCCCGTTGTTTGATGCAGTCTGGAGCGGAAACAGCGAAGCTCTGACAAAAGAAATGACCAAGCTGCTGCGTATGACCATCAGCTACCATGACTATCGGGAGGATTTTTACCACGCTTTCCTTGCAGGCATCTTTACTGGTGCTGGCTATGTGGTAGAATCCAACAAAGAGCATGGCGAGGGGCGCAGCGATGTTATTGTAAAGGATATCCGCAATGGTCGTGTGGCAATTTTTGAAGCCAAGTATGCAAAAACTCTGGATGCTCTGCCGGATGCCTGCGATACTGCCATTCAGCAAATCAATGACCGGATGTATGCAGCGGACTTCCGGGATGACTATGATGACATCCTCTGTTATGGCATCGCATTCTTCAAAAAACGTTGCATGGTAAGAAAAAAATAATTATCTACTGGGGAGTATCTTCGGATGCTCCCTTTCACTTTTTACAGGACAATCCATTTGGATTGTCCTGTTTTTATTTGGAGGCACACAATGAAAGAAGAAAAAATCAAAGTCCTTGCGCTCCTGCCAATGGAGCTGCCAAAGGAGATCGAACTGGACAACACCCTTGAAGCCATGCAGAAATTTGTAGACGGGCTGATCGAATGCATTACATTGAGTGACACCGGTTCAGAGGTCACACTGGTCTGCAACGATGAAGGCAAGCTGCTTGGCCTGCCGCTCAATCGTCCGCTGTGGGATGGAGCCGACGTTCTTGCTGGGCCGGGATTTCTGGCCGGATGTGACAACGAAGGGAATCTGACTTCCCTGCCGCAGAGTACAATGGATTTCTACAAAGAGAAATTCAGAGCTTTTATCATTGAAATCTAAGGAGGAACGCTTTAAGCTGTATCGCACAGCCATTGGCTGGCGTGTCGTGGATGCCAACCTTGCATCTGTCCTGAAAGTCGAAGGACGCAAATCTCCGGAACGCGAGATTTTCACGGACGAACAGGTGACGCTGATCCTGAGCCAGAAGAACACGCCCACCGGGCAGATGGTAATTGCTCTTCTGGCCTGCGGAGTGCGTATCTATGAGCTGCTGCACTTCAAACACGAAGATTTTCACCGCACGGAATCCGGTGCTTATCTGATCGGCGGCTGCAAGACCGAAGCCGGACGCAACCGCATCATTCCCATTCTCGACTTTGGCATTCCGGTTTTTGAACATGCGTATGCCACCTCTGTGGAAAATGGTCCGCTCTTTCCCAATGGAAAAGGCGGTTTCTGGAATGAGAAGAACTGGCGTAACCGCAAATTCTATCCTTTCTTGGAGGAAATCGGCATCCAGCCGAATCCTTACGACGAAAATGGTAAGCGCAAACCGGAGTTTGCCGGGAAGCTTGCCACCTATACGCCCTACACCACCCGCCATACCTACGCCAGCCTTTGTGACCGCGCAGGCGTCAACAAGGATATCCTGAAACGCGCTGTCGGGCACACGCCCAAATCCAAAACGTTAGATGAAGTCTATCTCCATCCGAAAGCGACCCAGATGATCGAAGCATTTGATAAGGCCAATCAGCTGGTCAATGATGAAGTTCTGACCACAACGAAGGCATAACAACTTCAAAGAGAAAAGCTGCCGATCCGTGAGAATTTTTCTCTCATGGATGGCAGCTTTCTTTTTTGTTTGCACAATCTGTGTCAGGTCTCATCGCTTCATTCTTATTTATTGCAATTCAACTTTTTAATGCAACGGCAACAGCGTTGAATTGCATATCGCAAATATGCTGTTTTCATGTTGCACTACTTTCTTGCCTTGCGATAAAATTCAGCGGTGGAACTTTCTCCATCAGATCCTCCACGTTGCAATTCAGCGCACGCGCAAGGCGAAGCAGCGTTTCTGCTTGTGCTTTGTTGATGTCCTTCTGTCGCTGTTCGTACTGCTGGATGGTACGCACAGGCACATCAGCCTGTCCTGCCAGTTCCGATTGGCTCAATCCGGCCAATGTGCGCATGGCTTTCAGGTTTATTTCCGGCTTTGACGCACGGTACAACTCGTTCATCTTGTCTGCAAACTGCCGTACATCCATCTCGTGGTAGGGCGTATACAGCAGCCGCACTTTCGTGATAGACACTGCCTGTTCAATCTCTGCAAAACGCAGACCGGTCAGCCACTGATAATATGCAAGAGCCCAACCTGTCCAGTATTCCGGGCTGCGGTCGTAGGCATACGAGGGTTTCTGCATAGACACGACTTCGCCCGCCTGCTCCAGTACAGCGCGGGCAAGTTCTACACCGGACAAGCCCACCAACACAGAACAATCCCCCTGCTCGAACCGGGCAGACAGTTCACTGGTCACAAACCACTGCCATGCCGTCTCCAACGGATAATGCAGATCGTTGACAAGATAATCCAACATCCGGGCAAGATTTTTCTGTGCAGCAGAAAGATAGCTTTTATCGTAAGCGTGGATCATTGGGCTTCATCTCCTCGTCGAGAATCGTGGTAATATAAAGGTCTCCCCTCTGACGGCGGTTGCGCTCCACGTCAAAATATTGGCGGCGGGCTGTCTGGTCACGGAAGGCCTTTTTCTTATACCATTCTTTAGAGTCTGCGGTCTCATAGCCGAGAAATTCCAGCTGTTCAAAGGCCGCTTTGCTTTTCAGCACGAACTGCTGCCCCAGCTTGCCCAAGCGCATGGCATTGCACAACTGGCGGTAAGAGATTGCGCCGTTGATAAAATCGGATGCAAAGGAAAAATAGCTGTCATCTGCCCTGTAGCCAATGATGATATCTGCAGACTTATAGTCGAGGTGAAAAGTGTTCATCAGGTATTCTTTGGCTTCTGCGGCCAGCGGGGCAGAAGTATCGAATTCGCGGTTCTCCAAAAGAATCGTCAGCCAATGCAGCATCGTGTAACCGGGAGCGTTCAAATCCAGAATGGTCAAACCGTCGCATTCGATTTTATACCGGTTAGCGTAGCCATTGTGGTCGATGCCAACGCCCCACTCTTTGGCCATATTGGGGTTCTGAGTGCAGTAAAAGCCGATGCCATAGTCATTGTAGGGCTTGCCATAGCCGAACTTTGGCTTTTCAATAATATGATCCGAACCGTGATAAATTGTTTTTTCCACAGAACCACCTCCTCGCTCTAATTATACTCCCGCAGGAGTATGCATGCAAGAGCTTTATATGAGAATTACGCTATGCACAACACAAGATGTTTTCTTTTCGCTTTGATCAATCCGTTCTTGTGCTTCCTGATGGATTAGAGTATAATGAATACAATGATATTTTCAGGATTCCCAACAAGGAAGTCTCGCAGGAATATGTCAATGCCCTCAGCACGATGAACTGGCACGGTGTGACGGCTTCAGATATACAAAAAATCGCCAATGCATGAGAGAAAAATCTCTCACGTTTGGCGATTTCCTTTTTACCCTAAAAGCACTCTTGCTCTGCGCTGTACCTCTTTTTCGATCATCTTCAAGCGATTTGGCGGCAGATTATAACGTGTCGCTCTGCGGTCAAAATGGAAATCCAGCAGCTTATGGAGCATCGCACGGTGACGAGGTTTCATTGCGCTCTTTGCAGCTGCAAAGAAATCATCATATGCAAGCGGAAGCAGTGTGCGGGCATATTCATCAAATGCTTTCTGGTTGTCCCAAAGATCCGTTCCGCCCAGACTGAACAGCGAGTTTCCGTGGTCAAACAGCGGAGCGGGTGCCGCAATCGTGTTGGTCTTATTATCCACCAACACACCAAAATTTCCATAGTGGCGGTCTGTATTGCAGATGATTGCATCAAAGACCAGCATATCTTCCAGCGCATCCACAAAGTTCTGACCTAACGTCTGATAATACGCAAAAATTGTTTTTATTCCGCCTTTGGACACAAGCTGTCCGATGGGAATATAAGAATATTCTTTGCTGGTGAACAGTTCACACTTGGAACAAAGCGTCCTTTTCAGATCTTTTGTCAGGGTGTAGCGAATCGCATTCACGCCAATCACCTGTGCAACTTGATAAGCGTACAGTTCCGAGTACGGTTCAAACCCCAGATTGCTGAACCCTGACGTGCCACCTTTATAAAGATAGATTTTTCCGTTTTGCCTGCGCCAGCATTTGGGCAGCATCCCGTTGGTCGAGAACTCCGGGCAGGACGCAAGCGAAGTTCGTATGCTGCTGCCATATCCTGTAAAGGCGATTGCTGCCAGCACCTGACTGAATCGATTATCGTAAAGATTTACTTTTTCAAAGGTGTCACCGGAACCCTCTGCATCTACCCAAAAACAGTCATTGAGTGAAAGTCCTTTGCAGACGGTGATAATTCCCAGCGGACGATTCAAAGAAAGCCCCACCTTAGAGAGCAGAGCATCTACATACGCTCGGTTCTTCGGGATTGTGCGATGCCGCAGCCAGCGTTCCACGCCATCTTCTGATACAGTCAGGTTCAAAGGTAGAAAGGAACGGTTTTCTTCGTAGACCTTTATAATATGGAGGTCAGTATCTGCACTGTCCATGTTTGCTTCAAAGGTAAGCAGCGGCAAATCAAAATGCCGGATGGTGTAGCGCACAGCGATTTCTCCTTTCATCCATGATCTTTTTCTTTATTATACGGCATCAGAATCCGAATGAAAAGCGCCACCGTTATTCTGCACAAAATTCGATGATAAAATTTTATACCCAAAAATCTGCAAAAATCGGGTTTACGGAGCCATTTTGCCGTTCCTCCCCGAATTTTGCTACAGATCTGCTACAAACTTGCTGCAAACGACTGAAAAGGGGGCCTCCTACACGTTTCATTATCAATATGCAAAAGTGAATTTGCTTCACTTTTGCATATCAAAAAGCACGTAGATATAAGAAAAAGCCGCTTACCCTTTCAGGTAAACGGACTTACGTTTGTTAAAAAGGCACTCCGGCAAGCACCGTGTCCCCGGTAGACATTCCTACAGATCTAGGACCCGCGGGCTAAGCAACAGCCCACTGGGCTGATTGCTTGCGGTGCTTCGCACCGCCGCCCTGTTCGAGTCCCTGATTCTCCACACACGGACTTACGAACGAGAATGCAACAAAAAAGAGCCACCAACCAAAGTTGGTGACTCATGTTTGGTGGAGCATTGTCCACAGCACTCGAACCCAACACTTCCTCACGGGTGACCGTTTTGGCATCATCCGTGAAGTTGAAATTGAGTACGACCCGGTCATCAAAGACGTAGACCGAGTTGACAAAGGTATCAATAATCTGCCGCTGGTGCTCCATGTCTCTCATGTCACCCTTGCGGAATTTTTCAAACCAGAACCGCATCCATTCGCGGGTCAGAACTGGTTTTTTCAGTTCTTCTTCCAGAATACTGGTGTTCAGGGCTTCTTTCCGGGCTTCCAGCTCGTCCAACCGCTGCTTGGTAGTCGGGGTCAGGATGCCCTGTTCAATGGCTTCCAGAAGATTTGCCAGCCGCTTCTCTGTATCCCGGAGTTGGTCTTTCAGAACGGGCAGGCGGGTGTTCTCCTGCTGCTGGGCTTCCATAATCAAATCTATCAGCCGTTCGATGATTTCATCGCTGAAAATCACCTTGATGGCAGTCTCCACCACGAACCGTTCCAACGGCTCTTTGCGGATGGCTTTCAGATCGCAGTGCGCCTTGCTGTGGCGTTTGGCTTTGCCGCACTTGTAGTAATAGTAGGTGTTTCCCATGTGGCTTGTGCCGCTTTCGCCGCCCATGAGCGTACCGCACTTGCCGCAGAACAGCTTGGTGGTCAGCAGATAGCTCACATCCTCTTTTGCAGGGCGACCGTGGGCGATCTTGTTCTGCTCGAAACGCTGCTGCACCCGGTTGAACAAGTCCTCGTCCACGATGGCAGGAATGCCGCCCGGCGTCACAATGTCCTTGTAGCGGTATTCGCCGATGTAGCGGCGGTTGCGGAAGATCTGGAAGAAGCTGTTCTTCACGAACGGCTTCCCGGTGCGGGTACGCAGACCGCGCTCGTTCAGGGATGCTGCGATCTTCTCGGCCGGTTCGCCGGCGGCGTACCGGGTGAAGATCTCCTGCACGATGGGAGCCGTTTCCGGGTCGATATGGTACAGCCTGTCCTCCTTGCCAATGGTGAAGCCCAGCGGCACTACACCACCGTTGTACTTGCACTGGAGGGCGTTTTCGCGCTCACCGCGCGCCACTTTCAGGGCGAGCTCGGCGGAATAGTATTCCGCCATGCCAATCAGCATACTCTCCACCATAATGCCTTCAGGCCCCTGCGAGATGGGTTCCATGGCAGACACCAGATGGACACCGTTCTTTTCCAGCTGGTACTTGTAGTTCACGGCATCGAATCGGTTCCGGGCAAAGCGGTCCAGCTTCCAGACCAGAACTACGTCGAAGATTTTCTTTCCGCTGTCCTTGATCATCCGCTGAAAGTCTGGGCGGTCATCCGTTTTGGCAGAGTAGGCACGGTCAATGTAGGTGCCGACCACGGTGATGCCGTTCTTCTCGGCGTAGTCCTTGCAGTCGCGCAGCTGTCCCTCAATGGACGCTTCTCGCTGGCTGTCGGATGAATAGCGGGCGTAGATTACGGCGGTCATGGTTGCACCTCCTTGGCGTGTATTCGACTTGCCTTTATAGTATCGGGTCAAGCGCAGCTTTTCAACAATCTGCGAGCAGATTGAAATGTGAAAATTGCGAAACGCAGCGAAAAAGGTGAGAGCAAGAATCGTCCCGTGGCCACAAATTTTCAATTCTTGAAAATTCTTGCCACTTTGGGACAGCTTCTTGTTGGGGCGTGCCTGCCCCAAACCCTGCTAGGAACGAGTACAGCAAACTGGAATTGTTTACTTCTTCATTTTAGGTGCAATAAGTAGCACGACTGTCACAAGAACATACAAACCATACAGTAACCAAGTAATGGTATTGTTCCAAGGAAAACTCATTTCTGGATGGTTCACCGCAAACATTATAAATGCAACAGCTATAATCAGCATTACCAAACCGACGATTCTTGATGTGCTCTTTTTCATGTAAATCACCTCGCCAAATTCTTATTTGTTGAACTAAGCCGAGTATACCATACTCTCCAATGAAAGAACACCCCGATATAGTGAAATTTTTCCATTTTTCTGCGTACGTGCGTACACGCTCCGCAGGGATTCTAAGGGGCTTGGCCCCTTGGCACACAGACTTTGGCACAAAGTCTAGTGTGTTACACCTTGTCAGAGGTGTACAGGCTCCCGGTACGCACGTACGCAGCGACTACCCCCAAACGCGCCATATAGGGGGACGACCAAGTTCGCACAAAGCGAACTTGATTCCGCAAAGCAAAAGGCAGGATACCACCGCCATGGTGATACCCTGCCTTTGTTCGTTCCTGCTCACTGTTCCGAGTAGTGCCTTCTCAGAACTTCCTGTAAACAAAAAACATACCCGAACCCTTTCTCATAGAGAATCGGGTTCGAGTACGAACTGTTTGGTGGAGAATTAGGGACTCGAACCCCAGACCCCCTGCGTGTGATGCATGATGACTTTTCGATTTTTAGAACGATGATTCGTCAAATGGACTCAGTTTGCTACAGATCTGCTACAAACGACTATTTTAGCCTTTATTAAATCTTATATAGGTACCAATCTCAACAACAGCTTTCATTTCACACATTTCGTCAATTTCAATCAAAATTCGCATTCTTTTTTATCAATTTCGTAGAACGTTTTTACCCTTGACAAATCAGGCCTTTTGTGCATGGAATTTTCACTCACATATGCTATAATGAGTAAAATAGTATTCTAAGGAGGCGTTAACATGCATACAACAAAGCAAATGGAGGATCTACAGATAAGCTATACCTCAGCATTATGTGCAGCTGTTGACATCTCCTATGATACACAGCGACACGATGACGACAGCACTGATGCGATTATAAAAAAGACAATTTTCCTATCCAACGGTGGTCGTTTTTTCTCGCAGTTGCGAATTCAATTAAAAAGCACTTGTTCTCCTTCGCAATATACGGATACTGGAGATTGTATTAAGTATACCTTGAAGGTCAAAAATTATAATGACCTTTGTACTCCTTCTACAATGCCTATTATTCTATGTCTCCTCATTTTACCAGAGGATGATTCAGTTTGGGTCAACTGGAGTACTGAAGATCTTCTCATTAAAGGTTCCATGTACTGGCTTGACCTTTCATCTGCTGAACGCTCATCAAATGCAGAGACAGTCTCTGTTTTCATTCCGAAATCCAACACTGTCAGCCCAGAGGTTCTTCTTAATCTTTTAACAAAAATAGCAAAGGAGGAGTGGCCATGATTTACTCAGTCAATCTAAAAAAATTAACCGAAAAAATCAACCCGTTCTCGTTTGCTAAATACTTAAAGGATACTGGTTGGACGCAATTCCAGACTAAACGGACTTATATAAAAGTTTTTCAAAACACAAAACCGAATGGTGATTTTTTTCAAGTAACAATTCCAATGGAACAAAGCCTCTCTGATTACCAAGAAGCTATGTATACCGCAATCGAAACGGTTGCATTTGTAGAAGGTCAATCAGCTGAGCAGTTGCTTTTATTTTTGCTTAATCCCAATACTGATATTCTAAAAATTCGTTTAGATCGCAGCGATGTTGAGGCTGGTAACATCTTATTTGATGACGCTATCCGCATTTATGAAAATGCAAAAAAACTTATCGCTGCAACCGCTCAGGACATTCTTCATCCTAAAAAGTATCATCAAGGGCGTTGTGATGATGCTATATCTCAATTTATTGGTAATTGTAAATTTGGACAAACTGAGATTGGCAGTTATGTTGTTTCCGTTGTTTGTCCGTTTGCTGAATTAGACGACTCCGAAAGATATAAGCAGTTAAGTATTTTTTCTGAGGAAGATCAATGCGCAGATTCATTAACACGGAAAGTCACTAATAGAATCATGTCGAATGTATCTTTTATAAAAAGAACTATCGATGATGGAGATTACTCTAAACTCAGCGATTCTGATAATATCAGTGCTAATTTTTACGATGCCCTCTCTGGTTTGAATCTCGATCAGGATAATACTAACCTTGAATTTATTGCTCAGTGGTCTCCTGCTGTAAAAAAGAATCGTGCGGACTGTGATCGGATCATGCTTTCCAGTAGTTACTATGAGCCGATTTCTGCTGCCACATCACAATTACGAGAAAGCGTATCAACCAAAACTAAGATATTAGGACGTATCAAGAAGTTAGAATCCTGCCCTGATCCAGAAAAGAGAAACACCGGTAAAATTACAATTGTTTATCTCAACGATGCTGATAAACCACATACTATAACTGCTAATCTAAACAAAGCAGACTATGAAAAAGCTATTGAAGCTCATGGTCACGGAAATCACGTTGAAATCATTGGTGACATAACCAATAGTGGAAAACGAAATGCTTCTATTACCTGTGAATCTTTTGCTGTCCTAGATTGAATATTCGAGTACCAGAAATCAAAGAAGTCGTCAAAGGCACATTTAGTATCTTTGGCGACTTTTTTTGTATGGAAGAAGCACAATCGTATCATAAATGATCTCGACTGGAAAATTAGCTAATATGTTTTTGCAGATAGTGCAAACGCATCTTAAATATGTTTTTCCAGTCTGAGTACTTTTCTAGTATAGCAACATTTACACCGTCAATCTGATTAAGTCCAATCCTTTTTACTGCCTCCATCGCCGCTTCTCTCTGGCTCAAATGCCGTTTTCCAACGGTCAGGCAGTTTGCACCATCCAATGTGTCATACTGCTGGAATGCTCGGTTGAAGTCCATCAGGTCATGCAGACGGATAGGTTGATTCGTCTCATTGTCCACCAACAGACCCCAGTTTTCCCAATGGCGGTCGGTGTTGCCCACCAAATAATCCAGAATGTTCATCATATAGTATCCGTGATCATCCAGTTCCAGAATTTTCTCTAGCGTGTTCCAATTATGGTTTGTACAGTAGACATCGTAGGCTGCATACGTCACAAGGCTATATCGCTGCGAGGTCATAATTTTGCTGATGGAAACCGGCTCGTTCTCAAACATCCCCTGCTCATACAGAACCTGATGGCAGTCAAAGCATCGGCAGATTTTACTTGCCAGCACTTCACGCTCGACTGCATCCTGTCCGCCATCTTTATAAAGGTAGAAGCCATCATCCTTGCGCACCCATGCCTTGGGATAGCATCCACCAGTGGACAAATCATTTGCCAAAAGATGTGCATTTGTCACAGTCATCTGATGCCCACGCAGTGCAATATCCACAAGAGCATTGCTTAAAGAGTGTGTGTAGAGATTGATATCCTCAAATCGGACAGTCTCATTTTCTTCTTTTACCCAGAACACATCCAGCAGCGACAGGCAATGGTACGAAAGCGCAATCTGTGCACGCTCCCGATCCGTAACACTCTGGGATGCGCCAATGCTGTTCAGGATTTCCTTTGCATAAGTACGGTCACGTGGTATCAGCCGAGATGCACACCATGAATGGAAGCTAATCACATTATTGATTCGAGTATCAAAGTCATCCGATTCTTCCAGTACCAAATCGTATGGCATAAAATCTTCAAAATAAATTTTACACTCACCAGCCGTACTTACCTGTGCCACACATCTTTCCGTGTGCATAATGCAGTAGACTGTTGCCTTGCCCATCGCCTCCACCACCTTATTTGACTGATGCACGTTTTCTTTTCCATTATTGTATCGTCTTTTTCTATTCAAAGCAAGACACAAAAGATAATTGTTTTGTAAAATAAGACATATACAAAACAGAGGCACTAAGTTCAACTCAGTGCCTCTGTTCTACATTTGTTTTTCGGCTTGCTTTGCACCTTATAGTAGCAACGCCATTTTAGTTTTGAGAAAGACTTTTTAGCAATTCTTTTCGTTCTTCAGCATTAAGATCATTGATCAGCGAAACAATATAATCAACTTTCTTCCTAATCAATAGTGCATTAACTGTGGCTGCCGTTGATTCAATCTGTGCAATGGTTTCAGAAGTCAGATATCCCGGCATCCGTACAACTTCTTCTTTCCAGTTTTTCAACTGTTCCACAGTCAACCTTGGAAAATTTTGCTCCAGATACTTTTTCTTCCGCGATTTCTGCCACAGTGCGAACACGACCATCTGCTATTTTTAGAAGACGACCTATGTATGCAGGCGTCGGAGGAAACGTCATATGAAAATTAACATTCTCACTCATTTTCGTTCTCCAAAACTGGTCACATTAACGAGAGCGGGTTGAATCGAACCAAATTCTCCATTTGGTTTGATTCTGTCTCCCTGAACTATACATTGACCCTTTTGCATATTTTTAAGCCTGTTATACCAATCCTGTATTTCGGTTCGTTCACTTGCAATTTGTCCAGCGATATAATTCATTTCTTCTCCGGACGGTTTGAAGTAAAGGCGCTCGGCAGCTTGTTGCAAGTTTGAAATCTCGCCAGAATCAAGTGCACCCTTTAAAAACTGCGTTGCAAACCAAGCAGACCATCCGTACTTTCGTCCTTCACGCAGGATTTTTTCAGCCGGGGACCCGCTCTTAAACGACAAATTTTGCGCTTCATCCAAAACAACAACAAACGGAGTATCCTTGTTTCCGAACTTTGTCAGACTATACCAGGCATCCCAAAGCGTGATTTCAGTAATGATCGTCTGTAAGGTTCGATCAAGATTCGTCAATTGGATTACTGTGACTTTTCCGTCGTTATTGAGAATATCCTTCCAGTCAAACGAGTTGGATGTGTCAAACAAATCATTATCAAAGAACTGCATCATCTTAGAAGAGACAGTTTTTGCCTCTTTTATCTTACTTTCTTCGAGCAGCTCTTGCAACCGAGCAAAACTCATTTGCGCACCGTAACGGTCAATGCCTTCCTTACATGCTTTGTAAATAGCGGCTCTCTGTTGGTCGCCAAATCCATAAACATGTGTCAGTATATCTGAAATTCTTCCTGCCACGTCAGAGGCTTTTTCAGAAACACTACCTATGGACGGAATCTCAACGCTCTGAAGGACGAATGGGTTCACCGGAATTCGATTTACAACCGCAACTTTCTGTTCAATTTTTTCGCCGAGCGCTTCCTGAAATTCAGGCTCTAATTTGTTGGGCAAAAAACCATCTGTATAGTCAAAAATCACGCTTGAGATGCCCTGTCTAGCAAGTTCCAACAAAAGTGTCTGAATGCAGTATGTTTTTCCTTGACCAGAAGTTCCTGTGATCAAAAGATGCCGGTTGCTTAGCTTCGGGTGTCCAAATTCCCAAAAAACATCTGTGCCTCGTTTCTCCTTACCGATAAGCAAGCGGACGTCTTCTAAAGGCGTTTCTTCAACGGGGGATGTTTTATCCAAATCAGCTGTTTCGGAAGTCAAAGCAATTTCTGCATCCGGTTCAACCAGGATCTCCGGCTGAATCGTTTCTTCTGTCTTTGGGGACACCAGCACTGCAACAGATTTTTTGTCTTCTTCCAATATTTCCGGAAGATTGGGTGGAGTATCCATATCTTCCTGAGTATCCGGCATAGTTATAGCGTCGTCTTCATGGACCGTTTCAGAAAAGTCATCATCTAATGCATCGAATTCTTCATTTGCAGGTTCATCCTCCTGCTCTAACGCACCAATTTCTCGGATAAACTCCACTTCCTCCGAGGGAGTCTTTTTCAGCAACACGCGCTGAATTGTTTTTTGACAAATGTTATGTACGATAATATCCTGTGCGCCACTGTAGTCAGTATACATCGTATCCTGTTCATCATCAGAATCAAACCAGAATCCATAAATTTCTCCAGACCAATCAATATCGAATTCTCCATCGATAATAGCGTCTAACAATTTGCTCGTTCTGGAATCCGTCTTCGTAAATGCTAATGCGCGATAAAGCTGTGCATACCAATAACGACGCTCTATAGATTTTGAATCCGGAGAGAAATGCGCCTTTAAAACACTGATTCCATTTTCAACCTGAGATTTAGCTTTTTGAATGTGCTCGTCTTTATGAATACATTTCGCAATTTTGCATTCAGCAACGGTTGCGTGCAGCACAGTTTTCCCCGCCGCGTCAGAATCAACAGCAACAACGAGGAAGTCAGGAATCTTCTGCTCCTCATCCGGATTTTTCGCATCGAACCAATGCCGGTAAGAATCAAGATGGATCAGGCAGTAGTTTTTCCCGGTATCCTCATAGATTTTATCCAGCATCAAGTATGCCAGAAAATTGTTGATCTCATACGCATTGGGATTTAGAGCGAGCAAAACGCTAACACCATCCAGACGAGGTGCTCGATCAATACAGGTCTGACTTGCCGTATTCAACGAGGCGTCATCCCACGTATAGAAAATCGACTTCAACCTTCTTTTGCACCGCTGCTGAATGTCCGTCTTAACAGTTTGCCGTGTTGTAATTGTCAGGTTAAGCTGTCCGTAAGAGCCATCTCCTGTTGAAAATCCAATAACCGGATACTCCTCAGGGTATTCTTCGCCTTTGCAGATGCCACGAATGCATTCCTTATCGATGGCTTCATCCACGCAAACTACCCATATCGCCTGATTATGAGCCGAGCGAATTTCTGCTCGAAGAGCATCATTCATCTTGTCCCGACGGTAAATTTTATTGATTTTCGTAATATCCGGATGTGCTGCATACAATAATGCCTGTGTATGCGCTGTCGCTGCAGGAAATTGAGGCTGGCTAATGTCAACAGATCTGCTGATATTTGAAACATAATCAATATTCGGCTTGAAAACCATTGGATATCTGCATTCTAACGGCTTCATTGTAGTCGGCCAGTCCGCTGTTTGATATCCAAGGAACGTTTGTCCGGGTTCCTGCAGAACATCCATAAAAAATGCGATATCTGTATTGCTTCGTATTTTATTATGGATATCTTTATACTCGTCCCAGTATTCCAGATAGCTTTCAATATGGACGCCAGCATCTGCATCTACTAAATTATCCAACCAATAGGAGAGATAATTTCTTCCACCTTTGTTCTTTTCCGGAAGAATAATGGTTGCAATAATATAAATTGGGATATCAAGTTTCTTTACGGAAGCAACATAGCCGGTGATTGCAGATACAACGACCTGTAAGTCTGACGGATTGATAAAGGCAAGGGTCAGACAGTCTGTGTTTTTTCCATAGGTTTTCCGATAATGACGAATCACATTAATGATCATTTTCGCTTCAGCGTTTGCCTGATTAAAGGAACGAACATTAAAATCGTCATCGTAGATTGCTTCTTTTTCAAGAACAGTTCCCATTCGTACAAAGTGATTTTCCTTTAGATATCTCCCATATAAAGTAAAATATCCAAAAGTCTTTTCAACTCCCTGCAGGTCACGATCATCGTAAATTGCGTCGATGCTTGAGTGAATATAACTCAGATTCAGTAATCTATCCAATGCGTTGTCCATTTTTTCAATGGTAGATTCCATATTTTTTTCGTACCATTCCCTCATTCCAGTACGAATAAAAACCATCTGGTCTGCAATTTTCTCTAACATGGCCGGATGATAGGGTAAAACCACACACTGCTCTATGGAGAGTTCTGACTGAATGGGAGTATTGTTTTTTACGATCACAAAAGCATTAACAAAGCACCGTAACAATTCCGGATTGCTCAAGACATTCTGATTCCAAGTCAGAACTGAGGCGGCATTCTTGTATTTGTCAATCAGGTTGACAACACTCCTTGAAATTGCAAAATAGAATCCATTTTGCAAGATTTCTTGGCCAAATGTAAAGAAGGCTGCCCCTAACGCATTGAAAGCATACACTTCGTTTGTATACTGCTTAGGATCAACTTTTCCAACGGTTCGAAGTAGATTTCTAACTTCAAAATCGTCTTTATGAATTTCCTGGCTTAAAATCTGGACAAATTCCTCGGTGCTCTTTGCGCGGAAGATCTCGTTAATATTTTTCCACGTTATAAATGGCAGGCAAGCATTATAGTCATCCTCTTGGAACATAATTTCCAATGTGTCAAACGCAGCTAGCCAATCTTCATCCGGGCGGATATTCCACTCATACTCTGTTTCAAAAAGCAAAGCGTTGCCATTAGAGATTTTCACACTAAACGAAATTTTTGTATTATCGGTATTAAGCCATTTGAGGCGGCCTTCAGAAACAGCTATTTCCACATTCTGAGGTTCAAATATGTCTTTATCAGTACAACAGAATTCAATTGCTGTATCGTCAGATGTTTTCCAGTCTTCTTGTTGAATAAAGTCGAAAATCCCTCCTGCGAAACGACAAATCCGAACCCATTGCTCTTTTCCCGAGGTCTCTTTGTCATCTGCTCCTTTTACACCAACCGCAACATTTTTAATTTCAAAAGTGACATTGTCATACTGGAGATTTCCGAACGCAGGATCAGAAACAGTTTTTAGATATGCTGTCAGAAAAGCAACCAACGGATTTCCAGTGAGCTTTATTGCTGTCGAGCGTTTAGGTTTTTTAGGAAGTCTTGTTTGGAAAATCTTGCTGACAATGGAATAATCTGTTTTTAAAAGTTTTTTATAGTTCTGTTCTGTATCGATATTACTGACAAAATCAATAACGCCTGTTTCAAATTCCTCAAACGAAGAAAAACCTTGATTACTCGGAAAATCTTCGCTATACTTTCCGGATCCCTGAACATACTGTTCAAATTGGTCTATGATTTTCTTTCGCTCAGATTTTGATATTTTAGAATAACTACGTCTTGAAATGAATGCACAGTCCTCTACCAAGATGCGAATCTTATCATCTTTTGCATTTGCAACAGATGTCATGGAGCAAATACTGTCTAAAATTGGAGAGACTTTCCAAACATCAGGCAGTGAACTAAACATATCCTGCCAAATTTCATCTGCTGACATAGACTTTTTTCGCCAGATATCGATTTGCTCACACAATTTTAAAATGTCTTTTTCTACACTATCAAAAAGTGTTCCGTAGAATTTATCAAAAGCGTAGTCGAAGACAGCAACGGAATCTAATCTCTGGTGAAAATCATCCGGAATCAGCCGATGATAGTCATTTTTTATTTGCTGCTCAATCTGCTGCGGACTAAGGGTGAAGAAGTCCGAAAGACCACCACGATCCGGAACAGATTCGGTTCCCATCATGAGGATCAATAACTTTTCACCAGCTACAGCCGGTTTGTTACGATAAGAAGTCATTTTGTCTTCTGTATCTACCCACTGGTGATTGAACATCAGTTTCGTCGCAGCACAATCAGCATCGTTTGCAAGAAAATCCTGATATTTTCCGTTAGAAAGCTTTGCTACAAAACTGATATCGTTATTGGAAGCATAAAGATTTAGCTGTGTGCAAATATCACAATAGACTTCTGCACTATTGATACCTTTGATGCAAATAATATTCTTGGAATCATTCGCTGCTTGCTGAATTTCGCGTTTAATATTATTTACTAAAAAAACAGCCAAACTTTTCACTCGAACTTCACCTCCGCATACGGATTTTCAACAATCGATGTCGCATCCGAAAGGTCTCTCAAGAGTCCGCAATTCTTCAAGAACATCTGAAATTGTATCTGATTTTCATCAAAATAGCCGCCCATGCCAGGCTCAACGTTTTCTTTCAATTGTGCATACTGAGCTGCACCGATCACGATGCCATAGTGATCGTATAGGACCTGCAGAAACGAATCAAACGTCATCTTTTTCCCCGGGCGCACCAATGAAAGCACCAGGTAGCGAACGATATCCTCCGACAGCGAGAATCTTTCATACGCACCCTTTCTAGGAATAACGATTTGAAGTTCTTTTCCCATTTTTTTGAAAATATCGGCAGAATCTGAAAGTTCTTTCGATACAACATCAAAAGCTTCCTTTTCACCGTTGCTGTTAGCATATATTATGTTCAACGCATTTCCAAACTCCGAATACGCTGTTCTATAACTAGCTGCCGCCAATTTTGCTATATTGGATGTTGCAGATCCTGTATGCATATCTATTATCCATGCTGGTGGCTGCTGTGCATCCGGATGCACACAGTAAAATGCTTGAAGATGCATACTGCGTAAAAGAGCTAAAACTATGCCTTTTGACATCAAATCAATTCGTGTGATTGGATGGATCTCATTGCTCAAAAAACATGCTAGTTCCTGCAAGCTCTGTTTTGCCCTACGATCAAATCCTGGCTGCAAGTAGCCCAAAGACATTTTTCGGGTTAGTTTAGTCGCATATATGGACTCATCATTAAGATTTTGGTCCTCTAACCACCAATTTTGAAGATGTGTTGCAATCGTAGAGAATCCAGCGCTTTTCTCTTTTAACATATAGGAAATTCCGCGTTCGATATCTTTTTTATACTGTAGAATTTTTGGATCATCCTGATTTTTATAGATTCCTTCTAACAGCTGCAGATAATACATTTCTCCACCACGCGCCAAAAAATCATGTTGTCCATATTCAAACATGGTCTCCACTTCAATGTTAGGCGTATCAAGTGGTTTATTTTTTCGCGCTTTGATGCCAAGCGTTTCAGGAAATAGAAGTTCTGGTGCGATCGGCATGAGCGATTGTGCATACCAGCCACGCTTTCGGATAATCAAAGCGTACCCATATAGGAGATCTTGCAAAACATATGGCCAGTCTGGGTCTTCACTCTTTTTCTGCAGCATCGATAGCATATTTTTGTATGCTAATGTATCAATTGCAGAACGGCTTTCTTGTTTGCTTCTGTCGTAAAAAATAAATCTTTTTAACCCATTTCGCGGGACAGTGTAATATGAAAGCGCCCCTGCTGTTTGAGCCTGGTTTATCTGATCCATAGTGTGAAATTCAAATTTTCCACTCTCATCATCCTTCTTAGCAGATGAAAAGACCAGAAGGAATTCAAGGAGATATTCGCCGAGGGTTTGATCTCCCTGAAGGCGATTTCCAAACAAGCGTATAGACAAAGAGTCTTTTTCTTTTGTAGACATCACAGGAAAAACAGTGTCCATAATCCACCTCACAAAAATAGTGGCTCAATTCGATTCAATCGAAGTATCTTCAAAACACATACGCACAATTTTCCAGGAATCTTCTTCTCTGACTAAAAGAGAAACCTCATTGGGATCAGTTGTTATTGGTTTACTGTATGCAATCAATTTAGCTTTCAAGCTTTCAATACCATGCGAAAGCATTGGGTCAATATCTGCCACAATTAAACCGCTTGATATTTTAGAAAAATAATCCAAAAGAGGCATATTGATTGTAATTGCTTCATTTTCAGCACATCGCAGCACGAGCTTATATTTTTGATTTTCATCGCTTACACTAGGAACTTTTTGCAATTCAATATGGATATCGGTCTCCGCAATACGTCCAATGAGCATCTGGACATTTTGAATTTGTTCTCCGCTACGGCGCAGTGTAATTAAAATCGATTCATTCAGATTGATATCTTCTCCAGTGAACATGATACGCAATGCGCGTAAAATCATTTTTTTCATCTTACGATTCGGAGATTTACCTTCTGCGCACTCAAGGAAATCCGGATAATACGTTGAAAAAACATCTTTATATATTTCGTATCTTAGATCATCACCTAAGGGGAAAACGATCAACATTCGTTTCAGGACACGTTTTACGTCGAGGCTTTGATTCGGAATCTTTTCCAAGTCATCGCATAACGAAACAAGCGCTGGTTCAAATAAATCCCGATAATTTCGTTGAACAAGCACTTCATAGTCTTTACTGGTATTTTTTACATCAATTCTGGACTGGGATAGCATTTGAACACCCTTTATTTGAAGAGCTGCGCTGCCCCCGCTTTGCGTTCCTCCAAATAAAAGGTTTGAGAATAAATATTTTGCTTTCCAGCTGGGCTTAACGCGTTGATGAACGCGTGTACAGTTCAAGCCTCCTGTAAGAGCAAATGTTAGATGCGCTGTAATCTGACGAATAGTTGCGCGATTATCTAAATTCTGCTCCCAAATGTAAAACGACTTCAAAAAATGAAGAGCAGATTTGTTCTGTCGCACCAATTGTGCATTAAATGCGATTGGGCATAAATCCCGTTTGTCACAGGTTGAGCAGTGCTCCCAATTGGATTCGTCTACGATTTTTTGTCCAAACTCACTGACAAAAGTCGTGTTATCAATGCGAGCGATATTCATCGTTATAATGCGATGACCATACAAGTCGGTTTCTTTTGCTTGCGACGAATCCATCTGCTCAATAATTGTACTTTCAGCATCATCTTGATCAGGAAAAACGTCTTTAAATGTATCAATCAAGGGTCCGGTGTTCGCAACAAGGATCGTATAAATTCCAATTTCAGCATCATCTAATGCTTTTTTAAAAGACAAACGCCGTTCATCCTTTGTTAATTCACTAAAGTCTTTTATGTATCGAACTTTTTTGTTTTGGTTCGTTAAAAGTTCTCCGCTGGGTACAACTTTAATATCAGAAATATTCCGAGCAATTTTTTCCAAAACTTGAAACAACAGCGTGGTTTTTCCATCACCCGCATGTCCTGTGAGAATCATCAAACACGCGTTTTCACCGGTTTCAATACGGTTGGCTATGTATTGAGCTTCAGGACGTTCAACTTTAACTTTTTTAAAATATGGATTGTTCTGCTGTGCTTCAGCAAGCGCGTTTTCGTTGTTTGCCTGTTCATTATGCAAGGTGTTAAGATAATCCACGAATCCATTATTTTCCATGTCTCTCACCTCAGTTGCAACATCTGTCCTATTTTTCACGCTACAGCAGCACTATTTGATTATGTACTGCAAATAGTGTTCATAGATTTGCACAATTTTTTGATTTGCGACAAAATCAGAGCTGGTCGTCAATATAGCGCAACGCATCATCTAATAGCCTAAAATCATCATCACTTGTGAAATACCCGATACTAAACCGAATCGTACCTGCCGGATAAGTACCCAAGAACTTATGGGCGAGAGGGGCACATTGCAATCCTGTCCGAACGGATACCCCATGCTCGTTTAAGAGACTGCCAGCAATATCACTGCTGATGCCATCAAAAAGGCAAGAGACAATGCCAACATACTGCTGTTCAGGTACATTTCCGACAATAGTGATGAAATCATACTGCGATAATATTTCGAGTAACTTTCGTCTGTTCTCTTGTTCATGCCGGTAGACGTTCTGAATTCCAATCTCCTGGCTCCATTGCAATGCAGCATTCAAGCCTGCAATGCCCGCAATATTAGAAGTGCCCATCTCGTACTTCTCAGGCAGACTATCCGGCATATCCTGATTAGCCGAATCATAACCAGTGCCACCAAAAAGAACAGGCGGCAACTTAATCTCCGGCTTCATTACAAATCCTGAGATGCCCGTGGGGCCATACAGCGTTTTATGACCAGCAAATACAGCAAAATCGAATGTAGTACGCCCTACATCACAGTCCACGAGGCCTGCGGTTTGCGACATGTCTAATACGGTATAGCTGTCATATTTCTTTGCCAGATCAAATATTTCGGCAGCAGGTGCAATCAGTCCAATAACATTGCTAGCATGGCTGACCACAACGACATCCGGTTTGAGGTCATCGAACTGGTAGCGAATTTTTTCAAGGTCATATTGCAATTTCGAGGTCACAGAAAGCTGCACTACATTTATCTTTTCCGTTTTCTCAAAATGATGCAGTGTTCTAGTAACAGCATTATGCTCAAATGGGCTAACGTAGATATTTTTTACGCCCATCCTGCATAGCCCCTGCAAAATTATATTCAAGGCAATCGTAGCAGTCGGCGTGAAAATCACCTGCTTTGCGGGACAATGCAAAAGTGTCTGCAGCCTGCTTCTTGTATCGGACACAAGTTCGCCCGCAGATTTTGCAATGCCATATTCTCCACGACCTACATTTCCGCCGCATTTACGGTAAAAATCACTCATGAAGGAATAAACTTTATCCGGTTTCGGATAGGTCGTGGCCGCATTATCGAAATAAGCCATAACATCTTCTCCTTTGAGATCAGCACAGTTCTCTCAAGACGTCCATAAGGATCTGGCGCTTCTCCTGTTCAGAAACCGCCTGTCCCATACCTGTGATTGCAGATTCAATCGCATTATAGAGCAGCTTACCGCGTTTACTAGTTTCAACTTTATCAAAGCGTTTCGTCACGGTGCAGCCGGACTTATCCTCATAGGTCAACTGATATCCACTGACTGTTTCCGAACTTGTTTCATCAGTTTCTTTGTGAAATTCCTCTGCGGTTTTTTTGTACCGTTTGATGCTTTCGATTGCTGCTGTATGCGTGTCTGCGTCCCAATCGCCCAAGTTCAAATCTGTAGCAAGCTTTGCGAGACTCGAAGTCAAGGTGTGCTCATTTAGAGTTTTGTCTGCAAAAAACAACCGAAGCATTCTATCCGTTCCATCTGCAAAGAGCTGTTCACTAATAGAAGGATCCAGCCGATTCGACCATTCTGCCACTACACTAGGCAAAGATTTCCTTTTCAGAACAGCATCGTCTTGTCCTTCGCCAAAAACGTCTTTAATCTCATTGCAGAATGTGTTCTCCAACTTACTGAGAATCTGGTCGTAGAAGAATTTAATATCGGATACTGCCTTTGCAATTTCCGCTTTGCATTCCGTGTTCCCTGTGATGAGAACGGGAAGTCGTTCAAACAAAAGCGTATGGGTGCCAATGTTCTGCTTTAGCATCCGAAGAAACTGCCGATTTGTTTTATCAATCTGCTTTCCATCCGGCTCATGCTTTGCTTCCTTGGCATACTTGGGCAGACCCATATACCACCGATGCATAGCAGCTACAACGTAATTGTAACCAGACGCAGCTTTTTCAGCATCAACAACGTAGTCCTTAAAGACATTTGCAAGGGCATCCACATATTCGTCTTTTTCGTTGCTCCAGTCCAAACACTGCAATGTAAAGTCCTGCGGGGCTGCTTCGATTTGGAGCAGCGTATCATTGCTAAGCGGAACCTGTGCAAACTTATCATAGAGAATGATTTCTTTTTTGTATTCGTGGAACACTGCAGCCACATAGATGGGAACCAAGCCCTTCCGCAGACCGATATAACACTTTGGTGTCGTCAGACGAGTATATAATTCTTCGAAGCTCATCTTCTGCTCCCGTGCATCCTGGACAAACTTCTCAATCACGTCCAGCAGATTTGCCATGAAGTAGTTCTGCGGATGTAGATTGATTTTAGGGGCATTACTAGGATCCTCTAAGACGCCCGTACGCACCAGTGTGCTCCGCAGAATCGAAACTTCCTGCCCAGCACCTGACAATCCAAGATTTGGTTCCAGTTCAGAACGCAGAAGACCCGAAACAATTTTGCTACGGCTATTTATAGAATTGGTTGTCGGATGGTTTTTATTAACGGCCTCATTGACAATAACAGGCGTATTAAAGTAAATCTTCTCACAAATGGTGGACAGCAAGTCCGTAAAAGCAGCCTTACGGACAATCTGTTTTTCTTCTCCCTTATAAATATAGGTAGACGCTCTCTTTTCAGGATGCGTATAGTCGCTGATATAGTGGTTGATGATTTCTCGGAGGTCTTCATAAATCACCTCATACTCATCAAACAGAACTTTATCGGAAACGGCAAGCTCTTTCAGCGTCTCGACAGCCTTATACTCTCGAACTGTAAAATCGATGGGAACAAATTTATGCGGGATAACAAAGACGCAGTTTGAACAGTAGGTACTGGTTTTTTTCACTACGTCCACAATCTGTGCAATCGAATCCTTGCTATGCGGAATAATGGCATATACAATACCATCGGCTTCCGTACCCTGCTGCTTCGTTTTCCAGTTGACATCCTCGGTAACTTCCGATTCATCAATAAAGGTAAAGTCAAAGTACCGTGTAACTTCCTTCTCATCGTTATAGCGGAAAGGATAGATGCAGCTATCAAAGTTTGATGCATTCAGAATCTTTTTCACGACTGCACTGCTCTGCTGGGATGCAATCGTGTCACGAATTTTAGCTTCAACATCAACGCCAGAGCTTTCTTTCAACTGAAGGAAATCGTTACTGCGTTTGAGGTAAATGACATACTCATCGTCAATAAGATTATTTAATGCCTTTTCAATTTCCGGCACCGAATACTGAATAGAGTAGATTCCAATCAGCTCATCCTTTGTCGGCTTGAGCTTTTCAAACTGTTCCAACATATAAATCAAAGACAATGTCTTTACTAGTTTTTCCTCTAAAGAATCATCGTCAAGCTGATTTAAGATAGTGCTAGTCAAGAAGTAAATATCGTGGAGTGTTCCGTTTGAAATTTCTTTTTTGAACAGAGGTTCAAAATAGTCGTAAATCAAATCGGGCGTAACGACCGAGAACTCGCTATCGTGATACTGCTTCAAGAAGGACGGAAGAGTTGCCGGTCCATTAGCTGACAAAAAGGTAAACAGTGTACGCTCATTCTGAGCTATGCGCTCGGACAGCCGGGGCAAGATGAACGTAGAAACCGGGTGAAGAGGATAGCAAGCTGCTATTGTATGTTCTACACTATCAGACTGCATATCTGAAAAGATCCGATGTGTCTCGTAGCGTCTTGCCAGCGCATTGAATTTCTTTTTATGCTCGGCGCAGAACAGATTCCAGAGCTTTTGATTTTTCTGGATGACCGTTGCAATAATCTCGTAGGTCTGCGTAAAGTTATTGTTCAGGTGGATATGAGTGAATCGTTCAGAAACACCACGCCAGCCATCGACCTTCTGCTTGGGCAGTCGGTCGATATAGTTTGCAATCTCCTTATGGGAAATCAGCATCAGGTGCATCTGATTTTTTCCGCTTCGATTGCATTTTTCTGCAAAGTCCTGAAGCATCTTAGTATCGCTTACGGATGCCTCCGAAATATTTGCTTCCAGATACTTGCTGAACTCATCGTAGATGACATAGATACCCGTGTAGCCATGAGGTTTTAATGCCTGAACAACGCTTTCATATAGCTGCACGACATCAAAGCCTACAAAGGGATTAAACGTACTACCCGCTGTCAAGCTAGGGTAAATGCGTTCAAACTCTTCGTAAGCCTTAATGTCATAATCTTCCAAACGAGAAATAAACGAACTGATAGAATCCGCAATCTTATTCTTGAACTGCTGATACGTATCAGGAAAATCGTTTTTCCAGCGTTCTATAACCGACACGGCAGCTTTATAGTTCGTGTCCGGCATAATATTTAGCAAATCATTTTCTTTCAATGTTTGCTGAAGAGCCAGAAGGAATGCCTGCGTCAGACTTGTATTGCTGCCGGTAATAATGACTGGCAGCAGCTTGTTGTCGCTCGCATAGTAGTTTTGAATCAGACGGTTCAATTTATCGCGCTTCTGAATAGCCGGGAGCAGTTTTTCAAACAAGTCAAGGTCGCGTTTCATCAAGAGCGCAAGAATCGTCAGCACAATGTGTGATTTTCCCTTGCCGTAAGCACCAATCAAAACGCGCGAACGGTCAGTTGCGGTAGGCAGAGTACTCTGCAAAATATCTTCCATCAACTGGAGTGCAGACTGAGTTGGTATATAGCTCTTTAACTTATCATCAGCATGAAGGTCATAGGCAATGTTCACAGAATACTGAAAACCTTCTGCAACTGAAATCATTTCACTCATTAAACTTTCCCCTTAATCAATCTTGGAAATGCACTCATAGTAATTATCCACGCATTCCTCAAAAGAATAATTCTGCTTTAGCTGAATAACATCCAGACCCGCTGTCCGAATAATTTTAACCAGCCCAAGTTTTTCCACCTGATGCAGCACATCCAGCATGGTAATGGCATCCAGATTGAATGTTTTTCCGATGTTGCATTTTGCAGTGAGCAGCTCATTTAATCCAATTTCCATGCGGTCATTCGACTGATCGCACATAACCGCCATCAACACCCAAGGATGAATGGTTTCTGGTGCGGGAACGGCTTTTCGGTATGTCTTTTTGTTTTTATCCAGAATATCAATAAGACCCAATTCACCAAGCGGGCAATCAATGTTGTTTTCAGGATTTACACGTGTAGGATTTGTTTTGTATCGGGGCAAGTACGTATTGAGAATACAAGCAAAATCATCCGATATCGAGCGAATTGCAACAGTTTCGCCCCTCATGGAAACATAGTTCTGCAAGGCTGCGACAAAATCTTCCCGTGTAAATTCGGACATATTGAATTCATTGAAGAAGAAATACCATGCTGTCGCGTCTTCTTCATTTTTTGATAGCATATAATGCAGGAGGTAGAGTGTTCCGTACTCCTCCATAAAGCGATCATTCTTGAATACTTGATTTCCAAATCCCGTGAACTTCTGAACGCGGTGTTTATTTTGAAGGGCTTCTTCCGTAAGATTCGTAGCAACCAGCCAGTAGCGGAGTGACTTTACCATATTAGAGCCGATGCCTAATACATCCATTGGATTTTCATCTTTAGCAACAAAGACATCCGGCTTAGAATGAACCGCTTTCATACCCTTGCTCAGCCATCCCTTTCGGATGAAGAAGGTATCATGTGCTCTAAATTTCATGGAAAATTTCCCGCCTTATCATTTCGTTTTCAAATATTTGTTCATCATGCACCCGCCATCGAGGTATTTAGGAGTAACGCACATCTTACAATGAACGCATTTAGCAGGATTGATGTAGTAGTAGTCTCCAATAATTGAGATTGCCCCCGCACGGCAAAGTGATTCGCACTTCAAGCACTTGCGGCAGGCATTGAATTTTCGGATTTGGTATCCGACCATTCGTTGTAGATCATCGTGGTCTGCAACATTCATCGTCCGAACCTTTACCGCGTGTTCGTACCCATCATGAGTAAAAGGCTGAATGGAAAGAATAGGGACATTCGTTCTGGCATCGAGAATTACGGTTTCGTTCAGAATTTTCTGCCCGTACTCCGGCGCGATACGGCCAAAAGGAACGAACATCCCAATCAGTTCGTCATCATACGGTCGCACAAGACGATAGATTTTCGCATGGTCCTCGGCTGTGCAATTTGTGAATTTGATTTTTACATCGTTAGCTGTTGCCAGACCATTGCCGCCTTGACGAGCCTTCCATTTGCCAGAATCAACATACTCTTCAGCGTCAGGCTTTCCGATTTTTCTTGCAAACCCAATCAAGAATTCGCGCCATGCCTTTGATTTTTCCGGCATATAGATTCGAGATAGGAACTGTGCGCGCTGATTGTTATTCGGGCAGCACCAGCAGCCGACACGATCATAGCCCAGCCGATAGGCATAGTTAAAGTCGATTTCTTTGCTCAGAATATACAGCCAAATGTCAATATCCTTCCAGAAAAAGATTGGCGATGCCACTGTCTGCTTCTGGATTTTGACGGATTCGGCATCATCCTCAATACGATTGTACTTGCTGCGGCTGACAGACTCTGCCTTGCGGATTCCATAGAACGTCAGAATTTGTTCATTGCGGAACAGACTATTCAGCGTCCGGGTAATAGGCCCCGTCTTAAACATCGAGCAGCACCAACGCATCATTCGTGCCGGTGGTCCAATATCATCGCAAACATCCATGAAGTTCTGCTCTTCATTTTTTGCGACCATAAAAATTGCATGAGGATGATTGTGACGATAGCGTTCTGCATATTCGCCCGTAGTCGGAAATTCCAGTGTAGTGTTACCGAAAATATGGACAATACTCGATGTACCCAATGCGTTGATCGTCAAATCAGCCGTAACTGTTGAATCTTTACCACCCGAAAAGGATACCACAAGTCGGTCTTCATCAAACTTTGACGCTGCATTCCGCACAAACCCGGAGGCTTCATCCACGAGGTAGTTGAGCCGGTTTCTATTAGCTTCACAGAATCGCTTGGCGTAAATATTAAAGTATTCATAGGTATTGCTGCCTTTATACTCCTCGATTTTCTTTGATATGTCGTCTGTATCAGCCTTTTCGAAGAGTTTCGCCGGAAGTGCTACACGCTTTCCATCAATATAGTAGCTGCTGTTCGCCGCCCATACGGATTTTTGAACATATTCGTGAGGCTTCTTCTCAAGCAACAGCTCCAGCAAAAGCCGCTCTTCTGGAAAGACCGGACGCAAATCAGCCGACATATATTTAGTTTTATGTCCACAAAGCGGGCAAGAACCTTTATCCGCTTGCGTAGTCGTATTGATGATGGGGACTTTGCATTCCAGGCACCAATACACTTCAACAGGAATATCTTCCACCGTTTTACTGCCGCAAATCGGACAAATTTCATCATTTGTTTCTATATTACAGTTTTTACACCACATTGTTGTATTCTTTCTTTTAGGTATCTATTGCACTAGCCCATAGCAATCGTTCATATATATACAAATGCCTAGTGTCTGTTGAAAATGGTTTTGTACAGGCTCCTTGTATGATAGACTAAAGATTTTCTTGCTTTTTGCCACGTAACTCAGCTAACTGAAGATAATTTTCTATATACATATAATAATACTTCAATCTCCTAGGCATTGCAACTAAAAGATTTTAGCTTTGATTTCGTCATTTTGACTTGTTCTCGAACAAGTCAAATCTAACAGAACTTGATTAAGATACTCGAGAGAATGAGGTTATCTGCAAATGACTCTATTTCAGGTTCAACAGGAGCTTTCATCGGACCTGAAGTGATATCACCGCCTGAATACACCTTGTTCAAATTCAAATGATTCTTGGAACGAAAGAGTATTGACTACTTTTTTCATAAGCTCCTAATTTCACCCAGATATAATAATCATGATTCAAAGCCTCTGAGTCGAAAGACTCAGGGTCTTTTTATGTCTGGAGGTGAGCATTTTGTTATTCCGTACCATCACTATCATTATTACCATCGTATTTTAAAGCGCAGCTGCGCAGAAAGGAGAAAGCATTATGAACTTTTGGTCCGAAATCGTCAAAGAGGTTGGCACCGTCCTGGTGGAAGTCCTCGTCCGCATCGCTGAAGAAATGGAAAACAACAATTGATCACAGTACACTGAAAAGGAGATTTTACTATGCCTGCAAATGTAGAAACGATGTTCTCTGTCCGTGAGACCCCTTGGCACGGCCTTGGCCGTATCATTATGGATGCCCCTGCAAGCCGTGAAGCCTTGGAACTGGCCGGTCTGGATTGGCAGGTGGAAAGCCGCAATATCTATTCCGGCACGGGTGCTATGATTCCCGGCTATCGGGCTAACGTCCGCAGCACCGATGATGCTGTTCTGGGCGTAGTGTCTGACCGCTACCGCATTGTGCAGAACGAAGAAGCATTTCAGTTCACCGATGACCTGCTGGGTGAAGGTGTTACTTACGAAACTGCCGGTTCTTTGCAGGGCGGCAAGAAGGTCTGGATGCTGGCAAGGCTTCCGAGGAAATATCTTATCGCTGGAGATCAAGTAGTACCATATCTTGTGATCTTCAACAGTCATGACGGCAGTTCTGGTGTGAAAGTGGCCATGACTCCAATCCGTGTGGTCTGCCAGAATACTCTGAACCTTGCGCTGAATACCGCAAAGCGCAGCTGGACTGCACGCCACACCGAAAATGTTCTGCTGCGGGTGCAGGATGCCCGTGAGACCCTGCAGCTGGCCAGCAACTATATGGTTGAACTCGGCAACCGTGGCGAAGAGATGGCTCACATCGATTTATCCGATCACAAGGTGCAGGAGTTCATCAATGAGTTTTTCCCGATTTCTGAGGACCTGTCCGATTGCCATCGGAAGAATAATCTGCGCCTGCAGGAAGATCTGAAGACTCGCTACTACAACGCACCGGATCTGGAATGGGTCGGCAAGAACGGTTGGCGCTTTATCAACGCAGTCTCTGATTTTGCCACCCACGCAGCCCCTCTCCGCAAGACCAAAAACTACAACGAAAACCTGTTCCTGCGCACCACAGAGGGCAACCCCATGATCGACAAGGCTTACAAGATGGTGCTGGCAGCAGCATAAAGGAGCAAACCATGAATGATGTAAACAACCGCATTTTCAGGGAATTCACGGAATTTTTTGACAACGTTGAGAAGAGTGCTTCTGAAATCAGCGTTACCATGGCTTATGAGATCACGATGAAAAGTACCATCAGCACCGCCATTATTGTTTTGGAATCCGAGGGCAGACTGGAGGAGCGCTACTGGAACCATCTCAGGGTGCAAAATAATATTCTGGATTTTCTTTATGACCTGTGGGTTGGCTCTTGCCATTCATTGGCCAGTGACCTTTCCACGATCATGAAAGACTTGGTGGAATATGACTTCATTCTTGCCGAATCTATTATGAAAGAAAGGATGCAAAGCGCATGAAAAGATTGATTTCAACTTTGAACCTGTCCAAAGAGGATTGGCTCCGTTACCGCAAATGCGGTATTACCGGCACGGATGCCGGGGCTATCCTTGGCCTGAATCCCTACCGCTCGGCATTTCAGGTGTACCACGATAAAATCAGCGATACCACTGAAAATATCGACAACGAGGCTATGCGGCAGGGCCGTGATTTGGAGGATTATGTGGCGCAGCGCTTCACCGAGGCCACCGGTCTGAAAGTACGCCGTGCAAATGCCATTTACCAGAGTGAGGAACATCCGCTGCTTCTGGCAGACTTTGACCGCCTGATCGTTGGACAGAAGGCCGGGCTGGAATGTAAGACAGTCTCGCCCTTCTCCGCAGATAAGTGGACAGATGGCAAAATCCCTGCACATTACATGGCTCAGGTCAATCACTATCTGGCCGTCAGCGGTTTTGACTGCTGGTACATTGCTGCTCTTATTTTCGGAAAAGAGCTGGTGATTCACAAGATTACAACCGACAAAGAAGTTCTGAACAACCTCATTGCCAAGGAAGAGCACTTCTGGAAATACAACGTGATGCCCGAAATTCCGCCTGTACCTACCGGAAGCGAGGGGGATACACAGCAGATCAATCAGCTGTACTCTGCAGATGATCGAAACAAAACTGCCGATCTTAATCCCATCCGCGACCTGTTGGATAAGCGGCAGGAGCTTTCTGACCAGATCGAACAGCTGGAGCAGGAAAAAGCCTCTATTGAACAGCAGGTGAAGTTGGAGATGCAGGACGCCGCCTATGGTACAGCACCGGGCTACAAGGTGTCCTGGGTATCCTCCGAAAGTAAACGGGTAGATTCCCAGCGTTTGAAGAAAGAACAGCCCGATATTTTCAATCGGTACAGCAAGAATGTAAGCAGCCGCAGGTTTACCATTATCCATGCAGCATAATTTTTGTACGTCTATAGACACACAAAATTTGCGCTTCAGCCATTTTTGTTTAATAGAAAAGCACAATACTGTTTACACAATAATAATTGTATGCTAAGATAAGAATATGAGGTGATGCACGATGGTTCTGCGCAAAAGTTATTTGGATAAGATCATTTCTTTTATCGATCAGGATCTGATCAAAGTTCTGGTTGGAATCCGGCGCTGTGGAAAAACAGTCCTTCTCGGTCAGATCAAGGACGTGCTCCTCCAGCGCAACATTCCCGCACAGAACATTATTCAGGCCAATTTTGAGTCCATGCGCTTCCGCAACACCCGTACTGCAGAAACGCTTTACGACTACATCGCAGAAAAAGCGGAAGGCTGTACCGGCAAAATCTATATTCTTCTGGATGAGATTCAGGAGGTGGAGCGCTGGCAGATTGCAATCAATTCTCTTCGTGTCGATTTCGATTGTGATATTTACCTGACCGGCTCCAATTCCAAGCTGCTTTCCGGCGAACTGGCAACCTATCTTTCCGGACGATACATCCAGATTCAGGTTTTCCCCTTTTCGCTGGCCGAAGCAAAACAGCAATGCATTGAAAACGGAACCTATACTTCGGATGAAAAGCTCTTCGCAGACTATTTGAAGTACGGCGGTTTTCCGCAGCGTTTCTTCCTCCCTGACGATCATTCAATCACCACCTATCTGGACGATCTTTACGAGGCTATCATTGTCCGTGACATCATGCTGCGCCACAATATTCGCGAACAGACCGCATTACGTAATGTCCTTGCATTCCTGCTGGACAATATCGGCAATCCGTTTTCTGCCCGTAATATCAGTGGACGCATGGTTTCGGAAGGAATCAAGACAACCACTGCTACCGTACTGAACTACGTTGATTATTTCAAGGAAGCCTTTATCCTTCTGAATGCAAGCCGCTATGATATCAAAGGAAAAGCGCTCCTGTCCAGCACAGAAAAGTACTATGCAGTCGATCTTGGCCTGCGGAACGTTATCAAGAAAAGCGAAAAACTTGACAGCAACAAGCTGTATGAGAACATCGTATATCTGGAAATGCGGAGCCGTGGCTATGAAGTTCAGGTCGGCAAGCTGGACGACACCGAAATTGATTTTATCTGCTACCGTGGAGATGAAAAGCTCTATATTCAGGTTGCTTACCTGATCACTCCCACCGATGAAGAACGGGAGTTCGGTAATCTTGAGCGGCTGCACGACAACTATCCTAAGTATGTTATCAGTGGTGACTTGGTGAATTTAAGCCGAAACGGAATCATTCATCGAAACATCATTGATTTTCTGCTCAATCCGTAATTTTCACATCATGGGGCACAACAGTTGACGCTGTTGTGCCCTTTTTTCTTTATCAGAATTGGAGGCATTCATATGGAAAATCCATTCGTAAAATTATTTGCTATTGACTTCAAAGATCATCTGGAAGTCAAAAAGTCCGGCAGCACGGAACTGAAATATGTAAGCTGGGCGTATGCTTGGGCAGAGGTGAAGAAGCTGTATCCCGCTGCCAGCTACGAGGTCAAGAAATTCAACGGCCTGCCCTATGTTTATGACCCCATAACCGGCTTCATGGTGTATACCTCGGTCACGATTGAGGGCGTTTCGCATGAAATGTGGCTGCCTGTACTGGATGGCGCAAACAAAGCCATGAAAGCTGTGCCTTATACCTACACCACCCCGAAATGGGACTACAACCCGCAGACCCGCCGCCGTGAAAAGGTCGGCATGGAAGAACGTACCGTAGAAGCAGCCTCCATGTTCGATGTGAATAAGGCTATCATGCGGTGCTTGGTGAAGAACCTTGCTATGTTTGGTCTGGGCCTGTACGTTTATGCCGGAGAGGATTTGCCGGAAGATGCTGCACCGCAGCCGGAGGCTGAACCTCAAAAGCAGCCGAGACCGAGATCCGCTACCCCGAAGCAGGAACAGCCGCCCATGCCCTGCATCTGTGCCCGGTGCAATCAGCCCATCAAGAGGGTCAAGCTGAAGGATGGCTCCATCATGCAGGCGGCAGAGTTTGCAGCTACCCATGAGGGAATGTGCGCTGACTGCTATAAAGCTACCCGACTTAATGTGGCATAAAGGAGAAATTTATATGTCTTGCAATGCGATGACCGAACACTATGAAGAAATCACTGTCTGCGGAAAGCCTGCATTATTCACTAACTTCCGCATAAAAAGAGATACCGTCCCGGATGGTCTATATGCCTACGATGTGCGGCATGATGATGACTGCCGGGGGATTCCCTGTGAGATTGCGCCGTTTATCATGATCAATCACTGGGGTACGATTATTCTTGCAGAGCCGTTGGAGCTGCCCAATGACGGACGGCGGTACATTGATGAAGAGACGGACTGGAACTATGATCCGTTTGGAGGAGCAGAGAAAAATCAAAAGCCCTGCGTGACGGTGGAAGAGTTTATGAATCAGTATCTGAACCGTTGATAAGAGCGAGCCGTGTCGTTCCTTATAAAGTTCAAAAGTCATCGCAGGGGACGGACGGTGCGAACCGTTCGTCAACGGAGATAATCTTTTGAAGTTTATGAGGGATGACTAAGGCTCGCAGGAAAAAGTATTAAAATTGCCGTGGGTACAGAAAAGTATCAATCACAGCGTGATGAAGCCGATTTGTCTTAGCAAATCGGTGACGCTAAAATGACGTTCGGCATTTTTGATACGGAAAGAAAAGGCTATGAGCACTTATGGTTATTGCAGGATTTCCACTGCAAAGCAGAGCATTGACCGTCAGGTTCGCAATATCAGAGCTGAATACCCGACAGCTCACATTGTGCAGGAAGCCTATACGGGAACTTCCATCCTTCGGCCAGAATGGAGCAAGTTGTATCGAATCCTGAAAAAGGGAGATACAGTGGTGTTCGATTCCGTCTCCCGAATGTCCAGAAATGCAGAAGAGGGATTTTCACTGTATGAAGATCTCTATCATAAAGGTATCCGGCTGGTATTCTTGAAAGAGCATCACATTGATACCGAAACTTACCAAAAGACCCTGTCCGGCAGCATTGCCATGACAGGAACCAATGTGGATTTTATTTTGAAGGGTATCAACGAATATCTGATGGCATTGGCAAAAGAGCAAATCAAGTTGGCTTTTGAGCAGTCTGAAAAAGAAGTGGCCGATTTGCACCAGCGTACTCGTGAGGGTCTTGTAACAGCAAAGCTGAATGGAAAACAGGTTGGCCGCAAGAAAGGCACTGGATTTGAAACCAAGAAGTCCAAAGCGGCCAAAGAGAAAATCCGCATCCATTGTAAGGCTTTTGGCGGTACATTGGACGATGTGGAGTGTATGAAACTGACAGGACTTGCCCGGAATACCTATTATAAATACAAGCGGCAGATTCGGGCCGAGTTGGCTGACGAGGAAAAAACTTAAAAAGGAAAAGCTGTTATGAAAAATGAAAAATGTGCAAAAGAAGAACCCCATAGCGAATTTACAAAAGAGGAACAAGAGGAATTTTTGAATTTGCTGGGTCGCATAACCCCGGAACAGCGTGAAGCACTGAAAAAAGTTCTGAAGTCCTTTACTTAATGAAGAAGGATGTCGAGTGACGCAGTGGTTGCTCGACATCCTTCTTTTTTGTAAATGTGTGTATTATTCAGGTAAAAACGCTTGAATCAAATCCAAGATAGCAGTTCTTTGTGATGGAGAAAGTCTATCCCAAGTGGTTAAGAGGAATTTCTGCTCCTCTGTTAGATGATGAATGGCAGCGTCCTCTTCAAAAAACTGTGAGAGGGTGATGCCAAGGCCGTGACAAATTTTTTCAATCGAGGTCACGTTGGGCTGAAGATTTCTTCTGCGCCATGTTGATAAGGTTGATTGCGTCAGGCCAGAGTTCTCGGCAAGGGTGTATTCAGACCATCCACGAGCTAACCGCTCCCGGTCAATTCTTCCCAGAATGTCAAAGTTCGGCTTCTCGCGTTCCATGTCATTGCCCTCCTTGGATAAATCGTAGTGCTACTTACGATTTTAAGTGTGGATGCCTTGACAGGTAATTCTATAAATCGTATAATTTTAACAAGATAAATCGTAATAATGAGCAGCGATTTTGTCTTTTTTGATATGAAATGCTCACAAACTGCAAAGGAGATCATGTAGCTATGGCAGATTTTTGCTATTTTTGCAAGAAGAAAATTGGCTTTTTTGATACATCATCAAGGACGGCTTTTGCCCAGACCGTATGCGGAAATTGTGTAAACAAAGTTAATCGCGTTGCAATCCTATACAATAGGGAATTTTCGGAATACACGCTATATTCACTGGAAGATGCCGGAAAGATCCTAGAGAAAGCACCGTCTTTTGAAATGTATATAAGTAGGTATTTGAAAATTCGTGCTGAATATGAGCCACAAATTCAACATTACCAAGAATTGGCTGAAAAAGAGAAAAAGACACTAAAAGAAATCGAAAAAGGCATGGATGATGACAGAAGAGAATACGAAGCTGAACTGAAAGAATGTGAAAAGGAATGGAAAGCAGAGCGTGCATCGTCTGACTATAAAAATGAACTTAAGGAGTATGAAAAAGCAAGACGAAGAGGCGATGAAGTAGCAGCACGCACCTTGAAGAGACTTATGGATGCTGTTGATGACAACTATCGAGCGGAGGTTGAAGAAAAGCAGAATTCATATAATAGGTTTCAAAGAGAACCACTTGAGTTATGTGAAGAGTGGAAAAGCATTGTTAAATGCTACGAAGCGATAGTTAATCGATTGAGAAATTATCAGGCGGTTAAAGAGTATGTTTTTCGTGTGACGGAGGTTCCATCGGAAAAGCTAGTCCTAGGACATGAGATAGAAAGACGGTCAGAAGAAAAAAGTGAAGGCAGAGAATATATTCTGTTGTATTTGAAGAAAATCCTTAAGGTTGATGAGTCGCGATTGCAAGAGGCAGCGAATAATGATGTGATTCTCGCAGAATTTGGAAAAAGCTGGATAAATAGCGGAGTTGAAAAACTACTTATTAAGGAGCGACTAAATGAAGGAAGCATAGAAAGACTTCAGCATGCAATTAAATCACATAAAATTCTGCTAAGTACTGTAAGCGATCCGGATATTCTTAGACGAGCGGAAGATGCGATGGATGAATCTGAAAAAACTTTAGATGAGTGTATGAAAACGAGGTGTGATTTAGATAAAGAATTTAACCGTAAAGATTTAGAATTAAAAGCGGCATTTAATCGATTGACGGAACCAGATACTCGGAAGCTGGCTTCAGAAAACAATACCAATAGTGCAAACATAGTAAAAGCTACAACTACAAAGCAATCGAATAACAGTCAAACGGTAACAATAGCACAGCCTGCCGCAGTAAAACCGAGTGAAAAACAGGAAAAAGGTGTTGCTTGCGGTAACTGTGGGAAGGAAAACAAAGATGGAGCTAAATTCTGTCGGTATTGCGGAACACCGCTTGTTGCCAAATCCATCCGGTTTTGCACGGAATGTGGACATAAAATAAGACCGGGGGGAAAATTTTGTCCTGCGTGCGGTACGAAAGTTGAAGATTAAAAGAAATGGGTGATGTAAAATGAGCAAAAAATGTATTTACTGTGGTGCCGAGTTAGAAGACGATGACCTTTTTTGTGATGTATGTGGTCGGAAGCAAGAAGAGAACACTTCACACAAGGCAGTACAGACGTCATCACAAGAAGAAATTTCAGCTGTAGAAGAAAAGACTAAGGAAGAGGTCGTTTTAGATGTTTCCCAAGCTACGGAGCCAGAGCCTCAGCAAGCATCCGAGGCAAAAGATATAGTAGAAGTGAAGATGTCAGAACCTGAAAAGGCAGAAGAAAAGCCTGAACAGAAAAGTGAAAAAGTATTAAGAAATGATACTGCTAAAGCTGTGACAACGCAACCTAAAAGTGGCATACGAAAAGTCAGGGATATTGTGCTTTGGATTTTGACCGTTGTTATGGTTCTTTCGGTGGTTGTAGCCGTAATATCCGGGATGGGTGTAATGTCAGTGGCGTATATTATCGCAGCTGTTGTTCTTTGTCCAAAGTTTAAACCGGAAATGGGTTTCTGGAAACGCATCTTGATTATGTTTGGAGCGTGGATTGCGGTCTCGGTAGTGCTTACTATACTTTGATTAACGTAAAAAGAGCATTGCGGAGGAACAGATGAAAGATTACTATAAAATCTTACAAGTAGCATCTGATGCGTCACCAGAAGTAATTCAGATGGCATACAAGGCTCTTGCAAAAAAATATCACCCGGACTTAAATCCGGGACAGGAAGAAGCAATGCAAGAGAAAATGAAAGATCTGAATGAAGCTTATGAAATTTTGTCGGATAAAGATAAAAGATGGCAATATAATCAGAGCTTTTATCAAAATGAAGAATCGTCACATTACTCGGAATCGGAACCGCCAAGAAACTCTTGGACGGAATCATCGTATAGAGCACAAGCGGAAACAGCATCACAAGGCAGTAAAACTACTTCAGAAAAAGGCTGCGCAAGGACTGGCTGCGGATGTTTGACTGTGCTTATTGTGATTTTTATGTTGATGTGTGTTGTAGGAAGTTTTTCGTTAACGAAAGAGAATAAATCAGCTTCTGCGTCAGAAGTAAGCACAGCAGCATCAATGAACGATCAGCCAGAGAGTAGGACGGAAGAAACCATGCCCATTAGTAATGAGACAAAGGCTTCCTCTGAAATTCAGAATGGTCCAACCTATAACTCCGTCGATCCACCTGATTCTACTGATTCTAGGCAAGAAATTCTGGTGGAGGCAACCGGGAGTAATGCAATGCTGACGCTCTGGACATATCGGGATGGTCAATGGGTCGAGGACATGAGCACTACAGCAGCGATTGGCTCAAATGGGCTTACAACGAATAAGACGGAAGGCGACCACATGACACCAGAGGGAACGTTTCCAATCTATTTTGCTTTCTCTACAAAAGTAAAAAATACAAAAATCGCTTTTGAAACAATTAGTGAAGATAGCGTATGGGTGTGTGATCCAGAGTCTATCTACTATAATACCCTTCAATCTAAGAATAACCCCGCTAAGGATTGGGCAGATAAAGGCGGAGCGGAGAATATGTACCCGAAATTCTCGAAAGGTTCTTCAAATGCCTGTATTTGTTTCGGCTTTAATGGAGATGGCTGGAGTCCGTATGGTGCAGTAGCTTACGGTGGCTCGGCACTCTTCATTGATGGTGTCGGTGAGAATGGTAAAATGAACTCTGGATATGGTGATATTAAGATTTCCGGTGCGGATATGACGAAGCTGTTGTCGTATCTGGACTCTGACTATAACCCGACGATTACAATTCGAGCAACGCAATAAGCTGAAAAAAGACCTCCGCTTTCATTTATGGGAGAAAGCGGAGGTCTTTTACTATCAGAAAAACGCTTATAAATGGATAATGAGAACAAAACTTTCCGAAATGCTGGAATAAAAATCAAAAATGAGCTATAATAATAACAGGAAGGAGTTGAAAGAATGCTTTGCCAGTTTTCTTTTCAGAATTTTAAGTCTTATAAGGATGAAACAACATTCGATTTCCGCGCAATGGCGATTCCGGAGTTTCAGGATGCCTTGATTCGGCAGGAGAAAGCGGAAGATTTGCTTCCGGTCAGCGCGGTCTATGGCCCTAATGGTGGCGGTAAGACAAATCTGCTTCAGGCATTCTTTTGCCTGATTAACCTTGTTGTGAAGCCGATTCATGCATTGGAGAAGAATCGGCAGCCAATGATTTTCCAGCAGGGCAGCAGTGTGGCTCCCTTTATGCTGGATGAAAGTTCTGCGAATGAACCTACGATTTTTCAGGTGTTCTTCCGTGTAGACGAGAAGGAATACCAGTATTACATTGCGCTCAAGGAAGAAATTGTTTTTGAGTCTCTGCTGTGGCGCACTCTTGGCGGCAAGAAGACGGGCCTGATTTTTGAACGAGACGGCCAGAAGATTGAATTGGGTGCAAGTATCAATAAGGCAAGCATCAACTTGGACGTCAACCCGAAGATGCCGTATCTTTCTTTTTTGGCAATCAACTACAATATCCCTGTGATTGCAGAAGTGCAGAATTGGTTTGAATCCTGTATTACACAGAGCTACGCAAACCCCAGAGCAGAAAACATTGTGCTGGTGTCCAAGAGTGAGACGACTAAGGAAAGCCTGATTCATGCACTGAATGATGTAGGTATTGATTTGTCCGGTTATCGCTATGATGAGGATAGCAAGCACCTGTTTACGCAGAGAACGATCAATGGCAAAGTCTATGAGCTTCCCTTTGAAGCGGAATCGGATGGAACCAAGAAGATGATTGCAGCCTTGCCGGTTCTGATGGTAGCATTGCAGGAAGGCCGCACAGTGGTTGTGGACGAATTGGATGCCAAGCTGCATCCGAAGCTGCTCCGGTATGTGATTCAGATGTTCAAGAATCCGGAGCTGAATAAGAAGGGCGCACAGTTGCTATTTAGCTCTCACGACCTGACCACGATGAAGAATACAGTTTTCCGCCGCGATGAAATTTGGTTTGCCGCAATGAATGACAACCATGAAAGTGAGATTTACTCACTTTATGAGTTCCGGCAGGAGGACAATACTCGCGTCAAGAGCACAGCGGCCTTTGATAAGCAATATCTGGAAGGCCGATATGGTGCAGACCCCTACCTTTCTAATATGCTGACAGGGAGGGATTGGGCATGAGTCTGAAACCTCCGAAAAAGAGTGACCTTGGAAAAAGCTGGATGAAGAATCGCCGTGATAAGGCGAGGATGATTCAGCCGGAATACCACTTGATTGCATCTGAAGGTACAGAAACCGAGCCGCAGTATTTTGGCGCAATTCAACGGATTATCAATTCTAAATACCGTGATAGAATCCAGCTAAAGGTAGAGGGCATTGGCGACAATACGGTGAATTTGTTGATGAAAGCTCGTCAATACGTTCAGAATAACGGCATTGTGTTTAAGCACGTCTGGATTGTCTATGACACAGATGATTTTCCGGCAGAAAATATCGACATGGTAGCACAGCTGTGCGAAGAATACAGTGCACAAGGTGAGACGATTTACCATGCTGTATGGTCGAACCAGTGCGTAGAACTGTGGTATTTGCTGCATTTTATGTATATGGATACTGATATTGACAGATCTCGTTACTGGCCGAAGCTGAGCGATTGGCTGAAAAACATTGGTGCAGGTGGCTACGAGAAGAACCGCCCGGATATGTATGAAGTGCTGCGGCCTTACATGGACATTGCAATTGCTAATGCAAAGCGATTGGACAAGCAGAATGAGGGACGGAAACCCTCTGAGTCAGCACCCGGAACGAAAGTCTATGAGTTGGTTGAGATGTTGAAGCCTTATCTTTCGGACACGCAGTAACTTTAACGCTGGAAATGTGTGATGTGCTTGATAAAGTGGAAAACAGAGGCATTGAAAAAGGAATCGTGAAAGGTGAGAGCTGTGGTGAAAACAAAATGGCTCTACTGGTAAAGAAGCTCTTTGAACAAAATCGCATTGACGATGTAAAGAGGGCTTCTGGAGATGAAAAGAGTCGTTCTGAACTGATGAAAGCGCTTGGAATCAACTGAAAAATTGAAAATAGCGATGTGACGTTGTTCCGAACGCTCTGTAATTTTGGCACCCGCTCAGGCTGCTATTAAGAACCCTCGCAAGTAATTGCGTGAGGGCTTGAGAAAGCACCAATAAAGCGAACAAAGCCCCCCCGGTTTCTGTGATAGGAAGCCGGAGGGCTTTTTGCGTCTTGTTTTGCGGGCGAAAAGAAGGTACAATAATAACAAGTGACTCACATCTGCGAGGTGATACCATGCTGAACATCTACTTTGATGTATTCTCTGATATCGTAAACGTGCTGTTATTCAACGGAAAGCAAGTTTTAGGCGCAGATTCCAGATCGCGTATCTGAACCGTGAGCAGGTAGAGCTGTTCCAAAGCGATTTCAAGGTGGTTGCAGACTACTTTGTGCAGAAAAGAGAGAATGGCGATTATGTGCCAAGTTCACAGGATCTGGCGCATGTGCAGGAAACGCTTCAGTTGTTGAGCATCATGACGAATGACCACCGATTTGAAGACGCATATAATACCAGCACCGATGACAGGAAAGGAGGCCCACGCAATATGTGTGATGTGCTTGATAAAGTGGAAAGCAGAGGCATTGAAAAAGGCATTGCAAAAGGCGTTGCGAAAGGTAAGGCTGAGGGTGAAATTGAAGGCAAAAATCAAATGGCTCTCCTTGTCAAGAAACTCCTCGATCAAGGCCGTATTGATGATGTCAAGCGGGTTTCTGAAGATGAAGTGTACCGCGATCAGTTGATAAAAGAATTTGGCATTCGATAAGACCGGAGGCCCACGCAATATGTGTGATTGAAAAAGGCATTCGCCCCTTGGCTGTACCCCCCCGCCAAGGGGCTTTTTCTGTCCGCCCATTTTCCTTTGACTTCCAGCAAAATGCCCAGTAGAATCCACCTGAAATTGTCAAATAAAACAAAAAAGAAATTGGGTATTGAATAAACTGTGACAAAATGGTAATGTGAGCTTAACAAACCGGGCGTGTAGAAGGTCTACCGTCCGTATGGGTGCAGTGTGAAACTATTTTGGAGGATACGATTATGAAAATGTTTAAAAAGCTCATGGCTGTTGCGCTGGCGGGCGTGATGGCACTGGTGGTTTTGACCGGTTGCGCCGCATCGGTCAACAAGAAGGAACTTGTGGCACTGCTGAGTGATATGAATTCCCTTGGTTACAATAAGGTTGAGTACAAAGAAACCAGCAAGGATCAGGCAAACAAGGTGATCGAACTGGTTCAGAAGGTCTATAATAACACGAAGGACGAAGACAAGGCAAACTTCGATCCGATGAAGGCACTTTATGATGAAGAGGCCAGCAGCTATTATGATCGCTACCCGGAAGTGACGAAGGCTCTTGGCATTGATGACAAGACCGAGGACGAGTATAGCTTTGCAATCGTTGAGCTGAAGAAGTACAGCAGCCAGTATAATCAGGATCATGCAACTATGGCACTGGCAACGGACGTGATGCGCGCTCGTGAGTACCTGAATGATATTGACGCAAAGGGTAATAACGGCACGGTCAGCATCAACACCGTTACTCTGGGCAGCACCGAGTATCTGGTGGTTGTGTTTAAGGTTGTTGCTTGATCACGCTTTGGTGATTGTACAAGCAAAACGATTTGGAGGATAACATTATGAAAATGTTTAAGAAGCTGATGGCTGTTGCCCTCGCTGGTGTGATGGCTCTCACTGTTTTGACTGGCTGCGCGGGCACCATCAATAAGAAAGAATACTTTAACGTTCTGAGCGATATGGCGAAGACCGAAGGTATTACCCTCGAAAAGGGCACCGATGAGCTTGCAAATAATGTTCTTAGCAAGGTGAAGGACTATGCTGAAAACCATAGTCAGGGAATCTACGGTACAGTTGATCAGATGGCTGTAGAAGCATTAGGTTCGGCTGACATTGAGAATGAGTACAATAAGGATTATGCTAAGATTCGGTCGATTGTTCCGGATGGAGCAAAAGAGCAGTATAGTGTGATGTGGGCTCCGATGGATGAGTATAAGAGCAAGGATTTTCAGAACATGCAGGAGCTCCTGAATGTGGCAAAGTCGAATAATGAGACTTTGAATGAGCTTGCTGACGGTTATGAGCTTGATAAGACGGCAACCGTGAGCATTGCAAGCCGTAAGATTGGCGACACCACTTTCCTCGTCGTCGTTATGGTTCAGGCTGTTAAGGAAGCTGCATAAGCGTTGCCCCACGAAAACAGGCATCAAAAACTGAACACCACCCTTTGCCCCGGAATGAGCCTTGCGGCCTCACTCCGGGGCTTTTTTGTACAAAGGCTTTTTGCGCAAAAAGAAACGCCCAAAGCAAGCCGAACGCTTGACAATTGGACGTAGGAAGGTTATACTACAAATAGAAAAGGCGCTGGCCCGCAAACGGCTAGCTCCTTACCGGTTTAGTCAAGAAAAAGATGACCGCTCACGGCTGGAACTATGAGGCGGTCATTTTTTCTTGTGTTCATCGCTGTGAGAAATGGTCCATGTGATCTGAAATGTAACGTACATTGCTCCGCCGATCAGGCTGAGCAGGAGAACGACCTGTTCAAATGTCATGGTGGAATCCCCCCTTTCGCTTTTGGCGTCCGGGGAAGCGCAACAACAAGAGAAAATCGCCCGTCCCGGCGCCTAGGGAACCGGTAAGGAGCTGCCGCCTACGTTTAGGGCGCAGTGCCTTTTTTGTTGAAATTTAGCTGGTAATGTGATATTCTGTAAATGCCGCTCCACTCCTCTCATTTTCATGGGAAGGAGGTGATCCCCATGGAGATGGTGTTTACATTCGTTCTGTCCGTCGCAGCAGGTATAGTGGCTTACTATATTTGCAAGTGGCTTGACGACCAGTTCAAGGGCGGTAAGCACTAAAAACAGGAAGCCCCTCGGTAGTAGCGATACCGGGGGGCTTCTTGTTTGCTTACGTGTCTCCATGGAGACTTATTTACATTCGTTAATTCTATTATATGCACTTGGGCCTAAAAGTCAAGCGCGGTTTCACATCTTGGCGGCTCCCTGCATAGCCTGTCGTAAACCTTGGGAGGGGGAGCGGGCATGGAGGAACGGAAACGGTTTGCGGTGATCGGCGGGGACGCGCGGCAAGCGGCGGCGGGCCGGGCGCTGGCGCGGGCGGGGTACGAAGTGTGCGGCGCGGAAGAGGTGGCACGAGCGGATTACATCCTGCTGCCGCTCCCGCTGGACGAGGCGCGGACGCCGCTTGCCGCGCTGCTGCGGGCGGCGAAGCCGGGGGCACTGGCGCTGGGCGGGAAGCTGTCGGCGGAGGCGCAGCAGATCGCGCGGGAGGCCGGGGTAGAGCTGGTGGATTACTTCACGCGGGAGGAGCTGACCGTGCGGAACGCCATCCCCACGGCGGAGGGGTGCATCGGCATTTTGCTGGCGCGGCGGTCCCAGACGCTCTGGGGCAGCGGCGTGCTGATGGCCGGGTTCGGGCCGGTAGGGCAAGCACTGGGGGTGCGGCTGGCCGCGCCGCGGGCACTGGCCGAAAGTCTGGGGCTGCGCAGCATTCCGCTGGCGGCGGCGGCCGGGGCGGCCCCGGCATTTGATACGGTGGTGAACACCGTCCCCGCCCCGGTGCTGACCGAGCCGGTGCTGGCAGCCCTGCGGCCGGGGAGCCTGATCGTTGATCTGGCATCGCGGCCCGGTGGAACAGACTTTGCGGCGGCGCAGCGGCTGGGCCATACAGCGGTCCATGCGCTGAGTCTGCCCGCCGCCTGTGCGCCGGAAACGGCGGGTGGGTTTGTGGCGCAGACGGTCTGCGCGATGATACAGGAGCGGGAGGGGAGAGCATGAACACACCGCGAGGGCGGATCGCGTTTGCGGTCTGCGGGAGCTTTTGTACGCTGGGCACGGCCACGGCACAGGCCGGGCGGCTGGTGCGGCAGGGCTGGGAGCTGCTGCCGGTGATGAGCTTTGCAGCGTCCCGGCTGGACACCCGGTTCGGCACGGCGGCGGAATGGAAGGCGCGGCTGGAGGAGCTGACCGGGAACCCGGTGCTGGATACCCTGCAAGCCGTGGAGCCGCTGGGGCCGAAGCGGCTGGCTGAGGCGCTGGTCATTGCGCCCTGCACCGGAACCACACTGGCCCGGCTGGCGGTGGGCCTTTCCGACACGCCGGTGACGCTGGCGGCGAAGAGTCTGCTGCGGGTGGGGTGCCCGGTTTTGATCGCCGTCTCCACCAACGACGGGCTGGGGGCATCGGGGGAGAACATCGCCCGGCTGCGCCAGCGCAAACATTACTATTTTGTGCCCTACGGGCAGGATGACCCGGCTGCGAAGCCGCAGAGCCTGAAGGCGGATTTCGCCCTGCTGCCCGCTGCGCTGGAAGCGGCGCTGGCCGGGCGGCAGATCCAGCCCCTGCTGCGGGAGAGGATCGGGGCGTGAAGGGGCGCATTTCTCTTTTCAGGCGGGGCAAAGTGTGGTATACTAAAACAGATTAAAGGAACAACGGAGTATACCAGATGAAAAAACAGATCACCGTGCTGTGCGCGGCCCTGCTGTGCCTGTTGGCGGCTTTTGCGCCCGGCGCGGCGGCGGCCCCGGCCCTGACGACCACCGAAGCTTACTGCATCATTGACGCGGACACCGGGCTGGTGCTGGCGCAGCAGAATATGGATGAGGAACTGCACCCGGCGTCGATCACCAAGGTGATGACGCTGGGCCTTGCCTGTGAAAAGGCGCAGGGCCAGTGGGACGGCGTGAAGTTGGCCGTCAGCCACGAGGACGTTTACTCGCTGGCGGGTACTGATTCCAGCCACATCGCATTGCAGGAAGGGGAGGAAGTTCCCCTGACGGATGCGCTGTACGCCACCATGATGGCCAGCGCCAACGACGGCGCGAACCTGCTGGCGGAATATTTCGGCGGCGGCACCATCGCCGACGGTGTGGCCGCGATGAACGCACAGGTAGCGGAGCTGGGCTTGCAGCACACCCACTTTGCGAACCCCCACGGCATCAGCGACGAGGACCACTACACCAGCTGCTACGATATGGCGCAGATCCTGCGCTGGGCGCTGACCCAGCCGGGCTTTGAGACCCTTTTCACCCGGAACGAGATGTACACGATGGCCCCCACCAACATCCAGCCCGTGACCCGGTACTTCCACCAGCAGGATAAGATGCGGGTGGGGTCCAGCCGGTACTATATCCCGGCCATTTTGGGGTCGAAGATCGGCTACACCAACATTGCCCGCTACAGCTACGTCTGTCTGGCGGAGCAGAACGGCGTCCGGCTCATCTGCGTGACCATGCAGAGCAACCTGAAGACCGACAAGTACAACGACGTCCGCACCCTGCTGGATCACGCCTTTGCGACCTTTACCGGCTACACCGACATCCCCGCGCAGGGGGTGACGGCCCAGATGGAGGTGGTGGGCGGCGGCAGCGCCATGGGTACTGTGACCGTCAGCGACCCCGGTGTGCGGCTGCTGTTGGCCGACGGCCTGACCGCCGACAATGTGTCGGTGAGCCTTGAACTGCCCGAACGCTATATTTTGGGGGTTGACCCGGAGGCTTACGCGGTGTATACCATTCAGGGCGGCGACGTGCAGGAATCTACCTCCGTCCGAGTCAAGGCGAACATCGAGGGGCTGGAAGAGGTCGTCGCGGCCAACGCGAACGTTCAGCTTCCCGCCTCCCGCAATATCAAGAAAACCGCGGGCGGCTTGCTCGCCATCTCCCTCGGTGCCACGGTGCTGGCGGCGGTGGTGGTGTTTGCAATCATACGCATCCGAGCTAAGAGAAAACGTAAGCCGAGAAGTAAGCACTGACGATAGAGCGCAAGGCCCGGCTGCTGCCGGTATGCGCTCAGACTTGCCCGATATGCCAAGGGCTCCCACTTTGGGGGAGCTGGCACGCGAAGCGTGACTGAGAGGGCGAGCTATCTACCCTGCGCAAAAGCCCTTCGGGACTTTTCATATACAACAAAACGAAAATAATTTTTAAAAGAAAACAGAGAGGAAACGAAATATGGGCAAATTTACTTTTACGCAGACCGAGATCCCCGGTGTTGTGGTCATTGAACCGCAGGTGTTTGGCGATGACCGCGGCTATTTCATGGAGACGTATCAGAAGGATCAGTTCGCAGAAGCCGGCATCGACAAAGAGTTCGTGCAGGACAACCAGAGCCGCTCCACCCGCGGCGTGCTGCGCGGTCTGCACTTCCAGAAGAACCACACGCAGGGCAAGCTGGTCCGCGTGACCAAGGGCGAAGTGTATGATGTCGCCGTGGACTGCCGCCCCCACAGTGCCACCTTCGGCAAGTGGGTGGGCGTGACCCTGTCCGAGGAGAACAAGAAGATGTTCTATATCCCCGAAGGCTTTGCCCACGGCTTCCTCGTGCTGAGCGATGTGGCGGAATTCTGCTACAAGTGCACCGACGTCTACGACCCCACCAGCGAGGGCGGCATCCCCTACGATGACCCCACCGTCAACGTTCAGTGGCCGGACTGCGGCTGCGAGCACAAGACCAGCGCCAAGGACAAGCTGCATGAGTCCTTTGCAGCCCAGAAGTTCGAATTCTTTGAAAAGTGGTGATCGCCTGTGGCAAAACTGAAAGGAATGCTCAACGGCTTTTGGCGGTACCGCTATCTGCTGTGGAACCTCGTCAGCCGTGACTTCAAGCTCAAATACCGCCGCAGCGTGCTGGGCGTGGTGTGGAGCGTGCTGAACCCGCTGCTGATGTGCCTTGTGTACTGGGCCGTGTTCAGCAGCCTGATGGATATGCGGGGCAGCGGCATCGACAACTTCCCGGTCTTCCTGATGTGCGGCCAGCTGCTGTTCAACTTCTTCAACGAGGCCACCTCAGCCAGCATGTCCAGCGTGCTCAGCGCCGCGCCCCTGCTGAAAAAAGTGTATATCCCCAAGTATATCTTCCCGCTGGAAAAGTGCTGCTTCGCCATGGTGAACTGCGTGTTCAGCTTTGTGGCCCTGCTGTTGGTGATGATCTTCACCGGGGCACCGTTCCACCTGACGATCCTTGAGGCGCTCTACCCGCTGGTGACCCTCTTCTTCTTCAGCCTCGGCGTCGGGCTTTTCCTCGCGGCGGCAACGGTCTTCTTCCGGGATATCATGCACATCTGGAGCGTCTTCACCACGGCGCTGCTCTACTTCTCCGCCATCTTCTACGACCCCACCCAGATGACCTTCTCCATCGGCGGCTTCAACATGCAGCAGATCATCAAGCTGAACCCGATGTATTGGTATATCACCGGTTTCCGCCGCACCCTGATGTGGGGCATCCCGCTGGACTTCAACATGTTCGCGGTCTGCGGCATCTGCGCGGTGCTGTCCATGGTGGCGGGCGTCTGGATGTTCCGCAAAACGCAGGATCGCTTCGTGCTGCACATTTAAGGAGGGGACAAAATGGAACCGATCATCAAAGTGGACAATGTTTCCATGTGCTTCAACCTCTCCACCGAAAAGCACGAGAGCTTGAAAGAATACCTGCTGGCTATGGTGCAGGGCCGTCTGCAATACGACGAGTTCTACGCCCTGAAAGATGTCAGCCTTGACATTATGCCCGGCGATTTTTACGGCCTTGTGGGCCTGAACGGTTCGGGCAAGTCTACCCTGCTCAAGACCATTGCGGGCGTGTACAAGCCCTCCAAGGGCAAGGTGACCGTCAACGGCACCATCGCCCCGCTCATCGAGCTGGGCGCGGGCTTCGATATGGACCTGACCGCCCGCGAGAACATCTACCTGAACGGCACAGTGCTGGGCTTCTCGCCCAAGTACCTCGACGAAAAATTTGACGAGATCGTGGAGTTCAGCGAACTGCAGAACTTCCTCGACGTCCCGCTCAAGAACTACTCCTCCGGCATGGTGGCCCGCATTGGCTTTGCCATTGCCACCATCACCAAGCCCGACATCCTGATCGCGGACGAGGTGCTGTCGGTGGGCGACTTCCTCTTCCAGCAGAAGTGCGAAAAGCGGATGCAGGAGCTGATGGCGGGCGGCACTACGGTCATTCTGGTGTCCCACTCCATCGAGCAGATCGAGCGGATGTGCAGCAAGGTGGCATGGCTGAGCCACGGCCACCTGAAAATGAACGGCGACACCAAGACGGTCTGTGACGCTTACAAGGCGACCCAGCGCGGCGAGGCATGAGATGAATGTACGACTGAAACGCGCCAAGGAGCTGGCGGGCTATGCTGTCCAACTGACGAAAGATGAGGGTCTCGGCACCATGCTGGCGCGGGGGGCCGGCTTCGTCAAGCGCCGGTGCTTCGGCAAAAAGGCCCGGTATCTGCCCACGAAAAAGGTGCTGGAAGCCCAAAGGGCCGAACTGGCCGGGCAGACGGCGGACTCCTGCGGGCTGCCCACCATCTCGATCTTGACCCCGCTGTACAATACGCCGGAACCATACCTGCGGGAATTTCTGGATTCTTTTGTGGATCAGACGGCTCCCAACGGCCAGCTCTGCCTTGCCGATGCGTCCGACGCGGAACACGATGCCGTAAAACGAATCGTGGAGGAATATCAGGCGAAGAATCAACGCATCGTATACAAAAAGATCGAAAATAAGGGCATTGCGGCGAATACCAATGCCGCCGCTTCCCTTGCCACCGGGGACTATCTGGCCCTTGCGGACCACGACGACATTCTGGCGCCCCACGCGATGTACACGATGGGCAAGGCCATCCTGCAATTGCGGGAGCGGGGGGAGCCGGATGGCTTCCTTTACAGCGATGAAGCGCTCTTCTCCAAGAGCATCCAGCGGCCCATCGTAGCGCACTTCAAGCCGGACTATGCGCCGGATTACCTGCTCTGCTGCAACTACATCTGCCATTTGGCCGTGTTCCAAAAGGCCTTGTGGGATGCCGTGGGCGGCGAGCGGCCGGAGTGCGATGGCAGTCAGGACCACGACCTCTTCCTCCGGCTCATCGAGCAGGTGGGCGGCGCGGCCCATGTGCCGCAGGTGCTCTATTATTGGCGGGTCCATGCGGGGTCCACTTCCGGCGGCACCGAGGCCAAGCCCTATGTGGCAGCAGCAGCCAAAAAGGCGCTGGCCGACCACTTGGCCCGCACTGGCCGCACCGGTACGGTGGAGGATGGCCTCTTCCCCAGCACTTACCGGGTGAAGTGGGACATCGAGGGCGACCCGAAGGTGAGCATCCTCATCCCCAACAAGGACCACACCGATGACCTCGAAAAGTGTCTGCAAAGCATCTGGAAAAAGACGACGTGGGACAACTACGAGGTCATCGTCATCGAGAACAACTCCACTGACCCGGCCACCTTCGCCTACTACGAGAAGGCGAAACAGCGATACGACGGCCTGAAGGTGGTCACCTACCCGGAAAAGGGCTTCAACTTCTCCGGCATCAACAACTTTGGCCGGAAAGCGGCAGCGGGGGATTACCTGCTGCTCCTGAACAACGATGTGGAAGTCCGCAACGGGGACTGGCTGACGGAGCTGCTGCGGCAGTGCGCCCACAAGGGCGGTGCGGCCATCTGCGGGGCCATGCTCTACTACCCGGACGAGACGCTCCAGCATGCGGGCGTCATCACGGGCCTTGGGGGCTACGCGGGCCACAGTCACAAGTACAAGCAGAAGGGCGGCAGCGGCTATCTGTTCCGCATCGCCACCGTGCAGGACTTCTCGGCGGTGACGGGGGCCTGTCTGCTGGTCAAGGCCAGCGTCTACGACGAAGTGGGCGGGCTGGATGAACAGTTCGCCGTGGCGTTCAACGACGTGGACTTCTGTCTGCGGGTGCGGGATGCGGGCTGCCGCATCGCATGGACCCCCTACGCCGAGCTGACCCACTATGAGAGCAAGAGCCGCGGCGGCGACGAAAAGGATCCCGCCAAGGCGGCCCGCTTTGCCGCCGAGCAGCAGCGGCTCTATGCCATCCACGGGAAGGAAAACATCCTCGACGACCCCTACTACAACCCCAACCTGACCCGCGACCGGGAGGATTTTTCGGAGAGCGACGATCTGCGCGGGCTGAAAGCGGGGAAAGTGACAGTGCGTTTTCGCGGAGGCGAAGCATGAACATCCTAGGCCATTTTGAGACCATCACCCGCCACAAGCTGCTGGTGATGAAATACTGCTTTGAATGCGGCCTGTACGAGCAGGGCTTGGCCCACGACCTGAGCAAATACAGCCCCACGGAGTTCATCCCCGGCTGCATCTACTATCAGGGCGACCACAGCCCCAACGAGGCCGAGCGGGAAGCCAAGGGCTACTCCTCGGCGTGGCTCCACCACAAGGGCCGGAACAAGCACCACCTCGAATACTGGATCGACTACAGCACCAATAAATCCGGCATGACCGGCATGAAGATGCCGCTGCGGTATGTCTGCGAGATGATCTGCGACCGGGTGGCAGCCAGCCAGATCTATCTGGGCGAAAAATACACCGATGCCTCCCCGTGGGAATATTACGAGCACAGCAAAGATCATTACATGCTCCACCCGGAGACCCGCGCCCTGCTGGAAAAGCTGCTGAAAATGGTGCGCGACCTTGGGCAGGAGCGGACCTTCGCCTACATAAAATTATTACTGGGCTGCTCGGACACCTACTAAGAACAAAAGGAGCTGCTGCACATTCGGCTAAACGATGTGCAGCAGCCCCTTTTTGTTTGTTGAGATCAGTCCAAGGTGACGGGTGCCTCCGGTTTGTTGGCGGTACGGGCGCTGGTACGGCCTTCCGGTTCGATCTCACCGGCGGCGGTCAGGCTGAACTTGGTCAGGGTTGGGCCGACCAGCTCATAAACGAGCACCGAGAAAAGCACGACATTCCGCACCATGTGGCCGTCGGAAAGCTCGGCGGCTTCGGCTGCCATGCCCAGCGCCACACCGGCCTGCGGCAGCAGCGTGATGCCAAGGTACTTCTGGATCTTTTCGCTGCAGTGGGTGGCACGGCAGCTCACGTAGGAACCGCTGATCTTGCCCAGCGAGCGGGAGGTGATGTACACCACGCCGATGAGGAGCACCAGCGGGTTCGACAGGATGTTCAGGTCCAGCTCTGCGCCGCTGAGGACGAAGAAAAGGATGTTCACCGGCGACACCCAGCGGTCAAGGCGGTCCATCAGCTCATCGGAAGTGGGGCAGATGTTGCAGAAGACGGTGCCCGTCATCATGCAGACCAGCAGCAGCGAGAAGCTGCAGTGCACCGGCCCGATCTGGAAGGAGAGCATCGAGAGGCCCACCGTCAGCAGGACAAAGGCGACGGAGAGGCTCATGCGCTTGGAGCGGGAGTGGAAATAGACTTCCAGCTGGTTGAGCACGAAACCGGCCAGCGCACCCAGCCCCAGTGAGACGACGATCTCCACCAGCGGCTCGACGATAACGCTGATGGGGTCGATGCGGCCCTGCTCCAGCGCGTTCGCCACGCCGAAGGAAGCCGAAAAGAGCACCAGACCCACGGCGTCGTCGATGGCAACGACCATCAGCAGCAGGTGGGTCAGCGGGCCGTTGGCCTTGTACTGTTTGACGACCATCAGGGTGGCGGCGGGGGCCGTAGCGGCTGCAATGGCACCCAGCGTGATGGCGGAGGCCATGGAGATGATGTCCGGGCGGAGAAGGTGCAGGATGACCAGTGCCACATCCGCGAGGCCGGTGGTCACCACGGCCTGCAGGATGCCCACCGTGATGGCCTGTTTGCCCATGCTCTCAAGGGCCGACAGGCGGAATTCGTTGCCGATGACGAAGGAGATAAAGCCCAGCGCCACCTGCGTGATGATGCCGTAGCCCTCGACCTGTACGATGCTCCCGAAGCCGATGCCCCAGCCGCTCAGGCCAAGCCTGCCCAGAAAGAAGGGCCCCAGCAGCAGACCCGCCACCAGATAGGAGGTGACGGCGGGCAGATGAACGACCTTGGCAAGGCGGGACATCAGGAGCCCGGCGATCAACGCGAGGGACAGGCAGATGAGTAATTGTTCCATGTGTTGTGTTGGGAGCCCGCCGATACCGCAGCGGCTTCCCAATCCTCCTTTTGAAAACGATGCCTAAAAATTATACTCCATCGTCGAGGAAAAGGCAACAACATTTCGCAAAGCTCAACTCTGAAGTTTTCTTAACGAGCTTGTATCCAAACAAAAACCGGGCAGCTGGATGTGACCCAGCTGCCCGGTTCGGCAACATTATTCCAAAAGAAACAACAAGTTTTATTTTAATTGAATTTGAAGACTTTCTGCGCAATGCGGTAGCAGCCGATGACGATGGTATCCCCCTTGGGGAAGTTGAGGTTGGTCACGCCGCCGAAGCCGTAGCGGATGGAGTGGAAGACGGCGGGGCTGGTGTGGGCCTTGAGGTAGCTCCACAGGTCGGCCTTCTTGGCCTTGGCCTCGGCGCTGCCGTCCAGCAGCAGGAAGATATCGCTGACGGCCATCATCATGGACAGGTAGTGCAGCATGTAGCTGCGCAGACGCTTCTCGTTCTTGAGGGCGTCGAGGTCCTGACAATCGATCATGTGCTTGGTGACGCGGAGCTGCTGGTCTACACGCTTGACCATGACGCTCTCGTTCACGCTCTGGTCGGAGCGGCCGATGAAGTAGCGGTAGAGGTCAAGGTTTATGTAGTACATGCTCTTGACATAGGGCAGCGGCTGGTAGACGAAGATGTTGTCCACGTAGAAGGTGTGCTTGGGCAGCACCATGCCGCAGTCCCGCAGCACCTGCGTGCGGTAGATGACCGAGTGCATCAGCAGGTTCTGGTCCGGGCGGAAATGGCCCACGTGCATCCAAGTGAAGAGCCGGTTCTCCGGGAAGACGTTGGTGTAGCGGACGGTGTGGCTGGTGTTGTCCTCCACATGCTCATACACGTAGTTGCAGATGAGCATGTCCACCGCCTTTTTGTCCCGGACAAACTGGCGCAGCTTGTCCAGGGCTTTGCGGAGGGAGGGTACGTCCACCCAGTCGTCGGAGTCCACCACCTTGTAGTAGATCCCCCGGGCGTTGCGGAGTCCCTGGTTGACCCCCTCCCCGTGGCCGCCGTTGGGCTGGTGGATGGCCCGGACGATGTCCGGATACTGCTCGGCGTAGCGGTCGCAGATGGCGGGGGTGTCGTCCTTGGTGGAGCCGTCGTCCACCAGGATGATCTCAATGTCGTCGCCCCCCTGGAGCAGGGTGTCCACACAGTGCTCCATGTAGGCCGCCGAGTTGTAGCAGGGGACGGCGAAGGTAATCAATTTGTCCATACTCTTTTTCTCCGTTTTGATTCTTGTTCCAGCTTAGGCCTTTTTGTA